>Ga0247727_10003330_pt1 | contig 35614 bp, 31 predicted proteins | sample WisWelCaveWW1625_FD_202498 | JGI IMG/M metagenome (GOLD analysis project Ga0247727, IMG submission 202498) | Biofilm microbial communities from Wishing Well Cave, Virginia, United States - WW16-25 | ecosystem: Environmental > Aquatic > Deep subsurface > Groundwater > Cave microbial mat | place...
GGTATCGGTTTCATCCGGCGGAGGCGAACATCTACGTGCCGGTGTCGCTGAACATGTTCTCGGTTTTGGATAGCGCCTTCAAACATGCGTTCGTGTCGCAACGCGATGCGTCATTTCCAAGTTATGAGCACGACGGCCCGTTCTCCGAGCTGGCGCAGAAGATTCAGGTAGAACAATATTCTAAACTAAAGACCTGCCTTGGCCGGGAATTTTTCTATGAGCACTCCAGCCCCCTCATTCGCGCTACACGCGGTTTGGTTTTTCTGAAAAGCATGAGTTTGAAAGAGTTCTATGCACACAGCTGCGAGTTGCAACGGCGGACGGAGAATGTGTAGCAGGCGGTGACCAGAGTAAAAGCTTTGCAGAAATACAAAAAATCTCACGCAGAGACGGAGAGTCGCAAAGGGCTCGCGAAGAAAAAACTTGATATATTCTCTTTGCGGTTTCTTTGCGTCTCCGCGTCTTTGCGTAAGATTTTATTTTTGTGCTGCAGAATTTCTTGAAGAATTGAGCGATGAACGAAATCCCTCTATCAAAGAAATGAAAACCAAAGTTCCCGAATGGGCCAAGCGCGTTGTGTGGTATCAAATCTTCCCCGAGCGCTTTCGCAATGGCGATCTGAAAAATGATCCGACCATCGACGACATTCGCGGCGCGTGGCCGCATGATACAACATCGCCGTGGCAAATTCATCCGTGGACGTCGGATTGGTACGAGCTGCAGCCTTACGAAAAACAAAGCGGCAAGGACATTTGGCACAATATCAATAGGCGCCGCTACGGCGGCGATCTTCAGGGCGTTCTCGATAAACTTGATTATCTGCATGATCTCGGCATTGGCGCGATTTATCTCAATCCGGTTTTTGAATCGCCCTCCTCACACAAGTACGATGGCGCGACGTACCATCACATCGATCCAAACTTCGGGCCCGATCCTGCCGGTGATCGCGCGATGATGGCCCGCGAAACGCAGCACGATCCGGCGACGTGGCAATGGACTTCAGCAGATCGCCTCATGTTAAAACTGATCGACGAAGTTCATCGCCGCGGCATGAGAATTATTTTCGACGGTGTGTTCAATCACATGGGCATTAACAGTTGGGCGTTCCGCGATGTGATGAAGAATCAGCAGAAGTCGCGTTATCGTGATTGGTTTAAGATTCTATCTTGGGATGACCGGCAAACCGGGGCGACGTTCAATTATTCTGGCTGGTGGGCGGTTCCCGAGCTGCCGGAGTTGAATCAAAATGAAAACGGTATCGTCGCCGGGCCGCGTGAATATATTTTTGCGGCGACGCGGCGATGGATGGATCCGAATGCTGACGGCAATCCCAACGACGGCATCGATGGCTGGCGGCTTGATGTGGCGGACTATGTTCAGCACAATTTTTGGAAGGCGTGGCGGAAGTTGGTGCGGTCGATCAATCCCGAAGCTTACATCGTCGGCGAGATCGTGAAGAATGAAGATCAGTTGCGGCCTTATTTGTCGGGCGATGAATTCGACGCGGTGATGAATTACAACTTCATGTTCATCTGTTCGAGGTTTTTTATCGAACACGATAAGCCTATCTCCGCAACGAAGTTTGACCGCCAAGTGCGCGTCTTGCGCGAAGCGTTTCATCCCGAGGTCGCCTATGTCATGCAAAATCTTTTCGACAGCCATGACAGCAATCGCCTCGCATCGCACATCGTCAATGGCCGGGCAGTGTGGGAGGAAGCGTGGCATGGCTATCATAACACTTCAAAGGCGGAAAATGTAAGTTATGAGACGCGCAAACCGAACGCCGAAGAGATCAAAACACAAAAGCTGATGGCGCTTTTTCAAATGACTTATCTCGGCGCGCCGATGATTTACTACGGCGACGAATCCGGCATGTGGGGCGCGAACGATCCGTGCTGCCGCAAACCGATGTTGTGGGATGATCTGTATTATGCCGATGAGGCTTACCCGCCCGACGGCAGCCGGCGGGCGCAACCTGACAAAGTCAGGTTCGATCATGAATTGCATGCTTATTATCGCAAGCTGATTCATTTACGGAATACGCATCTTGCTCTTCAGGTTGGAGATTTTCAAACTTTGCTATGCGATGATGCGGCGCAAGTTTATGCGTTCGGCCGCAGCCATGAAAAAGAGCAGATCGTCGTTGTTTTGAATAATGGCAAAACTGAACGGCGGCTTGCGATCCCGATCTCGCTCATCGGAGCGTACAAAAATTTGATTGATGAGCAGACGATTCATCACACTTCACAAAAAAAATTAGAGCTATCCGTTTCCGCCACTGATGGGGCGATTCTTCAGTTACTTCCCGCCTAAGAGTATTTTTCTGCATGGTGTTGCCTCGGGGGCAAATGTGTCAATTGAGACCTTGTATATCACCAGCAACTCATCACTCTGCCCCTCTTGGGAAGAGAAGGGGAAAAGAAAAACCGACTTTTAGAAATCCCCCTCTCTTGAAAAGGGGGATTTAGGGGATGAGTTGCTGTGAAATCACGAAAAAAATCCCCAACGAAATTTCTTAGTTTAACTTGAACGCCCGGTAGAGCTTCTTTTCCCACTTCGAACTAAGATTCCCCATTTCGCCAAAGCGACGAACGCGCGCACACCATCTCGCCAGGTAATTTTTTTCCCCTCTTCATAATCGCGACCGGTGTAAATAATCGGAATTTCATAAACGCGGTATCCATATCTGAAGAGCTTGACCGTCACTTCGACTTCGAAATCGAACGTGTAAGATTTTATATCCAGCGCCTTGAGAACGTCGGCGCGAATGACCTTGAAGCCGGTTTCCATGTCGGTGAGGATACCGGAGGTGATGACATTGGCGAAGAAGGTGAGAATCTTATTGCCGATGTAATGCCAAAACAAAAACACCCGATGCGGTCCTAAGAAGCGAGAGCCGTAAACCGCATCGGCCCAGCCTTGCTCGATCAGTTTGAGCGCATTCGGATAATCTTCGGGATGATATTCCAAGTCGGCGTCTTGGATGACCACGACCTCGCCGCGAACTTCTTTCAGGGCTGTTTGAATCGCCCTTCCCTTGCCTTGATTGCGTTGGTGAAAGAGGCAGGCGACCGTTTTGTTCTCTTCCAGATTTTCGAGAATCTCGCGCGTCCCGTCGGTCGAGCCATCATCCACGACGATGATTTGTTTATCACAGGGGACTTTCAATATTCGATCGATGATCAGGCGGATGGTATTTTTTTCGTTGTAGACCGGAATAATGATCGATAAGGTCATCTGGTCGTATCTCGGATTGACAAACAACTCACAAGTGATTAGGTGGCTTATACAACCAAACTAAGAAAAAAATTGTTAAAGTTAATCGCTACAAAAGTTCCCACTGATTGAAGAAGCCCATTGATGAAGCTTTTGTCGGCGGGATTTTTCAATACATTGGGGAAATCTAAACCTGCTGCAAGGCTCCAAGTTTCAGGTTGTCTGAAATCCTGGCATAGTTTCTTTGAAGATAATGCCGGAGAAAAATGCAAAAACTTTTGCACCAGATTACACAGATTACTCGGATTATTGAAAAAGCGTAGGGAGATACCTGCAATTACAGAGAATCACAGAACCACGAATCGCTTTGAGCTGTTGGTTACTTCCGAAATTCTTTTGCTCGCCCGGGCCTCCACCACATGCTCGCCTTTCTTCAACTGCCATCGCGCGTGAAACGGTGGGCGGACTGTGGCGATGGGCTTGCCGTCAATCAGCCAGGTGATTTTGTCGAAATCTCCATCGACGATGCATTCCAAGAGCAGCGTTTGAAATTCCGGGCGCAGCACCGGATCGATTTTGAAAATGTCGCCGCCGTCGGGAAAAGTGATCTGGATGGCTGATGCTTGATGCTTGATGCTCGTCGCTCTTCGCTCCCCGCTCTCCGCTTCTCTAAGTAGCAACGGCTGTGCGATGCCTTCCGATTTTGCCCACGGTTGATAGAGCGGGGGATAGATCAGAGCGAGTTGCGAAATTGGCTCGGCGCTTTGTATTCCCGCAAAACGGAATTCATTTTGTGTTGGCGCTTCGATGATGCGATGCCAGCCGCACGTTGCCGTTGGCTCAACGCCGGGGAGAAAAAATTCCGTCATCTGGTTCGGACAAAATTCATTCGGCAAGCTGCCGGAGATCGTGCAGATCGATTGAGCGATCAGGCCATCATGTTTGGTTATTGGCAGCGGTAGCGTATTTCGATGCAGCGTCAGCATGATGTCGCGAAAGACCGGCCCGGCGCCGCTGACGCCGGAGACTTGCCGCATGGCCTCGCCGTCGAAATTCCCCACCCACACCCCGACGGTGTAATCGCTCGTGAAGCCCACGGTCCAATTGTCGCGAAAATCTTTGGTGGTGCCGGTTTTCACGGCGCAGGGGAACGGCAGATCGAGCACGCTGCTTTCACCAAAGGCCGGAATGCGCGCGGCGTCGTCGCGCAGAATGTCGGCGAGCAGAAAGGCGATCTCGCGCGAAAAAACTTGATGCTCAGGAATGGGGGAGAGCGGCGCGAGAGTCTTGTCCGCGAACAAGCGAACGTTTTTGACGACGCCATCGTTCGCCAGCGCGAGATAGGCGCGCGTCAATTCGAGCAGAGAAGTTTCGCCATTGCCGAGCGTTAAGCCGAGGCCGTAGTGTTGCGCTGTTTTGTTTAGCGAAGTAAATCCTGCGCGACGCAAACGCTGAAGCAAGGGATCAGCGCCGAGAGTTTCCATGACGCGCACTGCCGGAACATTGTATGAGCAGGCGAGCGCCGTGCGCAGGCGCACCGGGCCGTGAAAGTGTCCGTCATAATTTGTTGGCGTGAAATCTCCGGCGCCGGGCTCAAGCGGCGCATGCGTCGGGATGTCGGGCAAAATGCTGGCGGCGGTGAAACCGTGCTCGAAGGCGAGGCCGTAGGTGAACGGCTTGAGCGCCGAGCCGGGTTGGCGCAATGCCAGCGCGCCGCTGACTTGTCCCTGATGCTCATCATCGAAATAATCTGCCGAGCCAACCAGCGCGAGAATGTCGCCGGTCTGATTGTCGATGACTAATACCGCACCATTGGTGACGTTGGCGCGTTCGAGCTGCTTCAAATTTCCTGCGAGCAGTTTTTCCACCTGATTTTGGAGAGAGGCGTCGATGGTTAGTCTCACTTCATGAGATGGCATCGATGCATGTAGGTTCAACGCCAGATCGCACGCATGTGGAGCGAGGAAATTTTTCGGCCTTCGTCCGAGAGTTAAGGACTCACTAATGGCCGTGTTGAATTGCGTGGAGTCGATTAGGCTGCCATTCAGCAAGCCTTGCAATACCCGTTTTTGCCGGGCGCGGGCGCGATCGAGATGTCGAAACGGATCATACGCCGAAGGCGCTTGCGGCAAACCGGCGAGCAGCGCGGCCTCGGCAAGCGTAAGATGCGCCGGTGGTTTATTAAAATAAAGCCGGCTCGCTGCAGCGATGCCGAAAGTTTGATTGCCGAAAGGAACGCGATTCAAATATTGTTCGAGGATTTCTGCTTTGTTCAAAGTGTGTTCGAGGCGCAACGCCAGCCACATCTCCGCAACTTTGCCGAATGGCGAGCGCGGTAAAGCATAGATTTGCCGGACGAGTTGTTGGCTGATGGTCGATCCGCCGCTGACGATGCGATTGCTGGAAATATTTTGATAAGCCGCTCGCACAACCGCCGCCGGATCGACGCCTTTGTGATAGAAAAAATTTCTGTCTTCGGTGTGAATTAAAGAAAGAAGAACATGCGGGGAGATTTGTTTAAGCTCGATCCACCTGCCGCGGCCATCTATTGACGACAGCGCCTCGCGCAGCAACGCCCCGTGGCGATCGACGATGCGGAGAGATTCGACATCTGATGAGGAAAGACGCGCCGAGGGAATGGGGAGGTGGATGCTGATGTATAGAAAAGTTGAAAGCAGCACGGCGATTATTGCGGCAGCGTGCTTTGTTTTCCTGTTGACGCGCATAACAGAATGGTGTCTCACGATTTGAAAGTCGTCTACTCGAAGCTAATGATCTATTCGCAGAAGTTCAAGAGTTTCGAGCGTTGCGCAGGTGAAGGCAAAAATGAACTTGCACATCGGCGCATGCTTTTGTATTTTCGATTGCCTCAAAATAAGGAGATCAAGATATGGCAAATCCTCTCTTAGATCGCATCGAGATAAACCCTCAGGTCATGCTGGGGAAACCGGTGATTAAGGGATCACGAATTACCGTAGAAATAATCTTAAAAAAGTTATCGCAAGATATTTCAATTGACGAGATCCTTGCAGACTACCCTCGGCTAACGCGAGAGGATATACAAGCGGCCATCGCTTACGCCGCGATATCCCTCAGCACTGATGAAGTTCTCTCGCTTTTCGCATGAATTTCCTCGCAGACGAAAATGTCGAGAAACCGGTTGTGGATACACTGCGCCGGGATGGACACGATGTTCTCTATCTGTGCGAGATAACGTCACGTACCATCGACGAGCAAATATTGCAGCAAGCGAATGCCGAGTCTCGCATTTTGTTAACCAATGACAAGGATTTCGGCGAATTGATTTTTCTTCAGGGCAAATCGACAGAAGGCATTCTTCTCATGCGTTTTGTCTCTGACAAAAGCTCGATCAAAGTTCATTTCGTCGAATCTCTGATGAGAACACATGCAGATCGTTTACGCGGTTATTTCACGGTTCTGAGTGAAGGTAAACTCCGTCGACGACCGTTGAGATAAGAAATTTCACATATTCAGCATGACGTTTTTTTTTGGTCAATTAAGAATAAGGAGACAATTCAAATGGTAGCAGAACGCACGATTCATGCGCCGGATTGGATTGAAGAGAAAGAGCTTTTGTCGCTTTTGCTTTCCCACGCGGCAACCAAGTATGAATATTACGCAAGCCGGAGCCGGAACTTTGAGGCAAAGTACGGCCACGATTACGTAACCTTCAAGAAAAGAGTAGATGGATCAAAACAGGAGTCTTTCTCTCAATGGGATGATTTGATTGCATGGGAAGCTTTTGACGCTGCGACCCAACAATGGAAAACTCGTTATGAGGAACTACAATCGTGCTTGAAATAGTTGACGCGCTGCATCGCAGCTCGATTGTGAATCGAATTCAGGTTAGCGATCTCGTCGAATAGCCTACGGTAAAATACTTGAAATGCCGCGCCGACCTGGTGGACGGTTCAATCCTTCATATCAACGAGTCTGTTGTTTTGGCTATGAGCAAATACTCGTATCATTGGCAAGGCGCTAACTATGAATTGATTGTTCGCTGGGATAACGCGCCGCATCATCAACAGATTTCCTCCTTTCCTCACCATCGCCACGAATACAATGCTGTCCACGACAGCCCGAAAGTTTCGATTGAGGATGTGTTGACCGAAATCGAGCACAGACTAAAAGCAGCGGGCCTCCTACCTCCTGGATGACAGCTTTTTTCTCGTTCCGTCTGTTTTGATTTCTTTCCCAATCTTATTTAACACATGCTGCATCATGTGCCTCCCATAAGCCTCCTGCACTTCCTGCAGGAGATGATCTGTTCCGCGAATCACACCACGGCAATTTGCCGCGCCGCAGCCGCAGGCCATTATGAAATCTTCGTCGATCTCGCTGGTCGCGTAGTCGTAAGTAATCTCTTCTCCCGGCTCGATGTCGCGCCGCGCCGTCATCGTCATGTCATCGACGAACCAGGTGGTTGGATCGCAACTGTGATTGGTGAAGTCAGCCGGTTCGCGCGCCACGCCGTCGAGATATCCGGCATATAAATTCTCGCCGATTTGATAAGCGTAGCGGAGAAAAGGGCGTTGCTTGTCTTCCGGCCAACTTTTGACGACATTGACCGGCACCTCATCATGGCGTTGCCTCTCTTCCGCAGTTTCCCACCACACGATCTCGCCTTCCGTGATCTTGTCCGTCGCAAAAATTCCTGTGCCCTGGATGCCGCTATTACACGACTCGGTTTTTTTGTGTAGCATATGTCCCTTCCTGAAGAATAGAACTTGTGATTATGACACGCCTTTTGTATTTTTGGTCGACTCAAAACAGCGCCGTGATGGTCGGGCAGTGAAGGCGAACTGCCTTTTCCAGATCACAAATCGCCAAGATAATTTTCACGATGCAGCTCGTTTCACATCAAAATATTCTACCGGCTTTTTACGTTCGGGATATTCCGGTTTACGGCGACATCATTCTGTCGCCGATGGCCGGATTTTCGGATTTGCCTTACCGTCGCATCTGCCGTGAATACGGCTCGGCGATGAGCTACACGGAATTCGTGTCGGTGCACGGCCTTCACGAAAACAATCCAAAATGCGCGCGCATGTTGGATTTTGATTCGACTGAAAAACCCATGTCCTTCCAGATTTTTGGAAATGACGAAGATCAAATCGTCGAAGTCGCGCAGCGCATCGAACAGTTGGGACCGAGCATCATCGATTTGAACATGGGCTGTTCGGTGAACAAAGTTGCCGGTCATGGCTGCGGCGCGGCGTTGCTTCGCGAGCCGGAAAAGATCGGGCGCATCTTCAAAAAACTTTCCGCGGCGCTTTCGGTGCCGATCACCGGAAAAATTCGCCTCGGCTGGGACGATAAATCTCGCAACTACGTTGAGGTCGCGAAGACTCTCGAAGACAGTGGGGCTGCGCTGATCGCCGTTCATGGCCGCACCAGATCGCAGGCGTACAACGGAACGGCGGACTGGGACGCCATCGCCGAAGTCAAACAAGCCGTCAAGGTTCCAGTCATCGGCAATGGCGATGTCAAATGCGTTGCGGACATCGACCGCATCAAACGCCACACCGGCTGCGACGCGGTGATGATCGGCCGCGCTGCCATCGGCAATCCCTGGATCTTTATGCGCAAGGATCGACATGAGGTGAACTTTGCCGAGAAGGTGGCGATGATTCGACGCCATTTTGAATTGATGCTGGACTATTATGGCGAATATGGCCTCGTGCTCTTTCGCAAGCACGTCACCAAATACATCACCGAAGTGCATGGCGCGGCTGAAATGCGCAGCGGCCTGTTGACCTGCAACACCGCTGAAGATTTCGTCAATTTGCTTGCCACGTGTGAAGAACGAGTGTATGAACTTCTGGCAGCATAGGGAGCGTATCCCCGGATTTCTACCATTCAGTTTTGTTCATCCTTTTTATCTAAACCGCGAATTGTGTTCTGGGGTTGGGGGAGGCTGTGAGGAACGCGGCCATCCATTTGTCTCGATAAGCTATCGAGTTTTTGTACCACGTTTTGATAAACGATTTGCCATTGCTCGGGATGCGCGCTGAAATAGCTTACCGCCTCGGCAAGCTGCTTCCGATTGACGTGATGCGCTTCGAGCACGGAATCAACTCGGGCGCGATGGGCAACACTGTCAAGGCTCACGCTTGCCGGTGCATGATGCGCCGCGCGAGTGGCGACGAGAACCTCAGCATAAATTTCTGCAAAACGTGAGGCATCTCGCATAGGGTTTTCATCGGCGCCGCGACATGCGAAGAAGATACTCACAACAATTAGACTTCGGGCCAAAACGCTCTTCACGTTCGATCTCGTTTTTATGTTGGGGCGAATATAGAAATTGTTGTTATCAGAAGCAAGATGCATCCTGTTAAACCGTCCGGACGGTAATCCACGAATAAGGTTGATGAGTTGCGGGGTAATGCCTCAGTTACGGGTGGTGTGTAATGTCATTCTGTAAGAATCTTTTTGCAAACTAGCGATGTGCTGGCAGCAAAAAGATGTTTCCAGCATGACATGGTTAGTAGTTCACCGATAACTGAGGCATTACGTTGCGGGGGAACTTTCGCTTGACTTTTGAAACGCATTTTGATAAGTTTTTGAGCGATTTTCATAAACAAAAATCGGGAAGATCAGAGATGTTGCTGCCGCCGGTTCGATTTGTGGGTGGGGTGGTTCTCGGCGTCATCGAGGAATCGGGCCGTTTGTTTTTGCTCTTTGGAAGAATCGTCGCGCAAAGTCATACCGTGCTACGCGACCGGCGGCTTCTGCTCGAGCAAATGGTTTTGATTGGCACCAACTCTCTCCCTTTGGTCGCGGTCATCGCGACATTTACCGGCGCGGTTTCAGCGTGGCAAGCGGCCTATCAGTTTGAGGGAAAGATTTCATTGTCGCTTCTTGGCTCGGCAGTGAGCACGGCGATTTTCATCGAGCTGGGGCCGGTGTTGACCGCGGTGATTTTAGCCGGGCGCATCGGCGCTTCGATTGCCGCCGAGCTGGGCACGATGAAAGTCACCGAGCAAATCGATGCGTTGGAAACTTTGGCCATCAACCCCGTGCGCTATCTCGCCATGCCGCGCGTTTATGCCGCAACGCTGATGACGCCCATCCTGACAATCTTCGCCGACTTCATTGCCATGCTCGGCGCGTACCTCGTATCGTACATTCTGCTGGGTTTGTCTACGCATATGTTTTTTGACAGCGCTCAACAGGCGTTCACACTGCGCAGCGTGTTCGGCGGATTGCTGAAGGCATTCGTTTTCGGCGCAATCATTTCGACGGTCGGGTGTTACATCGGTTTTCAAACCAGTGGCGGCGCCGAAGGTGTTGGACGCGCGACGATTCGCGCGTTCGTTTTGGCGTCGACGCTTATTTTGATGAGCGATTACATTTTGGCGACGATAATTTTTTGAGTAGCCGCTGACCCTTGTGGTCGGCTGTAATGCTCTGAGTATAGTTTTCTAAAATTGACCCACGAGGGGTCGCGACTACTGTGATTGAAATTAGAAATCTACAAAAATCGTTCAATGGAAAAAGCGTTCTTCGTAAGATCGACCTTGACATTCCCAAAAGCAAAACACAGATCATCATCGGGCGCAGCGGCAGCGGCAAGAGCGTTTTGTTGAAGCATATCATCGGTTTGATTCGCCCGGACGCCGGAGAGATTTTTGTAGACGGGGAGGGGATTTGCAGCTTGAGCGCTCGCGATCTCTATCGTGTGCGCAAGAAATTCGGCATGTTGTTTCAGAGCGCGGCGCTCTTCGATTCGATGACCGTCGAAGACAACATATCGTTGGGTGTTCGCGAGCACCGCCTCTTTCCGAAAAATGAGATCAGCCGGCGCGTCGCCGGGAAATTGGAGATGGTCGGCCTGCCCGGCATCGAGAAGATGCGCCCGGCGGAGCTTTCCGGCGGCATGAAAAAACGCGTCGGCCTCGCCCGCGCTTTGATGATGGAACCGGAATTCGTTCTTTATGACGAGCCGACCACCGGACTCGATCCGATCATGGCCGACGCGATCAACGATTTGATCATCTACTGCACCGATCAATTGAAAGTCACCTCGATCGTGGTCACGCACGACATGGTGAGCGCCTACAAAGTCGGCGACCGCATCTCGATGTTGCATGATGGCGAGATCATTTTCAGCGGTACGCCCAAAGAAGTGCAAAGCAGCAACGATCCGATCGTCAGGCAATTTATAGAAGGCAAGGCGGAGGGACCGCTGCAAGTGCATTGAACAGCTGCTTGTTGTTGAGCGCTTGATACTGAAAGGGCATCGAATAATCCATAATGCGTAATTCGTAATCCAAGTTTTACGAATTACGCATTACGGATTAAACCTTACGCCTTAACAGTCACATCAAACATTAAAGCATGGTGGCGCGCACGAAAAAAGTCACGATCGAGTTCGTCTGCCAAACCTGCGGCCACAAAAGCCTGCGCTGGCAGGGCAAGTGCCCGGAATGCGGCGGGTGGAATACTTTCGTCGAAGAGAAAGTTGCGCCGGTTTCGAAGCGGCCCTCCGGTGTGGTCGTCGAGCGCAGCAAGCCGATTCCACTGGCGGCGATTACCGAAGATGACGATCATCGCCTGCTCTGCCGCAGTCAGGAATTCAATCGCGTTCTCGGCGGCGGATTAGTGCGAGGCTCGTTGGTGCTCATCGGCGGTGATCCGGGAATCGGCAAATCGACTTTGATGTTGCAGGAAGCGGCGGGGATGGCAGCGGAAAATTTTCCCGCGCTGTACGTGACCGGGGAGGAGTCGGCGCGGCAAACCAAAATGCGCGCGCGACGGCTGAACCTTGATTCAGAGCATCTTTACATTTTGGCAGAGACAAATCTCGAAGAGATTCTCGCTGCCATCGAAAAGATTACGCCGTCGTTGGTGATCGTCGATTCGATTCAAACGGTTTATCGTTCTGTGTTTGAAAGCGCGCCGGGGAGCATCGGCCAAGTGCGCGAATGCGCGTTGGCGTTTTTGCAACTGGCCAAAAGCCGCGGCGTGCCGATCATTCTCATCGGCCATGTGACAAAAGAAGGCTATCTCGCCGGCCCGAAAGTGCTTGAGCACATGGTTGACACTCTGCTGCAATTCGAAGGGGATCGCGATCAATTTTTTCGGCTGTTGCGCTCGGTGAAAAATCGCTTCGGCAGCACGCGCGAGATGGCGGTCTTTGAAATGAATGAAACCGGCCTGCAAGAAGTCGCCAATCCCTCGGAAATTTTTTTGGCGCAGCGCCGCAGCAACATCTCCGGCTCGGCCGTCGTCTGCACGATGGAAGGAAGCCGGCCGATTTTGGTTGAAGTGCAGGCGCTGGTCACGCCGACGAGTTATGGCCTTCCGCAGCGCACGGCAAATGGCATCGACGCCAAGCGGCTCGCATTGCTGCTCGCAGTTTTGGAAAAGCGTGTCGGGCTGCGCGTTGGCACGTTCGATGTTTTTGTGAACGTCGCTGGCGGCGTTCGGCTCGAGGAGCCTTCAGCAGATTTGGGAATTGTCCTGGCGGTTGCTTCATCATTGAAAAACTCTATCATCGAACCGCACACAGTCGCCATTGGCGAAGTCGGACTTGGCGGCGAGATTCGCAGCGTGCCGCAACTCGACCAGCGCTTGAACGAAGTCGCACGTTTAGGATTCAAACAAGCGGTTGTGCCGCCGCTTTTTGCCGGGAAGAATTTGCAGATTCCCGCAGGATTACAAATCTTGCACGTTGATCGGGTGGATGCGGCGATGGAAGTGTTAGGTTAGGCAGACAGGATTGATCTATCATGAGTCCTCGCGTCGAAGATGTCAAGTCAAACACTGATCACACGATAACTCTGACTTTTGCAAATCGCGAAGTGCGGAGTTTCGATGTAAAGCCATATTTGCATATAGGGATTTTCAGAGAATTGAGAGACATCAGCCTGTTCAACTCTGTGAGACCATTCTTGGGGAGCGTTCAATGGAAGAATGGTCAGGACTTTTGCCCCGACACCTTGTATTTGGAAAGTTCGCTTACGCATCCCGCTGCAGATGATAAGAAAAAATCGTAGGGTGATAGTGACGCCTGTTCAGACATCTAAAGAATGTGGGGAGGTCTTGGTAGCAATTATGAATGATCCGGCTGATTTTGCTATTGCGCAGGAGCGGCAGTGGTATCGTATTCCGGTAAATAGCGCCCCAAAACGATGGCCGCCGCAATGGCTGGCGTTTTATCAAACAAAAATTTTCTCTGAAGAAAAATACTCCGTAAAATATTTTGCTCGTGTTCACAAAATTCAAACCGCGACGCGACAAGAGCTTTTTCCTGACGAGCCACAAAATGAAAAATCTTCGCGCAGTTATTATCAATTGATGCTGGAGCCGCTCCAAACTTTATCAACTCCAATTGTTAGCCAAAGATGGCGGCGCATTGTCTTTATTCCGACGACGTGGGAGAAATTTACACAAGCCACTGAGATCAATGATCTCTATGATGAAAGTCCTCTCGAAGATCGCTTGTGGGCAGAATTCAAACGACTGCTCATCTTTGCAGAGCGACAGTACTATTTGCAGGTTGAGAGTAAAGTTTTCTGCCTCGACTTTGCGCTCTTTTGCAAGAGCGGCAAGTTGAATATCGAGGCCGATGGCGACACATGGCATAGTACTCGCGACCGTATTGAAGCGGATAATCAGCGCGATAACTATATTACCACAGCAGGTTGGCACTTTTTGAGATTCAACACGGTCCAGATTAATAATCAGTTGGTCAAGTATTGCATACCATTAGTTGTGAAAGTTATCAAACAACTGGGGGGGGCTTAGACAAAACGCTTATCAATACGTCACCTGTTGGTGAAAATGTGGTTCGCGATCAAATTTTGCAGTTGGAATTATTTGAAAGGCATTTCAAACAAGAACCGGAAGAAGTTTTTCTAAGCTCGCCAAAAGACCCAATAGCTACCTATGAGAAATCCGGCAAGCCAATTAAAAGAACCTCAAACGCGAACACAGAGCAAACTGAGCTTTTTGATGATCTGCCCAAGCCAATACTCCGTAAGAAACGTAAACGAAGAGGATGAAGTGGTGGGATTTTCGAACCTTGTCGGGGAAATGGAGCTACGGCGCTTGCGAAATGCTATAACTACGTCTATGAAATAGTATCGAATGCAAAATACATTTTCCTTTCAAGTTCTTTCTCAAGACGCTTCGACCTCGGCGCGCTGTGGCCGCATCGCCACCGGTCACGGCGAGATCGACACGCCGGTGTTTATGCCCGTCGGCACGCAGGGCACGGTGAAGTCGTTGACGCCGGATGAGCTGATCGAAGCCGAATGCAAAATTATTCTTGGCAATACTTATCATCTTTATCTTCGTCCGGGAGAGGAATTGATCCGGCACTTCGGCGGGCTGCACAAATTTGCCAACTGGCCGCAAGCATTTCTCACCGACAGCGGCGGCTATCAGGTTTTCAGTCTTGCGGCGCTGAGAAAAATTCATGAGCACGGCGTGCGCTTTCAATCGCACATCGACGGCTCGTATCATGAGTTCACGCCGGAGAGCGTGGTGCAGACGCAGCGCATTCTTGGCTCGGACATCATGATGGTGCTCGACGAGTGTCCGCCGTACCCGATTGACAAAAGTTACGTCGCCGAGTCCATCGAGCTGACGCACAAATGGGCGAAGAGTTGTTTTGAGGCGTGGAAAAATAGCGAGCCCCTTTATGGTCACGAACAAGCGTTGTTTGGAATTGTTCAAGGCGGCATTCACGCAGATTTGCGAAAGAGAAGTTGCGAGCAATTAATGGAAATTGAATTTCCCGGCTTCGCGATAGGTGGCTTGTCTGTTGGTGAGCCGAAGCCGGCGATGTTTGAAATGACCGCCGTCTGTACGGAACTCCTGCCCAAAGACAAGCCGCGCTATCTTATGGGTGTCGGCAAACCGGATGATCTCGTCGAAGCCGTCAGCCTCGGCGTCGATATGTTTGATTGTGTGATTCCCACGCGCAACGGCAGAAAGGGGCAAGTATTTACCTGGAATGGCCCGATGAATGTGACGAATCTTATTTTTCGTGATGACCCCAATCCGATCGATGAAATCTGCGGTTGTTATGCCTGCCACACTTTTTCGCGCGGCTACATTCGCCATCTTTTTCAAGCGCAGGAATTATTAGCGATGCGATTAGGGAGCTTGCATAATATCTTTTTTTATCAGAAATTGATGAGCGTTATGCGCGAGCACATTCGCGCCGGAGATTTTGGAGTGTGGAAAAATTCTTTTTTCTCAAACTATCAATCAACCAATGAAACGAAAAATCCCAGGAGGGAGCAGTGATTCTCTTTATGATTCCGTTGTTTATGGGCGCGCAACCTGGCGCGCAGGCCAATCCACTTGCCATGTGGCTGCCGATTATTTTGATTTTTGTGATCATGTATTTTTTTATTCTCCGGCCCCAGGCCAAGCGTCAAAAACAGCATCAGGAGATGCTCAAGACGCTGAACAAGAACGACCGCGTGGTCACCGCCGGCGGCATTTACGGAACTATTGCCGGCATCAAGGAGAAGGAAGGCACCGTGATTCTCGAAATCGACAAGAACGTGAAGGTCGAAGTCTCGCGCGCGTCGATTGCCAAGAAGGAAGTCGAGGAGACGAAGTAAATGGCGCTGCAGCCGATTCGCAAATACGGCGATCCGATATTGCGCAAAAAGGCAACGCCGGTTCAAGATTTTGGCGCCGCACTCCAACAGCTCTTCGTTGATATGGTCGACACCATGCAGGCGGCGCATGGCGTCGGCCTCGCGGCAAACCAGATCGGCAGAACCGAATCCATGTGCGTCGTCGATCAGGGCCTGATCGAGGAAAGCGCCTCCAACTCTGCTGATTCAGCATTGGTGCGTGTGGCTGAGCCGGTGCGCGCTTTTGTCAACCCTCGGCTTCTTGAAGAGAGCCGGGAAGGTAGCGAGCTGGAGGAAGGCTGCCTGAGCATTCCCGATATTCATGAACAGGTGACGCGAAAGCTGCAAATTCGCGTTTGCTATCAGGATTTGGAAGGCAAAGCGTACGAAGAAGTTTTTCACGACATGATGGCTCGCGTGCTGCAACATGAGATCGATCACCTCAACGGCATTTTCTTCGTGGATCGCTTAAGCCCGATGCGCCGCAAATTATTGTCGAAAAAACTCAAGGCCATCGCCGAAGAAGCGCAACGAGAAGCGTTGGAGAGAAAGCAGCAACGTGCGCCAGTTGAAGGATCTTAGCGTCGTGTTCATGGGCACGCCGGAGTTTGCAGTGCCATGCCTGAACAACCTTCTTGCTAGCGGCGTGCGCGTCGTCGCCGTCGTCACCGGGCTGGATAAACCCTCGGGGCGCGGGCAGAAAGTTCAAAGCACGCCCGTGAAGGAACGCGCGCTCGCGGCCGGCCTGTCCATTCTCCAGCCGGAAAATCTTCGCGATGTGTCTTTTCGCGAAATGCTTTTGCGCTATCCCGCCGATCTCTTCGTCGTCGTGGCTTTTCGGATTCTGCCGCCTGAAATTTTTCTCATCCCGCCGCTGGGCACGATCAATGTGCATGCTTCGCTGCTGCCAAAATATCGCGGCGCTGCGCCAATTCAATGGGCCATCTTGCGCGGCGAAAAGGAAACCGGCATCACGACTTTTTTTATTAATGAAAAAATGGACATCGGCGAGATGATTTTGCAGCGGCGCACGCCGATCGACGACATGGAAACCGCCGGCGAGCTACATGATCGTCTCATGATGATCGGCGCCGAGGCTTTGATCGACACCGTCAAGCTGATTGCCGATGGAAATGTCAAGCCGCAAAAACAGGAGGGCGAGCCGAGTCTGGCGCCAAAGATCACCAAAGGGATGGCGCACATCGATTGGGCGCAACCCACCGGCGAGATCGTCAATCTGGTTCGCGCCATGAATCCGATCCCTTGCGCGTTTTCGATGCTGAGAGAAAAAGTCTTGCGGATTTATCGTGTTCATGAAATTCAAGCAGAGCGGGAATCGCAAAAAAATATTGCGGGGAAAATTGTTCGCGCCGAGGCGGTACGGGGAGAACTGTGGATAAGAACCGCTTCGGGCATCATTGCCATCGATGAATTGCAGTTGGAAGGAAGAAAACGATTACGTGTGGAAGAATTCTTGAGAGGATATGCACCCACAACTGAAGAAAGCCTCGCCTGAAAAGCGAAGCCGCGTGCGGGAGGTCACTGTCCAGCTCTTGACCAGGGCCGAGCGTGAAGGCTATTTTGTCGATCATGAGCTGGAGGCGATTTTACAACGCGAGCCGATGCCTCGTAAAGATCGCGCCTTGACGACGATGTTGGTCAACGGCATTACGCGCATGCGCGCGCGTCTCGATTATGAAATTGGCGCTTATTACCAGAAAGAATACGATAAGGCGCCGGCGCTGTTAAAAAATATTTTTCGCATCGCATTTTATCAAAGCGAATTTCTCGACCGCATTCCGGAGTATGCGATTATTTCGGAAAGCGTTCACCTTGCCAAAAAATATTTCGGCGAGGCGCGCGGCGGTTTCGTGAATGCCATCTTGCGCGAGCGCCAGCGCCGGCCGCACGTCTGGGCGCCGCCGGAATCCAAGGCCCGCGATCTGGACTTTCTTTCAGCCTACTTCAGCCATCCGCGTTGGATGCTGGAACGATGGCTGCGGCGAATGACCTTCGGCGAGGCGCAGGCGTTGTGCGATGCCAACAATCGTATACCGGCGGTGACGCTTCGAGTTGTGTCTCCTGAACGCAACGGCGCTGAGTTCATGCAGCATACTCGCACCTGGCGCATTCCGGTGCACGAAGTGCCCGGCGCGCCGGATTTTTTCCGCCTTGGCGGTAGCATGGATCTCAATTCGCTGGCGGCGATCAAGCAAGGCTTGTGCGTCGTGCAAGACGTCAGCTCTGGATTACCCGCAAAGCTAATAGCGGCAAAAGCCGGCGAAGTGATTTACGATCTCTGCGCCGCTCCCGGCGGCAAAGCGATGCAGATGGCGGAAAGCGGCGCGACAGTCACGGCGGTCGATATTAATCCCGATCGGGCGCGCATGATCGAAGAAGGCAGCGCGAGAATAAAAATTCCTCTGCACGTTCAAGTCGCTGATGCGGCAACTTTTTCTGCGCCGCCCGCAGACGGCGTGTTGGTAGATGCGCCGTGCTCCGGCCTCGGCGTTTTAGCCAAGCGCGCCGACCTTCGCTGGCTGCGCAAGCTCGAAGATATCGCACAGCTCCAGGAGTTGCAATTGCGTCTGTTGGAAAACGCGGCGCAGCTCGTGAAGCCGGGTGGGCGGCTCGTCTATTCCACGTGCACCATCGAGCCGGAGGAAAATGAAATGGTGATAAAAGATTTTCTCCAGCGCCATGCAGAGTTCCGATTGATTCCCGCGTACGATGTGGTCGCAGAGGTCTTTTGTGATCGTGAAGGCTTCGTGAGAACCAGACCGCAGAGCGACCCGTTCAGCATCGACGGCAGTTTCGCCGCAAGATTAGAGAAGGCTGCCTGATTCATTAGATTTTCTGTTTTTTCCCTGCCCCGCCCCGTGTCCACAGATCTATTTAAAGGCGGCACGGTGTGGGCTAACAAGATTTTTGAAGTTTTCGATCTCGTGATTTAATTGAAGCGTTGAGGAAAAATGAACCGGGAAAGAATTCGAGAAATTCTCACAACCATTTACTATCATCCTTTTTTTCGCCATGCGGCGACCTTCGCCGGCATCTGCCTCGCCCTCTTGCTGTTGATGGATTGGATCATCATGCCGATTTATACAAAGCACGGCGAGGCGATAGAAGTGCCGAATGTCACGACCATGAAACTGGATGACGCTGTTGTCAAGCTAAAAGAATATGAATTTGAGCCGGTGACCAGCGAGGAACGTTTCAGCTCTCAGTATCCAAGCGGCTTTGTGTTGGAACAGACGCCGCGAGCCTCGGCACAGGTGAAAAGTGGGCGGCGGGTTTATCTCGTCGTCAGCCGCGGCGAGCGCCGGGTTAACGTGCCGTCGTTGATCGATCGCTCCGAGCGCGACGCGCAACTCATTCTCGCTCGCGCCGATCTTGTGCTTGGTGAGGTGAATTACGAATATTCTGCAAATAATCCCGACGGAACCATCGCCCATCCCGAAGGCACGATCATGTATCAATCGTTGGCCGAGAATACCACGGTGCCGCCGGGAACGCGAATAAGTATCGCCGTCAGCGCCGGCTCGATGCCAAATGAGTTCATCGTTCCGTCGATGGACGGCAAGCCGTTCGACGACGCCGCGAAGATGCTGCGCAAAGCCGGGCTGTCCATCGGCAGCGTTCGTTATGAGGACGTCGAAGATTTGCTTCCCGAGACCGTGATCCGCCAGGGACTCGAAGCCGGCACCCGCGTCGAAAAAGGCGCGAAGGTCGATCTCGTCGTTAGCCGGTTGCCGAGGTAAGCCATGAAACTCGCTGCCTCTATTTTATCAGCGGATTTTTCCCGGCTTGCCGAACAGATCGCCTTGGCCGAACAAGGCGGCGCGGATTGGATTCATTGCGATGTCATGGACGGACACTTCGTTTCGAACATTACGATGGGGCCGCTGATCGTCGAAGCCGCGCGCAAAAGCGCCCGCCTGCCAATTGATGTTCACCTGATGATCGAAAAACCGGAGAACTACATTTCAGCTTTTCGCGACGCTGGAGCGGATTCGATCACGGTGCATGTCGAGGCCTGCCCGCATTTGCACCGCACGGTTCAGCAAATTCTCGAAACCGGCGCGTGCGCCGGCGTTGCGTTGAACCCGGCAACCTCTCTCTCCGCTGTTGAAGAAATCCTTCCTGAAATTGACATGCTGTTGGTGATGACCGTCAATCCTGGCTTTGGCGCGCAGGAGTTTATCGAAGCGAGCCTTCCCAAAATAAAAAAAGCGCGGCAGATGATTATCTCAACCGGCAAGAACATCGCGATAGAAGTCGATGGCGGCATCGATGTTGAAACCGCGCCGAGAGTGGTGACTGCCGGCGCAGAGGTTCTGGTGGCGGGGAATTCGATTTTTGGGCAGCCGGATGTTGCCGAAGCTTGCAGGACGCTCAAGCGCGCCGGCCTGGCTGGTTGATGAGCCTGGGCATTTTCTGAAAGAGCATTTTCGGTTATCTGTTTTTTGTTTGATTGATCTGCTTCCCGAACGACTCTCTCTCCTTATTTTCGGGAATAAATCGAATAGCTTTTGTCAATATATAAGGGCTGTTTCCCTTGCAGTAAAGCATTTGTAATTCGTGAGTGCTTTCTGCGCATGTGCAGCTTTGTGCTTACTTAAGTCGCGTCAAAGGGGAGACCGATGTATCCTTCGACCAAAATTCTTTGGCTTTCCATTGCGCTCATTCCAACCCTGATGGATGTGCTCTCACCGGTTGGCCTTCGTGCACAAGAAGATACTCCGCACGTCACGCATCTATCTACCGCTCACGGCTTGTCCAACACCATCATCTGGGCCATTGTGCAAGACCGCCAAGGGTTTTTATGGATCGGCACCCGTGATGGGCTGAATCGCTATGACGGATACTCATTCAAGATCTACAAACACGACCCGGCAGACTCGACCTCGCTTTCCTGCAATAGGGTTAATGCCATCTGCGAGGATCGAACCGGCATGCTCTGGATCGGCACCCACAATGGACTGAGTTGCTTCGATCCTCGCACTGAAAAGTTCACGCGCTATCAGCACGTCCCAAAAGATTCCCATAGTTTGAGCGGGGCACGTGTCAAGACCATTTATGAAGATCGTGCGGGAACGATATGGGTTGGAACCATCGGCGTGGATAATGACGGCGGTTTGCACAAATTTAATCGCGATACGGGTAAGTTCACCCGTTATCGTTATGATCCTGACAACCCCAATAGCGTGAGCAACAATTGGTTGAATTGCATACTGGAAGATTCTTCCGGTGCGTTATGGCTCGGCTCCGGGAAGGGATTGAATAAGTTCGACCCAGTCACCGAGCAATTCACCCATTATCTGCTTCCGGTTGATTCGCTCGACTGGATCAATACCGGATACAAAGATCGCACAGGGATGCTTTGGTTTGGAACCGCGGATGGAGGGTTGAACCAAGTCGATCCCAAACTGGAAAAATTTCGGCATTATTCGCATGATCCTCACGATCCCGCCAGCTTGAGTGCTGATTTTCTCGTGGGTATCTTTGAAGCGCGTGATGGCAGTTTCTGGGTGGGAACGGCTGCCGGCGTCGATCGCTTGGATCGCCAGACCGGAAAATTTTTGCCGCAAGTAATTTCACCTCGCGGCCGTAAAATCAATAGCAATACCGTTCACGTCATCTTTGAGGATCGGTCCGGCGTATTCTGGGTAGGGACGAGAAATAACGGCGTGTTCCGCTACGATCGCAAGCCGCAACGCTTCAGCCATTATCAGCACGATCCGCAAGAGCCCACCAACCTCGCCAAGAATGACATTTATGCGCTATACGAAGATCGCTCCGGCAGAATCTGGATAGCTTTTTCTAATGGCGCCGTTGATCGGTTCGATCCCGGCACGGAAATCTTCACGTATATCATTAAAGAAGATGAACTGCACTTGCCTGCCATGAGCAATCAGGAGATTGAGTCCATCTGCGAAGAGAAGGCTGGCAATATGTGGTTTGGAATTAAGAATGGCGGTTTGTGCAAATGGAACTCAGACGACGGCAGCTTGACGCATTATCAACATGATCCCAAAGACCCGGGCAGTTTGAGCCATGATGATGTCATCAGCATTTATGAGGATCGCGACGAGACCCTTTGCGTCGGGGCTGTCAATGGTCTCAATAAATTTGATCGGCGCACACAAAGATTTACCCACTTCAGAGCATATTTGCCGGAATGGTATGGCAAAAGCAATAAAAATATAGTCTGGAAAATCCAGGAAGATCGCCGTGGCAATCTGTGGGTCACCATGTGTGCCGGCGTGAATCTCTTTGATCGTCGCGCGGAAAAATTCATTGAGATTAAGACCGAACCGCGTTTTCCGGAATTTTTTAATCCGGCGTTTTATGAAGATCGCTCAGGAACCATTTGGATTTCTTGCCGTAGTTTTGGATTATTCCGCATTGATCCTCATACTAAGAGTGCAACCAGATTCAACGTCATAGAACAAGTCGATGCGGCTGCGCCATCGAATTGGATCATTTCCTTCTCTGATGACCCTTCGGGCATGTTGTGGCTCGGCTCGCTGTGTGGATTGCATAAATTCGATCCGCGAGCGGAAAGATTTGTCGCCCACTATTATGAGCAAGATGGTTTGCCTGGCGGTAACATTTTCAACGTGATTGGCGACGAAGAAGGGAAGCTCTGGATTCTCACTTCGAGAGGTCTCTCTATTTTGAATGAACAAGAAGCGCCGAAAAAGCGCTTCAGAAGTTTTGATATCCAAGGCAAGGTGGATAATAATGCCTTTGTGGGAGTAACATTCACCCGATTTTTGAGGAGTAAGAATGGCGACATTTATTGGGGCGGCGTCAACGGCCTATATCGTTTTTATCCGAACCATATTAAGAGTAATTCACACATTCCACCGATCGTGCTGACTGAATTCAGGCTGTTCAATGAACCGGTCAAGCTGGGTGCGGCCATCTCAGCGGCTAAACGTCTTACACTTTCTCACCGCCAAAACTTTTTCTCCTTCTCATTTGCGGCGTTGGATTACACCAATGCGCACAAGAATCAATTTGCCTACAAGCTGGAAGGTTTTGACAAGGAATGGATTTATTGCGGCAGCAAGCACGAGGCGAACTATACCAATGTCCCGCCTGGCGAGTATGAATTTCGCGTGAAAGGCTCGAATAGCGACGGCGTGTGGAACGAAGAAGGCGCTTCCGTGAAGATCATCATCACGCCACCGTTCTGGCAAACCTGGTGGTTTCGTGTCTCGATTGCGCTTGCGGTCATTGCCATTCTTGCCGCGCTATATAGCTATCGCGTCTCCAATCTGCTCAAAATCGAGCGCATGCGCTTGCAAATCGCCCGCGATCTGCACGACGACGTGGGCAGCAGCTTGAGCAGCATTGCGCTCACCACAGAAATGCTGCAAAAAGAACTGGCGACGAATGGCCTGGTCAATCGCCAATTGGCTCGCGTCCATACTACAGCGCAAAAGCTCAGCCGCAATCTGAAAGAGATCGTGTGGGTCATCGATCCGCAGCGGGACAAGTTGGATGATCTGCTGCTGCACACGAAAGAGGCAGCAAATGAACTACTCGGCCAGAAAGGCATTGCATATACTTTCAATATGCCACAGAAAGATCTGCCGCAGTCGCTGAAAATGGAGTTTCGCCGGAATCTGTTCATGATCTACAAAGAGATGCTGCACAACGTCGTGCAACATGCAGAGGCGACCAAAGTGGAAATTGCGTTGACCAAGTCGAGCGGAATGCTGCAATTGCAAGTGGCTGATAATGGCAAAGGCTTTATCGCAGAAACGGCTGGAAATGGCAATGGCTTGCAAAGTATGCGCGCTCGTGCCGGAGAATTGCATGGCCGGCTCGAAATTAAGAGCCAGCCAGAGCAGGGCACGACGGTGACGCTTTCGGTGAAAATATAACGAGTGAGTGAAGTCCGACTTGCGCGCGACGATATTTCGAATTTTGCAGAATCTCGTGCGCAAGTCGGACTGCCTTTCGTTTTGTTAGGAATACCATAAACGAGGTATGGCGCTTTGCAGGAAAATGCGATTCATTGAGAAAGATGGTAAAGAGGCAAGACGCGGATAATCCAATATTCCATTAATCCAAAACTCCATCTATCCAACTTTGATGCCCAACCACAAATACATCGACGCCTGGGTCGTTGAGGACAACAACGAGCTGCGGGCGACCCTCGCCGAAGTCATCGACAGCGATGCGGAGATGATGTGCTCGATGAACTTCGCCAAATGTGAAGACGCGCTGGCTGCGTTGCAGCATGAATCGCCGCCGCAAATCATGCTCATGGACATCGGCCTGCCCGGCATGAGCGGCATCGAAGGCGTGCGCCGCATTCATAGTATTTCACCGGCCACGCAGTTCATCATGCTCACCATTTACGAGGACGACGACAACGTCTTTCAATCGCTTTGCGCCGGGGCGACCGGCTATCTTGTGAAAGGCGGCTCGACGGACAAAGTCATCGACGCCATCAAGGAAGTGTGTTGCGGCGGCGCACCGATGAGTGCGCAGATTGCGAAGAAGGTGTTGACGATGTTTACTCATCTCGTCGCCCCGCACGCCGATTACGCCCTCACTGGACGTGAAAAAGAAATTCTCGGCCTGCTGGTTTCAGGCAAATCTCAAAAACAAAGCGCCGAGAAACTTTTTCTCAGCCCGTTCACCATCGCCACCCACATGAAAAACATCTACGCCAAGCTGCACGTGCATTGCCGCAGCGAGGCGGTGGCCAAGGCGCTGAAGGAGCATCTGCTGTAAGAAGGCATGTGAAAGGGGGAAAAGGCGAAAGGGTGAAGGAGAGCATCCTTACTCCATTTCCCTTCCCTCGATTCTCCCTTCACATCATTCTATCGATCCAACATTTCAACCTGTGAATATACCTCGAACGAGGTATTGTACTATCAAAATATTAGTTCTATTTTTTTCACGCATACGATAGGATAAGCCTTAATTCACTTTTCTAACAACTAACTAAGGAGGTTTGCCATGAAGTCTTCTTTGTGGTCTGTTTTGAGCGCCGCAGCGATCAGCGCTCTGTCCGTGACGTATTGGATAGGGTGCACTGAGGATCCCGCCGGCCCTTCGAGCGACGTTTTCGGCCCAGAAGAAAGTTCGCTAAGTCGCGCGGGGAGCGAGTTGACGTTTGATGATCAACTTGCGGATGTCGCCAAGAGCGTTCCGGGATTTGGCGGAATGTTTATCTCCGAAGATGGCGCGCTCGAACTGCTTCTGCTTGAAGGCACGCAAGCATCACTCGCAGAGAATGCCATTAGCGCAGTCTTTCAACTGGATGCAGTTCCCCGCGGCAAGGTTCGAGTTCGCCCAGCTCAATATGGGTTTGTTCAACTCAAGCAGTGGCATGATGCCGTATCAACGGATGTGCTCAGTCTCAATGGCGTCGTTTTCACGGATCTAGATGAGAGCAAGAACCGATTGAGAATCGGCGTAGAGAATTCGGGAATGCAGAAGGCAGTAGAGAATAAGCTCGCTGTGTCTGGCGTTCCTCAAGAGGCGGTTATCATCGAAGTGACAGATCCGGTCAGGTTGGAGACGAGTTTGCGAGACCGTCACAGACCGCTTGTGGGCGGGCTTCAGATCAACTTTGGTAACTTTCTCTGTACACTCGGTTTCATCGCCAATCGTCAAGGCATACGGGGATTCGTGACCAACTCTCATTGTACCAACGTGCAGGGTGGTGTTGAGGGGACTGTCTATCATCAACATACGGCATCGGGAACAACAAATCGAGTCGGTCGCGAGTTAGCCGATCCAACATACTTCACAGGAGGGGTATGTCCTGCGGGCCGCCGTTGCCGTCGGAGTGACGCAGCGTTCGTGCGGGTTCCTCACCCATCGGGTCCAGCTACCACAAGCACGTTGGGAAGGATCGCCCGACCGAACCTGGGTTCATTTGCTTGGAACGGCGCGAATCTCTTTTCGATTGTAGGCACTGGCAACCCGTTAATGGGCGCCTCTGTAACAAAGGTCGGTAGAACGACAGGGAGGACGAGGGGAACTGTAAACCTCACATGCACCAACTTCAACGTGTCGGGTACAAACATAACTCAGCTCTGTCAAGCTCGGGCAAGTTACTTGTCGAGCCCTGGCGACAGCGGATCGCCGGTATTTGGAATCGTAAGTTCAGTCTCCAACACCGCTAGGCTGCGTGGCATTCATTGGGGCTCAGGCGGAGTATTTAGTCCCATTGGCAACATAACACTGGCAAGCGAACTTGGCGCGCTCGTGGTATTCTAGGGAATCAAACCGCAGGAACAAAGATTCGCCGATGTCGTGCGAGGCGCCGTTTTGCAAACCTCAGGCGGCATCGGCGCGTCTAGCTTGCGCCGGCTAAACATTCTTGTGAAGGAAGTGGCAATAACATATATTGTGGCAGGTTCACTTTCGCAATATAGCTTCGGAGCGTGTCACGAATGATGTCTCAAACAATCATGAGAATTGTGCCATTGGTCGTGGCGGTTGCTGTTTCCGGATGCGGACGAGGGAATGGAAAAGCCAGCAATCAGCCTTTGGAATATTGGCTGGAAACCCCGGCAAGGGTTCGCGTTGGCGAAATAGCGCCTCTGCGGTTGAGAGTAAAAAACAACACAAAGAAACTTATTGAGCTTAGTCTGGGCGGTCGCCCAGCACACAATTTTTCAGCAGCAAATTCCAAGGGTGCCCTGGTCTGGGAGTGGCTGCACAATCAGATTGTACAAGATATTCTCGAAATAAGGATGCTCGCCCCTGGAGAAGAGTTGATCTTTAAAGCGGAGTGGAATCAGCGAGACAACGACGGGAACGCTGTAGCAACCGGCACATACTTCCTCCGCGGCATTCTCAATATAGACCCTCCCAAACAATTAGTGACAGAGCCGGTGAAGCTTATGATTGTGCGATAATCAGGTTTAACCCTGCCGCGTTTTGCATTTCAAGATCCTTTTGCCTCTCTCAAACATATCAGGAACAGACTCGATGAACGCCATTCAAAAACTCTCTGTAATTTTCTTCCTTGCGCTCCTTGGGTTCATGGATGCCGGTTGGCTGACGGTCCAGTCTCTTGTTGCTGAACTCAGGGGTATGTGCGGGCCTGTGGGAAACTGCCCCGAGGTATTAGCGAGTAAATATGCGCGCTTGTTTGGAATACCTTTGGCATCCTTTGGTATGACAATGTACGCCATCATCGTGGCGTTGGCGTATTATGCTGCCAGTACACCAAACCATAAGTCAACCGTGTCCGCACTTCGCAACATGGCCATTCTGGGCACATTGTTTTCTTTGGTGCTCATGTACATTCAGGCCTTTGTTCTCCACGCCTTCTGTCTCTACTGCACATTGTCCGCGGTGATTATCACGCTCATCCTGCTGTTCTCGATTTCTGTTCCAAAGTCGCAGTCAACGGATCAAACTGCCATACCCCGCTGGAGAAAGTTTGCTGTCCACGGGACGTACAGCCTGGTGGTTTTCCTCTGTGCGGGTTTCATTTACTCCATAGGACGTGGTCATCGCGAGAGCACCCAGATTGTGGCGCGGGTCGGAGACGAAGTCTTCACTGAGAAACAACTGAACGAAGAACTCAAAGTCTTCATCAGAGAGAACCAGCGGCAGCTCGTTGATATGAAGCTCTCATGGATTGACAACGTGGTGTCACAACGCCTTTTACGGAAAGAGGCGGGGAGGAGAAATCTTTCCGTCGATGCGTTGGTGGCACAGGCTGTCGGCCCTGCAATCGCGGTGTCCGATTCAGAGGTTGCCGCGTTCGGTAAAAGTTGGGATCCTGACGCAACAGACCTGAACAACACGGAGAAAGAGTATCTGCGATCGTTCTTGTTTCAGCAAAAAAAGGATGAAAAAATTCGCACACTCGTGAATTCCCTGAAGCAAGACTTTCATGCTGAGGTCTTCCTAAAAACACTTACTGCGGAGAACGCCGAGTTTGACCTGAAGGGTTCGCCATACTTGGGGAAGGAAAACGCGCCTGTCACTCTCGTTGTGTTTACTGACTTCGAATGTCCGTTCTGCGCTACAGTTGCCGGGCTTCTCAAAGAGCTTCACAATGCGTATAAGAACGAGCTCTGTATCGTTATCAAAAACTTTCCCCTGGATATTCACCGAGACGCACCCCTCGCTGCTGAGGCGGCCTTATGTGCGAACGAACAAGGAAAATTCCAGCCATACCACGACCTTTTGTTTTCGAATCAGGGGAAGTTAGACGAGAAGTCTTTAGTTTCGTATGCGGAAAAGGCAGGAATCGACATCCCCAGATTCAAGCGATCTTTGGAGTCAAAGCAATATCAGAACGTTGTTGCTCGAGATAAACTGGAGGGAGAAAGAATCGGCGTCACTGGCACGCCAACCGTCTTTATCAACGGCCGTCCATTGCTTGGGCCCTTGTCTCTCGAACGTCTGGATGAGGAGGTCAGCGTGGCATTGAAATGACTCTGGCTCGCGCCGTGAAATGGGCTGCCAAGCCAATATGAAATTTCGATTTGCGGCGGTTACATTGGCATTAAAAGATGGCTTCGGGGATTTATTTCTATCGGCTTGCCGTGGAAAAGCGAAATGGGGAGGCAGCATTTACAGAAACGCGGCGGATGGCTTTGGTGAAGTGATTGAGCAGAGCGCAAAGAGCCTGGCGCATGGCGGAAATGAAAACTCTTCGCCATGCGCTCTGCTCAATGCCCTCAGAAGCGAGAAGAGTACGAGAGAAGGTGGGAATGGCAAATATCATTTTAGTAGCATGGCCTTTCCAACAAATATGCCCTCATCCGTCCTCAGCGAGTAGATGTAAACTCCGCTCGCAAGATCATTCGCTTGCCAAATTATTTTGTGATCTCCGGCTTCTTGATAACCTCGTTGCAAGGTTTGCACAATCTTTCCTTCCAGATTATAAATACTCAACCACACGAACGACCGCGACGGCAGGGAATAAGAAATTGTCGTCGAAGCATTAAACGGATTCGGATGGTTTTGGCGCAATTGATAGGAAAGCGGCGCCGGTGCATCTTCTTCCACTCCGGTGGAAACATCTGGAGAATATTTGTAAATCGTTCTGCCGCAGGCGTAGCCAACGCTGTCGTTGAGAATATGCATGCCGTGAATTCTCGAACCGAAGTTGATAAACGTCCAAGAGTCGCCGCCATCGAGCGTTTCGTACATTCCAGAGCCTGCTCCGCTGGCAACCCAACCTTTTTGTTCTGTGGCGAAGCCAACGGACTCGGCATAACGAAACGTCGTGCCGCTCAGTCCGATTCTTTTTCGTTCCCACGTCATTCCGCCGTTTGAGGTTTTGATGATTGCAATAGAATCGAGCCGAAAAGGATTTTGCACTGTTGCATAACCAACTTGGGAAGTCACAAAAATAATATTCCAGACATGTTCCTGGCTGCGCATGGTTTTGTGGCGATATTCCCATGTCGCGCCGCCGTCGGGAGTATAAAGCACCACACCCCCTTCACCAAGCGTCGAACTTGCGCCGACGACGAAACCGGAATTTTGTGAAAAAAACTTGCAGCCGATGAGTAACGAAGCATAGTCGTTTAAACTTGTGTTAGTCCACTTGCCGCCGGCGTTTGTGCTTTTAATAAAATTGGTCGGCCCGCTCCATCTTCCCGAGCCGATGATGACGGAATCGCTGACCGCGGAAAGATCGCACACCCCCTCTGGCAATGGCGAGATCGAGTTTTGAATGAGTCTCCAGTTCTTGCCGCCGTCGGTTGTTTGTACCAAGTCGCCTCCCAATGTTCCCGCCCAGCCGCGCAAGGAATCGAGAAACGCCACGCTGCGGAACCCGCCTTGCAGTCCGCTAATCTCTTGAGATTCCCACGATTCGCCGCCGTCACTGGTTTTGATAATGATATTGGCGCGCACCGCCCAGCCGAGTTTTTCATTGACGAAGTAGATATCCTCGTAGCGCGAGGTTGTCAATGCCGGCGTATTGGGAAGAATTTTCCATGTGCTCTGCGCGTGTGACGATGATGTGGTAAGAGGCGCAATAAAAACAAGCGAGATGGTTGATTTGAAAAACCTTGAACAAAGACTTCGAACTCTTGATAATTTCATTTTTCTGCTCCGATTTTTCGCCAAAATAGAGGCCAATAAAATAAGAAGCAAAAAGTTTTTTGAATTTCTCAGTAACCTTTTACATTGAGCACAGTCTATCTTTGTGAACCCAAATTGTGAGGGCACGAGAAGCGTGAATTCACCGGCCGATGAGATTTTGATGTTGGAAGTGCGCGATGGCGAAGTGGCCAAGCTCGGCATCCTGTTCGAGCGCCACCACCGGACTCTTTTCAACTTTTTCTTGAGGCTTACCAGCAACCGCCAAGCGAGTGAAGACTTGGTGCAGGAAGTATTTCTCCGCATGTTGAAGTACCGCCATACTTATCGCGGCGAGAACGGCTTCGGCGTTTGGATGTATCGCATCGCGCGCAATGTCAGAGCCGATCACTATCGCAAGCCAAGGCGGGAGGTGCCCATGCAGGAAGATGAACATGAGCCGGTCAGTCATGAATTCACAGCGAGCGAGAACATGGAGCGCGAGCAAGAAGTCGATCTGCTGCATCAAGCCTTGAATAATTTGACCGACGACAAGCGCGAAGTCTTATTGCTGAGCAGATTTCAGAATTTGAAATATGAAGAGATCGCCGAGATGCTTGGCTGCGCCGTGGGAACCGTGAAAGCGCGCGTGCATCGGGCGATCAAAGACCTTCGTCAAAACTTTCTCGAACTATCCAGTGAGAAATTAACATGAAGTGCAACGACGCAAACGAGCTGTTTCCGGATTATCTTGCCGGGACGCTGGACGACACAACAAAGTCTGAATTGCAAGAACATTTCGTCTCGTGCGAGTCGTGCCGCCAGGAAGCGGAAGGCTTGAGCATGATCTGGCAAAAACTTGGCGACTTGCCGGATGAGCAGCCGAGCGCTGCCATGCGGGCAAGGTTTTACATCACGCTGGCGAATTATCAACAAGAGATGAAACGAGCCAAAGCTGCGCCGCGATTGCGAGAGGCGTTTGGAGATTGGCTCGAACATTGGTTGCCACGCCAACCGGTGTTTCAGTTTGCGCTGGCGCTCATCTTCGTCGGTTTTGGATTTTTCCTCGGCAGCCGATACGACCGCGACGATGGCAGCAAACAGGAAATCGCCGGCCTGCGGCAAGAGATTCACAGTATGCAGCAATTGGTGACGCTTTCGTTATTGCAACAGCAGTCGCCGAGCGAGCGGTTGCGCGGAGTGAGTTGGAGCTATCAAGTTGGCCAGCCGGACGCTGAAATTTTTGAGGCGCTGCTGCTAACGCTGAACTACGATCCGAACGTCAACGTGCGGCTGGCGGCGGTCGATGCGCTTTCGAAATTCTCCGATCGTGAAATTGTGCGGCGAGGACTTATTGAGTCTTTAGCACAGCAACGCTCGCCGTTGATTCAGATCGCGCTGATTGATTTGATGGTCGAGCGCCAGGAGCGCCAGGCGATTGGGCAGTTGAAGCAACTCAACCAAAAAAAGGTGGTTGATCAAGCGGTTCGACAAAGAATCGAGTGGGGCATTCAACAATTGCAATGAGAGGAAGGGCCATGAAAACTACTTTGACAGCTAAATTAGCGAGTCTCGTTCTTATCGTCGGCGCGGGTGCGTACGACTTTCCGGTGGTCGAAAAAGGCGAAGTACGCAAAACGTTCACGTTCACCGATCCTTCGGCGCCGAAATGGGTGGAGCTTGATAATCTCAACGGAGACATCACCGTCACCGGTTATGCCGGTAAAGAAGTTCAGCTCGTGATTTATCAAACTTTCAACGGACGCACGCCGGGCAAAATCAAAGAAGCGCGCGAGAAAATAACGCTGGACATTTCTCAAGAAAAAAACACCATCAAACTTTTTGTGGACGATCCATGCCGAGACGACTCCCGCAACCGGAGATATCGCGACGAGAGGCACTCCGGCTTCAGCGCGAATTTTGATTTCGATCTCAAAGTGCCGCACGAGACCAGTGTGTTTCTGCGAACCGTCAACGACGGAGAGATTACCGTGAAAGAGGTCTTGGGCGATTATGACGTCGAAAACATCAATGGCGGCATCGAGATGTCGGAGACTGCCGGCTCCGGGCGCGTGTATGCGCTGAACGGGGAAGTGAAAGTCGTGTTTAAGAAAAACCCTCCTGCGCAATCCTACTTCGGCTCTCTGAACGGCGACGTTGACGTGACTTTTCTTCCTGACCTTGCCGCCACGTTTCGCTTAAAAACTTTTAACGGCGAGGTTTATTCCGATTTTTCAGTGACCCAGTCGGCAAGTGTTGTTCCGATCCGCGAGCAGCATAAAGGGAAATCTATTTACAAATATGATCGGACGTTCGGCGTTCAAGTAGGCAAAGGCGGGCCGGAAATCGAGCTTGATGCTTTTAACGGCGACATTCACATTCTCAAACGGGAAAAATAATTTACGAGGCTGATAATCATGAGAACAAAGATTGAGATTTTGTTATGCGCTTTGTCGGTGTTGATTTTTTTCACCGGCATCTTTGGACAAGACATTCCCGCCGATCGCCTGACGGTTCCGTTGAGCGACCCAAGCCGTCCGGCTTTGATCAAAGTCGGCTTATTGAACGGCGGCATCACGGTGAAAGGATACGAAGGCAAAGAAATCATCGTCGAAGCTCGGGTTCGCGCCGACGGCGAATGGAACGAAGAGGAAAACGAGGATGAGCATGATCGTGATCGCAAGCGCCAGAACAAGAAACAAGGCATGCGCCGGATTCCGATCACCAGCTCGAGCTTGAGCGTCGAAGAGGACAACAACGCCATTAAAATCGAAGTCGGCTCGATGAACCGCACGGTTGATTTGACGATTCAAGTGCCGGTGAAATCTTCTCTGAAGCTCAGCTCGGTGAATGATGGCGACATCAAAGTCGAAAACGTTCAGGGCGAAATCGAAGTCAACAACACCAACGGCGCTGTTACGCTGACGAATGTTTCCGGCTCGGTTGTAGCCCATGCGCTGAACGACGATGTCATCGTTACGTTGACGAAAGTCGAGCCTGACAAGTCGATGTCCTTCACTTCACTCAACGGCGATATTGACGTAACTTTTCCTCCTGATGTCAAGGCGCGTGTGAAAATGAAATCCGACAATGGCGACTTTTACAGCGACTTCGATATTCGCATGGAAGCGCAAACGAAAAAAGTCGAGCAGGACGCGCGCCAGAAGGGTGGTAAATACAAGATTCAATTGGAAAAGGCGATGTTCGGCAGTATCAATGGCGGCGGGCCGGAGTTCCAGTTTGCCACTTTTAATGGCGATATTTACATCCGAAAAGCGAAATAACAGGAAGGGCGTTTCGGAGCGCCCTTCTCTATTTTAAAATAAACCATGTTCTCGAAGCCGGCGGCGAAACTTTTCCAGAAAATTTCTGTAAACATCGAACGCATTCTGCGTGTCCAAACGATAAGTGAGCGCCGTCTGGCCAGGGCCGGGAAACTGACGCCAATAATCAACCCCGCTACCTTCGAGGCGCAATCATTCACTTATCACGCGAGGAACGGAAGATGAGCAAGCATCATGTGATCTCTTTGTTTCTATTCATCAGGCCGATGCTGTGTCTTGCCCAGTCTCAACCCACCGAAACGCCGAAGAACGGCGCAAACGGATTTCAACCAAACCTCAAACCTCTTCTTCAAATACAACGCATTGCAGCGCCGATTCAGATCGATGGCGACTTGAATGAACCGGCTTGGCAGGCTGCGGCCAAAGCTTTCAACTTTTCGGAGCATCGGCCTGGAGATCAGACCAGGCCGGCGGTCGATACTGAGGCGCTTTTGGCTTACGATGATACCCACCTCTATCTTGCGCTGATTGCTCACGATGACCCCAAGTCGATTCGTTTTTCCCTGCGCGACCGCGACGAAATTTGGCAGGATGACAACATCGGCATAATCCTCGACACTTATGGCGACGGCGCATGGGCCTACGAAATCTTTACGAACCCTCTTGGCATTCAGGGAGATATTCGGTGGACGCCGCTGGGCGAAGACACTGGCTTCAACATTGTCTATGACTCGAAGGGTAAAATCACCGAAACCGGTTTTCAGGTTGAAATGGCGATTCCTTTTAGCAGCCTGCGTTTTCCTGATCGGCCAATCCAGACGTGGCGAGCGACTTTTTGGCGAAATCATCCGCGCTCCAGCCGCGGGCAATACTCGTGGGCGACCATCAATCGAGATGATCCGTGTTTTCCCTGCCAGTTCGGCACCATCACTGGAATTGAAAATGTAAAACCCGGAGGCAAGCTTGAGCTTCTACCTTCGGTCATTGGATTTCAATCAGGAACGATTCGTGATTCCCAGGTATCGCACTCTGGCCTCGAGAATAGCAAGATCGATGGTGAGGCTTCTTTGGGTGTGCAATATTCGTTTAGTCCGAGCCTGACGGCGCAAGGCACCTACAATCCAGACTTCAGTCAGGTCGAATCCGACGCGGCACAAATCGACGTGAATACAACTTTCGCGTTATTTTATCCCGAGCGGCGGCCCTTCTTCCAGGAAGGCAGCGATTTGTTTAGCACTTATTACAGAGCATTTTATACCCGCTCGATCAACAATCCGCAATTTGCCGCCAAACTTACGGGCCGAATGAATCGCACCAGTCTGGCTTATGTCGTCGCACGGGACGAGAATTCTCCGATCATCATTCCGCTTGAAGAACGCAGCGGCTTCATCAGTGGAGGTAAGAGCACCTCGAATATCCTGCGGCTTCGCAGAAATTTTCTCGAAGATTCATACATCGGCGGGCTTCTCACTGATCGTCGCTTGGAAGGCGGCGGTTCCGGAACGATGGCCGGCGTTGACGGTCTGCTGCGTTTTCGGAAGAATTATCGTTTAGAATGGCAAGCACTGTTTAGTCACACCGAGGAGCCGAATAACCCGGCCTTAACCGAAGACATCTTGGCCGATACGACCGAAGATGCAGCGACGATCAATCGCTTGAATTATTTTGATCGCGGCGCGCACACCGTTGCTTTCGACGGCGAGTCGTTCAGCGGCAACGCGGTTTACGCAAGCTTTGAGCGCGATGCGCGCCACTGGAATTTTGATTTCGATTATTGGGCGGCCAGCCCGACGTTTCGCGCCGACAACGGCTTCATTACCAGCAATGACAACCGGCAAATGATATTTGGAACGTGGTATGCTTTCTATCCGAATAATAAACTGCTTGATAATTTTTACACCCAAGTGACTGCAGGGCGTTTTTGGAATTCTGCCGGCGTCCGCAAAGACGATTGGATAAGGCCAGCCGTCGAGTTTCAATTCAAGGCGCAAACCAACGTCTTTATCGGATCGGTTTTTAGCAGAGAACGCTTTCGTGATGTCGTCATCCCCGGCATTCGCCGTATCGAATTCCAAGTCAACAGCAATTTCAGCAGCCCATTGACGGCGGGTTTCTGGATCTCGCACGGACGCTTTGTCGCCCGTCGAGAGAATCCTCCAGTGTTGGGTCGCGGCACCGATTTTCAAGCATGGGCGACTATCAAGCCTCTGCAGCAGCTCATCATCCAGCCGGAGTTCGCGTATTTTACCTTGGATCATCCCGATGGCCGAGAGCTGGTTAGCCAGAATGTTTTGCGCACAAGAATTAATTATCAATTCACTCGCGAGCTGTTTTTGCGAATGATCGTTCAATACAGCCAGCAAGAGACCGCCGGAAAAGAAACCGGCAAAGGGTTGAGCATCGAGCCTCTCCTGAGCTACAAATTGAACCCGTTCACGATTTTTTACATGGGCTTCA
>Ga0247727_10003331_pt1 | contig 35613 bp, 40 predicted proteins | sample WisWelCaveWW1625_FD_202498 | JGI IMG/M metagenome (GOLD analysis project Ga0247727, IMG submission 202498) | Biofilm microbial communities from Wishing Well Cave, Virginia, United States - WW16-25 | ecosystem: Environmental > Aquatic > Deep subsurface > Groundwater > Cave microbial mat | place...
GCAGATGAAGAATCTGATCTTGATTTGCTTGTTGTAACCACACAGCCTCTAGCGCGCTTGGCACGACATAAGATTACCGACTTGGTGTTTGATGTCAATCTTCGTTATGGCACAAATTTTAGCACTTTTGTTGTTGATCGCGAATCATGGGAAACAGGCGCTTATTCAGTTTTACCTTTCCGTGATGAGGTTTTAAGAGATAGTATTTCTTTATGAGCCACGAAGATGAACGTACAAAGGTAGTTCGCTATTGGTGGTCTCAAGCAGCGGAGAGTTTGGCCTCGGCGCACCGCGAGTTTGACGCCGGAGCTTATCCGTTTGCTGTAAACCGCCTCTATTATGCCGCATTTTACGCTGTGAGCGCAGCTCTCCTCGAACGTGAGCTATCTTTTAAGAAGCATTCCGGTGTTCGTGCCACTTTCCATCGTGAATTCATCAAGACTGGTTTATTGGATGTGGAGTGGGGAAAACTCTACGATCAACTGTTTGCGGATCGCGAAGAGGGAGATTATGCAGCTCTAATTTCATTTGATTACGAGTATATTGAAGCTCAGTTGACTCGCTGCACTCAATTTTTAAATAAGCTTCGTCCCTTGATTTCTTCGCTTGCAAACAGCACCGACGACTTTTAATCAATGCGAGAGATTCTTACAATAGAAATTCATAGAATTTAGAAATAAGAAGTTCATTGGACTGTAAGGAGACACAAACATGAAACGCTTACTTTCTTTCTTCGCCGTCGTTGTCCTGCTTGGAGCACAAAGCCTCCAGGCGCAGTGGGTTCAAACCACTGGACCCTACGGGGGTTACGTTTACTGCTTTGCCGTGAACGGCTCGAATCTCTTTGCGGGAACTGATGGCGCCGGTGTGTTTCGTTCCACGGACAACGGCACAAGCTGGGTGGCCGTCAATAACGGCTTGACGAGCACTTTTGTTGGGTCTCTTGCCGTGAACGGCTCGAATCTCTTTGCGGGAACTGAAGACGGCGTGTTTCTTTCCGCCAACAACGGTGCAAGCTGGACGGCCGTCAATAACGGCTTGACGAACACTGGTGTTTCTGCTCTTGCCGTGAACGGCTCGAATCTCTTTGCGGGAACTTCGACTGGCGGCGTGTTTCGTTCCACTAACAACGGCGCAAGCTGGACGGCCGTTAATAACGGCTTAACGATCACTTATGTCACTGCTCTTGCCGTGGCTGGCTCAAATCTCTTTGTAGGAACTCAGAACGGCGGCGTGTTTGTTTCCACTAATAACGGCACAAGCTGGGTCAATACTGGCTTGACGAACAGTACTGTTTGGTCCCTTGCAGTGGACGGCTCGAATCTTTTTGCGGGAACTATTGGCGGCGTGTTTCTTTCCACGAACAATGGCACAAGCTGGACTGAGATCAATAACGGTTTGACGGAAACTTTTGTTTGGTCTCTTGCCGTGGATGGCTCGCATCTCTTTGCGGGAACTAATGGTGGCGGCGTGTTTCTTTCCACCAACAACGGCACAAGCTGGACCGCCGTCAATAACGGCTTGACGGACACTGTTGTCCATTCTCTTGCAGTGAACGGCTCGAATCTCTTTGCGGGAACTTCTGGCGTCGGCGTGTTTCGTTCCACCAACAACGGCTTAAGCTGGACTCCCGTCAATACCGGCTTGGCAAACACTTATGTTCTGTCTCTTGCCGTGAACGGCGCGAATCTCCTGGCTGGAACTAAAGGCCTCGGTGTGTTTGTTTCTACCAACAACGGCACAAGTTGGACTGCCATCAATAACGGCTTGACGGACACTTATGTTCAGTCTCTTGCCGTGAACGGCGCGAATCTCTTTGCGGGAACTGATGACGGTGGCGTGTTTGTTTCCGCCAACAATGGCACAAGCTGGACGGCCGTCAATACCGGCTTGACAAACAAAGATGTCCGTTCTCTTGCTGTGAACGGCTCAAATCTCTTTGCGGGAACTAAAGGCGGCGGCGTGTTTCGTTCCGCCAACAACAGCGCAAGCTGGACGCCTGTCAATAACGGCTTGACGGACACTTATGTTAATGCTCTTCTCGTGAACGGCTCGAATCTCTTTGCAGGAACTAATGACGGCGTCTTTCTTTCCACCAACAATGGCACAAGCTGGACTGCAATCAATACCGGCTTGACGGAAACTTATGTTAATGCTCTTGCCGTGAGCGGCTCGAATCTCTTTGCGGGATGTTATCAGGGTGGCATGTTTCTTTCCACCAACAATGGCACAAGCTGGACGGCCGTTAATACCGGCTTGACGAGCAGTCATGTTAATGCTCTTGCCGTGAACGGCTCGAATCTCTTTGCGGGAACTGATGGCGACGGCGTATTTCTTTCCACTAACAATGGCACAAGCTGGACGGCAGTCAATACCGGCTTGACGAGCACTTATGTTAATGCGCTCATCGTCAACGGCTCGAATCTCTTTGCGGGAACTGATTATGGCGGCGCCGTGTGGCGGCGTCCACTGTCAGAGATGGTTGCTGTTGATGATGATTTCCACCAAGTACCGTTTGGTTTTACGCTAGAGCAAAACTATCCCAATCCCTTTCTGAGTGGAACCGCTTCGCGTGAAATCTCCGCTACCACCATTCGCTACCAGTTGCCGAAAGCGACTCAGGTCGTGCTCAAGATCTACAATATCTTTGGGCAGGAAGTGCGTACGCTGGTCAATGCGCGGCAGCCTGCCGGTGTGAACGCGGTGGTGTGGGATGGCAGGGATGAGTTTGGCAAAGAAGTGAGTTCGGGCATTTACATTTATCGCCTGCAAACGGGGGAGTCTATTCAGAGCCGTAAGCTGTCTTTCGTGCGGTGAGTTTTACTGTTTTTGCGGCTGAACAAGGATTGCCAGATTATTGAGCATTTCCCATGATTTTTCAAATGCAGCGATGGGAATGGAACGTTCTCCCTCAAGAGGGTCAATGACATCAATAAACTGATCTTCAAATTCAGTCGCAACAACGGCGTGAACGGAATCAATGCCATCGATGAAAAACAAATTCACATACAAAATCGGGAACAGGCTTGCGGCAAGATGCTGCCGGAGCCGATCCAAGCTTGAATATTCTTTTTCGGCGGCAAAGCCAAGCAGGCGAGCGCATTTCGCGAGATCATCCGACAATGTTCCCGACTCCGTGGTTCCGCATTGTTGGCGTAATGACGCCTCATCCACAACATGGCCGTAACTTTGTAGAACCGAGCGCAGACAGGCCACCGCGCATGAATCAGGCGTTTCCTGTCTGCAAAAAGGCGGCTTCGATATCGGCCTTTTTTTCGTCATAGATGGTTTTGCCGATTTCTTTAATTTCGTCCAACGGCGTCCAGCCGACAACGGCGCCGGTTTCGGTATCGACCGCAAGAATACCGGTTTGGCCGACAGGGCCGAGGCGCGGATAAGAAAGTACCACCGGCACCGCCCAGAACGTGCGCAATGGAAATTGCAAGAAACGCGGCGTTCCGGCGCAGAAACGGTCGGGAAGATTTTCAAGAATGAAACGGTTGGCTAGGCGCTTCGCGGTTTCGGCATCAATCTTGGATTGTGTCTTTTGAAAGGCGGATGCCTCTATTGAAGACGATCGGGAAATAGTTGCGGTTGTGCTCATTGGTATTTGCTCGTTTAATTGTTGTTGCAATATACTAAATTCTCTTTTACAATGCAAGCCCGCGACTCACACAAATAAAATGCGAGAGATTCCTCATGCAAATCACCCAACCCCAAAATATCATCGGCAAGCCCATTCCGCTCATCGATGGTTTGAAGAAAACCACCGGCGAGGGAATTTATACTGATGATATCAAACTGCCCGGCATGCTGGTCGGCAAAATTTTGCGCAGCCCTCTTCCGCACGCTCGTATCACGAAGCTTGATACGAGCAAAGCCGAAGCGCTGCCCGGCGTGCATGCCGTCGTTATCGGCAAAGAAGCGCCGAACACGTTTGGCGTTTTGCCGATCAGCGAAGATGAAACCGCGATGGCCGTCGACAAAGTCATTTACATCGGCGATTGCGTGGCCGGCGTTGCGGCGGATGATGAAGAGATTGCGTTGAAGGCGCTTTCACTCATCAAAGTTGAATACGAAGACTTGCCGGAATATCGCAAAATCGAAGATAGTTTGAAACCGGCTGCGGAGCTGATTCATCCCGAAACCGTCAACGGCACAAACATTCACAAAGAAGTCGATCAAAATTTCGGCGACGTTGATTCTGCTCGTGCCAACAGCGCATTTGTTCGCGAAGCTGAATTCGAGTTTGACGGCGTGACGCATGCGTTTACCGAGCCGCATTGCGTGATCGCGCATTATGACGCCGACGATCGCATGACGTTGTGGTCGGCGCAGCAGGTGCCGCATTATCTGCATCGCGCCCTCGCCCAGGTTCTCGAAATGCCGATGCATCGCATTCGCGTCATTCGCCCGATGGTGGGCGGCGCGTTCGGCGGCAAAAGCGACCCGTTTCCGCACGAAATGATCGCCGCGCTGCTCTCGCGCAAATGCCGCCGTCCCGTCAAAATTTTGTTTGATCGCGAAGAAGTGTTTATCACCAATCATGGCCGCCATCCCACCAAAACCCAAATCGCGATGGGCATTGACGAGAAAGGGAAATTGAGTTTTCTCGATCTCAAAGCGCGAATTGACGGCGGCGCGTGGGGCAGTTTCGGCGTGGTCTCGACTTATTATAACGGCGTGCTGTGCATGGGGCCGTACATCATCCCGAATTTTCGTTACAGCGGCAAACGCGTCTACACGAATAAACCGCCCTCCGGCGCGATGCGCGGTCACGGCGCGGTGAACTCGCGCTTCGCGATGGAAGTGTTGATTGACGAATTGTGCGAAAACGCGAAGCTCGATCCCTGCGATTTTCGTTTGCAAAATTTGCTGCCGCCAAATTCAAAAACGATTAATGAATTTCGCATTACCAGCAATGGCACGAAAGAGTGCATCGAGCGCGCGCGGCAAGCTTCGGAATGGGACAAGAAGTTTCGCAAACTCCCGCGTGGCCGCGGCATCGGCGTGGCATGCGGATTTTACATCAGCGGCAGCGCGCATCGCATTCATTTCAACGAGCTGCCGCAATCGACGGTACATTTGAAGATCGACATGGATGGCGGCGTCACCGTGCATTGCATGGCCGCCGAGATTGGACAAGGCAGCGACACGATGCTGGCGCAATGCGTCGCCGAGCCGCTCGGCGTAAATTTGGATCGCATTCGCATCTTCTCCAGCGATTCGGACACCGATCCCATCGACATTGGCTCGTACTCGAGCCGCGTGACATTCATGGCCGGCAATGCGGCGCGCGAAGCGGCGTTGAAGATTCGCGAGAAGCTGGTGAATGCAGCGCAAAAAATCACTGGCTATCCGGCAGAAGGTTTTATTTTGCAAAATGAGGAATTGATTTATACGCCCGATCCGCGCGTGCGCGTGACCTTCATGAAGGCTTTAGAAAAGGCGTTGGCGAACAACGGCGCTTTAATTGCAAAAGGCAAGTACATGGGCCCGCCGCCGATTGGCGGCAAATTCAAAGGCGCGCGCGCCGGGCTGTCGCCGACCTACAGTTTTCAATGTTACATTGCCGAAGTGACGGTTGATCTCGAAACTTGCGAGACTCGTGTCGAAAAAGTGTGGGCGGCGCATGATTGCGGCAAAGCCCTTAATCCGCTCGCCGTCGCCGGGCAAATCGAAGGCTGCATTCACATGGGCCTCGGCCAGGCATTGATGGAAGAAATGCCGTACAATCGCGGCAACATCCTCGGCCCCAATTTTCTCGATTATCGCACGCTCACGCCGATGCAAATGCCGGATGTCGACGTCATCATCGTCGAGAGCAACGATCCCGAAGGTCCGTTTGGCGCGAAAGAAGCCGGCGAAGGCCCGTTGCTGCCAATTCTCCCGGCGGTGGCCAACGCAATTTATGACGCAACCGGCGTGCGCATGCGCAGCTTGCCGATGACCGCGGATAAAATTTGGAAAGAAATGTACGGCAAGCGCGAGCTCAGAAAGATTCGGCCGCGCGTAGCACAGACTGTCAGTCTGTTGTGACAATGTTAGATTAACCACCAATGTCATTCCGTTAGGAATCTTTTTTCAATTCGAGTGCGGCTCTAGTAACGAAAAGGATTCTTCCGAATGACATACCACTTAACACATGGATTTGAAGTGATCTTTAGTTTTGAAATGGAGAATCAAAATGCAATTCAACGTAGTTGTTGATCGCGATGAAGATGGTGTGTGGATTGTTGAGTGCCCCGCCATTCCCGGATGTGTGAGTCAGGGTAAAACAAAACAGGCAGCTTTGAAAAACATCAAAACTGCAATTCAATTATGTTTGGAAGTGCGCGCCGAACGCGGTTTGCCGCTGACTATTGAAACCAAACAAGTGGAGGTGATGGCGTAATGCCCTCTCTTCCGGTAATGAGTGGACGCAAAGTTGTCCGCGTATTTGAATCATTAGGATGGCAAATAGCGCGGCAGCGAGCGAGTCATATCATTATGGTCAAGGACGGTCATGATGCAACGCTTTCGATCCCTGATCACAAAGAAGTGGCAAAAGGAACGCTTAGAAGTCTTATCCGTTCTGCGGAATTGACTGTTGCGGAATTTGTTGCAGCTTCAAAAAGAGTTTAAATTCTATGATCATTTTTCCAACATCATCAACCGCAAACCATCGCGATTTTGATTTCGTCTCCGGCGGCACGGATTTGCTGCCGATTCTTCCGGCGGTGGCCAACGCAATTTATGACGCCACTGGCGTGCGCATGCGCAGCTTGCCAATGACCGCGGATAAAATTTGGAAATAAATGTACGGCAAACGCGAGATGCGGAAGATTCGGCCACGCGCGATGGTGGTGTAATTTTTTGAATTTTAAAATTCTATGATCCTCCCTGCATTCCAATATCACCAACCCCAAACCATCGCCGAAGCGATCACCATCGCCAACTCCTGCAACGGCGATTTTGATTTCGTTTCCGGCGGCACGGATTTGCTGCCGAATTACAAAGAGCGGCTGAATCCGCGCGCGAACGTGATCAGTTTATCCGGCATCAAAGAGCTTTATGAAATCTCGCCAACGAAGATTGGCGCGATGGCACGGCTCATTGATGTTGAGAACAGCAAAATTTTGCGCGAGCGACTGCCAGTGCTTGCTGCCGCTGCCGCTGCTATTGCCACGCCGCTGGTTCGCGAGTCCGGCACGGTCGGCGGCAATCTCATGCTGGACACGCGCTGTTTTTATTTCAATCAAACCTGGTTCTGGCGGGATTCTAAAAATTATTGTCTCAAAGCCGACGGCGACATTTGTTTGGTCGTACCGCAGGAAAAAATTTGTTACGCCACGTATTCCGGCGATCTTGCGCCGGTGTTCATGACGCTCGGCGCGATATTCGTCTTGGAAGGACCGGACGGCAGGCGCGAAGTTTCATCCGAAAAATTTTTTACTCACGACGGCATCACGCGCAACGTAAAACTGCCGGAAGAAATTTTGACGCAGGTGATCATTCCGAACCAGGCGCAAACTTTGCGCGCCAATTACATGAAACTGCGCGTGCGCGACTCGATGGATTTTCCGGTGCTGGGCGCTGCGGTGGCTACCGATTTGAATGAACGCACGATTGAATATTTGAAAATCGCCCTCACCGGCGTTGCCACTACGCCGCTGCTGTTTGATGAGATCACGTATAGCCTCGTTGGCGATCAGCTCACGGAAGATTTGATTGATGCCGTCAGCGAAGACATCATGAGCCGCGTGACACCGTATCGCAATGTGGCGTTTTCGCCGCAATATCGCAAGGCGATGATCGGGGTGTATTTGAAGCGGATGCTGCGAGGGTTTTTGCCCGTGTACTAAATTCTGTTAACCAGATTATACTCTCATGACTAACTTTAGCCAACTACAGCTTCAAGAGAATGAGATTAGAAAGCCTGTTTCAATGCAGGATATCCACGCCGTCGCGAAGATTATTTCCGAAAAATTCGATCCGGACAAAATCATTCTTTTCGGCTCTCATGCCTACGGCCAACCTCGACCGTGGAGCGATGTTGACTTGTTGGTTGTAATGGAGACCACACTAACACCACGACAACAACGTTTGGAAATTTCCCGTGCGCTCTCCCCACGTCCTTTCGGAATCGACATCATTGTCAGAACTCCGAATGATTTAGAACGAAGGCTCGAGCTGGGAGATTTCTTTCTTCGTGAAGTGGTCAGCAAGGGCAAGCCAATTTATGAATGCACTTACCCGAGAATGGATAGAAAAAGTTGAAGCTGATTATCGAGTGGCAGTCCGGGAGTCGCGAGTAACTGATCAGCCATCGTATGATGCCGTGTGTTTTCACGCTCAACAATGCGCGGAAAAGTATGCAAAGGCCTTTCTGCAAGAAAGGAATATTGTGTTTGAGCGCACGCATAATATGATATACTTATATTCTCTTTGTGCTACTATCGATCCAGAATTTGAACGGTGCAGAGATGACTTCGAATTGCTTGATGACTACAGTGTCGATATTCGCTATCCCGGTGACTTCGCCACGACAGATGAGGCTTTGGCAGTGATTCATTTTCTGAATCGAATACGCGAGTTTGTCCGAGGTAAACTTGGCCTGTTGAAAACGTGACGGACTGGTTAGCAATCAATCGAGGTTAGCGAGGGACGTCAAGAATTGCGTGACGCCGTATCGCAATGTGGCGTTCTCGCCGCAATATCGCAAGGCGATGATCGGGGTGTATTTGAAGCGGATGCTGCGAGGATTTTTGACGCCTCAATGATGGCCCGTTTTGAAATTGAAAAAGCCCGGCAAAAATATTGCCGGGCTTTTTTATTAAATCTCAGCCAACAACGCTCACTGACAAGTCGCGTCATTCAGCAATTCATCCCAACAAGATTTTTGCCCGTTATTGTAATTGGGCGCGATGATGTATCCGGCATTCGTCGCAGCATTCCAGAAAATTACCAGCGTGCTGCTCGCCGATTGATCGAAGAGAGTGATCGAGCGATCATTTCCTTCCACTTTGTAAGTCAACACATCGCCATTCTCCGGCACCTGCGGCTTGACGAAGGTGAACTTCAATGTCGCTCTCTCGGCGCTCGGACGATCCCAATCGATGTGCACGACTTTTACGGAATTGTTCGGCTGCGCTGGATCATAAATGTCCCATTGTCCGGAACCGTTGTTGAGGCTGGCCTGTCCGGTGTACCAAAGAAAATTGTTCAATGGCACGCCGAGACCGGTGGTGCTTATGCGCATTTCCCAGCGTGAAACCTGCGCCGACGCATCAATCCAGCCGGCCAAATCGGCCTGGAATTGCTGGCCGGCATTGTTTGAGACGGAATAAATCCAATGCCATTTGCCATCGTCTTTTAAAACGGGCTGTTGCGAAAATGCAGCAGCAAAAGTTGCGACTGGCACGCTCATGTGAGCGAACACCGCTAAATTGATCGCACCGACGGCCAGCCGAGCCGCAACGAAATTCAAGCCGACCGTAGTTTGGTCCGTGTTTGAAAAACCGGCAGCATTGTTAAAAACATTTAAGTCGACGGCCATCGAGCTTTGCGGCGGCAGAGTCGGTTTTTGACTTTTGGACTCGGTCGGATTTTTCTCACAGGCGATCAGCCAAAGAACGGAAAAGATCAGCCCAACTGACAAAAGTTTTTTTGAAAAGAAATTCATGGTAAATCCTCCTAAAAAGTTTTCGCGTGAGTTGACATTTCCAATGTTTCAATCCTTGTGCCGCGTGAATTCGATTCGTTGTACAATTTGGCGCCTGTTTTTATTGGCTAATTTTTGGAACGAGAATAAATTTATTTTGGATAGGTGTGAAATTCAACAACAGTGTGATGGCTTTGCCACAATGAAAATTTAAACCTCTGGCTTGGGCAACTATTATTCGTGAATTCTGATTCTGTGAACTTCGACTAAAAGCAACTTTCCCTCGTAATGGTTCGTTTCGGGGTGAGCGGATAAATAATTTATCAAACGGGTCATGAGTGGGGGAATAATTTCCGGATGATTCCGCACTTGGAGGGCAATAATACCTTTGTAATTCGCCGGAGGGTAAGTAACGATATCCGAGAAATCTCCATTCAAAGAAAGCAGAATGGAATCAAGCTCCTGAGCTTTGGCGATTGCCACTTCGTCTTCCGAATCTTGAGGAATGTAATCCTTCAACCGAAAGATAGTGTGTCCTGCATCTCGAAGCTTACTCATTATAAAATTAGAGATGCAATGATCGGCAAAAATCCGCAAGCTCATGCCAATTCAACCTCGAATTCCGACAGTTCGCGCGCATAGTCCAGACACGCGGCGATTTGTTCTTCGTTGAGATCTGGAAACTCTTCGATGATTTCTTCAAATGTCTTGCCTGCGGCCAAATATCCAAGAATAAGGCCGGCAGGGATTCTTGTGCCATTGAGGCGAGGCTTTCCACGAAGCACGTCGGGCGTGCTAACAATATAATCTCGCCAATCTGTTTGCATTTTTTATTCTCCTTTGATCAACTGGAATAAATTAGCGAAATTGGCTGATGAAATCAATCACTAATTTTGTTTAAATCTCAACCTGCTCGCCTTCCTTCGGCATCGACACATTCGGAAATCCCAAACTGCGAATGCCCTCCGCCAACGCCGTCATCGGCTCCAATTCGCCGTGAACCAGAAAAATATTTTTGAGTTTCTTCGCCTCAAACCGGCGCACGAAATCGAGCAGATCACTGCGGTCGGCATGCGCGCTCATGCCGTCAAACTTGCGAACTTCGCAGCGGCGGCTGTACATCTCGCCGAAAATTTTCACTTCGGTCGCGCCGTCGGCCAAACGCCGTCCCAGCGTGTGCTCCGCCATATAGCCGACGAGCAAAACGCAATTGCGCGAATCGCCGATGTTGTTTTTGAGATGATGCAGAATTCTGCCGCTTTCCGCCATGCCGGAAGCGGAAATGATCATGCACGGAATTTTGAGATCGTTGAGCCGCTTCGACTCTTCGACATCGCGAACATAAATCAAACGCTTGAAGCCGAAGGGGTCCAGTTTATTATCCAGAAAGAGCCGATAGGTTTCGCGATCAAAACATTCTGGATGCAGGCGATAGACGCCGGTCGTTTCGACGGAGAGCGGGCTGTCGACGTAAATCGGCAAATCCGGAATGCGATTTTCGTTCCACAGTTTGTGCAGATGATAGACCAGCGCCTGCGTTCTGCCGAGGGAAAACGCCGGCACGATGATTTTGCCGCGGCGTTGATAAACCGCATTGACGATTTGCGCCAAATCTTCTGCGAGATCATCGGTGTCCGGATGCTCGCGATTGCCGTACGTGCTTTCCATGATCAGCACGTCGAGATCTTCCAAATAATCCGGATCGTGGATGATCGGCGTATTGTTGCGGCCGATATCGCCGGAAAAACCGAAGCGCAATTTTCTGCCGCTCTCTTCAATTTCCAGCAAAACGCCGGCGGAACCGAGAATGTGGCCGGCATCCTGATAAGTAATTTGCACGCCGGGCATGATGCTGAAAGGCCGCAGATATTGCAAGCCGACAAATTGCTTCATCGCCTTCTCGACGTCTTCGAGTGTATAAAGCGGCTCAACTTTCTCGCCGCGTTTTTTATTCAACCATTCGGCGTCTTTTTCCTGAATGTGCGCCGAGTCGCGCAGCATGAGGTTGCAAAGATCGACGGTGGCACTCGTCGAAAAAATATCTCCGGCAAAACCGCGCCGCACCAATCTTGGAATATTGCCGGAATGATCGATATGCGCGTGCGATAAAACGAGCTTGTCAACTTCGGAGGGAACGAATTCAAACGTTTCATTTTTGTGACGAGTCTCGGAGCGTGATCCTTGAAACATGCCGCAGTCCAACAGAATATTTTTGCCGTTGACTGAAACGAGATGCTGCGATCCCGTCACCTCTTGCGCCGCGCCACAGAAGCGGATTTTCATGAGCGTCCTCGTGATTGGAATAAAATAGCGTTGGAAAATTGCAAAGCATAACTTAACGAATTTGCCGTCTAATGTCAACAACGGATTGTGCGGATCACGCAGATTTTAAAAATTTCACATAGACGGAAAGGCATAGTTGCTTTTTACGGAAAAATTTCTTATTCTTGTCATTACGCACAATGTACCAATCAATCGTTATGTATTCTAGAAACAAAGCATGATGAGTTTGTTTGAATAGGAGCAGATATGCCAAAGATCGAGCACGTCACACTTTCTGAATTGCAAGAGCTTTTGCAATCTCTACAACTGCCGCCCACCACACGTTTGACAGTAAAATTTGAAGATGCTCAAATTACGCAAAAAGCTTTGAAGCGGCAAAAGGCTGTTGACGCCATGAAGAAGCTCAAAGGATCAGGTAATGGCAATCTTGTCTCTGCTCTATTGAGCGAACGAGAAAAAGATGCCTTGTTATGAGTAATTACGTTTTAGATACCTCGGCTTTATTGACCTATATCGAAAATGAAGAAGGCGCCGTAGAAGTAGAAGCCTTATTGGAGAAAGCGCTTAACGATGAGGCTGTGCTTTACATTTCGATGGTCAGTTGCATTGAGGTTTTTTATATTACATGGCAAGAACAGGGGAAAGAAGCGGCGGCTGAACGTTTAAAATTGGTCGATGATTTGGCAGTCATACAAGAACCAGTGGATAGCCAATTGACTAAAATCATTGGTGAAATTAAAGCGACAAAAGCCATGTCATTTGCCGATTGCTGCATTGCAGGATTGGCAAAATTCAAACAGGCAACTTTAGTGCACAAAGATCCAGAATATGAACAGATTGAGAGCGAAATTAAACAGGTTAAATTGCCCTATAAATCAAAAAAACGAATTTGAGCTTTTAAACGAGTACTTTATTAAACGATAAGCAATATGGCCGATCTCAATCCGATTGATTTCTACAATCTCGAAGCGCATTTTTCGGCGGAAGAAAAAGCAGTGCGCGAGCAGGTGCGCGAGTTTGTTCGCAAAGAAGCGGCGCCGATTATTCGCGATCATTTTCGCGCCGGAACGTTTCCGCAAGAGTTGATCAAGCCGATTGGCGAGATGGGATTGCTGGGCGCTAACTTGCAAGGTTATGGTTGCCCTGGTTTGAACAATGTTGCGTATGGTTTGATTCTGCATGAACTGGAATGGTGTGACTCGGCTTTGCGCAGCTTCGGTTCGGTGCAAGGCAGTTTGGTGATGTATCCGATTTGGGCGTTCGGTTCCGAGGAGCAAAAGAATAAATATTTGCCCAAATTGGCAAGAGCTGAACTCCTCGGCTGCTTCGGCCTCACCGAGCCGGATTTTGGATCGAATCCGGAAGGCATGACAACGCGCGCGCAAAAGACGGCAAGCGGCTACGTGCTCAACGGCAGAAAAATGTGGATCACCAACGGCACGATGGCGGATGTCGCTGTGGTGTGGGCGAAGCTTGATGATCACATTCGCGGCTTTGTTGTTGAGAAAGGCGCAAAAGGATTCTCGGCAAAAGCGATGCACGGCAAGCTTTCGCTGCGCGCCTCGGATACGGCAGAGTTGTTGTTTGATGATTGCCGCGTTTCTGAAACGGCGCTCTTGCCGAAATCCGATGGCCTCAAATCACCGCTGAGTTGTTTGACGCAAGCGCGTTACGGTATTTCATGGGGCGTGCTCGGCGCGGCAATCGCCTGTTATGATGAATCGCTGCGATACGCGCAAGGCCGCGTGCAATTCAACAAACCGATTGCCGGCTTTCAATTGACGCAGGAAAAGTTTGCGCACATGGTGACGGAGATCACCAAGATGCAATTGTTGTGTTTGCAGCTCGGACGCATGAAAGATGGGGGCAAAATTCATCCAGCGCAAGTGAGTCTCGCCAAGCGCAACAATTGTTATCACGCGTTGGAAATCGCGCGCGCCTGCCGCGAAATTCTCGGCGCGAATGGCATCATCGACGATTACGCGAGCATGCGCCATGCGGCTAATTTGGAAAGCGTTAAAACTTACGAAGGCACGCACGAAATTCATACATTGATTCTCGGGCAGGCCGTGACGGGAATTTCCGCATTTGAGTGAGACTGGTTGATGGTCGCTGGCTTCTGGTTGCTTGTAAATCTAGCTAGCAACCAGCAACGAGCGACCAGCAACTGGCAACCAACACAGGAGACTAACGTGAACGAATACGACGACAACAATAATCAGCATTCTTATAAAAATGACGACATGCCTTTTTTTACGTTGGAGCAAGCCAACGCCGTTTTGCCCAAAATTATTGCGGCGACGGAACAGGCCATGCAAGACCTGAAAGACGCGCGCGTTCGCATGGAATCGGAGCAATTATTTCATGAAACCGATGCGCAGCAGAGTTATGATATTCAAGTGGCTTTGACGCTCGAACGCTGGTCGAAAGAAATGATCGAGCTTGGCGCTTATCCCAAAGGATTTTTCACCGTGGATTTTAAAAGCTTTCTGCCCGACACGCTGCTCTGCTGGACGTACGGCGAAGACGAGATCGAGCATACCCACAAAGTTTGGGAAACTTTCATGCACCGCCGCCAGATCGAGCATCCGGAAGTTTATTCGATGGCGTTTTCGTTGAATTGAGGTAATGTTATGAAAGCATCTGAAAAAAATCAAAAAATTTGGTCGAGTTCGGTTGTCAAGCCGAAACAAAAGATCGCGCGGAAACCAGTAAACACAAGCAATGGACACGTTATTGAACTTGGAAAATATGTCGTTTCTGATCCGAAGATTTGTCATGGTTATCTAACCTTCAAAGGCACGCGGATCATGGTGGGGCCGGTATTGGCGGCGCTTGCTGAGGGCCGGAGCAAAAAGAGCATCTTGCGTTCTTGGCGGCGGCTGAAATGGGAAGCGGTGCAGGAAGCACAAATGTTGGCGGTGCATCGTCTCCTTTTCGATTTTCCAGAAGGGAAGCGGCTATGGCTGAACTTCATTGAAGATGCTATTGCTGAAACTTATGAAAAATACGAAAGCCGGAAAGGGCGAATGGCTTGAGTCCTCAACTTCTTATTGATGAGCATCTCGATTACTGGAAGGTAACGCAAATTATTGGGCGCTGGATAAGCGCCGAACAAATTGGATTTGAGTTCGGTCAAAAATCACTTCCCGACGATAATATTAGAGCCATTCTGAGAAGACTTAAAAGACGCACTTTTATTACAATCGACAAGGGTTTTTACAAACGAGAATTTTGCGATAAACACTATTGCATTATTCTTTTTGATTTGTCGCTGGTGCGAGAAGATGAAGTACCGGCGTTATTGCGAAAATTGTTTCATCTTCCCGAATTTCGAAATTCAAAAAGCCGAATGGGGAAAGTTGTTAGAGTAAGCCGAACCAGTGGAACGCATTATTTCGACTCACGGACTGGCTCGGAAAAACATCTATTATGGACGCCCTGAAACTCATCTTTTTCTCCATCCTCACCCATCTTGCCATCGGCATGCTCGTTCCCATGTTATTCATTTCCGTTGCAGAAATGGGCACGAAGTTTTTTCGTCTCATTAGTATTCTCTCGATTGTTCTGCTCGCGCTGGCTTTTTGGGTGAACCCTTTTGCGAATATAAGTTTTGCAAACCCGTTTACGGCAGCAAGCCCAGTTGATGGCCAAATTACGATATTATTAGCTATTAGTATGTTTTTCATCATACTAACTATTTTTCTGCTCAAAAAAGGGAAAAAAATTTTGGTGACACTCGCCATCGTTGCCGGATTAGCGGCAATGGCGAAATTGCCTTTTATTTTTCCGAATGCCGCGACGGTTCCGAATTGGATGACGGCGAGCAGCTTTATGAGTTCAACGTTGCTGCTCGGTTCCGCGCTCGGCACGATGATCACGGGGCATTGGTATTTGGTCAATCGCAAGTTGACGATACGACCGCTGCAAATCGCCACGTGGGTTTTTATTGGCCTCACTGCTTTGCGCACGATTTTGGTCTTTGTTACCGTCGCCGTATTGGCAAATTCATCACAAGCAACTTTAGCGGAAACGTCAAAAAGTTTGCTTGGCTTTTCTATGTCGGGGATATTATTCTGGGCGCGCGCCGGCTTCGGGCTGGCGATTCCATTGGTTTTCGGCTGGATGATTTGGAGTTCCGTCAAAGTGCGGAATACGCAATCCGCCACCGGCATACTTTACGCGACGATTGTTGTGGTTCTCGTCGGCGAAGTCTTTTCCAAGTATCTTTATTTGTTTACGGGCATTCCGGTTTGAGTTAAATAGTTTCTTTAAAGTGAATCTGTGCTTTTTCGGCAAACATTTTTAAACCGCAAATCAACGCTAATGAACGCTAATATTTTTCATTCGCGTTCATTAGCGCTTATTCGCGGTTGCCCTGTTTGGTTGCGGCTCGTCGTTGTGGTTATTGTAAAAATTTTAATTTCTTTCCACAAATTTTGTCGAATAATACTTCATTTATCTCACCATTGTAATGGCGGGCGAACTGGTCGCAATTATCGCTTGATTTTGTTGCGGTAAGATTCTATATTAAATAAATCTTATTTGAGCTTGATATGCCTCGACGCGAGGCTGATTCGTTAATATTTGCGCGAATCGGTCAAGGCATTAGCTCATTTCGATTCGTTGACGCCAACGATGGGGTTTGGCATCAGAACATCACGAGGCCAAGATGAACCGCAAGTCGAATGGACGCAGCGCATCGGAAGAGCTTTCCTTCAGCCAGCGTCTGGAAATTATCGTCAGTATTTTTAAAAACCAATCTTTGCAGCCGATGCTGGATAAATTGTCTTCGGCGCAATTGGTGCAAGCCCACAATTTTCTGTGGGACAAAATGGTGGAATTCCACGTCAAAACGCAGCAACGGGAATTTCGCCGCGAAGAAGTGACGAAGAAAATGATTCCCTCGGCCAAATATCAGCGCCTGCAAAACTGCGATCTTCGCCTCGATTATTGCAAAGGCGTCGAATGTATTTGGTCGAATCCGCTGTGTGCCGGCAACAAAGTGAAAATGAATATGGAAGTGATGGCCGAGCACATTCGCAATTTTTTCAATGGAGCTTCACCAACAGCATCGCCTCAACAAAATTACGCCACGCTATGAAGTCTCAGTTGAAAAATGCCGTTTCGAACTTTACCCTCGATTTCTCTCGGCGGGAGGTCGGGGTTCTCTTTGATGAGGACTTTTATGTCGGATTTATGGATAACCATCGTCGTGGGCGTCGCGGCGTTTGCAGCGGCGTGGATGCTGGCGCGGTTCAGCATTCAGGCGCGCTTGCGCAAAGCCAAAAGCGCCGCCGAAGATATTTTGGATAATGCCAAAAAAGAGGGCGAGCGCCAGAAAAATAAGATCATCGTTCAAGCCAAAGAGGAATGGTTCCGCCATCGCGACGAGCAGGAAAATCAGTTGAAACAGCGCCAGCGTAAGATCGAAGAAAGCGAAGGCAGAGTTGAAGAGCGCGATAAAAAGCTGAACCGTCGTGAAGATACGTTGAAGCAGCGCGAAAATGTGGTAACGCAAAAAGAAAGCGAGATCACTGCTCAACGCGAGGGGTTGCGCGCCAAAGATGAAGAGTTGGCTCGCCTCGTCAAACAGCAAAATGTCGAGCTCTCCAAAATTACCCAACTGTCGTTTGAAGACGCCAAACATCAGCTCTTTGAAAATCTGCGCCGTGAATTCAACAAAGAAGTTGCCGACATTTATAAATCCATCGTCGATGAAGCCAAAGCCAATGCCACGCGCGAAGCGAAGCGCATTCTCACCATGACGATTGAGAGCATTGCCTCGGAGCATGCTTCGGAAACCTCGGTGGCGGTGGTGCCGTTGCCGTCGGAAGAAGTGAAAGGCCGCATCATCGGGCGCGAAGGCCGCAACATCAAAGCATTCGAGCAGGCGACCGGCGTCAAAGTGATTGTCGACGACACGCCGGAAGCCGTGGTGCTTTCCGCGTTCGATCCGGTGCGCCGTGAAGTCGCGCGGATTGCGCTGGTCAAATTGATCGATAATGGCAAGATTCATCCGCAGCGCGTCGATGAAGTTGTCGCCCAGGCCGAGCAGGAAGTTGATAAAAATATTTGGCGTGAAGGGAACGAAGCGGTGGCGAATATGGGCATCGGCAAAATTCATGCGGATTTGATTCGCACGCTGGGACGGCTCTACTATCGCACTAGTTACGGCCAAAATGTATTGTCGCATTCGCAGGAAGTCGCGCATATTTGCGGCATGATGGCGGCGGAATTGAAGCTCGATGTGAGGCTGGCAAAACGCGCCGGTTTGATGCACGACATCGGCAAGGCGATCAGCCAAAATCAAGAAGGCACGCACACGCAGCTCGGCATGGAGCTGGCGAAAAAATATAACGAAGATCCGGTCGTCATCAATGCCATTGGCTCGCATCACGAAGATATTGCCGCCGACAATTTAATTTCATTGCTCGTCAGCGCGGCGGATGCAATCTCCGGCTCGCGGCCCGGCGCCAGACGCGACACGCTGGATGGTTATGTGAAGCGTATTGACAAACTCGAGAAAGTTGCCGACGGTTTTGAAGCGGTTTCCAAAGCCTATGCCATTTCCGCTGGCCGCGAGATTCGCGTGATGGTGCAGCCGGAAAAAATTGGCGACGCCGAAGCGGATTTGTTGGCCTCCGATATTGCCAAAAAGATTCAACAGGAATTGGAATATCCCGGCCACATCAAAGTGACGGTAATTCGCGAGAGTAAGGCGACGGCGTATGCGTGAAATGTGGCCTAAGTCTTGCAGTTAATTGTTTGCTAAATTTGTTATGAAACTAAAAGTCGCACTTTTTACAATTTTGAATTTCATTTTCACATTTAAAACTTTTGAGGTGAAATTATGTCTCGCCGAAGAGTGACCATATTCGTCGTGTTCGCCGCCGTGATCGGCATCATTGGCTATCTCATCGCCAGCGGCTTCGAAGACACGACCGTTGCTTATTACCAAAAAGTCGATGAATTAAAAGCACTGGGCGCGAGCGCCGATGGCAAAAACTATCGCGTCAGCGGCCAGGTTATTGCCGGCTCGGTAGCGCGCGCCGATGACGGTTTATCGATGACGTTTACGATTGATGAGCTTGGCAATAAAATGGACGTCAGCTATCACGGCATTATTCCCGACACGTTTAAAGAAGGCGCGGGCGTTCTTCTTGAGGGCAAGTATATCGATGGCCGTTTCGAGGCGACCAACATCATGACGAAATGCGCCAGCAAGTATGAGAGCGAAGGCCAGATGCAATCAAAGCAAACCGCGTCGTGAGTTGAATTTTACGGGAGAGGAAGGAATATCGGATGGCGGGTAAAGTTTTGGATCGCATTCGCGAATATGTTTGGCAAGACAAGCTAAAATTTTCAAAACATGCGATTCATATTGATCTGCCTAACATCATATTTCAACAATCTATTTCTCTCGAACAGGCAGCGTGAATTTATATGATTGAAACTACTTCTCAAAATACAGTCGCCAAAACCAGTCGAGGATTATCCATCGTCGGTACGCGAATTACGCTGTATGATGTGATGGATTATCTCAAGGCAGATTGGCCGCCAAAGTTGATCCAGCAGTGGTTGAATTTGACCGATCAACAGATTGCTGAGGTCATGGACTATATTACAAAAAACCGAACCGAAGTCGAAGCTGAATATCAACTCGTCTTGCAACAAGCTGAAGAAATCCGGCAGTATTGGGAAGACCGCAATCGTGAACGATTTGCTCAAATTGCCTCTTTGCCTCCAAAACCTGGTCAAGAAAAAATTCACGCCAAGTTGCAAGCGTTGAAAGCTAAACTAAGACAGCATGATAACGGTTCTGAGCGATCATAATATCGAAGGTCAAGCAATAATGTTGTGGGGAGCGCTCGGTGCAGAAGGATGGCTTGAGTTGCTTTCAATGAGATTGGTCACATTTGCTGAAGTTGGTTTGTCGCAAGATAGTAATGACAGAGTCGTCTGGCGTTTCGCGCAAAAAGAGGGGATGATTTTACTGACAGCTAATCGACGAAATTTTATTCCCTAAATTTGGAACGAATAGCAACATTGTTGCTGACAATTCAAAGCGAAGGATGTGGTTTCCATTGATTACGAGCAGCACGGCGCATGGAGCAAAGCGCATGGCGGATAAAAGTAGTATGCTATGCGCTTTGCTGTATTCGCCCTAACAAATTAACTTTAAAATTTATCATGACTCAATTCGGACAAGTTTTTCTTCTTCTGGCGCTGGGATGCGCGGTTTACGCCATGATTGCAACTATCCTCGGCGCCCGGCGTCAGCAACAAGAAATGGTTGATACTGGCCACAACGCCGCCATCGCCGTAATGGTTTTTCTTTCCCTCGCGGCGATCAGTTTGGTGGAAGCGCTGCTGCAGGATAACTTCACTCTCAAATACGTCGCCAGCACCAGCAATCGCGCTTTGCCGACTTTTTTCAAATTTTCTTCGCTGTGGGCGGGCATGGAAGGATCGATGCTTTTCTGGGCGTGGCTGCTTTCAGTTTACAGTTTGGTTTGCATCGTTTCCTATCGCCGCCAGCAGACGTTGTTGATGCCGTATGTCACCGCCGTGTTGATGGGCGTCGCGACGTTTTTTATTACCATGATTGTTTTTGTGACCGATCCTTTTGAGCTGCTCGCGCAACCTCCAGCGGATGGCCGCGGCCTCAATCCGTTGCTGCAACATTGGGCGATGGTCATTCATCCGCCGATACTTTATTTGGGCTATGTCGGATTCACCGTGCCTTTCGCGTTCGGAATGGCGGCGCTATTGAGCGGCCAGGTCGGCAATGATTGGTTGAAAATTACTCGACGCTGGACGATTGTGCCGTGGTTCTTTCTCGGCGTCGGCATGATGCTTGGCGGCAAATGGGCTTACATGGAGCTCGGTTGGGGCGGCTACTGGGCATGGGATCCCGTCGAAAACGCGGCGATGATGCCGTGGCTCATCGGCACCGGTTTCGTTCACTCGGTGATGATTCAAGAAAAGAAAAACATGCTGCGCGTGTGGAACATGGTGCTGATCATTCTTACATTCACACTCTGCATCTTCGGCACTTTTCTCACCCGCAGCGGCGTCATCTCGTCGGTGCATAGCTTTACTCAATCAAGCCTCGGCCCGCTGTTTTTAGGATTCGTTGGCTTGATCGCCACATTTTCTTTTACCTTGCTGGGACTGCGCATAAATTTGCTGAAAAGCGATGTGCGCATGGATTCGGTGGTGTCGCGCGAATCCGCATTTTTGCTCAATAATGTCGTGTTTCTCGGCGCCTGCTTCGCGGTATTTTGGGGCACGCTTTTTCCGGTTGTTTCCGAAGCCGTGCGCGGCGTGAAGATTACCGTTGGCGCGCCGTGGTTCAATGCCGTGCTCGTGCCGATTTCAATACTCCTGCTGTTGCTCACCGGCATCGGCCCGCTCATCGCCTGGCGAAAAAGCTCGGTTGAACATTTGAAAAAGATTTTTATGCTGCCGGCTTTGGGAACATTGGTGACGTTGGTGATTTTGCTGGTCGCCGGCATGCGGCATTTGTATGCGTTGATGTCTTTCTCGCTCTGCGTCTTTGTCACCGTCACGATTGCTTCTGAATTTCATCGCGGCGCGATAGCGCGCGGGCACACGAACGCCGAGCCGTATCCCATCGCGTTGTGGCGTTTATTAATGAAAAATAAGCGGCGTTACGGCGGCTATGTCGTTCACTTCGGCATGGTGCTCATTTTTGTCGGCGTCACCGGCGCGGCTTTTACCGAAGAAGCCGAAAAACAGCTCAAGCCGAATGAGTCGCTGAAAATTCGAAATTACGAACTGGTTTATCAGGATACGAAGCGATTGCAGGATTCGAACAAGATGGTGGTTGAATCCACGGTGGTGGTGAAACGCGACGGTAAAATGCTCGACACCATTTTCCCGCAGAAGCATTTTTATATCGTTCAGCAGCAGCCGACGACGGAAGTGGCGCTCTTTTCCAATCTGCGCGAGGATTTGTACGTGGTGCTCGGCGAGCATCAGCCCGAAACCAACGCCGCGACCTTTCACGTTTATTTGAATCCATTGGTGAGCTGGGTCTGGATTGGCGGCATGGTTTTAACCCTCGGCACGCTGATTACGCTTTTGCCGGACTTGCGAGAACATACTGGCAAAGTGACGAAACAAGTAGCGCCAGCGCGCCGCCGCGCGCCGGCGAATGTTTGATAACAAGATGACTTTGAAGCTCGGACTTATCAAGACTTACAACTTCGGACAAACAACCGGGAGAGCAGAATGAAAAAAATCACCCGCGACTTATTATTTGAATTGCCAAAAACCGATTTGCACGTTCATCTCGATGGCTCATTGCGGGTGAAAACCGCGATGGAATTGGCCAAAGCAAACAATATTCCTTTGCCAGGCCACAAAGAAGATGAGATGCGCGATTTTTTGTCGATCAAAGGTCAGGTTGATAATCTCAAAACTTATCTGGAGAAATTTGATTTCACTCTGAAGTTGATGCAAGATTACGATTCGATTCGGCGCATTGCGTATGAGTTGGCGGAAGATGCTTCACAAGAAAATATCACCTACATGGAAGTGCGCTACGCGCCGATTTTGCATCAGCAGAAAGGCATGAGTCTCGAGCAGATTGTCGAGGCCGTGCTCGAAGGCTTGCGCGAAGCCGAGCACAAATTGCCGATTCGTTGTGGCGTGATCATCTGTGGCATCCGTTCGATCGATCCAGCCACTTCCGTCAGATTGGCCGAGCTGACGGTGCAATACAAACGCAAAGGCGTGGTGGGATTCGACCTGGCCGGCGGGGAATACGATAATCCGGCAAAAGATCATGCCAAGGCGTTTTATGTCGTGCGCAAAAATTGTATAAACTGCACGGTTCATGCCGGCGAAGCGTACGGGCCGGACAGCATTCATCAGGCGATTCATACTTGCGGCGCACATCGCATCGGTCACGGCACGCGCTTGATTGAAGATGAAGATTTGCTCAATTATATTTGCGATCATCGCATTCCGCTGGAAATTTGTTTGAAGAGCAACGTGCAAACCAAAACCGTTTTGCGTATCGAGCATCATCCGTTCAAAAAATATCTCGACCGCCAGTTGCGCGTCACTTTGAATACGGACAATCGTTTGATCTCCGACACGACCATGACCGACGAGCTGTGGCTGGCGGTGCAAACCTGGGATTTGGATTTTGCGCAGGTCAAGAAAATCGTTCTCAACGGCTTCAAAAGTTTGTTTATCCCGTTTACCGAGAAAGCGCGAATTTACAACGAAGCCAAAACGCGATTGAATGAATTTGAGCAAAAGTTGTAGTCAAAATTAACTTTGCATTTTAAGCTGAAGTTTTCAACTTGCGTATATTGCAAGAACCGGCTGGTTTTCAGCCTGATGCCACAAGAGGTTTCATTCACGAAAGGGAATCGTACGGCTACAGCGATGAGCTCTTCAGCGCGAACAGCGGCGCCTTCTGACGCGGAGCTTTTAGCGGCAATGGCGCAAAAGCAAGATTGGGCGCTCGCTACACTCTATGACCGTTACGCCACCGTGCTTTACAGTTTGGCGCTAAAAATTCTTAATGACAACGTACCGGCACAGGATGTGGTGCATGAAGCTTTTCTGACGGCCTGGCGCAAAGCCGGAATGTATAGCGAAAGCCGCGGCAATGTCGCCACCTGGCTGATTGTATTGTGCCGGAATCTGGCGATCGATCAATATCGCGCCAAAATGCGTCTGGCCAGCCGGCGAGTGGAATTGGACGTCGCCATGGAGTATCTGGCGTCGATGGAAGATGATCCCGCCGTGAGGGCTGTTGCCACGGATGATGTTCGACATCTGCGTGAGGCGCTGATGAAACTGCCGGCGGAGCAAAAGCAAATGATCGAAATGGCCTATTTTCAGGGCATGAGTCAAACGGAAATCGCCGCGGCAACAAAAACTCCTTTGGGCACGGTCAAGACCCGCACGCGCCAGGCTTTGTTAAAACTACGCGAGGTACTTGTGGATATCAACCGAATATGATCAGCAGTTGAAAAACTGTTTAGATATTTGATTCGTATATTTCTTGGCAGCCCTGTTCCGGATTGGCCGGGCGGCTTTGATTTTTGCTAACGATTTTGACGTATTCGTTCTTATATTGACTTCCAATAACACTGTTTGTAATTAGAAGTCGAATCAGATTAAAATTTATTGCTGATGGCACATCAACTTACCGGGCTTGCGGAGCCTTTTGTTTTGGGGATATTGGAGGATGAAGAAGCGCAACAATTTGCGCAACATCTCGCCACCGGTTGTCGGGAGTGCCAGCAGGCCGTGGCCGATGCCAGACGCGTGGCGAGCTTGCTGCCTTACGTCGTGCCACAGCATGAATCACCTCCCGAATTAAAACGACGCTTGCTCAATGCCATCAGCGCCGAAGCGAGAATTCTCAAAATGCCGCCGGCCCCTGAAAAAAATGATGCGGCCAAAGCAACCCCGGCCACGATTCGTTCAATGCCGGAACGCACTTTCTTTCAGCGTTCGCAGAGAGTTTTGGCCTGGGCAGCAGTGTTTCTGTTTTTTGCTATTGGTTATGGTTATATCATGCAGCGCGGCGTCATCGCGCAATTGCGGCAGCAGATTGCCTCGCAAGAGCAGCAATTAAACGAACGCACGACCGAAATCAAATTGCTGCAATTTGAAATGACGCGGCAAAAAACCGTCATTGAGCGCATCAAAAAAAGCAGCGCGCCGCGCTTGTTGTTGGTGGAATTAAAAGGCACCGAGGTCAATCCTTCGGGTAATATCAAAGTCCTGCTTGATCCGCAAACCGCCGGCGGAAGTTTTATTGCATATGATTTACCGGCGCTCACCGATGAGCAAGACTACCAACTCTGGTTTTTGAAAGACGGCAAACCCGTTGACGCCGGTGTGTTTCATGTCAATGAAAATGGCGAATATATCGGCGAAGTTCAGCATTTGCCTGAAACGTTGACCGGCATTTCGGCTTTCGCCATCACGCGCGAGCCGAAAGGCGGACGCCCAACGCCGACCATGCCGATATATTGGGTAGGGCCGGTTCAGGGCGTGTAAACAATCATTTTTTTCACATATCGAGGAGAGAATTATTATGGCCATTACGGTTGTCTTTACGCCAAAGTCCATGACCGCCGCTCTGTACGATGACATTCTCAAACGGCTTGAAAAAGCCGGCGCCAGCGCGCCGCAAGGCCGGCTCTATCACGTTTGTTACGGCAGCAGCAGCCAGCTTAATGTTACGGATGTCTGGGAATCTCAAGAAACCTTTGAGAAATTCGGCCAGACCTTGATGCCCATCTTGCAGCAGGTTGGCGTTGATCCCGGCCAGCCGGCGATTAGCCCCACGCATAACATTATCAAATAGAAAACCAAACGCGACAAGAACTGTGCGCAAACCAGGCTCATGATGACTTCATCATGAGCTTTTATTTTTCGAAATTTTATTCTCTCGGATAATTTAAAATTGCCTTGACAAATCCGGCCGTCATTGCTATCTTTAAACCAATTCAAGCAATATGAGGAAGGATTTGATTTACCCGTCTATTTCCCGTCGAAAATTTCTCAAAACCATCACGGCGGCAATAACGCTGCCCGCCATCGCCTCCTGCAATCGGTTCACTCCATCCATCCGATCATCACCAACGCGCCGCCGGCTGCGTGAATTGGGCATTAACCTCGGCACGCTTCCAATGGGGAAATGGAATGCTATCACGGATGTTGCAGGCGTCAAGGTGGGCCATTACACTCGCATCGAGAGCAGCGACATTCGCACCGGCGTCACGGTTGTTTTTCCTAACGACGACATTTATCATGAGAATGTCACCGCCGGCCGTTTCGTGATGAACGGCAACGGCGAAATAACCGGCATGGGCAGCGTTGATCAGCGCGGCTTGCTGCAATCGCCGATTTTTCTTACCGACACTTCAAACATTGGCCGTGTCATGAACGGCGCGATGACGTGGTTCCTCAAGACCTATCCGGAAATTGGCGATACTGCGCTGACGCCGGTTCCAATTGTCGCCGAAACGTTTGGCGCTTTTCTTCATGATTCTGCCGGTCGTCATCTCAATGATGAACACATTTTAGCGGCCATCAACAATGCGAAGAGCGGGCCGGTGCTGGAAGGCGCGGTCGGCGGCGGCGTTGGCATGGTGTGCTATGATTTCAAAGGCGGCATCGGCACGGCCTCGCGCGTGTTGCCGGCATCGCACGGCGGCTACGCTGTCGGCGTGCTCGTGCAAGCCAATCACGGCGACCGCGAGCAATTGCTGATTGACGGCGTACCGGTCGGCAAAGAGATTCAGGATTTGCAGCTCGTTGAAGGTAAAAAATCAAAGTCGATTATTCTGATTGGCGCGACTGATGCGCCGATGATTCCGGCACAATTGCAGCGGCTTTGTAAGCGCATGGCTCTCGGCCTCGCCCGCACCGGCGCAATATCCTCACACGGCTCCGGCGATTTGCTTTTATTTTTCTCTACCGGCGTCAAAGTAAAGCACGAGGCTTTGATGACCGAGATTGAAATTTTCAACGACGAATGGATCACCCGCGCGCATCAAGCCGCGATGGAAGCAGCGGAAGAAGCAATTCTCAACGCGCTGTGCATGGCCGAAACGACGGTTGGCATCAACGGCAACACGGCTTTTGCGCTGCCGATTGAAAGACTCTCGACAATTATGAAAAAATATGGGAGGATAATTGAATAACCAACGAAAACGTTCCCAACGGATTTTTTTTTTGCTTTGTATCCGTTGGCAGTTTTTAATCCGTTGGAAAAAGTTTTTTTGTAAGGGCTGATTTTGTTTAATGAAGAATTCCATCACCGATGTCGCCGGCATACATGTCGGACATTTCACCCTCGCCGCTGGCGACGTTCAAACCGGCGTGACCGCGATTTTGCCGTATCCGCTTGCCGTGCGCAATCGCAAATTGTTTATCGGCAGTTTCGCGAGCGGCAATTGGAACGAATGGACGGGCTTGCATGTCGCACAGGATTTCGGCACATTCTCTTCGCCGATTGTTTTGTGCAATTCGACAACGGTGGGCATTGCCTACGATGCGCTCATTTCATTCGGCCACGAGCGCAATGAAGATTTGCCAATTGACAATGCCTGGCCGCCGATTATCATCGGCATTGACGACGATTATTTAAATGATTTGCGCCAACGCCGCGTGACGCATGATAATATTTTGCAAATGATCAAACAGGCTAATAATGATGCCATGGTCAACAGCAATGCCGGTATCGGTCGCGGCCTGTGTGCGCTCGGCGCCAAAGGCGGCGTTGGAGGATCATCACAAATGATTAAATGGGCGGAACAGAATTTCACACTCGGCTTGTTGATCGCCGCGAACGGCGGCACGAAAACGCCGAATGAAAATTCGTCGCCGGTTGTTTCAATCACGCCAAGTTTGGTTTTGATTATTGCCACCGATATTCCGATGTTGCCCGAACAGCTTCACCAGCTCGCCGAAGCAGCGTTGCGCGGACTCGATAGCGCCATTCATTTGAATAATGGAACGCAACAACTGGCATTGGCCTTTTCAACCAGCAACACGATTGACGGCGCGTTTGAAGAACGCTTTCAGCTTTTTAAAAAACGCCTCCCCGCATCGGAACGATTGGCCGAAATTTTTGCAACCGCCGGCGCCTGTTCGCGCGCCGCGCTGCGGCAGGCGTTGGAAAATGCGGAAACTGTCATTGGACGAAAAGGCCGTCAAGTCGCGCCGCTGCCTCGCCGTGAGTTGGAAAGTATTTTTAAAAAATTATAGGAACGTCTTTAACTTAAAGGAGAAAAATTATGCGCCGCACTTTTTTGATTGCGCAGGTTTTTATTTTTAGCGTTGCCGTTTGGTTGGTCACATGCAAACCAACACCACAACCGGTCAATTTACCCAAAGTGGGGTCAGGAATAGTTTCGTGGGGCGACAATCGCAGCGGGCAGCTCGGCGATGGCAGCACGGCCTCCAATCGCGCTTTTGTCGGCGCGATTAATATAGCTGGAGCATGGAACGCCATCGCTGCCGGAACCGGACACTCGCTGGTTCTAAAAACCGACGGCACGGTTTGGGCTTGGGGCGAAAATGGCAAAGGCCAACTTGGCATTGGCACAACGAACGACGCGCGTACCCCTTACACCGCGCAGATTAGCGATGTCGTCGCTATCGCTGCCGGCGGCGATCATAGTTTGGCGCTGAAAAGCAACGGCACGGTTTGGGCGTGGGGTGACCGCCGTCATTTGCAGCTCGGTGAAGGCGCCGTTTCATTATATAGCCTTATTCCTATACGGGTGATCGAAGGCCTGCCGGCGACGCCACAGACGTATTTGAATAATATCATCGCGATTGCTGCGGCTGGCGATCATAATTTGGCTTTGAGCAACACTAATCAAATTTGGGGTTGGGGCAGCGATAAATTTCAGGAATCATCCGGAGTCGGCGGCGGCCTCGGCGCTATCGCGCCTGATGGAACGAACGTCCTTTTTCCCCAACCTTTGCAAGGAGTGACAGGAAAAATTGTCGCCATTGCCTGTGGAACCAATCACAGTTTGGCGCTCACCGATGATGGCCGCGCGTGGGCGTGGGGTCACAATGATCAAGGCCAGCTTGGCGATTCGACCTTTGTTGATCCGTTCGCAGTTTTTCCGGTCAAGCTTCTTAAGGGCGCGAAAGCCATTGCTGCCGGCGGCGCGCATAGTCTTGCTCTTGCTGAACCGAGTGTTAATCTCGATCGCGCGACGTTGGATTTCGGCAATGTGCAAGTCAACAACAGCGCGACGCTGGCGGTGACGTTAACGAATATCGGCTCGGTTTCGGTTAATGTTAGCAGTTTCGCGAGCAGCAACAATACGGAATTTACTTTCACTTCTTTTGTTTCAAAAGCTGCTGCCGTTTTAAACAAAATTTAATTACATCATCGTTTTGGGCAGTTTCTTCTGCACCCACTTGTCGCCTTCTTTCACTTCCAGTTTTTCCGGAATAAAAACCTCCGCATGTTTGCCATGCGCGCCGGTCAAGCGCAATTCCTTTCCGACATATTCGGCATAGGCGGCAGCGGGCACGCCAAGAAAGTGGACTTTTTTATCTGCGTCCAACAGAGCAACCGGCAAACCGCCCGAAGCACAGGCCGACCCGCAGTTCTTCATATCGCCGTGATCATTCGTGGTGAGACCGGCTTTGGCATAACAGGCCAGATCCACTAATGTGCCGGTAATCGCCATAGATTGGGCTTCCGCTTTTTTCTCCTGCGCGGATAGCATGAGAACCGACGCGCTGATCATCAACGCGGCGACGAGAAAGAAAACGACTGAATTTTTACGCATAAACGATCTCCTTGTAAAATTAATGAACCACAATTATTGAAAGGCTTTTGCCAGATTCTTATAACAACAGTTTATGCAAATTTCTTCCCCAGTAAAACGAAAAGCAATTTGTTTTTCACAACGGAATTCACTATTTTATTCTGCATAAAAATTTGCTAAAACAGTATGGATACTCATAACGAGAACACTTTGAAGAAATCACTACATTCAATATTCAAGCGCGTTATGATGATGTGAAACAAAGTTTCTATAAAAAAGCAACTAAAGATTTTGCACGGAAATATTTAACCATTACCAAAGAGTTGTCGATATGGCTCAAAGAAAACCTTCGCTCGACTCGGTTATAAGTCAAGTTCAGGCTTATCTCCAAGCATTGCAGAAAGAGAAATTACCCATCGAACGAGTTTTTCTTTTTGGCTCACAGGTCAAAGGCAAGCCTCATCGCTGGAGTGATATTGACAGTTGTATTATTTCGCCAAAATTTCGCAATCGTTCTCAGGCGATAGAGTATCTTTGGAAAAGGCGAAGTGATTTCGACGTTGAGCGCGGCATCGAACCCGTCGGTTTCCATCCCAAAGACTTCATCGATGAAGATCCGTTAGCGTGGGAAATCAAAACCACCGGCATTGAAATTTGGCCGAACGCTTCGCGCCAGCCGTCCAGCCGAAAAGGCAAGCCGAAGCGAAAAAGTTTGTGAGAAAATGGACTCTCAGTTTGCCGTCATTTGGGCGCTCACCTTTTTAATTCATCTCATCGGCACGCTGGCTTACGCCGCGCGAATTGCGGGGACGCGAACCGGACGCCTCGCTGTCTCGTTCGCTCTCTTCAACATTCTCATCCTGATTTCACGAACCTCCAATTATTTATGAAAAAAAATTTTGTTTTGGTTTTGCTGAGCGCGATGCTGGCGGTTGGAACAATAGCCAACGCGCAAGTTGATTGGCGGTTTGGTTTTGAGGACACGTGGAATCAACTCAACTTGCTGACGCCGGCGCAGCGCGACGTTTTGCTGGCGAAATTAACGCCCGTCGTTGCGGCGCAGAAAGTTCGCGGCGTCATCAATCTCAACACACCGGCTGGCGGTTGGCGCGGCATGCAAGCGAATGCCAACGCCGCCATTAACTTTTCGCAAAGCGACCAAATCGTGCAAACGCTGCAAGCGCACGGCTTCTCGCTGCTGTGGGAATTTATTCTCAACGCCGATTGGGCCAGTACCGGCAACGCGGATTGTTATAACCGCAGTGTCGCTTCCAGTTGTGCGCCCGATGCCGCTCACGAGAATGATTTGTACAACTACGTTTATGCTCTCGTCGAGCGCTACGACGGCGACGGCGTCATGGATATGGGCCACGAAACGCCGAATAATACGACGGATGATTTGACCGTCCCGATGCAGTTTTATGCGATTGTCGGCGAGGTGGAATTTTCCGGCGCCACCTCAACGTCTCCGAGCGACTATGGCGACGCGTCGCGCCAACATTTTTGGAGCGATACTATTGATAATTTGTTAAAAACGCATCGGATCATGTATCGCGCCATTCACGATGCCGATCTTTCGGGGCGCGCTAAATTCATCGGCGCCGGCGGCGTCTTCTGGGATTTGTATAATGATTTTCCTGATTGGCCCGCCGTCGAAGGCCCGACGGTGCAGGCGCGCCTCAAGGGCAGCAACAATCACAATGCGACATACGTGCAGAGCTTTGGTCGCATGAAGCAATTGCTCGCGAGCCTCGGCAACGACAGCGACGGTATTGAGTGCGATTATGTCGGTTGGCATCCGCACATGCCGTGGCGCGATATCGATCAGGCTTTTAAATTTATCAAAACGCACGCCGGCAACAAACCGATTTTCGTGGATGATATGTGGTGCAATATTTTTTTGCAGGATCGCGCCGACGCGCCGGGCTTCACGCAGTTTGTCAGCGGCCAAAAGATCGAAGGCGATTTTCCGAATGCCTCGATCTCGAGCTACACGGCTTTGCGGAATGGCGTCATTTTTAATAATTCGCCAATCGTCAAATGGTATTATGCCAAACATGCCAGAACGATTGTCAAAGCTTTTGCTTCGGTTTTTGGCGAAGGCGCGGAGCGCGCCAGTCTTTCGGGAATCAATGATTTTACTCCGGTGCGCCTCAGTGCCGTCGGCCACATCAATATTATGGGAACCCTCAATGAGAATTTTTTTATCAAACCGGGTTACTACGCCTACAAACAACTGGTCGAGAAACTGCATGATTTCACCAACGCCGAGGAAATCAATGTGAGCAGCGATCCGCGCACGCGCGTCTACAAGTTTGATCGTCCGTCCGGCCCGATCTACATTTTGTGGAGCGAAACCGGCGACGCGCCGCCGAATCTCGATTATCGCATTGCCACCGGTGAAACCGTGAGTTTCAAAGTTCTCAACAATGTCAACACGCTGAAATTGACGCATATTATTACCGACACTGCGAACACGAAACCGCAGGAAGAAATGCTTCCGGTGCAAAACGACCAAGTGTCGATTCGTTTGGGATATGAGCCGATCTTTTTAGAAGAAGGCATTTTGGTTGGGATACAATCGCCGGTAGAAATTTCTTTGCCGCTTGCTTTCGCGCTCGAACAAAATGTGCCCAATCCTTTTTCACTCCGTTCAACAAATAATTCGAATACTTTCATTCGTTTTAGTTTGCCGGCGACCGCGCAGGTCACGCTCAAAATTTACAATATAGTTGGTCAGGAAATGCGCGCGCTGCTCAATCGTCGCTTTGAAGCCGGACGGCATGAAGTGCGATGGGATGGCCGAGATAATCTTGGTCAACAAGTTGCGAGCGGCGTTTATTTTCTGCGTATGGTCGCAGCAAGAGGGAACGCCATTATTAATTTTTCACGAACGAAGAAAATTTTGGTGGTGCAATAAGCCGTTATTGTAGTTTGTCCAGGATGGACAGATAATCAAACGCCACTTGCGAACGAACTTCGGCGAGATTGACCCAATGCGTGCGGCCTTCATCGGAATCGCGCAAATTGCCGCCGATAATGCGCCCTTCATAAACGATATCAACCGCGCGAATCCAAATGCCGGGGCGCTTGCCGGACAGCGTGCCGAGAATGCGAATAATTTCAAAATTCAAACCGGTTTCTTCTTTAACTTCGCGTTGCGCCGCGTCTTCGGCTTTTTCGCCCTGTTTGATGTGCCCGCCGGGAAGTCCGAGCCCGTTGCCGTCGCGGCGCTCGATCATTAAAATTTTTTCGCCGTTGCGAATGACCACGGCAACGCAAGCAAACGGCGGCCATTCGCCCAAAGTCAGAATGTAAAGTATTCGCTGTAAAAATGCCAGAATCAGGCGTGAAACGAGAAAGAAATATTTCACGTATACGGCTTTCTATTATTCTTCGCGTTCTTGATTTGCCATTCTTTTGAAATTAACGATTCCCTCAAAAAGCGCCGGCAAATCGCGCGCAACAATCATCGGCGCGCGGCACTTGATCGTCACTTCCAACGCGGTTTTGTTGGTCAAATTCACTTCCGGCACCGCCGTGTTTTGGCGCAACATCGTGCGAGCCCGCGGCAAGTGCGCAAACGCTGCATTGATCGCCGTTGCAATCTGCTCGCCGACGCGGTTCGCCGGATAAATCGTGCTTTGCGCTAAAATCGAATCTGCCTCCCATTTCCGATAATTGAGCTTTAAATACCAACCCCCTGGCAATTGATTCACCTTCTCAATTCTCTCTTGAACCGGAAAATTATTTTGATCTGCTCTCACTAACATCACATTGGCGCCGGTCCAGCGCAGCGTGTCGGCCAATCGGGTTATCAGCTCAAAATTGGCGCTCGCTGCATTGACGCCGTTGTTGAATGTGTCGCCGGTTTCGCTGCCGCCAAGCGCCGCATCGAGAATGATCGGCTCGTTGTGCAAAATGCCTGATAGATTTGCTTGCAAACGTATCGGCAGGACGGCACTGCGATTCGCTTCCATATTGATGATTCTATTTTCACTCGCGTACCCTCTCGCTGTCACTGAAAGTTTATGCGCGCCCGCCGGAAGATTTTCAAAAAAAAATCCGCCGTTCTCATCGGTGGTGGCGCGAATCGAATCGTCGAGCATCACCATCGCCGTTGGCAAGCGCGCTTCGGTTGAATCATCCACAATAACGCCGCTCAACACGCGCGATTCGCCGGGCGGCGTGAGTTCGAGCAAGAGCGTATCGCTATGATTATCCGCTGTCACAATGATTTGCGTGATTCCGGTTTCCACCGCAGCTTGATAATACGCCACCGCGCCGCTATTTTTTAATTGAAATTTTGCCGGCGCAATCGCGCCGCGATTCGTTTGCACCTGAACCGTTGTGCCGTCCCAAACCGGTTGCTGCTCGGCATCAAAGAGCTTCAAGCGAATCGGCATCATCGCTGTGCCGTCGGCGGGCAGGCGTTTCGCCGGTGTTTCAAATGTAATGCTCGCTGCCGGTGCAGCAATCACCAGCGTATCGACGCGCGGCAGGTTGTGATTTTTGAACAAATTTTGCAAATCAACTTGCAAAAGATGCGGGCCGTTGGCGAGCGCCGAATCCGGACGAAAATGCAGTTTCTTGTTGGGCATGTCCATCTGTGCCGCAACAGCTTTTCCATCAATTTTCAATGACGCCGACTGTGAATAAATCAACAACTGTCTGGCGCCTCTTCCGCCACGGTCGGTAATTCCATCGGCAATTTCGTAAACGATCTCTGGTTTTTTATCGCGAGAAATGCCGGCGGGTTGGATGAGTTTAGCGCTCGGGATGCCTCCGGCAGCCCATCGCGCCAGCCCGAGAAAAATTCCATAAGCCTCGCGGCGGTTGTAGGATAATTTCGTCAAGCGCTTTTCTTCGGTGGGATTGGAATAAAAAGAAGATTCCAGCAACACCGCCGGAATTTTTGAAGTTCGCAGCAATCCGAATCCGTCCGGATAAATTAATTTATCGGTCAGCAAGCCGTCATTCGCCACTTGCGGCAAATGCAGCGCTTCGACGAGACCGAAATAAATCTGCCGCGCCAAATCCATGCTCATCGGCGAATAGTCGGGATGAAGATGATAATAAACCGCGGCATAATTGACTTGCGGATTATCGGCGGCATTGTGATGCAACGAAATCATGAAATCGCAGCCGGCTTGCGCGGCAATCTCGTTGCGTTCTTTGAGCGCGACAAAGCGGTCATCACTGCGCGTCATCACGACCTTGGCGCCGGCTTTTTCGAGAAATTCTTTGAGAAAGAAAGCGACGTTGAGATTCATCGCCGCTTCCTCTTTTCCCGTCGGGCCGCGTTTGTAGCCCGGCAGATGCGACGAGCCGCCGTGTCCGGCATCAAGCGCGATTTTGTACGGCGCCAGATAACTCGCGAAAGGCGGAATTGTGTATTGCTCTTTGGGAAGCTCCGTCCAATCGCGCAGTTGCAGTTTTGATCCGGCGCAACCGGCGATCAACAAAAGTGGAAATATACAATTGTTCAAAAATTTCAGGTTCATGGAAAGTGCTCGCGTTATTCCTCACTCAGCAGTGTTAGACCGCAGACTTGCTTCAATATACAAAATTTTTTTGTCATTTTCACTGAAGTTGCTTATTTTGAACGGAGAAAAGTGAGAAATGAAGTCCGACTTGCGCAGGGGATTGAATAAGTTTCGAAACGTCGTCACGCGCAAGTCGGACTTCCCTGACTATTTTCGCATGCACTTTAAAAATAGACCTGCCAAACTTCCGCCTTTTTTGCGAAATCATCCCGCCTTGATGTGGCTGATGTTCTCTTTGAGTTTGTTATTCGGGTCATTGGCTTTTTTCTCTTATTTTCCGCAATTGGTCGAGTCGTTTTACACCCGCGGTGTATACACATGGATTGCGAAAATATTTTCCCATTTGTCTGCGATGCTGCCATTCTCTCTTTCGGAAATTTCTCTTTATCTCGTCATTCTTTTCCTGTTGTTTTGGACCGGGCGCAGAATTTGGCAGCGTCGAATTGGCCGCGCTTTGCTTGAGTTGCTTATTGGCTCAACGAGCGTTCTGCTGTGGTTTTATTTTTCATGGGGATTTAACTATCTTCGCCCCAAAATTGAGCAACAGCTTCAGCTTGCCAATGCCGAGCCGGACAGCCTCACGCTGCGTGAAAATTTTTTGTGGTGTATTGAAAAATCGAACGAAGCATGGCAACCGGTTGCGCCGTGGAATTTACAAATTCTCGATCAGGATATTGAGAGGAGCTACGAAAAAGTTTTTGCTAAATTGGATATGCCGAAAATTTCAGGAAACTGGCCGCCAAAATTTTTGTTGATGCCGCAGCTTTTGGATTATACATTGACCTCCGGCATCTTCGGGCCGTTCTTTCATGAGGTGCATCTCAATTCGCATTTG
>Ga0247727_10003332_pt1 | contig 35608 bp, 35 predicted proteins | sample WisWelCaveWW1625_FD_202498 | JGI IMG/M metagenome (GOLD analysis project Ga0247727, IMG submission 202498) | Biofilm microbial communities from Wishing Well Cave, Virginia, United States - WW16-25 | ecosystem: Environmental > Aquatic > Deep subsurface > Groundwater > Cave microbial mat | place...
CTCGAACTCCGGCGCGGTCTTGGGAAAGTCACGCCACAGATCGTCCGGTATCGTTTGCGTCATGGCCCAACTCCTTGTTGGCGCTCACGTAGCTGGCGATTGCGCCGTAACTAAGGGGACAGGCATGATGACGTTGTGGGTAGGTCGAGCGATAGTCGATCGTCTTCTCTTCCGTCGTCACTGCAGACGGCTGACGCCTGTGAGCGGCAGCTCCCGCAGCGACGCCAGGTCGTCCAGCCGCATCAAGGACGCAAACAGCGCCTTGGCCTGGTTGGCGCCGAGCGCGCCTGAGCTGCAGTCGAGGAACTTCTCCTCGAACTCGGCCTCGGTCAGGGGTCGCTGCCAGCTGCCCTTGGCGTGGCTGACGGGTGCACCCTTCAGCTCCCGCCCGGATGCCAGCACGAGCGAGACCTCGTCGGCGGGGGCGAACGGAATCCCGGACGTGCGCTCGGATGTCGTCGTGCAGGCAACTCGGCCCATGGCCGCGACCACCTCAGGACGGCGCACGAAGGCGTCGGTGAGCTGCTCCAGGCCGACGCGGCGGGCGATCAGGGCCGAGGCCAGCGCGAACTCGATGCTGAATTTCGCCTCCAGGCCGGTCGTGGGCGCGTGGTTGCGGAGCATCAGTGCCTGCATGGCGCCGATCCTGACGCGGATCTCGCCGACGTCGGCGGGCGTCACCTGGTGCTCGCGGACGAGGTCCAGCATGGCATCGATCGAGCGATGCGTGGCGTAGCACGCGGGATAGCGCTTGACGTTGATGCCGTGGCGCTCCAACCGCCAGTCCTGCCCGAGCCTGAGGTCGCCAGGCGCCACATTCGGCGTGCCCGACTGCGAATAGGCCTTGAGGAACCCGGTCGGGCGCTCGAGCGCGTCGGAAGCCCCGGTGAAGCCGCCTTTGGCAAGCCGCGCGGCGATGACGCCGGCCTGGGCGGCGCGGCCGGCATGCAGCGACTTGGTCATGGTGCCGAAGTTGGCGACCAGCCCGCCGGCCAGGGAGGCGGCAATGGCGATGGCGTTGCGGGTGGCCTCGGCGTCGAGCTTGTGCAGACGGGCGCAGGCGGCAGCCGCGGCGAGCGGCCCCCAGGTAGCGGTTGGATGGAAGCCGCGCTCGTGCAACGCGCCGGGCTCCAGCTCCATCAGCGCGCCCCACACCTCGTAGCCGGCGATGTAGGCGGCGATGGCCTCGGCACCCGAGCTGCCCAGAGCCCAGCCCTCGGCCAGGATCGCCGGCGTCAGCACCACGCTGGTGTGGCCGTCCAGCGCTACGTCGTCGTAGTCGAGGACGTGGCCGGCCACGCCGTTGACGAGGGCCGCGTCGGCGGGGGACAGCAGCCGTCCGCTCGGCACCTCCGGCGCCGTATCTGGACCGGTGGCCGCGGCGGCGAGCGAACGCACGATCTCGACTGGCTGCTCGCGGGCGCCGGCGATCATGGTGGCGATGCAGTCGGCCATGCCGACGCGTGCGGCGCCGACGCAGCGCTCGGGGATCGTCGCGGCCGGAAATCCGGCCACGAAACCTGCGACCGTCTCGGTCAAACCTTGCATGTGCGTCCTCCCTGGGCCCGCATTGATCGACGCCGGCTGACGCCACGTTAGCCTAGATCGGCGCAGGCGGGTACTGCTGCTGCCCGATCGCGCTTGGCGGCCTGCGCCGGCTCACGTAGGCTCGACCATCCTGGCGCGCGCGTGACCGTGGAGACACCGGGGATGCTGATCGGGGTCGTCGCCGATGATCTGACCGGGGCCACCGATGTCGCCCTGATGCTGCAGCGCGCCGGCATGAGCGTGGTGCAGGTGATCGGCGTGCCAGCGTCGGCGGCAAGCCTGCCCGATGCGGATGCCGTCGTCGTCGCGCTCAAGTCGCGCACGTCGTCGGTGGCTGAGGCGGTCAGCCAGTCGCTGACGAGCGCGCAGGCGCTGCGCGTGCGGGGCGCCAGGCAGATCGTTTTCAAATACTGCTCGACCTTCGACTCTACCGACGCCGGCAACATCGGCCCCGTCGCCGAGGCGCTGGCGGACGAGCTCGGCGCCGCCAGCGCCATCTTCTGCCCGGCGTTCCCTGCCAACGGCCGCACCATTTACCAGGGGCATCTGTTCGTCGGCGGCCGCCTGCTGAGCGAAAGTCCCATGCGCGACCACCCGCTCACGCCCATGCGCGATTCCGACCTGGTGCGCGTGCTGGGCCGGCAAACCAAGCGCGGCGTCGGCCTGGTGCCGCTGCCCGTGATCGAGGCGGGATCCGAGGCCATCCGGGCGGCAATCGCACGCGAGGCCCAGCAAGGCCGGCCGTTCGTGGTCACGGACGCGATCGCCGACGCCCACCTCGTCGCACTCGGCCAGGCGTTGGCCGGCGCGCCCTTCCTCACCGGCGGCTCCGGCATCGCCATGGGCCTGCCGCCCAACTTCGGCGTCGAGCCGGCGGAGGGCCGGCCCGCACCGATGGCCGCGGTCCCGGCCGGCCGCCGCCTGGTGCTGTCGGGCAGCTGCTCGGAGGCGACGCGCCGGCAGGTGGCGCACGCCATCAGGGTGGGCGTCCCGTCCTATCATCTGGATCCCCTGCAGCTCGCGGCCGGCACCCAGGCCGCGGCCGGCGTCGCGGACTGGCTCGAAGGCCAGCCCCGCGATCGCGAAGCCCTCGTCTATGCCACGGCCGAGCCCGCCGCCGTCGCCAAGGCCCAGGCGGCGCTGGGCACGGCGCGGGCGGGCAGCCTGGTCGAGGCAGCGCTGGCGGCGGTGGCCGTGGCGGCCGTCGAGCAGGGGGCGACGCGCCTCATCGTTGCCGGGGGGGAGACCGCGGGCGCGGTGGTGCAGGCGCTCGGAGCCCGCTCGATGGCGATCGGGCCGGAGATCGACCCCGGCGTGCCGTGGACCCGCGTGGTCGACGGCCCGGCCATTGCGCTGGCACTCAAGTCCGGCAACTTCGGCAAGGACGACTTCTTTACCCGCGCGTGGAGCCTGATCGCATGATCAACGAAACGGCGCTCAGACGCGAGATGTCGGCGCTCTGCCGCAGTCTGTTCGAGCGCGGCTTTGCCCACGGCAGCGCCGGCAACGTCAGCGCGCGCATCGGCGACCACGTGCTCGTCAGCCCGACCAACAGCTCGCTCGGGCGGCTCGATCCGGACCGCATCTGCAAGGTCTCGCTGGCGGGCGAGCACATCGGCGGCGATCGGCCGTCGAAGGAGGCGCCGCTGCATCTGGGCATCTACGCCGCGCGCGCCGATGCCGGCGCCATCGTGCACCTGCATTCGACCTATGCGACGCTGCTCTCCTGCCTCGCCGACACGAACCCGGAGGACGCGCTGCCCCCGATCACGCCCTATCTCGCCATGCGGGTCGGGCGCGTGCCGATGGTGCCTTACTATCCTCCGGGCAGTGCCGAGCTTGCCGAGGCCGTGCGCGCCAAGGCCGGGGGCACGCGGGCCGTGCTGATGGCCAACCACGGCTTCGTCGTGGCCGGCAAGAGCTTCGAGGATGCGGTCTTCAACGCCGAGGAGTTCGAGGAGAACGCCAAGCTGCTCGTGCTCACGCGCGGACAGAAGGTGCGGCTGCTGTCAGCCGCCGATCTCGCTGCGCTGGAAGCCAAGTTGGGCAAGGGGTGATTTCCCCGTCATCCCGACGAAGGTCGGGACCCAGGTCACTTCTCAGGCGGATATGTGTCCTGGGTGCCGGCCTCCGCCGGCATAACGGAAAAAAGTGTGCGTTCGTCGCCTACGCCTCGTCGACGATCGGGTTGGCGAGCACGCCGATCTTCTCCACCTCCACCTCCACCTTGTCGCCGGCCTTCATCCAGGGTTGGGGAGTGCGCGCGTGCGCCACGCCCGACGGCGTGCCGGTGGCGATGACGTCGCCGGGCTCGAGCGTCATGAACTCGGACAGCAGCGCGATCGTCTGGGCGGTGGAGAAGATCATGTCGGAGGTGTTGGAATCCTGCATGGTCTCGCCGTTGACCCGGGTCATGATCCGCAGGCCCGAGGCGCCGGGTGGCAGCTCGTCGGCGGTGATGATCCAGGGCCCGAGCGGCCCGGTAGCGTCGAAGTTCTTGCCCGGCGTCCACTGCGTGGTCTTGCGCTGGAAATCGCGCACCGACACGTCGTTGAAAAGCGTGTAGCCGAACACGTGCTCGAGCGCCTTGGCCTCCGGGATGTTGCGGCCTTTTTTGCCGATGACGATGGTGAGCTCGCACTCGTAGTCGAGCTGGACCGAGACTTTGGGCCGGATCACCGGCGCTCCCGCCGCAACCAGCGAGGTCGGCACGCGCAGGAAGAAGGCGGGGTAGGTCGGAATCGGATGCCCGCCCTCCTTGGCGTGCAGGGCGTAGTTGAGGCCGACGCAGACGATCTTGCCCGGCGGGCCGATGGGGAGCGCCGGCTTCATGGCGCCGAGGTTGAACCGGGCCGAAGCCGGCGCTTTCGCACCAGCGGCCTGGGCGGCGGCCAGCGCCGTGGGGCCGGCCGCGATCAGCGCCTTCAGGTCCTTGGGCAGCGAGGGGTCGGCGACGTTGAGATCGATCACCGACTTGCCGTCGACCAGCCCGAGGGCCACGCCCTTGCCCTTCTCGAACATCATGAGCTTCATTGCTGCGTCTCCTCCGAATCCAATCTGCTTCAGGTCTGCCGTGCTGCCGCTTCGCCGGTGCGGATCTGCTCCATCGAGCGCTCGCGGTGCTTCAGCCACCAGCCGTACTGTACCGGCCAGTCGTCCATGGCGTCGAAGGTTTTGCGCCGAGCGCAGCAGCTCGGATGCCGGCCTGTCAAGGCCGCAACGTATCGGCAGCGTCTCAGTTTGAAATTCCAGCGCGGCACCAGCCGCTGACCATCATGCATCGCGTGGCGGAAGGATGACGCAGACCGGCTCTGGCTTCACCTCGGCCGGGTTGCCGCCGGGCATATGCAGCCGGCCGCAAAAGTGCGCCCGTCCGTCCGAGGCGTAGTCAGCGACCACGTAGGAGCGCGAGACTGTGATCCAGGTGCCATCGATCAGCAGTCGTACAACGGTCTGGCCATCCACCACAGTCTCCACGAAGTCGGTAGCCGGCCTGCAATCTCGATCGCCGCAGCATGACTGCCGATAGCGATCTTTGTAGCTTCGGTAATCCATGCCCCTGTCGTTCACATGCGCGGACGCGGCCGCCACGCTCAGAAACATGCAGGGCGCAAGCCACCAACCCTTCACTCCAAAGACCCGCTCGGGCCAGCCCCAACGGCTTGCGCGCCTACCAGCAGTAACGCGAGCAAGATGCCTCACAGCCGCGATACCTCCACCTCCTTTGAGGTGATGAACTCGAGCAGCGCCGGCTGGCCCTTCTCGGTGGCCGCGATGCCGCGCTTGATCGCCGGCACGATGTCGGAAGGCTTCTCCACCCGTTCGCCGTAGCCGCCAAACGCCCGCGCCATCGCCGCGTAGTCGCCGGAGATGTCGGTGGCGCGATACTTCTCGGTCGAGACCGGCATCACTTTCAGCTCGATCGCCATGGAGAAGTTGTTGAGCAGGATCGACATGATGGGAATGCGCTCGCGCACGGCCGTCTCGAAATCCATGCCGGTGAAGCCGATGGCCGCGTCGCCCCACACGTTCATGCACAGCTTGTCGGGCTTGGCGAGCTTGGCACCCATGGCGAGGCCGAGGCCGTAGCCGAGCTGCGTGGTCTTGCCCCAGCCGAGATAGGAGAGCGGCGTCGTCGGCCGCCAGAACGGCGAGAGCTGGTCGCGCGGGCTGCCGGCGTCGTGGGTGATGATGGTGTTGGCGACGTCGACGGTGCGCTGCAGGTCCCAGAGCACGCGGTAGGGGTTGAGCGGGGCGCTGTCGCTGGTGAGCTTCGGCATCCACTTGGCGAGCCAGGGCTCGTAGGTGTCGGCGATCTCCTTGGCGACGGCCTTGGGGTCCTTGGGCGCCTTGCCGTGGGTCTTCTGCACCTCCTCGATCAGCGCCTGCAGCACGATCTTGGCGTCACCCACCACGCCGAGCGCAACGGGGATGTCCTTGTTGATGTCGGAGGGATCGAGCGTGGCCTGGATGATCTTGACGCCGGCCGGCATCTTGACGCCGAAGTTCGTCTCCGTGAACGAGCAGCCGATGCCGAGGATCAGGTCCGACTTGTCGAGGAAGGTGCGCACCGTCTGCGGGATGGCGAGGCCGCCGGAGCCGAGCGACAGGGCGTGGTTCTCGGGGAACGCGCTCTTGCCTCCAAGGCTGGTCGTCACCGGAATAGCCAAGAGCTCGGCAAGCTGCTTGAGCTCACCCCAGGCTTCCGCCCAATGCACGCCCGTACCTGCGTAGATCACTGGCCGTTTGGCTGCGATCAGCATTTTCGCCGCCTCGCGGATGGCGTCCGGGTCGGTGCCGGTGCGTATCGCTTTCGGGCATACGTAGTCCTTGGGGTCCACTTCCGCGGCCCAAAGATCGTTCGGGACTTCGACGAGGACCGGGCCGCCACGACCCGAGCGCAGGCGCTGGAACGCGCGCCGCATCACGTTCGGCAGCTCCTTGGCCGACGTCACTGGCTCGGCTGATTTGGTGATGCTCTTCATGGAGACCGAGGCAAAATAGTTGCGATCGACCCAGGCCATCCGCTGGGCGTAGCCCATGGGCATGACGAGGATGGGCACGGACTCGCTGTAAGCCTGGGCGACGCCGCCATAGGCGTTCTCGGTGCCGGGCCCGTGCTGCATGACGAACATGCCGGTCTTCTTGCCAGAGGTGACGCGCGCGATGGCGTCTGCCATGTGCAGCCCGATGCGCTCCTGGCGCACAACGATCGGACGGATGCCGGCAGCGGCGCCGTGCTCCAGGATGTGGTTGACGGGATAGCCGATGATCCACTCCACGCCCTCGCGCTTCAGGATTTCTGCAATGGCGTCGCCGGTCTTCATGGCTCTTTCTCCGCTGGATTGGAGGGGGTTGCGGACAGTAGCGGGATCGTCGGTCGAGAGTAGGTGGCACGGCAACTCCCGTCGAGTCCGGGTTGGCCGGCGTGGATCAGCGCCCCTTCCAGTTGGGCTTGCGCTTCTCGGCGAAGGCCTTGGGGCCCTCGACGGTGTCCTCGCTGTCGGCCATGGCGACGAACGCTGGATAGCTCATGTTGCGCATGGCCATCTCCAGCGCCGGCACGTCGAGGGAGCGCATCACGACCTGCTTGGTGGCGCGGATGCTCATGGGCGAGCACTCGAGGATCTGCGACGCCCAGCGCCGCGTCTCCGCCATCAGGTTGGCATGCGGCACGACGGCGGTGACGAAGCCCAGCTCGTAGCCCTCTTGCGCCGGCACGTGCCGCCCCGTCAGCATCATCCCCATCGCCTGCTTGAGCGGGATGGTGCGGGAGAGCCGCTGCATGCCGCTGGCGCCGGCGGCGAGACCGACGCGCGGCTCGGGCAGCGCGAACCGGGCCTGGTCGGAGGCGATGATGAGGTCGCAGGCGAGCGCGATCTCGAAGCCGCCGCCCATGGCCATGCCGTTGACGGCGGCGATGATTGGCTTGTCGAGGTCGTGGCGGTTGGTGAGGCCGCCGAAGCCCTTGGGCGGGCTGTGCGGCCGCCCGCCGGTCCTGGCCCTCAGCTCGGCATGATACTTGAGGTCGTTGCCAGCCGAGAAGGCCTTGTCGCCGGCGCCGGTAATGATGGCGACCCACAGCTCGGGATCGGCGGCGAAGGCGTCGAACGCGTCCGACAGCTCCTGGTTCGCCATCGGATGCAGCGCGTTCATGACCTCGGGGCGGTTGATGGTGACGATCAGGAGATGCCCGTCGGTCTCCACCTTGCTGTATTGGCCCATCGCGTTTCCTCCATGACCTGCTTGTTTCCCCCCAAGTCTAGCGCGCTCGCGCGGGCGTGGGCCAGTCGGTGGAGAGAAAGGGGCCAAGACGTCAGGGAGGCCGACGCCCGCTCGTCAGCGTCACGGGCAGCGCGTGGGTCTGAGATTGCGAAGAGGAATCCAGCCGACGGCATCTCGGTTGTTGATGTCGTAGGTCAGCTGCAGTTTGCGCCAACCCTCCGACGTAACGCGCAGGTCGTAGAATTTGACCCCGGTATCGAACCACGCAATCACGTTGCTGTGGTGCACCCACGGGTCTTCCCGGAAGCCGATGCCGTCCCCGACTACGGCTAGACAGCGATCCTGCGCCAGCGCGCTCGTGCACGTCAAAGGGATGAGGAGTGCTGTTGCCAAGAGTGCTTTGTGGTTCAACACGACGCTAGCTCCAATGCAATGGGCCCCGCGCAGGGAACCTGCGCTGGTCTCGCCTGGCTGGCAAGGGCGTTGGGGCGGCCCGAAAGGCATGCCGATCGGACTGTGGCGCATCGGCCCGTCGCTGAATCGCGTCGGCACGCTCGACGTGCGTATGATCGGGGGCGCTCATGTCGGGGCGCGGCCGGCTCGGCCGCGATCATACCACATTCGGGGGGTCCATTGCGTCCCAGCAAGAACGACCTCGCCCGATCCCCGTGTGGTGCTGGAGCCGATGCACACGAGCCTGCGAGCCTTGGCGGTGCTGCTGATCGCCGTTTCGGCCGCGCCCGCCGATGCGGCAGCGAGGGCCGCGAAAAGGCCACTCGGTGACGCCTTTGCTCCCGCCGATCGGGGCCAGAGCGCCAAGCAGAGCGTCAAAGAGCTGCGCTTCGGCGGCAGCCGCCTCGTCCTAACTTTCGCGCCCGGGGACTTTCGCTTCACCGAGCAGGAGCTGTTCGATTGGGTCCTGCGCTCGGCGCGTGCCACGGCGACCTATTTCGGGCGCTTCCCGGTGGCCGATGTGCACATCACCTTGCGGCCGACGGCGGGCGAGGAGGTGATGGTGGCCACCGCGTCGGCCGAGCCGCACCCGCGCATTCGCATGGCCGTGGGGCGCAACACGCTCCGGGATACCCTGAAGGCCGACAGCACCATGGTGCACGAGATGACGCACCTGGGCTTTCCCGACCTCGACGATGCGCACCTGTGGCTGCACGAGGGCATCGCCACCTACGTCGAGACCGTTGCCCGTGCCCAGGCCGGCGAAATATCCGCCGCCGCGGCCTGGACCCACTTCGTAGAGCAGATGCCGCAGGGACTGCCCGAGCAGGGCGACGGCGGGCTCGATTTTTCGCGCAGCGAGGACAGGCTCTACTGGGGCGGCGCGATGTTCTGCCTGGTGGCCGACGTGGAGATCCGGCAGCGCACGGCCAATCGGTTCGGCCTCAGGGACGCCTTGCGCGCCATTCTCAATGCGGGAGGCACCCTGGAGAAGGACTGGGAGCTGGAGCGCACGCTCGCCACCGGCGATCGCGCCGTGGGCGTGCCGGTGCTGCGAGAGCTCTACGCCGCGTGGAAGGACAAGTCGGTAGCGCCCGACCTCGATGCGCTTTGGGAGAAGCTTGGTGTGCACCGGGATGGCGACGGCGTCACGCTGGTCGATGCGGCCCCCCTCGCGCCCATTCGCCGGGCCATCATGCAGCCGCCCGCGCGCCCCCTGCTGCTGGCCGGCCCGTTGCTGGTGCGTGAGGCGACGCGCCGCCCCTGAGCAGCGCTGGGCGGCATCAACCAAGATCGGCGCGGACCGTAGCCAGCATCTCGAGGTGGCGCTCGTGGTCGCCGGCAAAGCGCAGCACCAGATGCGAGGCGCCGGCTGAGACATAGCCCTGCAGCCACTCGACCGCGCCCGCGCGCGGGCCCGCGTAGCACACCTGGCGCTTACGGATCGCGACGGCGGGCTGGCCGTAGTATTGACCGAGATAGGCGTCGAGCCGGGCGTCGGCGCGGGCGGCATCGTCATCGACGGCGAGCGTCAGATACATGGCCCCGGTGAGCGCGGCGGGATCGCGGCCGGCATCGCGGGCGATGGCCCCGATCTCGGCCCACTGCCGGCCCCACTGCTCGGCATCGGGCGCATTCGGCAGCCAGCCGTCGAAGACGCGCCCTACCCGCTCCAGGCTCGCCGGTTGCGAGCCCGCCATCCAGATCGGCGGGCCGCCCGGCCGGTGGGGCGTCGGCCCCAGCACGGCATCGGCGACCTGCCATCGCCCCTCCCAGTTCACTTTCTCCCCGGTCCAGAGCGCGCGGGCCAGCCGCAGCCCCTCGAGCAGGCGCCCCACTCGCTTCTCGAACGGGACGCCGGCGGCCGTGAACTCGGCGCGGATATTGGGGACGTCGCTGGCAATGCCGACGCCCAGGATGAGGCGGCCTTCGGAGATCTGGTCGAGCGTGGCGACCTGGTGCGCCAGCACCACGGGATTGCGCAGCGCGGGCAGAAGCACGGCGGTGCCGATGGCGACGCCGGGCACGCGGGCGGCGACGGCAGACAGCAGCGTCAGGGGCTCGTGGCGGGGCCGGGCCAGGATCGAGTCGCCGACCCAGATGGAGTCATAGCCGAGGTCGCCAGCGCGATGGGCGAGATCGAGCAGAGCGGCCGCATCGGGGCGCCCGGCCATCACCTGCTCGCGGGTCGGCAGCAGGTAGCCGATGGCAACGGCCATGACGCTCTCCCTCAACTTTGATCCGGGGCAACGCGCGCGTATTGCAGCACGCGGCGCCGGCCGGCACCATCCTCGGCTACGGCGTCAGCACGAAGGTCGGGGATACAGGCAGCGCCGACCGGTTGGTGCTGAGCGCCACCAGCGTGTTGAGGAGCACGAAGATCTCCTTGGTGTTCTTGGTGTTGGCGTTGGGCACGCAATATTGCCGGCCGTTATAGGTCGTGCGGGCGAAACAGTCGCCGCCGCCCCGCTCCACGGTCAGGAGCCGCGACTCACGCCGTCGGTCCTTGCGGAGGCTGTATTGGCTGAGCGACACCTGGCGGGAAGAATGCGTCTCCAGCAGGTCGCCGTAGAACTGGAAGACGGCGTAGGGCGAGCGCACGATCGGCACCACGCCGCCGATGGCATTGTGGAACAGGAACCGAAACTCGTTGGCATCCTTCGTGTCGCCCGCCGTCGTGCGCCTGCCGCAAGCGCCCGGCGCATCTACCTTGCCGCCGGGCAGCTTGCTCTCACGGGCGATGGCAGGATCAAAGCACACGACGTAGCGGGCCGACGCCCCCGGCTCCCCCTTGGACGCCGCCTTGGGCCCGGCGCCGCCTTTACCGCGGCCCGCGGGGCCGCCCGGAAGCGGCACTGCCTCGACCGTGATGCCATAGCGGACGGCGAGCCTCAGGAAGAAGAGGAACTTCTGGTAGCGGCAGTCGGCCTCGTGCGGCGGCAGCCAGATCGGCGTGCGCAGGATCGGCTCGAAGTTGCTCTCGCCGGCGGCGTCGGGCCCGGCGGGATAGAGCGCCTTGCACCGCTCGCTGCGCCGCTCGACGACGCCGCCCTCGGTCCAGGCATCCTCCTCGGGCTTGTTCTCCAACAGGAACGGCTCGCCCCTCTTGTTCGCCACGCGCACGGCCTGCAGGACGGAATGGAAGACAATCTCGCGATTGAGGCCCGCGTTCATCAAGAGATTGAGGCTTTCGAGGTCGAGCGGCGACATGAAGCCGCCATAGAAGTCCCGGTTCTCGAGCGTGCCGACGTCGAAGGAGTTGGCCTGATTGGCGACAGTCGCGGCGGTCGCCGCGCCTCCGATCACCACGTTGGCGGGATTGCCGAACCTAACGAGGTTGTTGTTGAGGGCGGTGTAGCTGGCATTCACCGAGCCGGTGCCCGTGTATTTGGAGAGCGCCACGAAATTGAGCGGCTCCGACCGGCTGGCGCGAACGATGTTGAGGAGGATGGCGCTCTCGCGCACGTCCTGGGTGCCTTCGTTGATGCTGTGGGCCCTGGGAGGCAGGCTGGCATCGACGCAGCCTGCGGCGATGGCCAAAGTCAGCGCGGCCAGCAGCACGCCGACGCGCTGCAGCGGCCCACGAGCAACCGACAGTCTCTCGGCAACGCTACCCACGAACCCAACCAAACGCTTGCCGGCACGAGAGCCACCGGCGGTCCCGTTGCCGTTGCGCAGCGGGCACTGATGCCCCACCCCGCAGAACACGGAAAGTCGCGGACGCTAGCACAAGGCCGGGCGGAGAGCTGTTGCCGGTTGAACACGGAGGATCGTATGTGATGCTCCGTCGAGGGCAAAAAAACCTGTGGATAGTGATGGTTACAGCCCAGCCAAGCGGGGCTCCGCGCGTCGGGCGAGTACGGCGCCGACCGTCCCGCTACGGCGTCAGCTGCCGAGGAAGACTGTGCGTACGAACTCGCGGTAGAGCATGATCTGCCGCGGCAGCACGTCCTTGTCCTCGAGCACCCTGGACAGGATGATGCCGCCGTCGACCAGCGTGTTGGCCATGTCGGCGAGGTCGCCGAGATCAACCTGGAGCTTGGGCGGATAGCGCTCGGCGATGCGGGCGAGGCGCTCGCGGAACAGCCGGCGCCAGCCCTCGACGCCAGCAACCGTCAACTCCCGCACTTCGCGGCTCAGCAGCTGGTCCTGGTAGACGAACGCGGACACGAGGCAGCCCGGGTGCGTGCCCGGCAGGTCCGCCATCATCTCGGCAAAGAGCTTCAGGGCGACGAGCGTGTGCCGTGCAGCGGATCGGCGTTGAGCTCGTCGGCGCGGCGGAAGATGTCGGCGAGAATGCCGTTATGCTCGTCGATGTAGCGCTGCATCAGCGCCTTGGCGAGGTCGCTCTTGTCCTTGAAGTGGTAGAAGAACCTGCTCTTGGTGATGCCGGCCCCGGCGATCAGCTCCTCGATCGAGGTGGCGGTGTACCACGAGTTGGCTGGAAGTCGCGGGTGTCAGCGGTCATTTAGTGGCCGCAACGCCGCCGACCCAGCGGAACGAGGAGAGCTGATCCATGAGCAAGAGCAAAGCCCGGCTGCCGCAACTCGACGGCGGCCTGTTCCTGACCGACGGCGGCATCGAGACCGACCTCATCTTCAACGACGGGCTGGAGCTGCCCTACTTTGCCGCCTTCGATCTCCTCAAGACCGAGGCGGGCACGGCGGCGCTGCGCGCCTATTTCGTGCGCTACGCCGGCATCGCCCGGGCCAACGGCGTCGGCTTCATCCTGGAGAGCCCGACATGGCGGGCAAGCTCCGACTGGGGCCAGAAGCTCGGCTATGCGCCGGCCGCGCTCGCCGACGCCAACGCCAAGGCCATCCGCCTGATGCAGGAGCTGCGCGACGAGTTCCAGAGCGCGCGCACGCCAGTCGTGGTCAGTGGCTGCGTCGGCCCGCGCGGGGACGGCTACGACCCGGGCACCGTGATGAGCCCAGCCGAGGCGCAAGCCTATCATGCCCAGCAGATCGGTGTGTTCGCCCGCAGCGACGCCGATATGGTCACGGCCATCACCATGACCAACGCCAACGAGGCAGTCGGCGTGACGCGCGCGGCGCAGGCGGCAGGCCTGCCGGCTGCGATCTCCTTCACGCTCGAGACGGACGGCCGGCTGCCGACCGGGCAGGGCCTCGCCGAAGCCATCGCCGAGGTGGACGCCGCGACCGGCAGCGCCCCGGCCTACTACATGATCAACTGCGCCCACCCGACCCATTTCGAGGCCACGCTCGAGGCCGGGGGCGCCTGGGTGAAGCGCATCCGCGGCATCCGCGCCAACGCCTCGAGGCGCAGCCATGCCGAGCTCAACGAGGCCCCCGACCTCGACGAGGGCAACCCGGCCGAACTCGGCGCCGAGTATCGGGCGTTGCGCGCGCGCCATCCGCACATCAATGTGCTCGGCGGCTGCTGCGGCACGGACCAGCGCCACGTCGGTGCGATCTGTGGGGCTTGCACGGCCGCAGCTTGAGCAGCCGGCCAAGCCGCCTCACATCAAGGTCGACGAGGAGGGGGCGCGCGGCTGCGCCAGGCCTTTCTTCAGGAAGGTGACGGGCAGGATGCAGCCGGGCGCCAGCGTCTTCACCCCACGCGAGGCGATCTGGTAGCCGAGCTTCTCGAAGAATGGCACGGCGTTGGCCGTGGTGCTGACGGCGAAGCGGCCGAAGCCGCACTGGTGGGCGCGCGCCTCGACCTCGGCCATCAGGCGGCGGCCGATGCCGAACCGCGGGTGGCGCACGAAGATGCAGCCGATGCGGGCGGTGGCGCCGCTGTCGGCGTTGGCGTGCCAGGACGCGGTGCCGACCAGCTCGCCGTCGAGCCAGCCGCAGTAGACCTCCTCTTGCAGCAGGAGGTCGGAGTAGGCCGGCGATTGGACGAGCCGCTGGAAGGCTGCGAGCTCCTTGTCCGAGAGGACGCCGACAGTCTGGGATTTCAGTGCGCTGGCGTGCAGATGGCGCAGGCTGGAGAAGTCGTCGAGGCCGATCGGACGCACCGCAAGTCGGTCGCCGGGAACTGCCGGCGGTGTGCCGCCGGGAACGAGCGTCGGGGTCATACGCGGGTACTCGTGCGGGTCGCCGGAGCCTTGGATGGAAGCGGGTCGGCGAGGAAGAAGCGATCGGGTTCCTTGCTGTCTGCTGAGGTCAGCGCGGGTTGGCGCGAGCCGTGGTACCCGGCGCTGCTGCCGGCGCCTCCGCCTTGCGGTCCCCGCCTTGCGGCGGCACGAACTCGGCCGCCTTGCACGAGCAGCCCTGCACGTACTCCTTGCGGTAGCGCCAGGCCGATTTCAGGCCGGTGTAGGGCTGCTGGGAGACCGCCGACACCATCTGCTCGACGGCGCCGCCGGGGTTCTGGTGGTAGAAGAGCTCGGCGGGGGCCGCGCACTGCGACTGGCACAGGTCCGAATCGCGCTGGAAGTGGTTGGGCAGCGTCGAGAAGCTGACCGGGAAGTAATAGCCGTCGCACAACCGCACGCACAGCGTGCGGTAGGTGGCAAAGGGCAGGTTGCCGAACTGATTGGGGCTGCCGCGCGGCGCGTCGCTCTCCTCGCCCCACAGGCTCGAGAACGGGTTGCGGGCCGCGTCGCGCCGGCGCGCCTCCTGGATGTACTGCGGGCCGCAACCGTTGCGCGCCAGCTCGCGAATGATGTCGTCCTGGAAGGAGCGGTCTCGGGTGCCGAGGATTTGGCGGCGCTGGGCGTCGAGGTCGGCGAGGCGCTGGCGCGTGGTCTCGACGTCGTTGGCGAGTTGGATGCAGCGGGGCGTGCGCCGGAGCGTCTTGGAGAACAGGAACTGGTCCCAGCAGTCGGCGCGGTTAAGCTGCAGCTGCGCCGTCTGCAAGGCGCGCTCGAGCTGGCGCATGTCGTTTTCGATCTTGGGCAGCAGCTCGCGGCCCATGCCGGTGCCCTGCGTCTCGGCCACGAGCCGCTGCTCGAGCTGCAGGCAGATGTTGCTCATGCGCTGCTGGCCGTAGGGCGGCACCTGGCCTGGCGGCCCGACCTGGCCGGGCGGGACCTGCCCCGGTGGGGGTTGCCCGCGGTAGACGGGATCGCGAGGCACGGGGCGCTGCTCGGGCTGCTGCGACCAGGGCCACCAGCCCCAGCCCTGGGCCATCGCATCGGCAAACGACAGCGCGAGGGCTATGGCGGCGACGACCGCCAGGGCGGTTGCGCGCATGCTCTTGGACGATCGAGGGCGCTCGTGCATCGGGAAAATTCTCAAGCCTTGGCGGGTGCGGCGGGCACCGAATTCTCCTGCGAACTTTCCGGGCGCGATTATCCTTTCGATGCCCTAGGTGGTCAATGCAGCGCAATTGCGGCGGGCGGGCGTCGGGAGGGCGTCGGGCACGGCATGGCGCCTTGACGTTGCACGGGAAAGCGCAGATAAGGCGCGCCATGCAGGCCCTGTGCACACGCGCCGTAAACATTGAGTGCGGCATTATTGCCACGAACTAGCCAACGGCTAGCGCGGCCCGCTTCTTTGCCCGACACCAGGTGACAGAGAAACGCCCCGCTAGCGGTGAGGGTGACATGACGCTCACGCTTTACAACACGCTGACGCGGCGCAAGGAGCCCTTCCAGCCGATCGATCCCACCAACGTGCGCATGTACGTGTGCGGGCCGACGGTCTACGACCTTGCTCACATCGGCAACGCGCGGCCCGTGATCGTGTTCGACGTGCTGTTCCGCCTGCTGCGGCACATCTATGGCGCCGAGCACGTCACCTATGTACGCAACATCACCGACATCGACGACAAGATCAACGCGCGGGCGGCCAGGGATGGCGTTTCTATCCGTGAGCTCACCGACAAGACCGCAGCCATCTACCAGGAGGATATGGCCGGCCTGGGCAATCTGCCGCCGAGCCACGAGCCGCGCGCGACCGACACCATCCCTGAGATCATCGCCATGATCCGCGTCCTGATCGCGGGCGGCCACGCCTATGAGGCAGAGGGCCATGTTCTCTTCGATGTTCCCTCCATGCCCGACTATGGCAGCTTTTCGCGGCGGCCGCTGGAGGAGATGATCTCCGGCGCGCGGGTGGATGTGGCGCCCTACAAGAAAAACCCAATGGATTTCGTGCTCTGGAAGCCCTCAGACGAAAGCCAGCCGGGCTGGGAGAGCCCGTGGGGGCGCGGTCGGCCGGGTTGGCATATCGAATGCTCGGCCATGAGCGAGATGCTGCTTGGCGAGACATTCGACATTCATGGCGGCGGCACGGACCTCTTGTTCCCGCATCATGAGAACGAGATCGCGCAATCGGCTTGCGCGCATGGTGGCAAGAAGCTCGCCGGCTATTGGCTGCACAACGGGATGCTGGAGCTGAAGGGCGAGAAGATGGCGAAGTCGGTCGGCAACGTCGTTACCGCCCATGGGCTTCTGGAGCTGTGGCCGGCGGATGCGCTGCGCTTGCAGATGCTGATGACGCACTACCGCCATCCGCTTGAATGGACCGAGGAGCGCACACGCGAGGCGCGTGCCACCCTCGACCACTGGTACGAGTTGACGGCGGAGGCGCCCGACGGCGCTCCGCTCTGCGCCGACGTGCTCGAGGCGCTGGAAGACGACCTCAACACGCCGCAGGCGATCGCGGCGCTGCATGCATTGCGTTTGGAGGCCGCGAAGGGCGCCAAGCCCGCGGCGGCCTGTCTCAAGTCTTCGGCGCGGCTGATGGGGCTGCTGCAGGCGACGCCGGTCGCCTGGAAGGCCTGGCGGCCCGCATCGCTGGCCGTCGACGACGCCAAGGTCGAGGCTCTGATTGCGGCCCGCAACGCCGCGCGGAAAGCCAAGGACTTCAAGGCGGCCGACCGCATCCGCGACGAGCTCGCCGCCATGGGCATCCAACTCAAGGACGCCAAGGACCCCGCCACCGGCGAGATCGTGACGACGTGGGAGGTGAAGCGATGACACCCGTCGAACGCAAAGCGCTTGAGGACTACGTAGCTGCCGTGCGCCACCACTACGGCCCCCGGCTCGTCGACATCCTCATCTTTGGCAGCCGCGCCCGGGGCGACGCGCGACCCGACAGCGACGCCGACCTCGTCGTAATCCTGAAGGACGGTGACTGGCGCTTCTGGGGGGAGAAGATGCGGCTTTCCGACCTTGCCTACGATGCGCTGCTCGAAGCCGGCCTTTGGATACAAGCATGGCCGGTGTCGCTCTCTGCTTGGCAAGAGGAGGACCTACGCAAGGTCCCCTTCTTCGTTGTCGGGGCACGGCCCGATGCAAGACCAGTCTCCGAGGCGGTATGAACGAACTCGTCGCTAGAGCCCGCGCGTCCGCTCGTTCGGCGCGGCTGCTATTGGAAACCGGGGATACAATTGGGGCCGTAAGCCGCGCTTACTACGCCATGTTCGATCTCGCGCGCGCGGCGTTGCGCGACATCGATCCAAAATTGGCTGCGGCAAAGACGCATGCAACGATCATCTCCCGGTTCTCCAAACATATTGTGAAGGAGAAGGGATACTCGCCCGAACTCGCGCGTGCCCTGAGACGGGCCTTTGATGCGCGCCTGGTAGCGGACTATTCGTACGACACGGTCACGATGGAGGTGGCCGCGGAGGTGGTCGATGGCATGGATCGATTTCTGGCCGACATTACCAGGGCTTTGGGTGATGAGAGCTGAGAACGGAGTGACCCGGTCGTGACAAAGATATCCGATCCCAACGCGCGGCCGCCGTTCCGGCAGCATCCCTACTACTATCCGGCGCTCAAGATCATCGTGCTGGCGTGTGGCCTGTACCTGGCGGCGCGCTTGATGGGCTACCTCTGAGGGGTGACGGCGATGACCAGCGAGGGACGCTATACCGGCGGGTGCCAATGCGGCGCGGTGCGCTTCTCGATCGAGCGGCTGGGCCGGCCCTCGATGTGCCACTGCCGCATGTGCCAGAAGGCGTTCGGCAGTATCGGCGGCGCGCTCGTTACGGCGCACGATCTGGCTTGGACGCGCGGCGCGCCCAAGTATTTCGCCAGCTCCAACAAGGTGCGGCGCGGTTTCTGCGCAGACTGCGGCACGCCGCTGACCTACGAGTACGAAGGCGGCACCGAGCTGGCGATCTGCGCATTCGACCAGGCGGCAGAGATCCCGCCGGTCATTCAGCTAGCGGTTGAGAGCCGACTGCCGTGGGTGGACGGGTTGGCCAGCCTGCCGACCCGATCGGAAGTCGAGGCGGCCAAGGTCGCCGGCTTTTATGCCGCCATCGTCTCGCACCAGCACCCCGACCACGACACAACGGAATGGCCTCCGCATGGCTAGGGAACGCCTTTATCTGTTCGACACGACCCTGCGCGACGGCGCGCAGACGACTGGCGTCGACTTCTCGCTCGAGGACAAGCGGCTGATCGCGCGGACGCTCGATGAGCTGGGCGTCGACTACATCGAGGGCGGCTATCCCGGCGCCAACGTCACCGACACGGAGTTCTTCAGCACTGACCCCGGTTTGAAGGGCGCCACCTTCACCGCCTTCGGCATGACCAAGCGGTCGGGGCGTTCGCTCGCCAACGATCCAGGCTTCCAGGCCACGCTGCAGGCGAGGGCCGGCGCCATCTGCCTGGTCGCCAAGGCCTGGGACTATCACGTGCGCGTGGCCCTCGGCATCACCAACGAAGAGAACGTCGAGGGCGTTGCCCAGTCGGTCGAGGCCGTGGTGAAGAGTAGCCGAGAGGCCATGATCGACTGCGAGCATTTCTTCGACGGCTACAAGGGCAATCGCGACTACGCGCTGGCCGTGGCCGCGACCGCGCACAAGGCGGGCGCCCGCTGGGTCGTGCTGTGCGACACCAACGGGGGCACGCTGCCGCACGAGGTGGCCGAGATCGTCGCCGAGGTCGCCAAGCACGTCCCCGGCACGCAGCTCGGCATCCACACCCACAACGACACCGAGAACGCAGTGGCCAACACGCTCGCCGCCGTGCGCGCCGGCGCGCGCCAGATCCAGGGCGCGCTCAACGGGCTCGGCGAGCGCTGCGGCAATGCCAACCTCACCTCGCTGATCCCGACGCTGGCACTCAAAGCCGAGTTCGCCGACCGGTTCGAAACCAGGATCACGCCCGAGCGCCTCAAGAAATTGACGCATGCGAGCCGGCTGCTCGATGAGCTCCTGAACCGCGCGCCGGCCCGGCAGGCGCCCTACGTCGGCGAGGCGGCGTTCGCCACCAAGGCCGGCATCCACGCTAGCGCCATCCTGAAGGAGCCGGCCACCTACGAGCATGTGCAACCCGAGGCGGTGGGCAACCGCCGCCGCGTGCTGGTCTCGGATCAGGCCGGCAAGTCGAACCTGATCCACGAGCTCGAGCGCCTCGGCATCCCGCTGGGGCGCGACGACGCGCGCGTGGCGGCGCTGCTCGACGAAGTGAAGGCGCGCGAGGCGGTGGGCTATGCCTACGAGGGCGCGGACGCCTCCTTCGAGCTGCTGGCGCGCCGGCTGCTCGGCCAGGTGCCCGAGTTCTTCCGGATCGACAGCTTCCGCGTCATGGTCGAGAAGCGCCACAACGCGATCGGCAAGCTCGTCACCGTGTCTGAGGCGACCGTCAAGGTCTTCGTCAACGGCGATGCCGAGCCGCTTTGGTCGGTGGCGGAGGGCAACGGCCCCGTCAACGCGCTGGACCAGGCGCTGCGCAAAGACCTCGGGCGCTATCAGAGCGACATCAAGGACGTCGAGCTGGTCGACTACAAGGTGCGCAACCTCACCGGCGGCACCGAAGCCGTTACGCGCGTGTTGGTCGAGAGCCGCGACAAGAGCACGGGCGAGCGCTGGTTCACGGTCGGGGTCTCGTCCAACATCATCGACGCCAGCTTCGAGGCGCTGACGGATTCGATCACCTACAAGCTGCTGCGCACCGGCGCCGCGGCGGCCTCGTAGGGCGCAATAGCGATAGCGTATTGCGCCGGTCAATTGCGGAACGGGCGGATCGGCGCAATACGGCTGACGCCTATTTCGCCCCACGCGGCGTCCACCGGGAGGAGGCGGCCCGACAGCACGCCATCACGTCTCGAACAGCCGGCGCGCGGCGTCGTCGGGGCTCAGCGCGCCGGACAGCACAGCGTCCGCCAGCTCGTCGAGCGATCCCCCGCCGCCCTCCTTGACGCGCCGGGCGATGCGCTCGGCGGCGGCGCGGGCGATGAGATAGCGGGCGCGGCGGCGGCGGCGCTCGGCGGGGTCGCCGGCAAGGCGGCGGGCCGCGACCGCGGCGATCGCCGCATCCAGCTCGGCTACGCCCGCGCCCGTGCTGGCCGTCGTCTTCAACACCGGGACCTGGGCGCTTTCGCCGGTGCGCAGGGAAAGGGCGCCTTTGAGCTGGTAGAGCGTGCGATCGGCGCCCTCGCGGTCCGCCTTGTTGACGACCAGGACGTCGGCGATCTCGATCAGACCCGCCTTCATCGCCTGGATGTCGTCGCCGAGACCGGGCGCAGTGACGAGGATGCGCACGTCGGCGACCTCCGCCACGTCGATCTCGCTCTGGCCGGTGCCGACGGTCTCGATCAGGATCAGGTCTTTGCCGGCCGCATCGAGGGCATCGATGATGCGCACGGCGGCTGGACACAACCCGCCCAGGTGGCCGCGGCTCGCCAGCGAGCGCATGAACACGCCGTCGTCGTCGAGCGTCGCCGTCATACGGACACGGTCGCCAAGGATGGCGCCGCCCGAGACCGGGCTCGATGGGTCGACGGCGATGATGCCGACCGAGCGGCCGCGCTCGCGGGCGTAGCGGGTGTAGGCGTTGACCAGCGTCGACTTGCCGGCCCCCGGGGGTCCGGTGAAGCCCACCACCATGGCCTTGCCGAGCAAGGGGCGCATGGCCTCGAGCAGGCGCGGGGCGATAGGCGAGAGGCGCTCGAGCTCGGTGACCGCGCGCGAGATGGCGCGGCGCTCGCCCGCGCGCATGCGCTCGAGCAGGCGGGCGATGTCGGCCAGGTCCTCGGCCTGCGGACTCGTCTTGGCGCGTGGCATGGTGAGCTGATACTGGGCTCTGCCGGCCGGCGCAATGGCAGGCGCGCCGTGCTCCCCAGCCCGCGCGGGTCGCTACGGCGGAGCCTGCCACCACCAAGTGTCGAGATCGTAGCCGCCCTGCGGCGCCGTTGCAGGGGCGCGGAGCCGGTTCCAGTGGGCGACCCAGACCTTGGGCAGGTAGTAGAGCGGTACGGCGTAGTCGCCCGACAGCAGCACCCGGTCGAAAGCGCGCACCGCGGTGGTGAAGTCTTCCGGCGAGGTCGCCTGCAGGAGGGCCTCGATCATGGCATCCACGGCCGGGCTCTTGACCCCGGCGTAGTTGAGCGAGCCTTCGATGTCGGCGGCCTTGCTGCTCCAGCGGTTGATCTGCTCGTTGCCGGGCGAGAGCGAGGCGCTCCAGCTCCACTGGATCATGTCGAAGTCGTAGGACTTGAGGCGGCTCCAGTACTGGGAGGTGTCGACCTGGCGGATGCGCAGCGCGATACCGAGCCGCTCGAGCGTCCTGGCGTAGCTCAGGAGCAGCCGCTCCTGCTGGCGCGTCTGCGCCAGGAACTCGAAGCTGAGCGGTACCCCGGCCTTGGTCATGCGGCCGCCCTTGGTCTCGTAGCCGGCGGCGGTGAGGAGCTTGTGAGCGGCCTGCAAATTGGCGCGATTGTCGCCGCTACCGTCGGTGGCGGGGAAGCGGGCGGTGCCTTCGAGGACCTCGGGCTTGACGGCGCCGGCGAAGGGGGCGAGCAGGGCGCGTTCGCGGGCCGTTGCGGGGCGGGCATGGGAGGAGAGTTCCGAGCGCTCAAAGAAGCTCTGCGTGCGCTGGTAGACGCCGTTGAACAGGCTGCGGTTGATCCACTCCGCGTCGAAGAGAAGAATGAACGCGCGGCGCACCAGCTGATCGGCGAACGGCGGCCGGCGCGTATTGAAGACGAGCGCCGTCATGCCCGCGGGCAGGCGCGTGTCGAACTCGCGCTTGAGCACGCGCCCCTCGGCGACGGCGGCAAAGCCGTAGCCCTCGATCCAGCGGCCCGCATCGTCCTCCACCCGCACGTCGACCTCGCCGGCCTTGAAGGCCTCAAACAGCGAGGAGGCGTCGCGGAAGAATTCGAGGCGGACCTCGTCGAAGTTGAAGCGGCCGCGCGTGGCGGGCAGGTCGCGACCCCACCAGTCCGGATTGCGGCGGTAGCTGAGCGAGCGGCCGGCATCGACGCGGGCAAGGACGTAGGGGCCGCTGCCGAGCGGGGGCTCGAGCGTAGTGCGCTCGAAGGTCTCGGGGTCGAGCTTGTGGCGCGGCAGCACGGGCATCAGGCCGAGGATGAGCGGCATCTCGCGATCGCCTGCGGTGGCGAAGGTGAAGCGCACGCTGCGTGGCCCCGTCTTCTCCGCCAGCGCGACCTTGCCGTAGTAGGAGCGGTGGTAGGGCCAGCCCTTCTCCTTGAGCATGCGGTGGCTGAAGAGGACATCCTCGGGCGTGATGGGGGCGCCGTCGGAGAAGCGCGCCTCGGGCCGCAGATGGAAGATGATGGAGCTGCGATCGGGCGGCACCTCGATGCTCTCGGCGATCAGGCCGTAGAGCGAGAACGGCTCATCGCCGCTGCGCACGAGCAGGCTCTCAAACAGGTATTCGCGCAGGCCCGCCGGCGTCGTACCCTTGATGGTGAAGAGGTTGAGGCTGTCGAAGGTGCCGAGCGCGCCGAGCACCAGACGCCCGCTCTTGGGGGCATCGGGGTTGACGTAGGGGAAATGCCGAAAGCCCTTGGCATGCCGCGGCTCGCCGTGCATGGCGATGCCGTGCGCCGTCTCGGCCGCTGCGGCGCCGATCAGCAGGAGGGTAAAGAGGAGCGCGAGCGCCGGTCTTGCGTGCGGCATTTCGCGCGGGGAAAGACGGGGAAAAGGCATCGGGCCTCGGACGAGGGCCCGCTGACGGCGGGCGAGTGCGACACTCTCTAGCACGCACCGGCCAATTCAATGGCGGGGACATGACGGTGTGCGTTGCGGCCTGGCCACGCGCCATGCCCGTTGCTCACAAGCGGACCGGCAACGGCCGGGCGCGTCACGGGATTGCCGCAATCCAGCCCTTAGTGCCGGGCATGCGCGAACCGTGCGCGGCAATCTGATTTCAGGGGCGGAGGCCGGCTGTGCGCCGGTCTCGCAGGGAAAGGTTCAACCGACGATGGCAAGCTGCATGTTGCCCTATTCCGCGACGAGGGGCGCCAGGTTTGCGGGTGCTCTGGTGGCCGCAGCGGCGCTGGCACTGACCGCTGTCGCCAACGCTCAGGCGCCGGCGAAGAAAACACCCGACAAGGCCCCCGCCCAGAAGGGTGCTCCGGCGAAGGCCGATGCGGGACAGGCGGCGCAAAGCGCGTGGGTCAAGCTCTGTGAGGGCGCGACGGCCGTGCAAAAGGGTAAGGACGGCAAGGACGAGAAGAAGAATTTCAACATCTGCCTCACCCACCACGAGCGGCTCGACGGCAACACCGGCATGGTGCTGGTGTCGGCGGCCGTGCGCCACATCGATGGCCAGGACAAGCAGCACTTCATGGTGATGGTGCCGCTCGGCATGCTGCTGCAGCCCGGCATGCGCGCCACCATCTACCCCAAGGACATGTGGGAGAAGGTGCAGAAGAACGAGAAGCCCGACGATTCGAAGCTGAAGACCATGAGGCTCGGCTACACGCTGTGCCATCCGGCCGGATGCACGGCGGAGGTGGAGGCGACCCCCGAGCTCATCGGCGACCTGAAGGGTGGCGGCGGCCTTCTCGTGTTTGCCATCAACTCGGCGGGAGCGCCAATCGCCTTTCCGGTGCCGCTCAACGGCTTCGAGCAGTCGCTGGCCGGCGGACCCGTCGACGGGCAGAAATACAGCGAGGCGCGCCGGGCGCTCATGCAGCAGATCGCCCAGCGTCAGCAGCAGATGGCCGACGACAAGCGCAAGCAGGACGAGAAGGGCCCCGCCACGCCGCCGGCGAAGGCAGCGCCGCCAGCCCAGAAGAAATAGCAGTCGGCCGCGCCGCATCGAGACTGCCGATGGCCACCTGAGCTCCTGCCGGGTGGCCATCGCATTTGCGGGAGAATGCCAGGGCGGCCGGCCGAGCGGCGACATCGGCCTCAGTGCGGCTGCTGCAGAAACAAGGCGCGGTAGATGCCGTCCTCCTCCTGCGTGAACAGCTCGGACACCTGCGGGTGGCGCAGCGGCGCACCCGACAGGTCGGGCAGCAGGTTCTGCTCGGAGACGTAGGCGATGTACTCCGTCTGCTCGTTCTCGGCGAGCAGGTGATAGAACGGCTGGTCCTTGCGCGGGCGCACCTCCTCGGGGATGGCGCGCCACCACGCCTCGGTATTGCTGAAAATCGGATCGATGTCGAAAATGATGCCGCGAAACGGGTACACGCGATGGCGCACTACCTGCCCGACACTGAATTTCGCCTGCTGCGCGCTAGCCATGGCTTCGCCGAGGAGCTGTCACGAAGGCTGTTCGATAGCGGGCGCCGGCCGTCACGGTCAATGCGTGAATGGGCTTCGACAAGCGACTGTGCTCGGACTGCATCGGTGCGCGTCCGCCTATAGTCCGTATTGCGCCTTGCGCTCGGGATCGCGCGCGGCCACCAACTTGGCCAGGTCGAGGATCACCTTGGCCTGCTTCCAGGTGGCGTCGTCCTGCATCTTGCCGTCGATCATGGCGGCACCGGTGCCGTCGGGCATGGCGGCGACGATGCGCTTGGCGAAGGCGACCTCGGCCGGGTCGAGGCTGAACACGCGCTTGGCGATGTCGATCTGGCTCGGATGCAGGGTCCAGGCGCCGACGCAGCCGTGCAGGAAGGCGTTGCGGAACTGGGCTTCGCAGGCGGCGCCATCGGCGAAATCGCCGAACGGCCCATAGAACGCCTTGATGCCGTGGGCGGCGCAGGCATCGACCATGCGCGAAAGCGTGTAATGCCACAGGTCCTGCTGGAAGAACGGGCGCTGGCCGCCGCCCGGCACCGGGTCGGCGAGAATGCCGTAGGCGGGGTGGCCGCCGCCGACGCGGGTGGTCTTCATGCCGCGCGAGGCGGCGAGATCGGCGGGCCCCAGGCTCATGCCGTGCATGCGCGGGCTGGCGGCCGCGATCGCCTCGACGTTGTTGACGCCCTCGGCCGTCTCCAGGATGGCGTGGATCAGGATCGGCTTGGGCAAAGCGTGCTTGGCCTCGAGCTGGGCCAGCAGCTGGTCGAGGTAGTGGATGTCCCAGGGCCCCTCCACCTTCGGCAGCATGATGACGTCGAGCTTGGCGCCGGCAGCCGGCACGATCTCCAGGATGTCGTCGAGCCCCCACGGCGAATTGAGCGCGTTGATGCGCGTCCACAGGCCCGTGGCGCCAAAGTCGTGCGCCTTGGCCATCTCGATAAAGCCGCGCCGGGCCGCCGTCTTGGCGTCGGCCGGGATGGCGTCCTCCAGGTTGCCGAGCACCACGTCGACCTGGGCGATGAGCTCGCCCAGGCGGGCGCGGATCTTCTCGTTGTGCGGCGGCACGAAATGGATCATGCGCTCGAGCCGCACGGGCGGTTGCCGGAAGGGCTCCGGCGCGCCCACGGCGAGGGCGGCGAAGTGCTTGGCGGGGGTACGGGTGGCGGACATGGCGCGAACTCTTTGTTGCGCTGCAACAATGCCACAGCGGCCGGCGGGCGCAAGCGATACTGTCGTCGACCGGTGTCTACCGGGGTCAACCCCAGCGCCGGTTGTTCCAGCTCCACTGCTCGGGAGCTTCGCGCACCCAGGCCTCGAACTGCTTCTGCATCTCGGCCGTGATCCAACGCACGTCATCGGCGGCATTGGCGGTGCGCGGAACCTTGAGTTCCTTGAGCTCGATGGTGAAGCGGCTCTCCTTGCCGATGCGCAGGCAGCGCCCCATCCAAATGCGCGCCCCGACCCGGCGCGCGATCAGCGCCGGGATCGTGACCGATCGGGCCGGCCGGCCGAAGAACGGCACCGGGATGCCGGTGCGGTCGTGCAGGTCGCAGACGAGCCCAAGGCGGCCGCCCTGGCGCACGAAGTCCATGATCAGGCGCGCCGTCTTCTGCCCCTCCTCGGCGCTGCCGTCGATGCTGCCTTTGCCGAGCAGGCCGCCGGGATAGAGATGTCGGCGCAGGTGGCGCAGGTATCGGTCGACGTAGGGGTTCTTGACGGTGCGGTAGACGGCAGCGGGATTGTTGCCGGCAACGGTCATCGGCCAGGCGGCGAACTCCCAGTTGCCCATGTGGAGCGTGACCCCGATCACGGAGCCCATCTTGTTCTTGTAGCGCGCGAACACCTTGTCGGTGAGCGGGGTGAGCTTGATGCGGCTGGGGTCGGCGAGGATGCGGTCGATCTGCATGGTCTCGGCCATCACGCGGCCGAGATTCTCCCACATGGCGAGCGCGATCGCCTCGCGCTCCTTGGCCGTCTTCTCGGGGAAGGCGATGGCGATGTTCTCGAGCGCGCGGCGATGGCGGCGATCGTAGGGGGCGATCAGGCGCCAGGCCTTGGCCGAGACATTCGCCCCGACCTCCAGCGGCACGGCATTGAGCAGCGCCGCGATCGATCGCAGCGCCGCATATTCGAGACGATAGCGCAGGTCCTTCAGGGTCGACATAGGGTGCTTGGGTAGCCGCTATCCATCACGGTCGGCCGACTTGCCCGTCGCGCGCGCTCACGTCAAGGCCCGGCACCAAGGCCGCCGGCTGCATCAAGCGGGGGAGGGGGCCCGGCGGCGCCATGCCGGCTTGCATGGCGAGCCGGCGCAGCGGGGCGAGATTGGCCAGCGCATGCAGGCCGAGGCCGCGCAGCGCCTGCACCGGAAATAGATCGGTGAGCAGCGAGCGGTTGAGGAGATCGACGGCGGCCGTGCGGCTGGTCACGTCGCCGAAGCGGGCCGCGTGGTAGGCGGCTAGGGTCTCGGGGCCGCCGATGTCGGCCCCGCGTCGGCGGGCGTCGGCGACGCACTCGGCGATCGTGGCGGCGTCGCGCAGGCCGAGGTTGAGGCCCTGCGCCCCGATCGGGGGAATGACATGGGCAGCCTCGCCGACCAGAGCAATGCGGTGCTGGCCCATGCGCCGCGCGGTGGCGCCGCCGAGCGGATAGCAGGCGCGCGGCTCCACCGCGCTCAGTGAGCCCAGCAGGCCCTGCAGCCGCGCCTCGAGCTCGGCCAGGAACGCGGCATCATCGAGCGCGGCCAGGCGGGCCGCCTCCGCCGGCGCCTCCACCCACACCAGGCTCGAGGCATCGCCGGGCAACGGCACCGTGGTCAGCGGGCCGGCTGGGCGATGCAACTCGGTGCTGAGGCCCTGGTGCGGGCGGCTGTGGCGGAAGCTGGTGGCGATGGCGGCCTGGGGATAGCTCCAGGCGTCGGTGGCAATGGCGGCGGCCTCGCGGCCGATCGAGTTGCGCCCGTCGGCAGCGACAGCGAGGGGGGCCACGAGCGTGCCGCCTTCGGCCAGCGTCAGGCGTACACCCTGGGCCTCGATCGCGATCGCGGTGACGGCTGGGGTAGCGCGCCAGGTAAGCCCCGGCGCTTGGCTGGCGGCCGTAGTCAGTGCCGTGGTGAGGGCACTGTTGGCGATATTGGCACCGAGGCTGACGAGGCCGACCTCGGCCGCCCGGAACACCACTTCCGGGGCCCGCATCAGCCCCCCGCGGTCATCGATGATGCGCACGCCCTGCAGCGGGGCGCTGTGTTCGGCGCAGTGCCGCCAAGCCCCCAGGTTTATCAACAGCTCCACGCTGCTCGGCAGCAGTGCCGTCGTGCGCCCGTCGGCCGCCGCGCGGGCCGGATCGAAGGGCGGGGCCGCCAAGACGACGCGCGCGCCCAGGGCGGCCAGCGCCAGGGCGGCGACAAGCCCGGCCGGGCCTCCGCCGATGACGGCCACCTCTGCTGTAGCGCTGTCTGTCATGGGCCTGTTCTAGGCTAGAAGCGGGGTCGGCGTCGCCTGCGTCGGGCGGGGCTCATAGCGCGCCGACGCCAGGTCGTGCCGCAGCCGCGGGCGGCCGGGGTTCTCCCCTAATTTCAGCATGTTGCCCGGCAACCAAGCACATGCCCAAATTTCGCACTTGCGTCCATCGACTCCTTGACACAGGTTGCCGGCTGCTTGCGGATCGGCCTGCTGGTGCATTTGGGGTGATTCGAGATGTGGCTGTTCGGTTACATGCCAGTCGGAAAGGTGCCCCAAAACCTCTTTGTTTGTTTACCCGCCCTTAACGAGTGCGCTAAGCGTTAGGTCGACACGGACGGTTGGGGCCTCAGACGGCAATCGCACCCATCACCCCGGCCCGTGTGGGAGAAACGGTAAATTCGATCGCTGAGATTGGGTTCCGGTAGCGTTAGTCCAACGGAGAAGTTCGTATGATCGGGGGACTGTTGAAATCAGCCAGTCGACTGGCGCTCGTCGCCGGGGCTGGCATAATCGTGGGTGGCGTGGCGATGCCGTCCGCCAAGGCAGCCGACCTTGGTGGTGACTGCTGCGCAGACCTGGAAGAGCGCGTGGCGGAACTCGAAGCCACCACAGCTCGCAAGGGCAACCGTAAGATGTCGCTGACCGTCACCGGTCAGGTGCATCGTACCATCATCTGGTACGATGACGGGCATTTCAGCAAGGCCTACTACGGTCTCGACAGCACGAATTCATCGAGCCGCTTCTCGTTCCTCGGCAGTGCCAAGGTGACGCCGAGCATGTCGATGGGCTTCGAGATCGTGATCGAAATCGAGGCCGGCGGCACCTCTTCCAAGGTCAGCCAGCTCGATGAGGACGGCAAGGTCGGCGCCCAGATCGGCGGCACCGCGTCGTTCAACGCAGGCAACGTCGACGCCTACTTCGGCGACGCGCGGCGTGCGACCGTGTGGATCGATTTCAAGGACATCGGCAAGTTCACTCTGGGCCGTCAAGAAAGCGCTGGCGTCGTCACGACGATCGACCTCGGCGGCATCGGCCTGGCGGCGAGCTCGAGCTTCATCCTGCTGAACGGCAGCTTCCTCATCCGTGGTCCGGCAGGCGAGTTCTACGGCATCTCGTGGGGCGCGATCGGTGATCCGGCCGCGGCTCAGGGCCGTACCGAGCTTCTCCGCTACGACAGTCCGGCGTGGGCAGGTTTCATCCTGTCGGCGTCGATCGCCGAGGCGGGTGACTACTGGGGTGCCATGCTGCGCTACGCCGGCGAATTCTCCGGTGTTCGTATTGCCGCTGGCATCGGCTACGAAAACGTGAAGGACAAGCAGACGCCGCTGGTTGCCAACACCTTCTACGACGGCGCCGCGCGGCCGGAAAATAAGGCTTGGGGTGGCAGCTTGGCGCTGATGCATGTCCCCTCAGGTCTGTTCATCCAGGGCCATTACAACAAAGTCACGTATGACGATGGCACTCCGACGGATGCGGCTGTGGCTTGCGGTACCTGTACGACGGGTTACTGGGGCCATAGCACGACCGCCAAGGAGGACGGCGTCACCTGGCTGGTCCAGGGTGGTATCTCCAAGAACTGGTTCGGCCTCGGCAATACCGCCCTCTACGGCGAGTATGGCAAGGAGACCGGCTTCGGTGCCTCCACTGCAGCGGCTGGGCGTACCTTTGCGGCCCCGGCGGGTGCTGGCACGGGAGTGGTCGGCGTGATCGACACCGAGATGACCATCTATGGTCTCGGCATCACGCAGAACATCGACGCGGCCGCTTCGCAGATCTACCTCGGCTATCGTCACTTCGAGGCTGACATCACCCGCACCCCTGCGGCTGGTGGCAAGCTCTCGACCGAGGATCTGCACGTGATCGTCGGCGGTGCGGTCGTACGGTTCTGAGATCTCCGGACTACGCTACAGAATTGGAAAGAGCCGCCCTCGGGCGGCTCTTTCTGCTTGTGGGATCGCCGGCTTGCTTTTGGGATCGCCGGGAGTGTCTCCACAGGATTTTATTGGCCGCGGGTCCGAGCATGCTGCTGCAACTTTTCCACCATCCAGGCGGGATCGCACGCAGTGCCGCAGCAAAGTGCCCCAATTCGTGGCAGATGAGCCACAAGCGCTGCTCATTGCCCCGCGATTTGTGCCGGATCATTTGCAGTTAATACTTTACTCGACTAAGTCTGGTCCACTTGGTCATCGAGTCGCGTGCGGCAGGGCCTTCTTGAGGCCTGATTGCCAGTCCTGAATACCGGGACGCGAAAGCGTCGGGGTGTGCGGGGCGGGCAGCAGGAAGCAAGCCCGGCGCTCCTCTTCGCAAGCCGCACTTGCGTACCAGTTCCCGCGTTGTCAGCGTTGCGTCGAAGCGTTTCGCGTCCGGTTCTCGGCGCCTGCGCACACGCGCGTGCGTGCGCCGCGGTCCGGACACGGGGCAGACGCCGGGCTAGCGCGTGCTGCTTCCTGCACTAACCGGAAATAACACTGGAGATGGATATGAACGGGGCACTGATGAAAGCGACCAGTCGCTTCGCCACCGCCGCCGCTCTTGGATTGGTACTCGGCGTACCGGGAGTCCAGGCGGCTGATCTCGGCGGCAACTGTTGCGCAGACTTGGAAGAACGAATTGCGGAGCTCGAGGCAACGACGGCCCGCAAAGGCAACCGTAAGATGTCACTGACCATCACCGGTCAGGTGCATCGTACCGTCATCTGGTACGATGACGGGCATTTCAGCAAGACCTACTACGGTCTCGACAGCACCAACTCGTCGAGCCGGTTCAGCTTGCTTGGCAATGCCAAGGTGACGCCGGATATCACCATGGGCTTCGAGATCGTGATCGAAATCGAGGCCGGCGGCACCTCGTCCAAGGTCAGCCAGCTCGATGAGGACGGCAAGGTCGGCGCCCAGATCGGCGGCACCGCGTCGTTCAACGCCTCCAACGTCGATGCCTACTTCGGCGACGCGCGGCGTGCGGCCTGGTGGATCGAGCGCAAGGATGTCGGCAGGTTGACGGTTGGCCGTTATGAGAGCGCGGGCGTCATCCAGACGGTCGACCTCGGCGGCGTCGGTCTGGCGGCAAGCTCGAGCTTTATTCTGTTGAACGGCAGCTTCTTCATCCGCGGGCCTGCCGGCGAGTTCTATGGCATGACGTGGGGTTCGATCGGTGACCCGGCCGCGTCTCAGGGCCGTACCGAGCTCGTCCGCTACGACAGCCCGGCAATCCACGGTTTCATCTTCTCGGCGTCGATCGCCGAGGCGGGTGACTACTGGGGCACCATGCTGCGGTACGCCGGCGAGTTCAACGGCGTACGTGTCGCCGCCGGCTTCGGCTACGAGAACGCGAGGGACAAGCAGACGCCGCTGGTTGTCAACACCTACTACGACGCGGCCGGGCGACCGGAAGTGACGGCTTGGGGCGGCGGACTTTCGTTGATGCATGTCCCCTCCGGTCTGTTCGTTCAGGGCCATTACAACAAGATCTCGTATGACGATGGCACCCCGACGGACGCGGCTGCGGCTTGCGGTACCTGCACCAGCGGTTACTGGGGTCAGAGCACGACCGACAAGAAGGACGCCACGCATTGGCTGATCCAGGCTGGTATCTCGAAGAACTGGTTCGGCCTTGGCAATACCGCCCTCTACGGCGAGTATGGCAAGACGGACGGCTTCGGTGCCTCGGCTTCCTCGACTGGCCGGACCTTTGCGGCCCCTGCGGGCGCCGGTACCGGGGTGTCTGCCGTGATCGATACCGAGCTGACCATCTTCGGTCTCGGCATCACGCAGAACCTCGATGCCGCAGCCTCCACGCTCTACCTCGGCTATCGGCACTTCGAGGCTGACATCCTCCGCACCCCTGCGGCTGGTGGCAAGCTCTCGACCGAGGACCTGCACGTGATCGTCGGCGGCGCGGTCGTACGGTTCTGAACCCTCCGCAATCGCTCCACGCTGATCTGCAAAGGGCCGCCTCCGGGCGGCCCTTCTGCGCTGCGGACAGGAGCAAGCAACTGTGGCTACTGGGCAACATGGCGCTCGCACCACAGACCCACAGCGAAACGTTTATGCGGACATTAACTGCTGTGGAACAACACTGATTTTCGTGTATACGGGCTCGATGTTGGCGCATGAGTCCGGCACGGTCGCGCTTGCGGGGTCGAGAGAATGAGACCGATGCGTTGCATTGCGGTGGCTGCAGCACTGGGTTGTTTTGCCCAGCCGCTGCACGCGTTCCAAGAATCGACTATTGGCGGCAGCAATCAGAAGGCGCCTGCAGCGATGTCGGCGCCGGCGATCGACGCGCCCAAGCCATCGACTGTGGATCCCCGCAAGGGGCTTACCCTGACTGTGCCCGAGGTGAGCCTGGGCAAGGGGTCGGGTACGGAGGTGCGCATTCCTGGCATCGGTACGGTCGGTGTGCTGCCCAAGCTCGATTTCGGCCTGGAGCTGCTTTACGGGGCCAACGAGGCCAAGGGGCTGCCCGAGGACAGGTCCGACCCCAGCGACGTGCAAATCCGCGGGACGATCAAGCATCGGTTCTGAGGCGCTTGGGCCGCGTCGGAACTCCGGTCGAAGGGCGCTGCGGCGCCCTTTGCGTTGCGGCTCCGGCGAGCCGCGCCCCGGACGCGTGAGGGATCGAGGATGCCCTTTCCCTGGCAGGCGGCGCTGGTACACCTCTTCACCGGCCTGGGGGCTGTCTGCGGGCTCCTGGCTGCGCGTGCCGTGATGCTGGGCGCCTGGGAGCAGGTATTCGCCTGGCTGGGCTTGGCGCTCGTCATAGACGGCATCGACGGCACCTTCGCGCGCATGGCCAAGGTGGCGGAGCGGCTGCCCCGTTTCTCAGGCGACCGCTTGGACCTGGTGATCGACTACGTCACCTACGTGCTCGTGCCGGCTTTGGCTCTCGTGCAGGCCGGGTTTCTGCCGGGTGGGCTGGGGCTGTTGCTGGCAAGCCTCATTCTGTTGTCGTCGCTGTTCCATTTCTCCGACACTGAAAGCAAGGCCGAGGACCATTCCTTCGTCGGCTTCCCGGCCATCTGGAACATCGTGGCCTTCTACGTCTTCGCCTTCCAGATGGCGCCATGGGCAGTCGCCTTGCTGGTCCTGGTCTGCGTCGTGCTGACGTTCGTTCCGCAGCCCTGGGCGCATCCGATGCGCACGCCGATGCTGCTGCCCGTTACCCTGGCGGTGTCGGTGGTGTGGGGCGTGACGGCGCTGTTGGTGCTCTGGTCGGGCTTCCCCGCCGGGCCGGTCGCCAAGGTTCTGTTGTTTCTTTGCGCCGCCTATGGGCTGGCGCTGGCTTTCCTGCGCCGTTCCGCCCGCTAGTCAAGCCTAGGCGGCATGGTGCGTAGTTGGGCAGACAATTCCGCCCGCATTCCCGGAGGCCGACGCTGCAGCGGAAGGCCATCCGGGATCTTGCCCGGTCGCGATCAAGCCGCACCCATCAAGCCCCGGCTTGCGCAAACGGAAGTGGCCCAGCCTGTTAGAAGCAGAACATGCGCTGCGACAGGGCCGTAAGGTCGAGCAGCAGCGCTTCCCCGCGCACGGCGATGAGATAGATCGCACCGGCGAGCACGGCGGCAAGCGCGACCAGCAATGCTCGCCGCGCGCCGTCTGGCATCGACTCGCGCCGGCCGCTCTGGCTTGCCTCGGACCGCATTGCTTTCCTGCTACGCCCTATTCCTACCTAAGCCCCGGCCAGTCCGGCGGCGGTCAGCCGCGGCACCGGGCGCTCCTTGATCGGCAGATGGACCAGGGCCGCGAACAGGCCGAGCGCGATCGAGATCCACCACATGGCATCATACGACTTGGTGAGGTCGTAAAGATAGCCGGCCATGATGAGGCCGGTGAACGAGCCGACCTGGTGCGACAGGAATACGACGCCAAACAGCATCGACATCCAGGTGGTGCCGAAGAAGGTGGCGACCAGGCTCGAGGTCAACGGCACCGTGGAGAGCCAGAACAGGCCCAGCAGCGTGCTGAGGGTGATGATGGTAAACGGCGTCATCGGCAGGAACAGCAGGCCCAGGAAGATGAAGCAGCGCCCGAAGTAGATGAAGGCGAGCCCCAGGCGCTTCTCGACGAAACGGGCCGACTGACCGGCGATGAAGGTGCCGACCAGGTTGGCGAGGCCGACCATTGTGAGTGCGATCACGGCTACGCTTGGATCCAGCCCCTTGTCGGCGACAAAGGCCGGCAGGTGGACGCCGTAGAAGGCCACGTGGAACCCGCACACGAAGAAGCCCGTCATGAGCAGCAGGTAGCTCTTGTGCGTGAAGGCTTCCTTGAAGGCGCCAAAGAGCGACTGCGGCTTGCCGAGGCCCGACTGCGCCGCCGGCTTGCCTGACAGCGGCCGAGCCAGGGGCAGCATGATGGCCGTGGTTGCCAGCAGCAGGAGCAGGCTCAGCTTCCAGCCGGCCAGGTCCATCAGGAGATGCGTGTAGGGGAACGCCACGAAGCCGCCGATGCCGCCGGCCATGCCCAGCGCCGCAATCGCGCTGGTGCGCTTCTCGGGCGGGGCTGCCCGCCCGGCGGCGCCGATCAGCGAGGTGATGCCCGTGCCGGCGATGCCAATGCCCAGCAGCACGCCGCTGACGAGCAGGTCGTATCCCGTCTGGGCGGCGTACATCAGGTACATGCCGACCATGGTGGCGATCGCGCCCGTGACGACGACGCGGCCGGCGCCATAGCGGTCGGCGACCATGCCGGCGAACACGGCGCCGACGCCCCACACCAGGTTGGCCACGGCCATGGAGTGGAGAACGGCTCGCGCCCGATGCCGAGCTCCAGCGTCATCGGTGGCAGATAGAGGCCCATCACCTGGCGCAGGCCCGTGGCGATGCCGACGATCATCCCGGCCGACAGCACGACGACCCACAGGGCGCGCGCGGCATCGGGGGCGGGCGGAGCATGCTTCTGCATTGGGGGAATCCTTGCTGGTGCTGGCGCACACTACATCTACCTGCCGCCCGCTCCAAAGCGGTCGCGCGCGCGACGGCATGATGAATTCTCAGGGCTCCCATGACCGTTTCTCATGCGAGCGGCACCAGGGTTCGCCGCTCGAGCTCGACCACGGCCCCGCCCGGCGCCTGCAAGCCGCGCCCGACGAGCTCGATCCGCCAGGGCGGACCATCGATGCGATAGAGATTGTAGCGGGCCAGCGACTCGCGCTTGTGCGCGCGTCCGAGCGCCGCCGACGGCGCCCCCACCACTGGCACCGGCCCGGTGGTGGAGGGGCACCAGGCCAGCATGTTGTCATGGTTGTGCCCGTGGATGACGAGCTCGGCACCGTGGCGCTCGAGCACGGCCTGGACCTCGCCGGCATCGGTCAGCTCGCGGTAGCGCCCGGCCTGGCCCGGCAGCGGCGGATGGTGGATGAGGACCAGGCGGAAGGCCCCCGCGCGGCCCAGGCGCTCGAGCGTCGCCGCGACCCGGCCGAGCTGGTCCGCCCCGCAGCGGCCGGAGGCGATCAGGGGCGGCGTCGGGACGGCGGAATTGATGCCGATCAGCGCCACGGGCCCCAGCATGCGCACATACGGGAAATCCTCGTCGTGGCCGGCATGGATC
>Ga0247727_10003333_pt1 | contig 35595 bp, 32 predicted proteins | sample WisWelCaveWW1625_FD_202498 | JGI IMG/M metagenome (GOLD analysis project Ga0247727, IMG submission 202498) | Biofilm microbial communities from Wishing Well Cave, Virginia, United States - WW16-25 | ecosystem: Environmental > Aquatic > Deep subsurface > Groundwater > Cave microbial mat | place...
CGAACGACGCGTGGCATCCTGCTCATGAACGGCTCCTTTCTGCTGCGGTCTGAGGGACGTCTTCCAACGCCATCAAACCACACGGACTGGAGCCGCTTCAATTTTCAACTAAGAATGGCACACCCTCCCGCCAACTGCCATAGAATACCTTGACTTGTACGGCCATGCGCAGTTATAGTCGGGCGACTTTCCGATGGCTGGGAAGGGAAACGCCCCCGAACACCGGACGGATCGACCGGTCCTCCGACACACGCGACGTGAAACCAGAGGAGATGGCACACACATGGAGCTAGGCGTGCGCGTTTCGAGCAAGAACAGCGTTGTTTGTCTCTCTTTTCTCGCATCGTTCCTGCTTGGGGCCCTGCTGAGCCCCGCCCCCACCCATGCGCAAAGCCAGAACTGCGTCCTCCTCGCGCACGTCGACAGCCTGCCGGGCTCCGGTTCCTCGTGCTGGGGCTACGTCGACCCCAATACGGGCAAGGAGTACGCGATCTTCGGGAACCAGAACGGGACGGCGATCTACAACCTGGACACCCCGAGCGATCCGCGGCTGACCGGGTTCATCCCCGGCCCCTCGTCCTCCTGGCGCGAGATGAAGACGTACTCGACGTACTGTTACGTGGGGACGGAAGCCGGCGGCGGAATGCAGATCATCAACCTCTCGAACCCGGAGGCGCCCTTCCTCCAGACGACGTACGAGGGGAGCGGCCTCTCGACGATCCACACGGTGACCGTCGACTCGGTCACCGCGAAACTCTACGCGAACGGCGCGAACGGCGGCTGCCGGATCATCTCGCTCGCGAACCCGATCGCGCCCGTGGAGATCGGCAACTACACGGCATTCTACGTCCACGATTCGCACGTGCGGCAAGACACTCTCTACGCGGCGTGCCTCAGCAACGGTCTGCGGATTCTCAACGTGTCGAACCCGGCCCTGATCACCGAGATTTCGTCCTTCCAGACCGAGAACGATTTCGTGCACAACGCGTGGACGAGCGAGGACCGCCAGTACCTCTTCGTGACCGACGAAGTGTCCGGCGGGCGGGTGACGTCGTGGGACATCTCGACGCTCACGTCGCCGATCCAGGTGGACGGCTTCACGGCGGACGCCACGGGCGACGCGCACAACGTTCACGTGAACGGGAACATCGCCTACGTCGCGCACTACACGAGCGGCCTCCGGGTCCTCGACGTGAGCGACCCGACGAACCTCACCGAGGTCGGCTTCTACGACACGTACCCGTCGCCCGGCGGCCTCTTCAACGGGGCGTGGGGGCTCTACTGCTGGTTCCCGAGCGGCGTCATCGTGGTGAGTGACATCGAGGGCGGGATGTTCCTCTTCGACTACATCGTGAACCCCGCCTACGTCCGCGGGACCGTCATCGACGCGACCACGACGCTCCCCATCTCGAACGCGCGTGTGCGGTTTCCCCTGGGCGGCGCGGACTCGACCGACGCACTGGGGAACTACTTGCTCCTGAACGAAGCGGGCACGTACGACATCCAGGCGTCGGCGTACGGGTACGTGACGCAGAGCGTGAACCAGACGTTGACGCTGGGCGACACGGTCGTCGTGAACATCGCCCTCGCGCCGATCCCCTCCGGATCGGTGAGCGGCGTGTTCCGCTATCCGCAGGGCGCGGGCATCCCGAACGCGCCGGTTTCGATCCGCGGGACGCCGCTCGCGACCACGACGGACGTGAACGGCGCGTACTCCTTCCCCCAAGTGCCGGAGGGCACGTACACGATCGCGCTCGACTTCTGGACCTGCCTCCCCGAGTCGGCCCAGGTCACCGTCTCGAGCAGCCTCGCGAACTCGGAGGTGAACTTCACGTTCGAGGGCGTCGCGTTCGCGTTCAACATGGAGGACACGAGCAGCGCGGGCTGGGCGGTGAACGTGGGGGGCGGCGACAACGCGGGGACCGGGATCTGGACGCGCGTGAACCCGAACGGGACGGCGGGCGGCACCGTTCAGCCCGAGAACGACCACACGCCTGGCAACCCCCCCGCGAAGTGCTGGGTCACGGGGCAGGGGACGGTCGGCGGATCGATCGGCGAGCAGGACGTGGACGGCGGGCGGACCACGCTCTACTCCGCGACGATGGACATGTCGAGCCTCGCCGACCCCAAGATCCAGTATTTCCGCTGGTATACGAACAATTCCGGCGGCGACCCGAACAACGACGTCTGGAAGGCGCAGATCTCCTCGAACGGCGGCACGACGTGGGTCACGACCGACTCGACGAAGGTGACCGACGCCTCCTGGAGGGAGGTCCGCGTGCGGGTCGCCGACTACGTCACGCCGTCGAGCCAGGTCCGCATGCGCTTCATCGCCGAAGACGCCGGCGCCGGCTCGATCGTCGAGGCGGCGGTCGACGACTTCCGGGTCTGGGGGCTTTCCGTGGTCGCGGTCGAGGGCGGGCTGGGGAGCGGCCCGCTCCGGTTCGCGCTCCACCCGAACTCGCCGAACCCGTTCAACCCGAGGACCGAGATCCGCTTCGACCTCCCCGCCACGGCGGACACGCGGCTCGAGGTCTACTCGCCCGAGGGGCGGCTCGTCCGGACGCTCGGGAGCGGTCGGCTCCTCGCCGGCCGGCACGCTGTCGCCTGGGACGGCCGGAACGAGGCCGATCGCGCGGTCGCGAGCGGGATCTACTTACTCCGCCTTGAGGCCGGCGAGGACCAAGCCTCCCGTAAGATCATGCTCGCCAAGTAATTGCCGCTACGGCTCCGTCGGAAAGCCAAACCCCTCACTCGGCGGAATCGGAGCGGGGCGAAAGATGCCCCTAAACGCGGGACGTCACTGCGAGCCTGGGGTTTAATGATTCGGACATTGACTTTGACTCGTCTCATCCTGTATCCTCCCTTTCAATTTCCAGGACGTGCCGCGAGGGTCCTTGCTCGACACGGCCCCACATATCGCTGGGCGGTATGGTTGCAATGACAGGTTAAGTTCCTGGGCACATCTCCCGGCTCGCTCCAGCCTGGAGCGAGGGTCCCGGGGGCACCACGGAGGAGTGAGGCGTCCACGAATGCAGGGGAGCCGGGCCCGCATGGGTCCCGCTCACGCCGCGTCGTCGTCCGCTCGCCACGTCCGCCAAGGTGTCGCCTTCGTCGAAGGAAAACCGTGCTAGAGCACTCGAAGGAGGGTCCATGCGCAACACGACAATTGTCAGCCTGTTGATCTTGGTTTTGGCGTTGGCGGCGCTGGTCGGCCCGGCGGCCGCGAAAGTCGAAGGACCGGGGGACAAGGCCTCGGAAGCGCTCGAGGAGTATTGGGATCCGACCCTTGGAAACCAGTCTCTCGCGGACGTCCCGGAGAGCGAACCCCTCAACAACACGTGTCCCGGGCAGATCTTCAGCTGCGGAGATGTCCTCCGTCCCGCGGCGCTCACCGCTGGTGACAACGATTACTTCTTCTTCAGCGCCAATGCGGGGGATGTCATCGTTTTCGGGACCAACCAGGACGGCATATCGACCAGCACTGACACGTTCATCCACCTTTACAACGCTGACTGTTCCGTTCAGCTCGCCTCTGACGACGACGGCGGGCCCGGGCTCTTCTCGCTCCTGAACTACTGCGCCACGACGAGCGGGACGTATGTCGGCCGCATCCGGGGCTTCAGCACGACCACTGCCGGTTCCTACAAGGCGTTCATCACCTGCACTCCTTCGGCTTCGGGGCGCGCCACCGACACGTGCACGGGCGCTCCGAAGTTGGACTGCGGAACCATCAACGAGAGCGGCAACACCCAATGTTTCACGAACAACTACAACCCCGGAAGCGGGGGGTGCGCCACCGGCTTTTCAGAGTTGGGCAAGGATGTCGTGTTCCAGTTGAACGTTCCAGCGGGCGCGAGCATCAACATGACGTACACGTCCACTGCGGACGGAGCCTTCTATATCATCACGGACTGCGCGAACGCCGCAGGAAGCTGCGTCGTCGGGGCGGACGCGACCCTCTCGGGCCAGCCGGAGGTCATCAACTACGCGTTCGGGGCGGCCGGGACCTATTACCTGATCCTCGACTCCTTCGGTACCAATACGTCGGGAGGGTGGACGCTCACCGGGACATTCACGTGCCCGCCGACTTCGACCGAGCCGACGGCTTGGGGGACAGTGAAGAGCCTGTTCCGGTAGGCAACGGCGCACGTCGAGCAATCTGAATCGGGGTGGGAGCCTGGCTCCCGCCCCGGTTTCTTTTCGGGTCGGCCGAGCCGACGAGGCGGCCGCGAGGCCGCGTGGACGGCGCGACGACGGCGCGGCGGCGTACCTCACACGAAGCGGGCGGCCGGGTGGCCGACGAAGCGCTCCGGATGGTCGGTCGCGAAGGCGTGGAGGCCGAGCGGGAGGAGCGGATCGAGTTCCTCGGGGGCGTCGACGGTGTAGGTCGCGAGGAGGAGCCCGGCGGCGCGCGCCGCGTCCGCGAGCGCGGGGCCGAGGGCCGCGCGCGGCGCGACGAGGAGGCGCGCGCCGAGGCTGCGCGCGACCGCGACCGGATCCCCACGCTCGCCCGGCGACGCGATGAGTCCGCGGGAGAGATTCGGGGCGAGCCGCCCCGCTTCCGCGAGGAGCCCCGGGTCGAGCGAGAGGAGCGCGGTGTCTCGCGAGGCGCCCGTCGCGACGATCAGGTCGACGACCGACTGGACGAGCGCGCCGCAGCGCTCGAGGTCCTCGAAGTCCCACTTGAGCTCGATGAGGAGCCGCGCCGCCCCGCGAGCGAGTCGCAGGACCTCCTCGAGGGTCGGCACGCGCTCCGAGGCGTGGCGGTCCCCGAATCGCATGGCGTAACCGGCCGAGAGGCGGCGGATCTCGGCGAGCGTGGCCTCGCGCGCCGGGCCGCGCCCGTCGGTCGTCCGCTCGAGGTCCGCGTCGTGGAGGATGATCGGCACGCCGTCCCGCGAGAGGCGCACGTCGCACTCGAGCGAGCGCGCGCCGAGGCGCATCGCCTCCCGGAATGCGGCGAGCGTGTTCTCCGGGCGCGTGCCGGAGGCGCCGCGGTGCGCGATGAGCAGCGCCGGCGCGATCGTCCCGCTCGATCCCCCGGACGTCATGGGCGACTCCGCGGCCGGGTCCGCTCCCTCGCCGGCCGCGCCGCGATGGCCCCGCCCGCGCCGCGCGCGCCGTGCGCCGCTCGCGGCCCGCGCGACGCGGCCGCGATCTCCCGCGCGTAGGCGCGAACGCGCCCCCCGATCGACGGGCCGCCGAGGATGCCACGGATCGCGGCCACGCCGTGCGCGCCAGCGCCGAGGCATTCGGCGACGCGCTCGGGCGTCACGCCGCCGACCGCGAAGACGGGGCCGCGCGCGGCGTGGGCCGCCGCCGCGAGCGGCGCGAGCCCCTGAGGCGGACGGAAGGGCGTCTTGTCCGGAGTCTCGAAGACGGGCCCGAAGAGGACGAAATCAGCGCCGGCGGCGATGGCGAGGCGCGCTTCCCCCGCGGTGTGGACGCTCGCCCCGAGGAGGCGGCCCGGGCCGAGAAGGCCGCGCGCCGCGGCGACCGGGACGCTCGAGGCGCGAAGGTGCACGCCGTCGGCGCCCGCGAGGAGCGCGACGTCGACGCGGTCGTTCACGAGGAGACGGGCGCCGCGGCGGCGCGCCAGGCGCGCGGCCTCCCGCGCGTACTCGAGGAGCTCGCCGGCCGGGAGGTCGCGCTCGCGGAGCATCGCGAGCCGCACGCCAGCGCGAAACGCCTCGTCGAGCGCGTCGAGGAGGCGCGCGCCGGCGATGCGGCGGCGGTCCGTGATGAGGTAGAGGCGCGGCAGCGTGTTCACGAGGCGGCTCGTCTTGACGGGCTCGGGCCTCCCAACTATAGTGTGGCGGTCGGAAAGCGCAACTCCTTCCGCCACATTCCATCACGGACCACGATCCCTCCACGGGGAATCGAGCCCCATGCCCACGGACCGCATCGCCGAATCGATCGAGGCCTCGCCGGAGGATCGCCTGGAGATCGCGGGGCGATCCTTCCGATCGCGACTCATCGTCGGGACCGGGAAGTTCGCGTCGCCGGAAGCGATGCGCGACGCGCTCGCGGCGTCCGGTGCGGAGATCGTGACGGTCGCGCTCAGGCGGATCGACCTCAAGGGGCCGCGCACGAGCCTCCTCGAGTTCATCGACCGCGCCCGTTACCACCTCCTCCCCAACACGTCGGGCGCGCGCACCGCGGACGAGGCCGTTCGCCTCGCGCGACTCGCGCGCGCGGCGGGGCTCTCCGAGTGGGTGAAGCTCGAGGTGATCCCCGACCCGCGCTGGCTGCTCCCCGATCCCGTCGAGACGCTCCGCGCCGCGGAGGTCCTCGTGCGCGAGGGGTTCGTCGTCCTCCCCTACATCAACGCGGACCCGGTGCTCGCGAAGCGGCTCGAGGAGGCGGGGACCGCGACGGTGATGCCGCTCGCGTCGCCGATCGGGACGAGTCAGGGGCTCCGCACGCGCGACGCGATCGCGATCATCATCGAGCAGGCGCGCGTGCCGGTCGTCGTCGACGCGGGGCTCGGCGCGCCGTCGCACGCCGCCGAGTGCATGGAGATGGGGGCGGACGCGGTGCTCGTGAACACGGCGATCGCGGTCGCGCGCGACCCGGCCGGGATGGCGCGAGCGATCGCGCTCGGCGTCGAGGCGGGGCGGCGGGCGCGGATCGCGGGAATCGCGGGGCCGCGCGCCGAGGCCGAGGCGTCGAGCCCGCTCACGGGGTTCCTCGGCGAGAGCGACCCGCGATGAACCGCGAGCCGATCGTCTGGAACAAGTCGCCGAACCCGTGGCCCGAGTTCGAGGAGACGCTCGACGCGTTGCCGATGCGCGAACTCCTCGAGCGCGCGCGCGGCGCGACGGTCGCGGCGGCGGCGGACGCGCTCGCGCGCGCAGAGTCGAGGCGCGCCGGTTGCGAACTCGACGACTTCGCCGCGCTCCTCTCGCCGGGCGCCGCGCGCCTCCTCGAGAGCGCGGCCGCCGCCGCGCACCGCGTGGCGATCGAGCGCTTCGGGCGCACGGTGCTCCTCTACGCGCCGCTCTACGTCTCCAACGAGTGCGTGAATACCTGCACGTACTGCGGGTTCTCCTACGACAACGACGTCGCGCGCCGCACTCTCGCGCCGGCCGAGATCCGCGACGAGGCGCGCATCCTCGCGGGGCGCGGGTTCCGCCACATCCTCCTCCTCACCGGAGAGCACTGGAGCGCGACGCCGGTCGACTCCATCGCCGACGCGATCCGGATCGTGCGCGACGCCGGGGCCTCGTCGGTCGCGATCGAGGTGGCGCCGCTCGGCGTCGCGGAGTATCGGGCGCTCGCGGAGGCCGGCGCGGACGGCCTCGTCGCATACCAGGAGACGTACGACCGCGCGGCGTACGCGCGCCACCACGTCCGCGGCAAGAAGCGCGATTTCGCGTGGCGGCTCGGGACGCCCGAGCGCGGGGCGCTCGCGGGGATGCGGCGGCTCGGGATCGGCTTCCTCCTCGGTCTCCACGACTGGCGCGCCGACGCGATCGCGCTCGCCGCGCACGCGCGGTTCCTCCAGAAGCGCGCGTGGCGCTGCACGCTCACGGTGAGCCTCCCGCGCCTGCGTCACGCGGCCGGCGAGTTCGAGCCTCCGTTCCCGGTCCCCGACCGCGAGTTCGTGCAGCTCCTCGTCGCGCTGCGGCTCGCGCTTCCCGACGTGGGCATCGCGCTCTCGACGCGCGAGGCGCCCGCGTTCCGCGACCGCCTCGTTCCGCTCGGCGTCACGCAGATGTCGGCCGGCTCGCGCACCGAGCCCGGCGGCTACGCCCACCCGCTCGAAGCGGAGCCGCAGTTCGCGATCGAGGACCTCCGCTCGCCCGACGAGGTGGCCGCGGCGATCGCGCGCCTCGGCTACGACCCGGTGTGGAAAGACTGGGAAGAGGCGTTGCATGGATAGCGGTGCGAGGGAAGAGGGCCGGCAGGAACCGCCGGCAGTACCGCCCGACGCGATCCTCGTGAACGGCGAGCCTCACGCTCTTCCGCCAGGCGGCACGCTCGCGGCGCTCCTCTCCGCGCTCGAGCTCCCCCCCGAGTGGGTGCTCGTCGAGCTGAACGGCGAGCCGGTCCCGCGCGAGCGCTACGGCGCCACGCGCCTCTCCGCGGGCGACCGCCTCGAGCTCGCGACCCCGATGGCGGGCGGCTGAGAGACCCTCCCTCGAAGCGAACGCCGCATCCTCTGTCATTGGCGGTTCGGGTCCGATATAATGGCGTCCATCACGATGAAATCGAACGAGCGCTACTTCGCGAAAGGCCTCGGCAACAAGCAGGAGATCATCCCGCTCCTGCGCCGCGACTACTACAGCCGGCTCGTCGAGGACCTCAAGGCGAACGGTTTCCGGATCGCGTCGGCGACGACCGAGATCCGCCTCGCGCGCGAGTTCGGCTTCTGCTACGGCGTGGACCGCGCCGTCGAGTACGCGTACGAGACGCGCGAGCGCTTCCCATCGAAGCGCATCTTCATCACGGGCGAGATCATCCACAACCCGCGCGTGAACGGGCGGCTCGTCGAGATGGGAGTGCTCTTCCTCCCTCAGACGCCCGACGTCGCCGCGCGCTTCGCGGAGGTCCGCGACGAGGACGTCGTCCTCCTCCCCGCGTTCGGCGTGGAGACGTCCGCGATGGAGCACCTCCTCGGGAAGAACTGCATCCTCGTCGACACGACGTGCGGGTCGGTGCTCAACGTGTGGAAGAGCGTCATCCGCTACGCGGAGGACGGCTTCACCGCGATCGTGCACGGGAAGTACCAGCACGAGGAGACGCGGGCGACCTGCTCGCAGGTGACGCGCTCGGAGAACGGGCGCTACCTCGTCGTGCGCGACATGGAGGAGGCGCGCCTCGTCTGCGATTACATCGAGGGGCGCGGCGAGCGAGGCGGCTTCCTCGCGCGCTTCCGCCCCGCGTCCTCGCCCGGGTTCGACCCGGACCGGGACCTCGAGCAGATCGGCGTCGCGAACCAGACGACGATGCTCTCGTCGGAGTCGCTCGCGATCGCCGAGGCGATCCGCGCGGCGATGGCGCGGCGTCACGGCGCCGACGAGACCGCGCGCCGCTTCCGCTCGTTCGACACGATCTGCAGCGCGACGCAGGACCGCCAGGACGCGGTGAAGGCCCTGATCGACGAGGGGATCGACCTCATGGTCGTGATCGGCGGCTTCAACTCGTCGAATACGACGCACCTCCTCGAGATCGCGGCGCACGCGGCGCCGTCGTACCACATCGAGGACTCCGCGTGCCTCGTCTCCGCGGACGCGATCCGGCACAAGCCGCTCGACAGCGCGGCGCCGATCCTCACGACCGGCTGGCTCCCCGCGGGGCCCGTGCGGATCGGGATGACCGCGGGCGCCTCGACCCCCAACAGCGAGATCGGCGCCGCCGTCGAGCGCATCTTCACGTTCCGCGGCGAGCCGATCCCCGTTCTGGAGACCGCCTGATCCCGCGGCGCCGCCGGCCGCCGCCGCCTCTCCCCTCCGCGGCCCTCGACGCCCTCCTCGCCGAAGCGGGCATCGCCGACGACGCGGAGGACGCGGACCTGGTCCGCGAGATGATCGCCTCCGTGCTCCGATTCGGGCGCCAGAAGAGTCCGCGCGGCGATCTCAAGATCGTGAACACGGCGCTGAAGGAATTGCGCTACTCGTTCGGCGTCTTCAACCGGCATCGCGACAAGCGGAAGGTCACGATGTTCGGGTCGGCGCGCCTCGCCGCCGACAGCCCCGAGTGCCGCGCCGCGCGCGACTTCGCTGCCCGCATCGCCGATCGCGGCTTCATGGTCATCACGGGCGGCGCCGGCGGCATCATGCAGGCCGGGAACGAGGGCGCGGGCCGCGAGCGCTCGTTCGGCGTGAACATCCGCCTCCCCTTCGAGCAGGGCGCGAACCCCATCCTCGATGGAGACGAGAAGCTCGTCTGGTTCAAGTACTTCTTCACGCGGAAACTCCTCCTCGTGAAGGACGCCGACGCGATCGCGCTCTTCCCGGGCGGGTTCGGGACGCATGACGAGGGGTTCGAGGTGCTCACGCTCGCGCAGACCGGCAAGAACCGCCCGGTCCCGGTCGTGCTCGTCGACGCGCCGGGCGGGACGTACTGGGCCGCGTGGGAGCGGTTCGTCCAGGAGACGATCGTCGCGCGGGGGCTCGTGGCGCCCGAGGACGCCGCGCTCTACCGCATCACCGACGACGTCGGCGCCGCGGTGGATGAGATCACGCGCTTCTACCGGAACTACCACTCGTCGCGCTACGTCGGCGACCGGTTCGTCATCCGGCTCAACCGGCCGATCCCGCGCGGCGCGCTCGCGGAGATCAACGCCGCGTTCGCGGACATCGTCGTCGAGGGCGAGATCGCGGCGAGCGGCGCCCTGGAGGGCGAGGCGAACGAGCCGGAGATCGCGGCGCTGCCGCGGCTCGCCTTCCGGTTCGACCGGCGGCGCTTCGCCCGTCTCCGGCAGATGATCGACCGAATCAACGCGCTCTACTGAGGGATTGCGCGCGGGCCGCACGGCGGGTTCCGCGCCCGAGGAGATTTGCGATGATCGCGAGGGAGATGAAGGACCTGGCCCGGCTCCTCGTGCGGCACTCGACGGCGCTCGAGCCCGGCGAGAAGGTCCTGATCGAGGCGACGAGCGTGCCCGGCGAGATGATCCAGGCGCTCGTCCACGAGGTCGTCGCCGCGAAAGGTGTCCCGTACGTGCTCCTCAAGGACAACGAGCTCCTGCGCGAGATGTTCGGCGCCGGCGACGCGGACTCGGTGCGCGCGCGCGTCGCGCTCATGGCGGAGATCGAGCTCCACGCGATGAAACAGATGAACGTCTATGTCGGCTTGCGCGGCAACAACAACATCAGCGAGATGGCGCAGGTCCCCCAAGAGAAGATGAAGATCTACCAGGACGGTTTTCTGCAGCCGGTGCATTTCCAGTGGCGCGTGCCGAAGACGAAGTGGGTCGTCCTGCGCTGGCCGACGCCGTCGATGGCGCAGCAGGCCGGCATGTCGACAAGCGCGTTCGAGGAGTTCTATTTCTCGGTGTGCCTCGTCGATTACGCGAAGATGGCGCGCGCGGTCGAGCCCTTGAAGGCGCTCATGGAAAGGACCGACCGCGTGCGAATCAAGGCGCCCGGCACCGACCTCTCGATGTCGATCAAGGGGATCGGCGTGATCCCGTGCTTCGGGTTGCGGAACATCCCGGACGGCGAGTGCTTCACCTCGCCCGTGCGCGACAGCGTGAACGGGCGCGTGCGCTTCAATGCGCGAACGGTCTACAACGGCGTGCAATTCTCCGACGTGACGCTCGAGTTCGAGGCGGGCAAGGTCGCGCGCGCGACGGCGTCCGACACGGCGGCGCTCACGAGGATCCTCGACTCGGACGCGGGGGCGCGCTACCTCGGCGAGTTCAGCCTCGCGTTCAATCCGTACATCACATCGCCGATGTGCGACATCCTCTTCGACGAGAAGATCCGCGGGAGCCTGCACATGGCGCTCGGGAGCGCGTACGGGGACGCGGACAACGGCAACCGGTCGAGCGTCCACTGGGACCTCGTGCTCCTGCAAGACGAGACCCAGGGCGGCGGCGAGGTGTGGTTCGACGAGCGTCTGATCCGCAAGGACGGGCGATTCGTCGTGCCGGAATTGGAGGGGCTGAACCCGGAGCGGCTGCGATGAGCGGCGAGGGCGCGGAGCGGGGCGCCCGCGCGAGCGCCGGCGGTGTCGGCGCGCGCGTGATCGCGGGCTCGCGCGTCGTCGACACCGCCGCGGCCGTTTGGCGCGCGTTCGACGAGGCGCCGGGCGTCACGTACAAAGTCCTCAGCAAGACGGAGGGCGGATCGCTCACGCTCCTGCTCAAGTTCGAGCCGGGCGCCTCCTACCCCACGCACACGCACCCGAAGGGAGAAGAGTACTTCGTCCTCTCGGGGACGCTCGAGGACCTCGGCGAATCGTTCGGGCCCGGCGCGTACATCCACCACCCGCCCGGCTCGACGCACACGCCGCGGAGCAAGCACGGCTGCGAGGTCTTGATCTTCCTGCCCGCGGGCGTCGGGTTGCGCGGGCCGCGCGCGAGGCGGGGGTACGGCGCGTGAGCGCGGCGCGCGGCGCGGGGGGCGGGAAGCCCGAGACGGGCGCGACCGGCGAGACGCAGGGCCGAGAGATCTACCGCGGGCGAGTCGTCCACCTCTTCGTCGATCGGGTGACACTCCCGAACGGCACCACGACCGAGATCGAGGTGATCCGCCATCCGGGCGCGGCCGCGGTCGTCCCGCTCGACTGGAACGGCGAGGTCCTCCTCATCAAGCAGTACCGGCACGCGGCGGCCGGTTTCATCTACGAGGTACCGGCCGGGAAGCTCGACGCGGGCGAGCCGCCCGAGTCGTGCGCCGCGCGCGAGCTGATCGAGGAGGCGGGCGTCGAGGCCGGGACGATCGACCGTCTCGGCGGCATCCTCACGACGCCCGGCTTCACCGACGAGGTGATCCACCTCTACCTCGCGCGCGACCTCGCGCCGGCGTCGCAGCGCCTCGACGCGGACGAGGTGCTCGAGGTCGAGCGCGTCCCGCTCGCGCGCGCGCTCGCGATGTGCGTGAGCGGCGAGATGCGCGACGCGAAGTCGATCTGCGCGCTCTTCCTCGCCGACCGGTTCCTGCACGAGGAGGCGCGGCGGGCTGAGCGACACGCGGACGAGCAGGACTAGTCGGCGCCCGACGACGCCGCGCGGGACGGGCGCCCCGGGGCCGGAAACGACTGGATGAACTCGATCGCCGACCTCCCGAATCCGATCCTCGGCGCCGCGACTCTCCTCTCAGCGGCGAGCCTCTACGTCGTCGCCTACCGCGCCGCACGCGGCGGGCGATGGCGGCGCGCGCTCCTCTGGATCGTCGCGGCCGGGGCGGTGCTCCGCGCATACGACGCGTCGGACCTCTTCCTTCATTCATGGGACGAGCGCTTCCACGTCCTCGTCGCGAAGCACCTCATCGAGCACCCGCTCGTGCCGACCCTCATCGAGGACCCGGTCCGCCCGTACGACCCCGGCGAGTGGCTGGCCAACCACGTGTGGCTGCACAAGCCGCCGTTCGCCCTCTGGCTCATGGCGCTGAGCATGCGGATCTTCGGGGTGAACGAGATCGCCGCGCGGCTCCCGAGCCTCCTCCTCTCGACGCTCGCGATCCTCCTGACGTACGGCATCGGCGCGCGGCTCTTCGGGCCGCGCGAGGGCCTGATCGCCGCGTTCCTGCACTCGCTCAACGGGTTCCTCATCGCGCTGTCCTCCGGTCGCTCCGCGACCGACCACGTCGACACCGTCTTCATCGTGCTGATCGAGCTGGGGATCTGGCTCGCGGTCCGCTGCCGAGACGAGCCGCGGCTTCCCGCGATGGCGCTCGTAGGCGTCGTGACCGGCTGCGCCATTCTCACCAAGTGGTACATGGGGGGGCTGGTGATCGCGGTCGCCGCCGGCCTCCTCCTGAGTCGGCATCCCTGGCCACGCGTCATCGTGCCGCTCGGCGCCGCGACCCTGGCGGCGGCGCTCACGTTCGTGCCGTGGCAGGCGTACGTCGCGCACGCGTTCCCCGTGGAGAGCGCGGCGGGACGGCAGTACTTCCTTCGCTATCTCTCCGAGCCGATGGGCGGGCACGCCGGCGGCTGGCTCACTCACGTTTCTCAGATCCCGAGGCTCTTCGGCGAGTTGGCCTTCATCCCGCTCGCGTGGTTCCTGGCGCGCGTCCTGCCATCCCGCGCGCGCGACCTGGGCGCGCTCGCCGCGTGGTTCGCCATCCCCTACGCCGTCTTCTCGATCGCGGCGACCAAGATGACCGCCTACGTGCTAATCGCGGCGCCCGCGGTGTTCCTCATGATCGCGGCGGGCACGCGCGACCTGGCGGCGACGCGCTTCCTCACGACGCGCCCGCGGCTCCGCGCGATCGCACTCGTCTTCATCCTTCTTTTGCCCCTGCGGCTCACCATCGAGAAGGTGGAGCTCTTCAAGCCGTATGACCGATGCCCGGCGTGGGCGCGCGAGTTGCGGGCGCTCCGAGGCGTCATAGGGACCGGGCCCTCCGTCCTCTTCAATGAAGAGCGGCCGATCGAAGCGATGTTCTACTTACCCTGCACCGCGTACCAGGGGTTTCCGTCGGAGGAAGAGATCGAGCGGCTCACGGACCGCGGTTACGCCGTGTTCCTCCGCGAGGCGCCGGACGTTCCCGAGTTTCTCCTGCGGGATCCGAGGGTGACGCTCGTCGGAGAGTAAGACGCCGGGTTCAGCCGGAGACCGACACCTCCCCGTCGTATCGGTTCATCTCGAAGACCGGGTTCTCGCTCAGGAGTGCGTCGAGGCCCGCGCCGCGGAGCGAGTAGGGCTTGAACCCCCGGAAGAGGAGCCGCACCGAGACGTGAAGGCTCCCCTGAGTCCCGGGCGGAATCGGCACGCGGTAGTCCTTCCCCCGCGTCTCCTCCGGCGGGATCATCTCCCCCACGATCCCCGTGCCGACGAAGACGGTGATGCCCGGCTCGGCCCCCTCGAACGTGACGTCCGTGGTCCACACCTTGAGATCCGGGTCTCCACCGGGATCGACCTCGGAGTGCTCGTCGCGGAGATCGCCGTTCGCGTCGAGGTCGCCCGAGACGTAGAGCGCGCCGCCAGCATCGTCCCGCACGGTCACCTCGAGCCACATCTGGCGGGCGAACGAGACCCCCGAGGGCAGGTTGTGGCCCGTCCTGTCGTTGGCCACGCGGGCCCGGACCGTGAGCGTCTCGCCCGGTGCCGCAGCCGCGGGGAGCTCCACGAAGAGGCTCGCCGAGTTCTTGAGGAGCGATTCGACGCCTGACCTCTGCGCGTCCCGAAACGGGAAGTCGACCATCGCCACGTCCACGCCGATGAAGTCGTGCCGCGTCAGGTTCTGGCGGATCGGCCCGCCAACCGCGGCCTGACCCGTGTAAGTCTGCATGTGGCAGTCCTGGCACTCGAGGCGCACGGCGTACGAACTTCCGTTCCACTCGTCGTACGTCGGCTCGAGCGGGGCGCCCCGCGCGACGAAGTTGTGACACGGCATGCAGGCGACCGAGCGCTCGAAGATCGTATTCTGCGCCGACGCGTGGGCCGGGGTCTCGACCGCGTCGTCGAAGGGCCCGAACACGGTGCTCCCCGTCGCGATGAGCGGGTGCCCCCCCGACTCGTCGGCTGGCTGGAAGCCGATCTCCATGTGGCACGCCTCGCAGGTCACCCCCTCCTGAACGATCGGCGGAAGGAGCGCGGGTGCGGTTCTCCCGTCGGCGGCGCCCGTGACAAACCCGATCGGACTGTGGCAACCCACGCAGAACCGCCCGAGCGCGCCGCCCGTCGCCGCCATCTCCAGGTCGTTGATCCGCGTGCGGACAGGGTCCACGAAGGAGTACGCGTGCATCGAGCCGCGCCATTCGGAGTAGTGGACGGGATGACAGGTCCCGCACTGCGCGGCACCCTTGAATTGGTCGATCGTGGGGTGCCCGTTCGGCGGCGGCCCCGAGGGGCCGCCGTCGCCGCATCCGGCGGCGAGAACAAGGGACATCGCGGAAAGAAACGCGGCGCCGAGCGCCGATTTCCCGAGCCTCGCCCGCGTTGATTCGCTTGGACGACGCATCTGTGGCCTCCTCACTGGAGCACCGCGATTCCCGCGGCGACCGGGCCCAGCTCGATCACCTTCACGACCTCGCGGGTCTGCGTATCGATGACGGCGACGTTCCCGTTCGGGCCGCCCGGCGACCCGGGATGGTGCTCGGGCGCGGTGCCGTCCCGATTCTCGCTCGTGACGAACGCGTACCGACCGTCGGGCGAGAACGCGACGCCGTGCGGCTTGGAAAAGTGCTCGTCGGAGAGGGTCTCGAGGAGCGACATCCCCGACGGATCGAGCACGCTCACCGTGTTGGAGCCCCAATCCGCGACGTAGAGCTCGCTTCCGTCCGGCGACAGCTCTTCGAGGAATGCCGGTCCCCCGGTCGGAACCACCGTGTAGAGCGAATCCCCGTCGAGATCGACGACCCGCACCTCCTGGCGGTCCTGCTGGAAGAGCGCGATGAAGAGGAATCGCCCGTCCGGCGAAACGACGACCTCGTTCGGTTGGTAAATGAGCGGCGTGAGCGGGCTCGTGTCCGTTGCGATCGGGATCCGCGAGATCTCGGCCGGCTCCGGCAGCGTGAGGTCGACGACCGAGATATCGTCGGTGTAATAATTCGTGGTGTAGAGTCGCGAGTCGTTCGAGGAGATCGCGATCCCGTGCGGCCGTCCTCCGACCTGGATCGTGTCGATGACGGCCATCGTCGCCGCGTCCACGACCCGCACCGACCCCAAGCGGTCGGTCCGCTGATCCCAGTTGGTGACGTACACGCGCGAGCCGTCCGAGGACGTCACCCCGTTCGCGGGCGAGTCGCCGAGCACGGCATCGTCGAGGAGGACGTCTGTCGCGGCGTCGTACTGGAGGAGGCGCCCCGGGTTGGCGTTGATGAGCGTCACGTACCAGCGCTCGCGCGGGGCGTCGAGCCAGATGTTGTGCGGCCCTTCCAGGTTCGGGCTCGAGCCCACCGTCACGATCCGGAAGACGACGAGCGCGTCCAGGTCGAGCACCGAGACCTCGTCCGAGCCCTGGTTCGCGACGTAGATCTTCCTCCTCGAGTCCGCGTACGCGACGTCGCCCGCGTCGTTCCGCGCCCCCTCGTCGATCCAGCGCGCAAGCGCCTCGATCTCCGCGGCCGAGAGCGCGTCGTGACCGACGACCATCGTGTCGGCGGCCTCGTCCATGAGAAGGTGGATCAAGTGGCTCCGATCGGAGCGGAATGGGACGACGGCCTCTCCGTTCTCGGAGCCGCGGATCAGGGCGTCCCAGGACGAGAGGTCGAGGTCGGCGGCCGCGACCTCGCTTGAGTGGCAGTCGGTGATGCAGCCCTTCGCGAAGATCGGCTGGACGTCGCGGGCAAAGGAGAGCGGGGCGGCTCCCCCGGTCCCGCCGCCTTCACTGCACCCCGCGGCGAGCGCGACGAGGGCTGCGGCGAGGGCGAGCCGCGCGCGGGATTCGCGGCCCCTCGCCGAGACATCGCTCGGTGCGCGACCGTTCGGAAGTCCTCTCTCGATCCGCTGCCAGACCGGCCTCTCCCTCATCTCTCTCCTCCTCGGAATACGAATGGCCGGGAGGGGAAGGCCTTTGTTGGACTCCTGGGAGGGCTTGTCGATCTTTGGGAGGGGACTCCGCCGGGTGGCCTGTCCGCTTCGGGACCGCGGCCAGCGCCCGGGAAAAACTCACAACGAATAGCACGAGCGGCCGGCCCGCGTCAACGTCGAAGAATGGACGACGGAGAACGGTCGCCGCGGACTCGGCCGCCGCGAGCTAGTCGCTCAGCCGCCCGCGAAAGATCTCGAGCGCCTGGCGCGGCTGCTTGAAGGGCGCGACCACGTAGACGCCCGCCGCTTCGTTGCCCCGCTCGAGCGCCTTGCAGAACGTCTCGGCGAGCGCGAAGCCGACGTCGCGCTCGCGCGGGCCCGCCGCGCCGAGCGCCGCGAGCACCGGCTCCGGCACGACGACGCCCGCGACGTTCTCGTTGATGCGGATCGCCTGCCGCAATCCCGAAAGCGGCCACGCGCCCGCGATGAACGGCACGCCGAAGCGCCCCTCGGCGCGCTTCCAGAACGCCGCCCACTCCTCCATCTCGAAGAAGGGCTGCGTCATGACGAAGTCGGCGCCGGCGCCGATCTTCTGTTCGAGACGATGCAACTCCTCGTCGAGGTCGGGGGCGTTCTGGTTCACCGCGACCCCGATCTCCAGGTTGAACGGCGGGACCGTCGTGCGGCCGTTCGCGACCTGGCCGTGGCGCAGTCGGTCGAGCGCGCGCACGAGCCCCACCGTGTCGACCTGGTACACGCCCTTCGCCTCCGCCACGAAGTCGCCGCGCGGCGGGTCGCCCGCGATCACGAGGACGTTCCGCACGCCGCCCCAATCGTGGGCGCCGATCACCTGCGAGAGGACGCCCGCGACCGTCGCGTCGCGCGGCGTGATGTGCGGGAGCGTCTCGAGGCCCATCCGCTCGATCCCCGCCGCGATCTGGAGCGAGTCCTGCCGCGTCCCCTGCCCGCTCGAGTTGATGTCCACGAGGTCCGCGAGCCGCTCGTGCAGGAGCGTCTCGACGACCTCGCGGTTCACGCCGTCCGACGGGCCGCGCTGCGGATCGATCTGGAGGCTCCAGACGAACCGCCCCGCGCGGAGCTTCTGGCCGAGCCCCGAGAGGAGCGGCGGCGAGAGCGGGATCGCGCTCTCCTCGTATGCGTCCGGCTCGGGGGGCTGCGCGGCGACGTGCACGCGCGCGCGCTCCGTGGCCGCCGCCGACCCGGGAGGCGCCGCCGCGGACTCGGGCTTCGCGAGCGCCGCAGCGAGCGCCTGGATCTGGCGCGGCGTCGTCCCGCAGCAGCCGCCGATCACGCGCGCGCCGAGCGCGCGCGCCTCGAGCGCGAACGCCGCGTACGTCGCCGCCGACATGTCGGGGTAGAACACGCGGCCGCCGAGCCGTTGCGCGAACCCCGCGTTCGGCATGACGGAGAGGGCGCGCGCCTTCGCCGGCGCCATCATCGCGAGCACCGCGAGACTCGCCTGCGGCCCGATGCCGCAGTTGATGCCGACGACGTCCGCGCCCTCGTCCACGAGTCGCCGCGCGGCCTCGAGCGCCATCTCCCCCGACTGCAGGCCGCCGCGCTCGTCGAACGTCATCTGCGCGACGACCGGCGCCGACGCGGAGACCTCGCGCACCGCGCGCAGGGCGAGCGCGATCTCCGAGAGGATCGGGAACGTCTCGAGGACGATCACGTCGACGCCGCGGTCGAGGAGGATCTCGACCTGCTCGGCGAAAACTCGGAGGATCGCGTCGCGCGATGGGTTCTCCTCGAGGACCCACGCCGCGTCGAGCGGGCTCACCGAGCCGCCGACCCAGACCGGCTTCCCCGCCGCTTCGCGGGCGTTGCGCGCGATCTTCACGCCCTCGGAGACGACGGCGAGGTCGAGGCCGAGGCGCTCGAGGCGCGGGCGGTTCGCGCCGAACGTGTTCGTCTCGATGAGGCCAGCGCCCGCCGCGATGTACTTAAGGTGGACGTCGTGCACCACCGTGGGGTCGGAGAGGTTCACCTCGAGGATGCGGCGCGCGAGGAGGCCCGGCGACTCGCCCGGAAAGCGCTGGGCGACGAGCGATCCCATCGCCCCGTCCGCGACGAGGACGTCCTTAGTGATCCTCTCGATGAAGCCGCTCACTCCGGGTCTCCGAGAATCCTGCTGGGGGCAACCGTTCGGCAGATTGCGCTTTTCCGCATGCGACGCAGGTCATAGTATCACGAAGGCACGTGAACTCGACAGCCCGCACACTTACGGGCCGATTCGATCGGTGGATCCAGATCGCCGCGATCGCCTCGGTCGTTCTTCTCATCTCGGCCGCGTCGCTCCGGCGCGTCTGGCAGACCGACTTCTGGTGGCAGTACGCGACGGGGCGGTACGTCACCGCGCACGGCCCGCCGCGTGTCGACCCGTTCTCCTACGGAGAGCCGGGGCGCGAGTGGGTCGAGCCGCGGTGGCTGTACTGTCTCGGCCTCGCGGCACTGTGCGACCGATTCGGCGTGGAGGCCGCGGTCGTCGGGGCGGCGCTCGCCGCGATCGGCGCGCTCGCGCTCGTCGCGGTCGCGGTCCCGTCGCGACGCAACGCGGCTGTGGCCGCCGCCGTGCTCGCGCTCGCGGCGCTCACGGCGCGCCCGCGCTTCACCGTTCGGCCCGAGATCGTGACCTACCTTTGCCTCGCGCTCGCGTACTGGATCATCGAGCGATACCGCGCGAAGGGCGGGAGGATCCTGCTCGTCCTCCCGCTCCTGCAGATCGTGTGGGTCAACGCCCACACGCTGTTCGTCCTGGGGCCGGCGATCGTTGGGCTCTTTTTCGTCTCGTCGGTCGTCGAGTGGCTCGCGGCGGGGCGCGGGGCGCCCGGGACGGGCGGAGCGCCAGACGCGCGCGGGACGCCCGACGCGCGGGCCGGCCGGCTCCGCACGGCGCGCGCGGGGGGGCTCGCGCTCCTCGCTACGTCGCTCGCGTGCCTCGCGAGCCCGTACGGGCCGCGCGTCTTCGACTTCACTCTCCGGCTCTTCACGGAGGTCCACGGGACCGCCTTCAAGGAGTTCATCCAGGAGTTGGAGAGCCCCTTCACGTACCACGGCCTCTTCGTGTCGGTGGCCGCGTACAAGACCCTGATCGCGCTCGGCGTTCTCTCGATCGCGGCCAACGCGAGGAGGCTCGATCTCTTTCGCGCGCTCGTCTGGGGGGCGATGCTGTACGTCTCGGCGCTCGCGGTCCGGAACATCGCGCTTTTCGCGATCGCCGCCGTCCCGTTCACGATCGACAACCTCGGGCGGAGCGACTGGTGGGAGCGCGGGGGCCGCGTCGCGCTCGCGCGGCGGCTCGCGAAGCCGCTCGCGCGGGCCCTCGGGGTCGCCGTCGTCGCCTCGTGCGTGATCACGGCGTGGGCGTTCGCCACGGACCGCTATCACGTCCGGCAGTTCGAGACGAACCAGTTCGGGGTCGGCATCGCGGCGCATCGGTATCCGATCGCCGCGGTGGACTTCATGCGGGAGCACGGCATCGACGGCCCCGTGTTCAGCACGATGCACGAGTCGTCGTATCTCCTCTTCCGCGACCACCAAGTCTTCTTCGATCCGCGCATCGAGATCTACACGGAGGCACACTTCCGCCGATACGTCGAGTTGATCGCCGGAGGCGGCGACTGGGACGCGGCCGTCGAGGAGTTCGGCATCCGGGCCGCGCTCGTCGACAACACGTTCCTGGGGTTCGTGCGGCGGCTCGGCGCAGCGCCCGACTGGGACTTGGTTTACTTCGACGAGTGCGTGGCGCTCTTCGTGCGGGCCGGGTCGCCCGGCGCGCCGGGCTCATCGGGCTCACCACCACCGCCCCCGATCCGAAGCGTCGAGAACTTCGGAGCGACGATCGCGCGCGTGCGCGAGCGGCTCCGCGCGCCGGTCGCCTACGAGAGCGCGCCGCTCTTCGCGCGCGTCGCCTCGCCCACGCCGTACCACCGCGTCGCGAACTTCCTCATCACGCTCGGGCGCGTCGACGAGGCCGAGCCCTTCCTGCGAGACGCGGTCGCCGCCTACCCGGGCGCGTCGGGGGCGCGCGTGAGCCTCGCGCAACTCCTCGAGAGCCGCGGCGACGCGGCGGGCGCCGGCCGCGAGTACGAGACCGCGTACCGCTGGGCGCCGGACGATCCGGACGTCCTCGTCGCGCTCGGGCGGTTCCGCGCCGTGTCGGGGCGGCTCGCGGAGGCGGCGCCGCTCCTCGAGCGGGCGCTCGCGCGCGCCCCCGAGAACGCGCTCGCGTGGGCGCTCTCTGGTGAGATCGCGGCTGCGACCGGCCGCTTCGACGACGCGGAGCGGCGACTCCTGCGCGCCGCAAGCCTCGATCCCTCGAACGCGCTAGTCGCGGAGCGCCTCGTCGAGGTGCGGCGGCATGCCACCGCGGGGGCGGGCGGAAGCGCTAACCGGGACACGGCCCTCGCCAGGCCATCCGACCCGCGCTAGGTCGAACGGCCCTATCCGGCGCGAGCGACCCGACCACGTCGTGACGCTCGGCGACGAAGCGAACCCTTCGTCAGGACCGGGGGTCCTCCGGATCCGTCGCTGCTTTTCCCGACTTCCGCCGGATGGACGCGGCCCGAGACTCCAACCCCTCGGCTTCCCGCTCCTCGCCCAACTTTCGGAGGACCCGTGCGTATTCATCGAGATCCGGCAGCAGCCCCGGATCCTCCGCGCCTCGAGCCGTCGTCCGAATCCGGAGAGCGCGATCGAGAAACGGGCGTGCGCCATCGTAGTCGCCTCTATCCACGCGAATGGAGGCGAGTCCCTCGAGAGGCGAGGCCAGGCCGGGATGTTCCGGACCGAGCGCTTTTTCCACAATTGCCAGGGCGCGACGGAAATGGGTCTCCGCCTCCGAGAGTCGCCCCTGCGCCCGAGAGACGTCTCCAAGTCCCCCGAGCGCCCATGCGACGTTGCGATGGTCCGGCCCGAGGGCGCGCTCGGCGATGAGCCGGCTCTGGCTGTACAACGACTCGGCCTGGTCGTATCGACCCAACTTCATGAAGGCATCGCCCCGCGCCTTCCGACTCACTCCGATTTGGCTATGTTCGGGACCGAGCGTCCTGACCCAGATGGATTCCGCTCGGAGATGCAGCCTCTCCCCGTCCTCGGGGCGGCCCTTCTCGACGTAGATGGTCGCCAGGTTGTGGAGCGTCGGCGCATAATCCGCATGACTGGGCTCGCGGACTTTGTCCAGGATCGCCAGCGCGCGTTCGTAGTAGTTCTGGGCGACGTCGGTCCGTCCCATGTCGCCGTACAACATCCCCAGGTTGTGCAATCCGAGCGCGACGCGCGGATGCTCCTGACCGAGGGCTTTCTCTCGAATGGCTTGGGAACGCAAGTAGAGCGGCTCGGCCCGCGCGTACTGGCCCTGGCTCTCGTAATGATAGGCGAGGTTGTTCAGACACTTCGAAACGTCGAGATGGTCGGGCCCGAGTCTCGCTTCCTGGACCTCCAGCACCTCGCGGTAGAGGGGCTCCGCATCAGCGTATCGCCCGATCGTCCAATAGAGCGTCGCAAGGCTGGTGAGGCTCGCGGGCAAGGCGGGATCGCGCGCCCCGAGAAGCTTCCTGCGCGTTCTCAGGGCTTTCTCCAAGATTGGTATGGCGCGATCGTAGAGACCCAACTTCCGATAGATGTCCCCGATCGTGTTCATCAATTCCGCTTGTGTCAGCGGTTGATCCGCGAGATCCTGCGCGATCCTCTCCGCGCCCCGATCCAATACCTCCCGAGCCGTGATCGTCTCGCCCGTGGACTCGTCCGGATCCGACACCGCGAACAGATCGACCAGAAACCTCGTCGTCTGTCGCGCGAGCGTCGCTTCCTGCTTGGCGCTCGTCTCCGCGCGTCTCGCCTTCAGCATGCCGATCGTCGTGCCGGCAACGCGCGCGCGTTCGTGGATGGCTACGATCTCCACGATGGAGGACTCGAAGACGTCGAAAAGGCCCTCGTCGTCAATCGGAGGGGTGACGAGTCGGGGCCTCCGACTCCCTTCTACATCGAGTCCGAAATCAGCGACCCGAATCAGGACATCTTCCGATTCGTGCGCACCTCCTACGAGGCGCCTTATCTGCTGCCGTCGAACCCCTACTCGTTCAGCCACGTGATCAGCATCGAGAATGGATCAAACGTCTGCACGGTTCGATTCGATTACACGATCCTGAAAGAGGGGGTGTACAAGCAGTTCGAGTCCGTGGACTGAACGTCCGCGAATTCCGCTCCAGGAAACCCGCTCGCGGGCGCGAGGACCGCGAGGCGCGGACTGCTCATCGCGGGCGCGCCGAAACCGCCATCCCGGCGGCGCGCCCGGTGGCCCAGGCCCACTGGAAGTTGTGCCCTCCGATCGGACCGAATGCGTCGAGCATCTCGCCGGAGAGGAACAGACCCGGATGCCGCCGGCTCTCCATCGTTCTCGGGTCGATCTCGGCGAGCGAGACGCCCCCGCCAGTCACCTCGGCCTTCTTGAATCCCTCATCCCCCGTCCACGGAATTGGATACTCCGCGAGGAGAGAGACGAGCCTCCGCCGCGAATCCCGGTCGAGCCGTGCGGCCGGCCGATCGCCCGGCACGCCGGCCTCGATCAGAAGTTGGGCCGCGAGGCGCGACGGCATCTGGCGGGCGACGAGTGTCCCGACGTGGCCGCGCCCCGCGATGAGCGCGCTCTCCCACGCCGCGCGATCCCACGACGTCCACTGAACCGTGAGCGGCTGCGGCGACCGGCCGTTCGCGCGGGAGCGGATCGCCAGGTGCGACGCGTCGAGGACCGTGGGGCCGCTGTAGCCGCGGTGGGTGAAGAGGAAGCCGCCCGCCGTCGCGAATCGCGGCCGGGCGCCGGGCGCGCGGAGCGTGACGTCGAGCGACACGCCGGCCAGGTGAGCGTGCACGGGAGGGTCCGCGACGAGCGGCGTGAGCGCCGGGTACGGAGCCTGGACGTCGTGCCCGAGCGCCCGCGCGATCGCGAGGCCGGTCCCGTCGCTTCCCGTGGCGGGCACCGAGAGACCTCCCGTCGCGACCACGACGGCGGACGCCTCGAGCGCGGGCGCCCCTGCAAACTCGACCACCCACCGTCCCGTGGGGGCCGCGGGAGGCAGCAGGCCCGTCACCATCGCCCCAAACCGCACGCGCGCCCCCGCGTCCCGCACGCGCGCGAGGAGCCGGTCCCGGACGTCCCGCGCGCGCTGCGACTGCGGAAAGAGCTTCCCGCTCTCGGGCTCGAGAACGAGCCGCATCCCCAATTCGCGCTCGAGAAACCCGCGCTGCTCGGCCAGCGGCCACGACCGAAGGATGCGGCGCAGGGTGTGCCGAGAAGAGCCGGTCACGAAGCGCTCCGGCTCCTCGCGCGACGGGAGGATGTTGCAGCGGCCGCCGCCTGAGATGAGGATCTTCCGCCCGCCGTCCGCCGTGCGTTCGAGCAGAACCACGGAACGTCCGCCGCGCTGAGCGAAGAGCGCCGCGAGGATGCCCGCGGCGCCCGCGCCGATCACGACGACGGGATGATCCTCCGGGGATTCCGCCATGGTCCCTTCGGAAAACTCGTCCGCGTTGGCGGGGTCAGCGGGCTATTTCCATTTCTTCCCGATGTCGTCCAGCCCGGCTTTCTGAAGATCTTCGGGCGTCATCGTCGGGAGGAACTCGACCGTCGCGTCAAAGTTGAGGAACCACGGCTCCGCGAGGCGGGGGATCTCCGACGTATTGTTCATGTTGACGATGAGGAAGCCCCCACGCTTCCCGTCCTTCGCGCAGAAGTACGCGGCCTCCGGTCTCGTCTCCTCGAGGATTCGCGCCATCTTCTGGCTCGCCGTCCCGTCGAGCACCGCCTGGTTGAACTTCTGAGGGGGAAACGTGACGTGAAGAATGAACCGCATGCGACCGCTCCTTTCTCAGGGGTGAGGAAGTCTTATCGGCCTTACCGTCGAGGACCATCCGTACGAGCCCGCGCCTCGCTCACCGTGATCGCGCGTCCGCGAAGTTCCTTCCCGGTCAGTCCCGCGACCGCGGACCCGGCATTGGCGCGATCGGGCATCTCGACGAAGGCAAAACCCCTCGGCTGCCCGGTGGCCTTGTCCTTCACGATCGAGACGGACTCGACCGGTCCGAATGGTTCGAACGCGGCCCGCAGTTCGTCTTCAGTGACGTCGTGTGAGAGATTGCCCACGTAGATCTTCACTGTGTCCTCCATTGGGTTTCGTGTCGATTGCTGGGCTCCTCACCCCTCGCCGCCCAGCTCGGCGTCGAATGGACTGACGTCCGGGAAATCCTCATCTTGAAAACCCGCCTTCTCCCGGCACCACGCGTACAGAGCGTCGTACATCGGCGTCTCGAGTTCGATCTTCTTCTGGTCGTCGAGCCCGTGGACGAGGGCGAACCCCTGAGCGATCGCGCGCAGGCCGCGGCCCTCCGGCGACGTCTCGATGTCCGCCGCAACGTCCGCCGCGTGGACGATCTTCGCGAGCCCGACGAGCCCCGCGTCGCGAGTGAGCCCGTACTTTAGCATGATGCTCTCGAAGGAACACCGGCCCTCGACGTGCCCGAGTTCGACGTTCGGCACGTCGTACGGGATCGCTCCCTCACTCTCCGCGACGGACATCACCTGGTCGCGGGAGACGAAGAGGAACTCGGCTTCGTGGTCGACGAACCGCTTGATCAGCCACGGGCAGGCGATGCGGTCGACGTTCGCGTTCTCGCGGGTCACCCACTTCATCCCCGATCAACTCCGGTCTCCGATGAGCGAAGCCCCGACCTCTGACGAGGCCGGGGATGCCTGAGCATGATGCGGACTCCGCTTCGCTGGGTGTTGCGATCAGGAGGATGCAGGATCAGGTCGATTCGCGTCAAGCCCGCCCCCCCCCACAACCCGGCGCCGGGCGAAGGCGCGCCCACGCACGCTCGTCGGATTCGAGCCGTACCGACCGTCGTCGCGTTATCCGCGCGGCCGCCGGTTCTCGAGGGCTTCGCGCAACCTGCGCTGCCAATCGCGAACAGCCTTGAGATAGGCTTTCCTCACACTAGGAAAAAGCGGATTCCCGCCAATGCTCTCCCTCGTTGCGAGGGCCGCCCGAAACAGCACGACGCATCTCCCGGTGCTCAGCGGGGTAACATCCACGACGCAGCGTTCACGCACCTGCCCGAAGAAGAGGTGGACCAACCGATGGCGGACAGGTTGCCATTCCGTCACGATTCGACCTGCAACGCGATCGGTGAATTGGACGCGCCAATCATCTTCGGTAAGAACGGTGGCGGCAACGGGCAGGACCTCTCCCCACGGAACATCGAGCGTGTCCGCGCAAGCCTCGCCAATGCGAACCTTCCATCCGGGGGCATATCCGAAGCCGTCTGCGAGAGCCTTGTCACTCTCGGGCCGGTCGTCGCCACCGGCAGCGGACGGACTCACGGTGGCCACCACGACAGCGATGACGAACCAAGCCAGTCCTGTCAGGCTATGTCCGAAGGGATCCCCATGTACGGCTCGGCTCAGCACGTTCCTCCTGGCGCCAGTAGAACGATGTCCCCCCGGGCGACTGGGCCGCCGCGGTTTCCCCGGAGACTCGGTGAAATGAGGTCTCCAGAGGAGGTCATCATCATAGCGCATCCGCACGAGGCGACTTCTTGATTGACACTACGAGGCCCGATCCATTACTCTCTTCGCTCGAAAGCCGCCCCCGCGCGCCACCCCGGACGCGGATTGACTTCGGCACCCGGCATCGACGGGCTCGCCGAACATCCTTAACCTCCTGGCCAACTCAGGAGCCTCCACGAGCGATCGACGCCAGGCCACCATCTGTGTGAAAGGGAGGGAACCCCGCACGAAAACCGCCGCCATTGCCGTTGGCCTTACTCTGTTGCTCGGATCCGCCGGCGCCCAAGCCGGCCACCTCACCTCGGCTCAGAAAACGAACGGACACCGTAACGACGTCGGGATACCCCAACTGTCGGGCGATCCGTGCCTCTACCGTGAGACGGATGACGCATGCCCGGCCGGTGCCGCGTTAGAAAACGAGCCCGTCTGCGGCGACGGCTATGTCGACGGATATAACGGAGGATGCAATTTCACGCCACAGGTGTTCTACGATCTGCCCTGCGGCAATGTCACGATCTGCGGGGAGTACGGGACGTTCAACACGGGAACCCGAGACACGGACTGGTATCGATTCACCGCCTGTCAGGATGTGATCTTGAACGCGACCCTGTGCGGCAGCGCCAACAACCAGCTTTTTATTATCGATGGCATCGGCAACTGCGCGCCCGTCGCGGTCGCCGTTGACTTCGCGGGTCCTCACCAGCAGGCCGCCGTCAGCGCTCCTGTGGCGTCCGGTGAGACTGTCGTTGTGTTCGTGTCAACGTTAGCATTCGTGGGGACGCCTTGCGGCTCGCCCTACATTCTCCGTGTTTCGCCTACGCCGGCCCCCGGTCAGCTCGCAACTGGTGTGGACCTGGCGGAATCGTCCGCTCGGCTCGATCAACCAATTCCGAATCCGTTCACCGAGTCCACCCGCATGACCTTCGCGGTGGGTGGCTCCGCCCCCCAGAACATCGACGTGGCCGTGTTCAATGTCGCGGGGCAAAAGGTCAGGAGCCTAATGCAAGGCACCCGGTCGCCCGGCCGGTACGAAGCGGCTTGGGACGGCCATGACGAGAGCGGGATCGACGCTCCCGCCGGACTCTACTTCTTCCGTGTGATCTCGGGAGCCGAGCAGACGGTGCGACGGGTGTCGCTTATTCGCTGAGCATCCGAGGAGCCACGATCGGTGTTTCGACGGCCCCGCCCGCACGCCGGGCGGGGCCGGTCCGCGCAGATGGGTGAAGTCGTTTCGATCCCCCAGGTCGGTGGGCTGCATCACCGTCACACCCGCCAGGCCGCGTAGGCCCAGCGCGCTCCGTCGGGCAACCGTTCCCGCGAATCGAAAACCAACTCGAATCGACGGCCGGAGTCTGTCCGAGACTCGCATTCGAGCCGATGCACGCCTCGGCCGCTAGCAGCGCTGCCCCGCTGGAAGAGTCGGCGCCCCGACCCGCAGCCAGGAAGTCAGCTTCGGGAGCCTCAGATCAGGCACGGAAGGCGCCGGTTCGTGCCCCGATGGGATTATTGGAAGGGACAGCCTCTCTACTTCGGCGCCACCGTGGCAGGAACCGCTTGAGCTGAATCCGGTCGTTCTTGCGCGTTGCGTGGTGGAGAGCCAACCAAGAAGGAGGACTCACATGACGCCCAGAAAGGTCCCTGCTCCGTCGTTCCAGATGCTGCTCGCGATCGTCTCCGTGACACTTCCGGCCACGATGCCGCTTGCCTTCCCGCAGGCGGCGGGGGCACAGACGACTACCGTGTTCTCGACAGACTTCGAGAGCGGACTCCCCACGGAGTTCACGGCGCCCGGGGCCGCGATCCAGGGGGTCCAGGGTTGGGCCGGGCTCGGGCCGCCGGGGTATCAGTTCTCCGGCAACTTCCTTCGATACACGCAAACGACGCTTTTCGACACGAAGCTCTCGCTCCAAAACCTGCCGGCCCACGACCACCTCAACCTGCGCTCCCTGCTCGCGGTGATCGACTCGTGGGATGGGACCGAGCTCTTGCAAGTGTGGGTCGACGGCGAATTGCGGTTCTCACACTGGTTCCAGTTGGCCACCGGGGACACCTCGAGCTACGTCGCTGCTCCCGGCGCCTTGCTCAGCTCGGGAGTCAATCTGGGATTCTCCAACGGCTCGTTTTACTTCCGCGACCGTGCCTACAACATGTCCGTCGAGCCGGCCTTCCTCGCGATTCCGCACACTGCCGATTCGGTCAACGTCGTTTGGCGGATCAGCGCCGTCTCGGGCCCGGCGGCCGCTCAGTGGCAGGGTGGCGCCGACGAGTCCTGGGCCATCGAGCGGGTCGAAGTCGAAGTGTCCAACCAAGTCGTGGGGGTCGACTCGCGCGACGTGCCCCTCGCTCTCTCGCTCGACGGGCCGTGGCCCAATCCCTCTCCCGCTGGACGGTTCACGGTGTTCTTCGAGTTGCCGTCCGAGAGAGTCGCGCGGCTCGAATTGTTCGACCTCGCGGGACGGCGCCTGCAGTCGAGGGAGGTCGGCTCTCTCGGCGCCGGGAGGCACGTGGTCGACCTTGCTGGGACAGGCCGACGGCTCGCATCTGGCGTCTACTTCCTGCGCCTCGCACAAGGGGAGCGCACGGCGGTCCGGCGAGTCGTCGTGATCGATTGACGGCTAGGCCGACCAATGGCTGCGGAACTCGGGCTCGCGGGAGGTCAGACGCGCGGGACGTCCGAGAATCGGGCGCGGATGGAATACTTCGAAGGGACACCTCGCCCGCACGGAGATTGAAGACGCGCTCAACTACTACGAGCCTGGGGAGAGATTCAGGTCCTCCAGCAATTTGATGAAGTAGTCCAACGACACGTAGACGCCTTCGTCATCGTCATCATCATCGTCATCGAACATCCAGCCGAAGTTAATCCCGATGTCGTCCATGATCTCCATGCGCACCACTGGGCCGGCGCGCCACGGCTCGTAGATCGCCTGCGCGGCAATGCCGACGAACCTGGGGAACTTCGATTCCCGCCGCTTCAAAACGCCCAGCTGCAGGTACCCAACCGCCCCACTCTCGTCTCCGCCAGTCGCAATGCCCGATGTGTGCAGCAAATGCATGTAATAGCTCGGAGCGGCATAGCTGTTGAACGTCACGATCGTGTCGGGGCTGATCGCGCCCGTTTCATCGTCTATGTCCAAGTCGATCACAATGGCAGTGTCGCCGTGCGCCTTCCGGAACGAGATTTGGAGAAGCGAGCCCGCCGTTATCACCGGGTGGAAGGAATCGAGGAAGGCGACGTTGTTGATGAGCAACGAACGCTTGCCACGCGTGTCCAAGAGCTTCCTGGCTTCCGCGTAGGAAACCTGCGCTTCTACCGCGTCGCTCTGCGCCACGCTGAGGACGCAGGCAACGGCGAGTAAGACTGCACACCCTATTCTCTTCACGGCCGCGCCTCCGAACTCAGAGTAGTTTCTTGATCTGCCCGACGACGAACGGATCATCCAGCAGAAACGCGTGCTCGTTGACGCCCGATTCATAGTCGATCACGCGTGGCAAGATGTGCTCGCCGATCCATTTGACGGTTCGCAGGAACGGCACCAAGCCGTCGCCCTGCTGCGTCGCGATGGTGTTCGGGGTGAGTTTGCTGTTCTTGCGCTCCAGGGCGAACACCGTGTTGCGATTTCGAGCCATCATCAGCCACGTCTCGACGCCGACCATACGCGACAGCGGGTTCTTCAATCGCTCCTGCGTTTCCTGCATGCGCGTGAGGAAATCCGCCGAAATGTCCGCGTGGCCGGTCCAGCCACTCGGATTGAAGTGCTGGAACTGCGGTTTGACCGGCGTCTTGTCGTCGTTGTAGACCATCGGCCACGCAGGCATCATCTGGTACAGCGCGGGCCAGGTCCGCACGATCGACTTAAACACGGGCGCGGCATCATCGCCGACCTGGTCTCCCTTGAGTAGCGCAAGCGCCGCGTTCACCGTGCCCGCGATCGGCACCGCCACGAGGAACACCTTCTGCACGTACTTCGAAAACTCGTCGTGAGTGTCCATCAGCTTGCTGGCGAGGATAATGAGGAGCCCGCCCTGCGAATGGCCGACGAGGTTCCACTTCGTGCCCGCCGGGGTCTTCCGCAGGAAATCGCACAGGCGTTGCGCGTTGAATCGCAGATCCGCGCGCCAGTCGTAGAGGAAGTTCTCGAACTCCGTCGGAATCTGATTGTAAGCCACCTGTAAGACGTGACCTGGCTCGATGGACACTCCTGGCGACAGCGACGTTTGCGCGGGCGCCCATTGCCCGGGGACGTGCGACATGCTCAGCAATTGCTGCAGCTCAGCCGTACTCTTGCCGATGAGACCGCCCGAGATGACACCGAGCCGTAGCTTGACCGGGTAGCCGAGATCGTTACCCAGGTTGTCCTGAAACGTAATGCCGCCCGTGCCTGGAACGAGCAGATTCTTAGTAGCCATCGCGCACTCCTGGCGAGAGGTCGAGACCTGCCGCCATTCGTTCTCCGACCATCGGACCCTCTCTAGTCGTGCCCCTGCTGAAGCTCGCCGACCGGGTGGATCTCCCAGGACGTCTTCGGGCGATGCGTTATCGGGCCGACGGCCCCGGGTGCGTGCTCGATATCCCAGAAGAGAGAGCCCTCGACCTCGACCGGTATTGGATCCTCCGGCTTATAGTACTTCGAGCTTCCGGGCCACTTTCCCAGTGCGGCGAATAGCTGCTCGCGCGCGCGCTTCAGTTCGGCAAAATCCGAAGACGCGTTCCCCGGAAGCCCGGAGACCTCCACGTTCAAGTACTCCGGGGACGACTCACTCGGGTCAGGCCCGATGATGACGTGGAAGTCTCGGTCATCTTCGTATTTCGCGGCATAGAGCCACGCCTTGACGCGGACATTGCGCTTCTCTTCCTTCATTCGATTCGAGTCCTTGTGCTTGACGATCCCCTCATCCTCTGCGCGATCAGCCATGAACGAGTCTTCTTGCAGCGTCTCGAGGAGGTCGTCGAGAGTGTCGTATTCCGGCTCGAGCGGCGCATTCGACAAGCTCGTCTTCGCGGACTTGCGGCTCACGCCGTCGTACCGGGCCGTCAGCTCATCGCCAGGTGGCGGGGATCCTCTGAGGTGGCGTCCGGTGACAACCGGCGCTTCTTCCTCCACTGGCGACAAGTTGTGGACATACACCCACCCCGCATTGCTGTCGGCCGTCCGCACCTTGACGTAGTTGCCCTTCGCCGGCGTATCCACGAGGGTGACGCGGTCCGGCGGGTGCAGCGCGAGAATGCGCACGCTCGTGGAGGAGGGCCCAGAGTAGAGACGAGTATTCCGAACGACCCTCCGGTCTTCGGCCCACGCGCCTCCTGCCGTAAGGACGACGAGCTCGAGGAGAAAAGCAACAAGGAGGCCCCAGAACGTTCGGTGATGGAGCAGCCTGCGACTCATGACTTGTGCTCTTTGGCGGCGGGCTGGTCCTTGGCGCCCGGGCGATTGTCTGAGGCGGAGAATTGGATTCCCTTGGAAACGAGATAGCTGCCGCCGCTGATGCCGAGGAGCGCAAGGATGTCTTCGTTGAGCTGCGGAAACTCGCCACCCTCGAGGGTCAGGACGAGCACGCACATCGCCACGACGAAGGTGAAGATCAAGAACTGAAACCGGGAGAGGCTTGCCGAACCGTCCTCTTCGCTCACGACGTATTGGAGATCGATCCGTCCGCGCATCATGTAGTACACGATCAGAAGGCCGATCAGTCCGACGAAGATGACCGCGACATACCCCGCGACAAGCGCCAGAACTGGCATTTGAACTTCGCCTCCGTTTCCTAGTCGCCTTTTAGCTGTTGGCGTTTCCGGAACAAATAGAGAGCTTGGCTTGAGCCGAACACGTAGAGCAGCGTGTCGGAAGGAAGCGCGATTTCCCCCGACGCGCGCATCTGGTCAATTTGAAGGATGGTCGTGATCGCCAGCGCCAGGCTGAGCACCAGCATCTGAGCCCGGGCGGGGTCGAGCCCTCCCTTCGGCTTTCGGTCCATGAGACCCCGCACGTTTATTCGGCCGTCGAGGAGTTGGAAGAGCACGACGCCGGCCACCAGGCAAAGGAAGAGACCAGCTTCCATCTTGGCCATCGTCGCGAGCACTCGCGTGTGGTCAACAACTGATCCGACCATCAGGATCTCATTCGAGCCTGCATTTTTCGGCTCGTCTCCCGAAAGTGTGAAGTCGTCTATGGGCATGCGGACGCGATGGTTGGCTAGAAACCGGTCCGCGGGGCCATCGATCGCGCAGCGCCGCGGTCGAGTGGACTTCGGTCCGGCTGGAGCCTCCCCCAAGCGCCCCTGGATCCCTTACCGACCCCGGGTGGTTTGGCAGGGGAACTCCATCGAAGTCGTTTGATTGCATGCCCCTCCATCGATCACACTTTTCGGAGACGAACCCATTTTTCTGGCCTCCTCCCCGGAAGTTGAACCGGCTGAAAACTCGGTGCGGTGACGCTCCTCGGCGCCACAGCCTCCCGTGCAGGAGCGCAGTTCTCCCGAGCCACGGGTCGTTGCCATGTTCACTTGAAACTCGAATGAATCGCGCTGTCGGGAGGCGTCGAGGATGTCTGCGCAAAGGTGGGGTTGCCCGGGGGCAGCGCAGATTCTGAATGGCAGAAATCCTACTCCTCTCGTCGGAGGCCGACAAGAGGATTCTTGGACGACCGCAGTCACGGGGAAGTGATCTCACCCGGGCATTATCGGAGCCGGAGCTGGGAGCGATGCATCGCTGGATGCGTGCCGACTCGTCGTCCCGATCGGCGCATGCCCGAGCATGTCCCGGACCTCGTGCCGCGGGGCGCCCCGGGTGAGCGCCAGGCTCGCGGCGGTGTAGCGCAGGGAGTGGGAGTGGGCGTGGAGGCCCGTCAGGTCGGCCACGCGAGCGGGCTTCCGGATAACGCCACCGTCAGTCAGACATACCAGTTCGGAGGAGTTGCGATCCTATTCCGTCCAGTGATCGTCGAGGTCCGTACGCAGAGAGCCAGCGGAGCGCAGAACGCGAAGCGGGCGCCGGAGGCCGGCGCCCGCTCGCTTCCGAGGCCGCCGTGTGGGCGGCGATCGTCAGACTACCTGTAGAGCCCCTTGATGGCGCCCCACGTTGAGTTCTCTGTCGCCGTCGGAGGAGGACACGCGCCGGTGATCGTCAGCGTGTAATCCGACCCGCACGGCCAGCCGAAGAAGTCGCTGTCGGCGACGAAGATCCAGACCTTCCCCGGGCCTGCCGCCGTCGTGCAGTTGAGCGTCACTCCCGGAGGACCGAAGACCGAACCGCAGATGATCGTGATGACGTTGCAGGCGGCGGCGGGGTTTCCGTCGAGGATCGCGAGCTGCCCGTTGAAGCTCGGACACAGCGTCGCGCTGATCGTGGTCGCGTTCGGTAGGTCGATCTCGTACCAGTCCGTGTCGCGGAAGCCCGCGTAGTCGCCCGCCTCGCCGCAGACGGTGATCACGTCCTGGCACGGGAGGATCTTGAGCGACGGCGGAACCGAGTTGCAACCCGCGTTGTACGTGTCGACGTACCCATCGAAGCAGACCGGCTCACCTTCCTGAATCGTCGGGATGCCCTCGGGGCAGGTCGGGTCGCAGGCCACCGGGCAGTTCGCGCTCTCCGTCACGGTCATGTCGTAGTCGCCGCAATCCGCCGCGTAGCCGTCGATCACGATGTAATACGTGTTGCCAGCGTACACGGGTAGGCAACCGATCCAGGAGCGGAAGATCAGGGTGCAGGGAGGGTTCGCGTCGTCGTTGCACGCGTACGGCGCGCCCGGCGTGTAGACGTTCTCGTAGACGATGATCTTGGAGTCGTAGGCCGATGGGCAGAGGTCGATCGTGATCTGCTGGTCTGCCGTCGGCGAGTACTTGTAGACAACGTCGCCGGCGCCGTCGCCGATGAATGGGCACGCCTCGTAATAGTCGTTCACGTAGCCGCAGGTGTTGCCGGTGTCGTTGTAAGGAAGGCCTGGGATTAGAACCGCAGTCCCAATTGTCTCGCCGCCAACGAAGTTGCCGTCGTACGGCGGGTTTCCGGTCAGCGAGGCGTTCTTCTCATCGATCCTGTCTTGGAGGCTGTTCGTGAACCGGGTGTCTGCGAAGGCGCTCGATGCAAGCCCAAAAACGAGTACGAAAGCGATCAGGGGACGACATCTCATGGGGCGTTCTCCTCTTCACTGGTGGGCGAATCGTCGCGAAGCGGGAATCGACACTCGACGGCGAGTCTTTCGGTCGGGACCATCCCTCCTTTCGAATGCGTGGACTCTTCGGGAATCCCTGGTAGCTCGTGCCGGTTGTTTTTTGGAGAGCCAGATCCGGTGGGCCGAAGGCGAGAGGGGTCACCACCGGGGTGTGGCCAGATCCTCCAGGCAGATGGCCGATACGTTATCAGAGCCTCGGCTCGTTGTAAAGCAATTCCTTCGAAGCAGCTGATTTCAGGGAGATTCTTGCTTCAGGAGTGACCCCTTCGCTTTCACGATGGCGGCGGGCGCCAAGTCTTGGAAAGCTCCCGAGAACCGCAGTCTTACAGCCAGTAGTTCCGCTCGGTTTGCCTCGCCGATCCCGGCCAGCAAAGTCCCAACTCTCACTCTTCGACTGGACCGGTTTCAGGGGGGCAGGTCACCAGTGCTCCATGAAGCCCTCCGGGTGCACAAACAGGATGAGCCGATTAACAACTGATTTGGACTGAACCAGTGCCCTCTCGTGTGCGTCTAGTTCATACTTCTCACGTCGTCGTTTATATTCTGCGGAGGCGTCGAACTCACTATCAATGAACGAAGTCTCTTTCTCCCAGATGGTCCGCAGAGTCCAGGCGAAACCAACGCGAGTCAAGCCCAAAGTTAGTTGAAAATGTCCGCGGCTCCATTGGTGAGTTATGCCGCCTTCTCGCGTGACTTGGTGCTGACCTTGATCTTGAGTTCGTGCTGCAACGCCGCCCGAAGTTTCGGAA
>Ga0247727_10003334_pt1 | contig 35593 bp, 36 predicted proteins | sample WisWelCaveWW1625_FD_202498 | JGI IMG/M metagenome (GOLD analysis project Ga0247727, IMG submission 202498) | Biofilm microbial communities from Wishing Well Cave, Virginia, United States - WW16-25 | ecosystem: Environmental > Aquatic > Deep subsurface > Groundwater > Cave microbial mat | place...
CTTCCTCAGGGTGATCGACCAACGCCTTGACCACGTATTCGATGAACGCTTTCATCACTCAGCAGCTTTCTGTAGCCGCGGCGTAAGCCGCGGCCGAAGCTCACGCTTCGGCTACAGACGCACGACTCAGGCCGTCTTCGCCGGCACGGCTGCTTTCCCGGCCTTCTTCAAAATGCTCCGGACGGTGTTGCTCGGTTGCGCGCCTCTGGAAATCCAATGCTTCGCGCGCTCGACGTCCACCTTGAAATTGTCTTTCGCCTTCTTCGGATCGTACGTGCCGATGTTCTCGATGAACCGCCCGTCGCGCGGGCTGTGTCCGTCGGCCACAACAATTCGGTAACACGGCACGTTCTTCGTTCCCACTCGCCGCAATCTGATTCTTACTGGCATTTCGTCTTCGCCTCTTCTTATCTCGGCAAGCGCGGCAACGCGCCCTTGCGGGCCATCGTCTTTTGCATCTTGCTCATGTCTTTCATCATTCGTTTCATCATGCTGAACTGCTTCAGCAAATCGTTCACTTCCGCCACGCTCGTGCCGCTGCCGCGCGCGATGCGCGTCCGGCGGCTCGCCTGCAAAATCTCCGGGCGCCGACGCTCGTCGGGCGTCATGGACTGGATGATCGCCTCCACTCGCTTGAGTTGCGCCTCGCCACCGCTGAGGTTGGGCATTTTACTCATTCCCGGCATCATGCCAAGCAGATTCTCCAACGGCCCAAGCTTCTTCAACTGCTGAAGTTGCGACAGAAAATCCTCCAATGTCAGGCTCTGCCCCTCGATTTTCTCCGCCAATTCCTGCGCCCTCGTCTCGTCGAACTGCTCCTGCGCCATCTCGACCAATCCGACCACGTCGCCCATCCCGAGAATCCGGCCCGCCATCCGCTCCGGGAAGAATGCTTCCAGATCGTCGAGCTTCTCGCCCACGCCGGCAAACTTGATCGGCTTACCGGTGACCGCCCTGATGGACAACGCCGCGCCGCCGCGCGCATCGCCATCGAGCTTCGTCAGCACCACGCCAGTAATATTGAGCGCCTTGTCGAAATGCTCCGCGATGTTGACGGCTTCCTGCCCGGTAGCCGCGTCCGCCACAAGCAAAATCTCCTGCGGTTTGAGGAAGTCGCGCATCCGGACAAGCTCCTGCACCAACTCCTCGTCAATGTGCAGACGGCCAGCCGTATCGAAGATCAACACATCCCGGCCTTGCGCCTGCCCGAACTCAACCGCGCGTTTGCAGATCGCCAACACATCCTTCTCACCGCGCGCTGCAAACACCGGTATCTGAACTTGCCGGCCCAGCGTTTCGAGTTGATCAATCGCCGCGGGCCGGTAAACGTCGCACGCCACGAGCAACGGCTTCCGGCCATTCTTCGCCAAAAGTTTCGCAAGCTTAGCGGACGTCGTCGTCTTGCCGGAACCATGCAAACCAACCATCATGATGTTTCCCGCCGGTAACGCTTGCTTGCCGGGTTCCGCTCCGCCCATCAACGCAACGAGTTCGTCATGCACAATCTTGACGATTTGTTGACCGGGCGTCACGCTGGTGAGACCTTCGTGACCGAGCGCTCGTTGCTTCGTCCGCTCGATGAAATCCTTCGCGACCTTGTAGTTGACGTCCGCCTCGAGCAACGCCAACCGCACCTCGCGCAACGCGTCGCCGACGTTCTTCTCCGACAACTTGCCGTACCCGCGCAGGTTCTTGAAGACCGACTGCAGTTTCTCTGAAAGTGAATCAAACATACTGGCTCGCGCGCGGAATATCACCGCAGACATGCTGACCGGCAAGGAAATTACCGGAAGGAAGGACGATCAGGATTTGCCGTTGAGATCGATGTTCTCAAGCGCATCGATGCGGCGGCGAAGTTTGCTCAGCGCAATTTCCTGAATCTGACGGACGCGTTCGCGAGTCACTTTGAATTTCTTTCCCACTACATCCAACGTACGCGGCTCCTGCCCGTCGAGCCCGTAGCGCAAGGTGACGATTTCCGCTTCGCGCGGCGTCAGATACTTGACGTGCTGGCGGATTTCCTGCCGCATCGTCTTGACGCGAAGCAGTTCGTAGGGGCTCAATGCTCCCTCGTCTTGGACGATGTCGCTGAATCGGTTGTCGTCGACATCCCCGATCGGCGCGTCGAGGCTGACGGGGCTCACGCCAAGTGTGCGAAGGTGAGCGGCCTTGGCCGTCGAAATGCCCAAGGGCTTGGCGAGCTCGACGTCACTCGGCTCGCGGCCGAGCGTGCCGGCGAGTTTAAGACTGGCCCGATGCAATTTGTGAACCTTGTCCACGATATGAACGGGCAGTCGAATCGTCTTGGATTGGTTCGAGAGAGCGCGGCGGATGGATTGTTTGATCCAAAGGGCGGCATAGGTGGAAAGCTTGGCGCCTTTCGAGGGATTGAACCGCTCGACGGCTTTCATCAGGCCGATGTTGCCTTCGTTGATCAAGTCGGGCAGCGGCAGGCCGAGATTGGAATAGTCGTGGGCGATCTTGACCACGAGGCGCAAATTGGCTTTGATCATCCGTTCGCGCGCGCGCTTATCGCCGCGCCTGACCTGCCCAGCCAACTTGATCTCTTCCTCGCGCGTCAACAGCGGCGTCTGCCCAATCTCTCGCATGTAGAGTTGGTGGGACCCTCCGCTTTCGTTGTATCGGTCAATAACCATGTACACCTTAGATGCATCTCGGCTGGATTTGGTTCAACTCGCGGCTCGTCACCGCCTTTCATCGCTGCCGGCGCGCTGTTTCCTTCTCTGTTTTCTCGGCCGCTTATCGGCGCAGCAGCCGGCGGAGGGCAAGGAAATTGGTCACGAGCTATTCGAAAAGTTGAATCAACACTCGGTATCCCACGCGAAGATTTGTCTTCAGCCAAGCCAGAAGCGGAGCGGAATTGGCTTTGCGCTTAGCTGATGAGAAACCTAGTCCTACGACCGGATAGTTATCAGAACCGGCTACGAACCGCTCACTAAAAGAACAATCAGAGCGGATAGCTTGCTCGGCGACGCGCTACTTTGACTGCTCTTTGTCCAACTCTTTCTCGAACTTCTCGCTCTTTTTCAGCACGCCTTGGTGCTCGGCGGTCTTCTGCTGCACCTGTTGCATGTACCACCAGACGCCGTAGGCGATGACGGCAATGACGGCGAGGATGAACAATTTCTTGATCATTCGGCGATGCGTTCGATTTGCGCGCCGAGGGCGCGGAGTTTTTGGTCGATGCGTTCGTAGCCGCGGTCAACGTGGTAGATGCGGTTGATTTCGGTTTCGCCTTCGGCGGCGAGGCCGGCGAGGACGAGGCCGGCACTGGCGCGAAGATCACTGGCCATGACCGGCGCGCCGCTGAGATGGTTGACGCCTTTGACGATGGCACTGTTGCCTTCGAGTGCGACGTCGGCGCCGAGTCGCGCCATTTCGCCGAGGTGCATGAAGCGGTTCGGGAACACTTTCTCGGTGATGACGCTGATGCCGGGCGTAACGGTCATGAGGGCGCTCATTTGGGCCTGCATGTCGGTCGGGAATCCTGGGTACGGCATGGTGATCACGTCCACAGGTTTGAGGTCGGCGCCGCCCACAACGCGAATGGTGCCGTTGTTCCGGGTAACGGTCGCGCCGGCTTCTTCGAGTTTCTCCTTGAGGGCAAACATGTGATCGTACCGGGCGCCTTTGACCTCGATGTCGCCGCGCGTGATGGCGGCGGCGGCCATGAACGTGCCGGCCTCGATGCGATCGGGAATGACGGTGTGCTCGGCCCCGTTGAGCGACTCGACGCCTTCGACCTCGATGATGTGACTGCCGGCACCTTTGATCTTCGCGCCCATCCTGATGAGAAAATTTGCGAGGTCTTCGACTTCCGGTTCGCACGCGGCGCTTTCGATGTACGTCGTGCCCTTCGCGAGCACGGCCGCCATCATGATGTTGGCGGTGCCGAGGACGGTCGAACCGAACCGGCCGCCCATGAAAATGTCTGTGCCGGTTAGTTCATTGCACCTGGCGTGGACGTAGCCGTTCTCAACGACGACTTCGGCGCCGAGATGTTTCAATCCTTTGAGATGTTGGTCGATGGGCCGGTCACCGATGACGCAGCCACCGGGCAGCGAGACCTTGCAGTTGTGCAGCCGGGCCAGCAACGGACCGAGCAAACAAACCGACGCGCGCATTTTGCGGACGAGTTCGTACGGCGCGACGCCGAGCGGATGCCGAGCACGGAGTTCGACGACGCCTTCCGTCTTGTGGTGCTTCACTTCCACGCTCAACCACTTCAAGATGTCGCACATGAACTGGATGTCGCTGAGATTCGGGACGCCACGAATGACGCACGGCTCGGCGGTGAGCAATGTCGCGGCAATGATGGGTAACGCGGCGTTCTTCGAGCCGCCGACGCTGACGGTTCCGCGCAGCGGAACTCCCCCGGTAATAATCAACTTTTCCACAGCTTCCTCCTTGGCAGAAGCTTTCTGCGAACGATCCCCAAAAGTCTTCTACGATTTCACGTGCGCGACGATCACGCGCTCGTGCCCCTGCAAATCTTTCACCACCTGCGTCACTTCGAAACCGTTACCGGCCAACAACTGCTTCACCGTGGCGCATTGACCTGCGCCAAGTTCGAGCGCGATAAAACCGGCAGGCGTCAGACAAGCTTGCGCCTGCGGAATCAATCGTCGGTACACTTCGAGCCCGTCCTCACCCGCGACGAGTGCGCGCACAGGCTCAAAGTCTCGAACCTCCTTGGGCAGCTTGGTCAATTCCCCAGTTGCGACGTACGGTGGATTTGAAACGATCGCGTCCACCGGCAAGCTGCCGGGCAGTTTGCCTAACAGGTCACTCTGAAAAAGGCGAATCTTTTTTTCCAAATCGTGACGTTTTATGTTGGCGCGCGCGACATCAAGAGCATCGGCACTCGCATCCAACGCGTACACCTCGGCATCCGGTAACTTCTTCGCGAGCGCGACCGCAACGCACCCGCTGCCGGTACCGACATCCACGATTACGCGCGGCCGGCATTGCAAAACCGCCTCGATCAGCAATTCCGTCTCGGGCCGGGGGATCAACACACGCCGGTCGGTCAGGAATTCCAGTCCGCAGAACTCGGTCGTGCCAAGAATGTACTGCAATGGTTCGCCGGCGGCCCGACGCCGGACAAATTCGCGCAGGCCGGTCAGCGTGGGCTCGTCCAACTCGCGTTCGAATTCGAGGTAGAGGTCGAGTCGTTTCTTCTTCAGGAGGTGCGCGAGGAGCAGTTCAATGTTCAGCCGGGGACTCTCGATGCCGTGTTTCTCGAAAAAAGGTGTGGTCTTGTTGATGACTTCGAGGATGCGCACGTCCAAGAGGGTACACAAACGCGTGCGGGCGCGAAAGCTGCATTTGAACCGCGACAGCGGCCATGTGTCGTTTGCAGTGACGAGGCGGACGCGGTATAATGTCGCGTCAGTCGGGAGCGCACGGAGAAAATGAGCGACTACTCAGGTCACAAGAAACCGCCGACGGGCGGAGGATTCGAGTTTTCCGACAAGTGGAGTAACGAGCGCGAAGAGAAAACTTCGCTCGAACTTGTGGACAAACTCCTCACGTCCGTTCCCGAAGGCGATCCGACCCGTTTCGATCTTTTCCGTCTCCGCCAACAAATCCAGGAGCACGACCTCACGCTCAATGAAGCCCGTGCCGCCATCGAGAAGATGGACGAGGTCATCAAGAAGGTCACCTCACCGGCCAACCGCATCGGCACGTTTCTCGGTTTTCCGAAAAAGGAAATCGCGCACGTCGCCGTCGCCGGTCACGATTATTACTCGAACGTTGATCCGCGCATCGACGTGAAGTCGTTGAAGATCGGCACGCGCGTGCTCGTCAACGAAGCGTACGTCGTCGTCGGCGACCTCGGTTACGACAACGCGGGCCCGGTCGGCAAGATTACCGACGTGCTCAAAGACGGCCGGCTGCGCGTCGGACAGGAACACGGACTGCACTCGGTCGTCCTCCACCGATCCAGCGACTTGCTCGAAGCGAACCTCAAAGCCGGCGACGAGATTCGAATCGACCCGGCCTTCCGCGTCGCCGTCGAATTGCTCAGCACGTCAGAGAAGCGGGAGTTCTATCTCGAAGACGTGCCGGAGTTGCCGTGGACACAGGTCGGCGGACAGACCGAAGCGATTCAAGGCATCAAGGACGCGATCGAGTTGCCGCTGCTGCATCCGGACTTGTTCAGCCGGTTCCACTATGCCCAGCCGAAGGGCTTCCTCCTCCACGGCCCTCCCGGCTGCGGCAAGACGCTCATCGGCAAGGCGACGGCATTCAATCTCACTCGCAAACTCCGGGAAGAGTCCGGCCGCGACATGAAAGAGTGTTTCATGCACGTGAAGGGACCGGAGATCCTCAACATGTGGGTCGGCGAATCCGAACGCATGGTACGCGAGATATTTTCCATCGCCCGCGAGAAGCGCAAGCAGGGCTTCATGCCGTTCCTGTTCATTGACGAGGCCGAATCCATTCTCGGCACGCGCCGCGCAGGCCGGTACTCGAACATTCTCTCGACCCTTGTCCCGATGTTCTGCTCCGAGATGGACGGCATCGAATCGCTCAACGATGTCGTCATCATCCTCGCGTCGAACCGGGCCGACTTGATTGACCCGGCCATCCTGCGTCCCGGCCGCATTGACCGCAAGATTCGCATCAACCGGCCCGACAAGGACGACGCCCGCGAAATCTTCTCGATTTACCTCGCGCAGGACTTGCCGCTCGATGCGGCGGCGCTCAAAGCGCACGACGGAGACGCGGCGGCGACGCGCGCGGCTTTCATCGACGCGGTAATCAAGACGCTATTCGCGCACCGGGATGAGAACCGCTTCCTCGAAGTGCAATTGCGCAGCGGCCGCAACGCCGTGCTGTACCGGGGCGACCTGCTCAGCGGCGCGATCATCGCCAGCGTCGTCGAGCGCGCCAAGGAAATGGCCATCAAGCGCAGCATCGAGAGCAAGAAGGACGAAGGCCTCAGCGAAGCCGACTTGCTCCGGGCACTCGATCTCGAATTCGACGAGAACGACATCTTCCCGCCGACCGATATTACCGAGGACTGGTTGATGTTGCTGGACTACGATCCCGAGAATGTCGTCAAGGTTTCCCCCATCCGGCCGCTTAACACCACGCGCGCCAAAGGAGTCAGCTCCGTCGTCTAACCCGCCGGCAGAGCTGGCCATCACGCCATGCAACGAACCATCGGCATCGAAACCGAATACGGCATCACCGTGGACGGTGCCGAGTCGGTGGACGTTGTCTCTGAATCCATCGCGCTCGTCCGCAGCTACACGCAGGCCGAGCCGGCCACGCAAGACATGGAGATGAAGTGGAACTACGACCTCGAAGACCCGCACCTCGATGCACGCGGCTTTCGCGTGGATGAATTGCTGCAAGACTTCGACGAGCCGAAGTATTTTGTTCAGGACCAAAATCGGAAACTCAGCTTCCAGGAAATCAAAAGCGACCTCGTCCTGTCCAACGGCGCCCGGTATTACAACGATCACGCCCACCCCGAGTACTCGACACCGGAATGCAAGAGCCTCCGCGACATCATCGCGCAAGACAAAGCCGGTGAGCGCATCATCGAAGAATGCGTTCGCCGCCGCAATCTCCGGCAAGCCGCCGGCACCGTAAAGGTGTACAAGAACAACACCGATTTCGTCGGTCACAGTTACGGCACGCACGACAACTACCTGATGGACCGGTCCATCCCGTTCGAGAAAGTCATTCGGGGCCTGACGCCATTCCTCGTGACACGCCAGATCGTCGCCGGCGCCGGCAAGGTCGGCATCGAAGGCGAGGAGAACGCTCCCACCGGCGTCTTCCAAATCACGCAGCGCGCTGATTTCTTCAGCGTCCTTGTCTCCATCGACACGATGAACCGCCGTCCCATCGTCAACACGCGCGACGAGCCGCACGCCGACAGCGAGAAATACCGGCGCTTCCACGTCATCATCGGCGACGCCAACATGAGCGAGATGGCCGGCGCGCTGAAACTCGGCACAACGGCGCTCATGCTCGACCTGCTCGAAAACAACTCGTGTCCGATGGACCTCGATCTTGTGGATCCGATCGCGGCGTTGAAGTTTATTTCGCGCGACCCGGCTTTGAAACATGTCGTCTTGCTCGCGAATGGCCGGACAATCTCGCCGATTGATATTCAACGCGAGTACCTCGCCGCCGCGCAGAAAAAATTGCGTGGCCGGGATGACGATACTGACTGGATTCTCTCCACGTGGCAGCAGGTGCTGGACGATTTGGAGCGCGACCCGATGCTCTGTCGTGACCGGCTCGATTGGGTCGCGAAGAAATGGTTGCTCGAAACGTTCGCCGCGGCGGAAAACGTCGCGTGGGACGATCCGTGGCTGCAGTCGCTCGATCTCGAATACCACAACGTCCGGCGTGAAGAAGGTTTGTACGCCGAACTGGTCCGGGAAGGCACCATGCGCCGCTTCGTGACCGACGATGATATCCGGCACGCGATTCATCATCCGCCGCCGGATACGCGCGCGTACTTTCGCGGCCGGTGCGTCGAGAAATTCGCCAAACAAATGACGTCCGTGCAATGGGACGAACTCGCGTTCAGCGACAACGGACAGGAACACGTCGTGCGGCTCCTGAATGTTTTTGACGATGCTGACGTGCGTCGTTACAATGAGGCCGTTGACAACGCGCGCGACGTGGAGACATTACTGCGTAGCCTAGACGCAGTTCGGAGGTGACGACGATGCCCAACACAAATGCGGAGTTTCCAGAGCGCATTAATCGCCCGACATCCCCTGCCCCGTGGGAACGCAAGGAGACCGACAGCGGCGGCCCGAAACGGCCGGACGCCGAGGCGCCGGACACGAAGGAGCTTCTGAAGAAAATGCGACGCGTTGACCCCAACCAAGCCAAACGCTACCGGCAGCGGACCGGAGAATGACCGGATGGATCATCCGACTCCGACGCCACAATTTCTTCACGACGGCGACTTCCTCAGTGTGTTGAAGGCACACGGCTACGAAGTCGCACCTCGTCTCGCCGCCGCCGCGGCGAAGTTTGAAACCGATGGCACGATCGCCACGCAAGGCACGACCGTTCTCGCGGTGAAGTACAAAGACGGCGTGCTCGTCGCCGGCGACCGTCGCGCCACGGCCGGCAATCTGGTGATGTACGAACGCGCCGAGAAGATCATCGACATTGATGACCACTCGATTCTCGCCATTGCCGGCGTGCCCGCCGTCGCGTTCGAGATGGCGCGCGTCCTCGAACACAGTTTCAAATACTACCAGCGCAGTCAGCTTCAACCGCTCAGCACCGCCGGCAAGGTTCGCTCGTTGTCGAAATTGCTGAAAGAGAATCTTCCACTGACGTTGCAGGGTGTCGGCATGGTCGTGCCGTTGTTCGCAACGCACGACGACGGGGCCGGCAAGGTGTATTTCTACGACGCGCTCGGCGCGCAGTTCGAAGGCGTGGATTACTCGGCCAGCGGCAGCGGCTCGCTCGCCGTCCGCAGCGTGTTGCATTACCTCAATCACTGGGGCGACAAGCCGCTCGGCAAGATGAACGAGACCGAGATCGTCGTCGTCGCCTTGCGCGCGCTCGATACTGCCGCCGACAGCGACACCGCCACGAGCAGCTACAACAGCAAGACAAACATCTTCCCCAACGTGCGCGTCATCACCAAGGACGGCATCCGTGAGATCGAGAACAGCGAGTTGGCGCGGCTGTACCGGACCGAACTATGATCGAGGAACCATATCGTTGGGTCGAAGCCGTCGCGAACCGTCGCGAATACATCGAAGACCAACTTCGCACCGGTAGCCCGTGTGTATTGCTCAATTACACCGATGGTCTCCTGCTGCTCACGGCCAGCCGGCAAACGCAAAAGCTTTTCGAGATCTACGACCGCATCGGTTTTGCCGCGCTTGGCCACCCGGCCGACATCGAGCGGATGCGGCTGGTGGCGATTGACCTCGCGCACATCGAAGGTTTCAATCGCGCGGTCACCGACGTGTCGCTGCGTCGCCTCGTGAGCTACGGAATGAGCCCGGCGCTGAAGACCGCCTTCGAGCAGGTGTACAGCGCGCCCTACATCGTGAAGATGCTTCTCGCCGAATTGGCCGACGACGCGGAGAACGATCACATCGTCAAACTCGATTACGACGGTTCGTTCGTGCGCAGCGAAATCGAAGTGAAGGAACCGTTTCACGTCATCGCCGGCACCACGGCGGTCGAGAAGCAAATGCTCGATTACCTTGTCGAACACAACACCAACCCGCGCCGCGGACTCGACGACGCGTTGAAGCTCGCGCTCAAGACGTGGGCCGTCGGCATGGAAATCACCGAGCACGGCGCGAAGGAAGAAGGTCACGAAACGCAGTACGGCGAGGTGGACGCCGAAAAGGCAGTGAAAGAATTGCTCAAATCACGCGACGTCGAAGCCGCCGTCCTCGATCGCGCTCGGCCGGCCACCGCGAAATTCCGGCGACTCGACGAGAAAGAGTTGCGCCCCGCGTTGCGTGATCTATGAATCGCATCGTCGGACTCGAGACCGAGTACGGCTGCCTCGTCAACACGGATGACCGGCAGGGCGGGCCGGACGCGTTTCCGATCCGCGTCAAGAATCACCTCTTCAAGCAAGCGCACATCGGTGCGATTGATCTGCACTACCGGGACTACGAAGAACCACCCGGCAACGGCGGCTTCCTGCTCAACGGTGGCCGGCTCTACCTCGACATGGGCCACATCGAGTACTCGACGCCGGAATGCCTGAGTCTGCGCGACATCGTCTCCTACGACCGGGCCGGTGATCTTCTGTTGCAGCAAGCCCTCGAACAAATGGGCATCGCCGACAAGGTTTCATTCCTCAAGAACAACATCGATCACCAGACCGGCGCGACGTTCGGCTGCCACGAAAACTATTTGATGAAACGCGGCGCGCAGTTCACGCCGCAGGTGCTCGGCGCGCTGCTGTCATTTCTCGCTACCCGGCAGATCTTCTCCGGCGCCGGTCGCGTCGGGCAGGCGAATCCGCTCGCGTTTGAGTTCGACCACAACCGGCACGAGCAGCCCGTGCACTTCCAGATTTCGCAGCGCGCCGATCACATCGTCAACGACATCTATCAGTGGGTGCAATTCAACCGCGCCATCATCAACGCCCGCGATGAGCCGCTGGCCGATTACCGGAAGTATCGCCGGCTGCATTTGCTCATCGGCGACTCGAACATGAACGAATACGCCACCGCCCTCAAAGCCGGCACGACCTCCCTTGTGCTCGACCTCCTCGAAGACGGCATCGTGCCGAAACGCGTCGGTCTCATGGATCCCGTCCAATCCACGCGCGAGATTTCCCGCGACATGCACTACCGGTGGCTCGCCCGCCTCGAAAACGGCCAGACGCGCACCGCCTTGGAAATCCAGCAGGCGTTCCTCGCCCTCGCCAAACATTACCTGGCCGGCGACGAAGAAAACAACTGGATCATCCGTGAATGGGAATCCGTGCTGGCCGGCCTCGAGAAGGATCCTATGTCGCAGGTTGGCAAGATTGATTGGGTCGCCAAGAAGTGGTTGCTCGAAACATTCCAGCAACAGGAGCACCTCAATTGGGATGACCCGTGGTTGCAGTCCCTCGACCTCGAATACCACAACCTCGACCCGCGTCGGGGTCTCTACTTCGCGCTCGCCGAGCAAGGTCGCGTCGAACGCGTCCTCAGCCCGGAGCGCGTCGTGTTCTGCGCGGAGAACCCACCGGCGAACACCCGCGCCCAAGCTCGTGGCATCGCCGTCCGCTATCTGCGCGACCGCGCCAGCAACTACATCATCAATTGGGATTCCATCGCCGTCGAGAACAAGGACCCGCTCGTGATGGGGAATCCGTTTCACCCGTACCGGACGGAAGTGGCGCGACTGCTGAGCGAGCCGCAGGATGAGGCCGGTACTACTTCGCCGCCGGCGACGGCTCACTGAACAGCCCGATCACGCTCGTGAAGCCGTGCACGAACGGCCGCGCACCGACCGGCCCGATTTCGCCGTTGCAGAAGAATCCCGCCGTGGGTACCGGGCCGAGATGTTGATGAAGTGCCGCGATGTCGTGGTTCGGCGCGCCGTACATCCCCTCACCGCGTCCGAGGCAACTGAACATCACCGCGCCGCGCGGTGTTTGTTTCTTGGATGAACCCCGGTATTGTTCGAGCAGCGCCGTCAAATCTTCGTCCGCCGTTTTCCCGTCGCGCACCTGGAACTGCACCGTCTGGCCGGTACGAATCCAGTCGCCAATCGCCAGCGCGCCCGAACCCCGGTCGCCGCCGATGAGTTGCCGGATCAGAAAATCCCCGCGCGTGAAATCTTCCTTGTACTCGTCGATGACCCGGCCAAGGAACAGCGCGTTGCGCGCGAGCTGCTGATCGCGCGTGGTGAGTTTCGGCAGGAGACCATCGAGGACGTCCGTGGCGCGTTGGCCTCCCAGTTCAAAGATGATGTTCTGGTCGGCTCGCGTGATGACGAAGGGCTCACCCACGGGCCGGCAACCCTGCGACACGATCGTTTGCAGGGTGACATTACCGGAGAGCGCGACGCCGACGGCGCCTTCGTCGAACACGTCGCCGTCGATGAACAGACGGTTCTCGCCCGGCTCGCGTGCGCCGCTGGCCAGGCCGCCCACCATCGGCGAGCCCGGGAAGGCTTGCGTGAGTTCGTCGAGCAAACGTGTGACCGGCTGGAGCGTGAATGGATCCATCAACACGACGAAATTGGGTTTCGCGTCCGGCTCCACCTCCAACTGAAAGTGCCAGTAATCCGGTCCGTTGGATTGGTCGATCTCGGCGCCGGTAATGTGAAACGGCGCGATCTCTACGCCCGGCAACTGCGCCATCAACAAGGAGATGGCCGGCCGCTTCTCGATTTCGTGTTCGCCGCCGATGATACCGGCCCCCGTGCAACCGACGATGTGCCGCGCGCCGGTGGCTTGCTGGAGCAGACGAATGTCGTCACCAAGTTCCGGTATGAAATCCGGGTGAACGAACAGCAATCCTAGATCGGTCTTCTCGGCGCCAAAATCCGCGCGCACCTGACCGGCCAGATCAGTGACCGCATCCGGCCAGTTTTTTTCAATGGAAAGTGCGGCGCCAAATTTCATCCGTGCAATGTGTGCCCTCGCGTTGATGTGCGCAAGCCGGAAACTGGGCGGCGAGCGAAGGCTGGTGGGGAGGAATGGATTCGAACCATTGAAGGCATAAGCCAGCAGATTTACAGTCTGCCCCGTTTGGCCACTTCGGTACCTCCCCCACAGTTCATTTGGCGTGCCGAGCCGCAGCCCCGAACGCTTTCGGGGCGAAGGCTGGAGCGGGCGATGGGAATCGAACCCACCTCACCAGCTTGGAAGGCTGGCGCATTACCACTATGCTACGCCCGCGTACCGCGAGGCCAGAAGCTATCCCAGCGGTCTCCGACCGTCAAGCCTTCGGCGAACTCTGCTGCAGTTGAATCGTCTGCGTGGGGAAGGCGAATTCCAAGCCGGCGGCGTCGAAGCGGCGCTTGATTTCCAGGTTGATCTCCTCGAGCGCCTTGAGAAACAGTTTCTGATCGGTCGTCTTGCACCAATACGCGACGAGGATGTCCAACGAACTCGGCGCGTACGTCTTCCAGTGCACGACGAAGTCATGCGTCATCGGGTGCGCCTGGAGAATCTCCCGCAGGATGCCCACCGCCTCCTTCACGCGCTCCGCCGATGTGTCGTAGGTCAAACTGATGGTGAGCGGCTGGTGAATGGTCGGGCGCATCGAGATGTTGATGATCGCGGCGTCGGCCACGGTCTTGTTCGGGATCGTCACGAAATGACCCTCGGCCGTGCGGATGCGCGTGCTCCGCAACCCGATCGCCGCTACCTTCCCCTCGACCGCATCAATGCGTACCAAGTCGCCGACCTTGAATGGTTGATCGGCGAGAATCGTCATCGAACCGAAGATATTCGCCAACGTGCTCTGCGCCGCCAACGCGACCGCGATGCCGCCGATGCCCAGCCCGGCCAACACGCTTGTGATCGGAAACCCCAGATGTTGCGCCGTCGTCAGCGCGCCGATGATGATGATGAACGCCTTGAACGTCCGGCCCAGCACCGGCATCATCAACTGCGCGAGCTGCGTATCGTCACCAAAGAATCGCTCCTCCGCGTACACCAGCACCAAATCAATCATCCGCACCGCCATGTAAATCGCCGCCGCCGCCACCGCGATGGTGAACGTCGGCAACAGGATCTTCTCCGACCACGGCGGCCACTCAAACGATTCCACGCCGATGTGCAGAATCACCAGCACCACGATAAGCTTGACCGGGTTCTGCAAAATCTCCAACAACTTGTCGTCCAAGTCCGTCACAGTCTGGGCCGTCAGCCGCTTGAGCACGCGCGTCATCAGGAAATCCACGACCGGCGCCGCGATGAAGGCCAGCGCCACCCATGTCAGCGACGCGCAATACTGCCACAACGGATACTCCCCCACCTCGCGCTGCAACGCCGGCACACGATCCAACCCAAACGTCGGCTGCTTTGCCGCCACCGGCCACGCGCCGCACGCGACAAACATCGCGATGAACAAAATCCAAGAATGGAAGACTCGCTTCATCCTATGGCTAGTGTATGCGAACCCGGTCGGTCACGGCAAGCTTGCCTCGCTCGCAGCGAGGCGGCATGGCGCCATCACCGCGTCCGGCATCCCGTGCAAAATCTTTTTGTCGGCCGGGCACACTGTCGCCAGAATCCCGCCCAACTTCGCCGTGTCGCCCACGACGAAGTAGTACGGACAAAGCCGGACACGTGCGCTGAACGGGCGCACCGCATTCGCCTCAAAGTCGAAATACTGCGCGTCGAAGAGTTTCGATTTCTCAAATCGTTGCAAAATGAACGGATGCGCCGGGAAACTCCGCAGCGCGGTCTCGATTGCTTCGGCCCATTCGTTGGCCGGCAAGTCATGTCCCACGTACACACCCCGGCTGCCCCACGCGTGTTCGTGAAAGCCGGAAATCTTCAGCACCATCTCGCGCTGCTTCTGCGAGAACTTTGCCATCTCACGCCAGTCGTTGATGCCGAGTTCCGCAATCACCGCGTGCGGCGGCAACGGCGTCGAGTCCACGATCCACGTCTGCGGCACGTGTTCCTGCAACGCCTTCAGCGTTCCCTCGCCCAACATCTCGCGCCAGAACGGCCGGATCTGTTCCATCCACAACAACGCGAACAGCGCCTTCTCCTCCAACTGCGGCTTGGGCGGCGGCGTCACATTGCCGGCCAACATCTCCCAGCCATTCGGCACATTCGGCAAATCGAACAACTCGAAGAACCGGTAAATCGTCGAACGCACATCGACCGACGTCATCTCCTCCGGCCGCATCACGCCAAACCCGCATTGCCGACCCAGCCACTCCATCTCGGGCCGGTACGTCGCCGCTTCCTCGCTGACCACAACCGTCAACGGATGCTTCTCGATCTGCATCGCCGCAGAAAACCCTTCCATCATCCCTGTCGCGCCGCCAACGATGTTGTCGCCGAGTTCCGCGTACGTCTTCCCGAGCCAACCGGTCAGCCCGATGCCGCCGGGAACGCTATCCAGTTCCGTGATGAAGAAATGCTCGTCGTTGAGGATCACGTCCGGCCGAATCACGCGCGGGATGTGCGACTTAATCCGGTCACTCCGCGAAAGCTCCAGCAACCGCTCCGGCTTGCCGGCATCGAGATAATCGGCGACCCATTTCGGTTGTTTCCCGACGAGCGAATGCCGGTACAAGGTGTTGCACGCCCGGTAGAACGCGAGTAACTGCGGCCCGAGCGCCTCGAGTTTGGCAATAAGTTCTGCCGGCAACGGAAACGCTTCCGGTGAGATCCGCCACGTCTGACCGGCAAACAACCCGCCCGCCGGCATCTGCTCGCGAACATACCGGGCGCGCTCCGCAGAGTCAGTTCCCACAATTGTAGCCGCGAATCTCATTCGCGGCCCTCCTCCGCCGCGAAAAAGTTTCGCGGCTACAAAACGTGGCGTTCATTCCCGCAGTTGACCATCACCGGTCACGACGAACTTGTAGCTGGTCAACTCCTCCAAGCCCATCGGACCGCGTGCGTGGAGTTTGTCCGTCGAGATTCCGATCTCGGCGCCGAACCCAAACTGTCCGCCGTCGGCGAGGCGCGTGCTCGCGTTCCAGAACACGCTGGAGCTGTCCACCTCGCGCAGAAACCGGTCGGCGGTCGCTTTGTTCTTCGTCACAATCGCGTCGGTATGGGCGCTGCCGTATTTCGTGATGTGATCGATAGCTTCGCCAACGCCGTTGACGACGCGCAAACCGATGATGAGATCGAGGTATTCGGTCGTCCAGTCCGCGTCACGACGGATTTCGACGCCACGGTCGGCCAACACCCTCTCAATGCGCGGCAGGAACGTGCCGGCCAGCGGCGCATCAATAAGCAGCGTCTCGATGGCGTTGCAGACGCCGGGACGCTGGCACTTGGCGTTGATGACGATCTTCTCGGCCATGTCGAGGTCGGCTTCCCGGTCCACGAAGACGTGGCAAACGCCTTTGTAATGTTTGATGACCGGTATGCGCGATTTCTCGGCGACGGCGCGAATCAATCCTTCGCCACCGCGCGGGATGCAAAGCTGAATGAGTTCGTCGAGTCTCAACAATTCATCAATCGCCGCCCGGTCGGTCGTGGGCACGACGACGATGCTATCCGGCGGCACGCCGGGCACATTCATCGCCTCAGCGATGGCGAGGTTGGAGTGAATCGCCTCCGAACCGCCGCGCAGAATGACGGCGTTACCGGTCTTGAAACACAAGCACGCGGCGTCGGCAGTGACGTTCGGGCGCGATTCGTAAATGATAAGAATGACTCCGATCGGTACACGCACTTTTTGGATGTGGATGCCGTTCGGGCGCGTCCATTCGCTGATGGTCTTACCGACAGGATCGGCAAGCCCGGCCACTTCACGCACGCCTTTGGCGATATCCGCGATGCGTTTGTCGTCGAGCGTGAGCCGGTCGAGCATCGCGGCGGACAGACCGGCGGCCTTGCCGGCTGCGAGGTCCTTCGCGTTCGCGTCCTTGATCTTACCGGCGGCGCGTTCGATGCCGGCAGCCATCGCGACGAGCAGTTTGTTCTTCGTCGCGGAGTCGAAGTTCGCCAACGCCCGCGCCGCGTCGCGGGAACGCTCGGCCAAGCCGCGCATTTGATGTTTCAAGTCGGTCACAAAATCACCAAGTCATCCCGGTGCACCATTACGCTGCCGTCACGCATCAGACCGCGCGCAAATTCGACGCCGCGCGTGTCCTGAATGCTGACGACATCGCCCACAGCGGGTTTACCTTCGGTGCGGACGACGCCCTTGGCAAGCAGACTCTTGCCGGCGTCGCACAACGCCGCGCGCGCGCCGTCATCCACGACGAGAATGCCGGCCGGCTTCTGAAAAAACGCGATCCAACGCTTCCGGCTGGCGAGCTTGCCGGTTTTGGGCAGGAACAAGGTGCCGGCTTCGCTGCCGGTCAGCGTGTTGGAAATGATCATCGGAATGCCGGAGCGCGTAACGATTTTGGCCGCTTCGATCTTGGATTTCATGCCGCCGACGCTGGTGACGCGGTCGGTGCCGCCAGCGAGGGCTTCGATTTCGCGTGTGACGGAGGAGACGACGGAGATGAGGTTGCCGTCTTCGTCGAGCAAGCCTTCGACGTGCGAGAGAATGATCAGGAGATCGGCGTCGAGCAATGTGGTGGTGAGTGCGCCGAGCCGGTCGTTGTCGCCGAATTTGATTTCGTCCACCGCGACGGTGTCGTTCTCGTTGATGACCGGCACGACGCCGCGGGCGAGGAGTTCGAGCAAGGTGTTGCGGGCGTTGAGATGCCGGTCGCGGTGTTTGAGGTCATCGTGGGTCAGCAACACTTGGGCGACGACGATGCCGTGTTGGCCAAACGCGTTGTCGTAGATCGCCATGAGTTTGCTCTGGCCGATGGCGGCGCAGGCCTGCAATTCGTGGAGTGGTTTCGGGCGCTGTTTCAATCCGAGCGCGGCCATGCCGGCCGCGATGGCGCCGGAGGAAACGACGACCACCTGCCGCTGTTGCCGGCAGAGGCCGACAACTTGGCCGGCGAGTTCCTCGACGCGCGCGCGCGACAGCCGGTTGGCGTCGTCGGTGAGCAAGCCCGTGCCGAGCTTGACGACGATGCGGCGGGCGGTGCCGAGGATTTGTTGGCGCAGTTTCATCTCGCGGCCCGTTTGCTTACCAAATCGCGGCCAAACTGTCGAGGGCAACGGCCTGAATCGGCGTTGACAGAGGGGACGGTTTTGCTAGACTCCGCCGCTCTTTACCCCAGCGAGGACACCGACTTTATGGCCAAGAATTCAAAATCATCCAAATACGTCTATCTCTTCGGCGGCGGCAAGGCCGACGGCGACGGCAAGATGAAGCCGTTGCTCGGCGGCAAGGGCGCGAACCTCGCCGAGATGACGCGCATCGGATTGCCGGTGCCGCCGGGGCTCACGATCACGACCGGTGTCTGCACGTACTACTACGCCAACAGTCGATCGTACCCGAAGGAGCTCACCGCGCAGGTCAAGAACGGCGTGGCCTTCATCGAGAATCTCCTCGGCAAGAAATTCGGCGACATGCAGAAACCGTTGCTGGTCTCGGTCCGGTCGGGCGCGCGCGATTCGATGCCCGGCATGATGGACACGATCCTGAACCTCGGCCTCAACGATCAGACGGTCGAGGCGCTCACGCGGTTGAGCAAGAACGAGCGGTTCGCGTGGGATTGTTACCGGCGATTCATCCAGATGTACGGCGACGTGGTGATGGGCGTGCAGAAGCGCGCCGGCGAAGACCACGAACCGTTTGAGGTCGTCATCGAAAAACTCAAGCACGACCGGCATCACGCCGACATCGAGGACACAAAGCTGACGGCCGGTGACTTGAAGGAACTCGTCAAACGTTTCAAGGCGTTGATCAAGGAGCGTACCGGCGATGAGTTCCCGCAAGATCCGTGGAAGCAACTCTGGGGCGCGGTCGGCGCAGTGTTTGGTTCGTGGATGAATGACCGGGCCATTGTGTACCGCCGCAAATACAACATCCCGTCTGAATGGGGCACGGCGGTCAACGTGCAGGCGATGGTGTACGGCAATACCGGCGACAACTCCGGCTCGGGCGTGGCGTTCACGCGCGACCCGGCGACCGGCGAGAAGGTTTTTTACGGCGAATTTCTGATCAACGCGCAAGGCGAAGACGTGGTGGCGGGCGTGCGCACGCCGGAGCCGGTCGCGCAACTCGCGAAAGAGATGCCGGCGGCGTTCAAGGAACTCGAAGGCATCCGCAAGAAACTCGAAAGCCATTTCAAGGACGTGCAGGACTTCGAGTTCACCATCGAAGATGGCGTGGTCTTCATGCTTCAGACCCGGAACGGCAAGCGTACCGGCCTCGCGGCCGTTCGCTTCGCCGTCGAGATGGAGAAAGAGAAACTCATCGACTGGAAAACCGCGATCAAGCGCGTGCCGGCCGATCAGCTCGATCAGGTGCTCGCGCCGATCTTCGACCGGCAAGCGGTCAAGCAAGCCAAGTGCATCGCGAAAGGTTTGCCGGCGGGACCGGGCGCGGCGAGCGGCCACATGTATTTCAATGCCGACCGGGCCGTGGAAGCGGCGGCGAAAGGCCAGAAGGTGTTGCTCGTCCGCAACGAGACATCACCGGAAGATTTGCGCGGCATGATCGCGGCGGAAGGCATCTTGACCGCGAAAGGCGGCGTCAGTTCGCACGCGGCATTGGTCGCCCGGCAAATGGGCAAGGTCTGCGTCTGCGGCGCGAGCGCGTTGCAAATTGATTATGCGGCAAGGACGATGACGGTGGCCGGTGTCGTGTACAAAGAAGGCGATCCCCTCTCGATCAACGGCACGGCCGGCGAAGTTTATCCCGGCATCATCAAGACGGCGGCGTCGGAAGTCGTCCAAGTGCTCGTCGAGAAATCGCTCGACGCGAAGTTGAGCCCGACGTACCAGAACTTCAAGAAGTTGATGGACTGGTGCGCGAAGGTCACGCGCCTGCAGGTTCGCACCAACGCCGACAATCCCGAGCAGACGGCCAACGCGCTGGCGTTTGGCGCGACCGGCATCGGGTTGTGCCGGACCGAGCACATGTTTTTTGAGGGCAACCGGATCGACGCGATGCGGGAGATGATTCTCGCGGAAAACGTCGCCGACAGGAAGAAGGCGCTCGCGAAGATTCTGCCATACCAGAAGCAGGATTTCGTCGGCATCTTCAAGGAACTCAAGGGCTATCCGGCCACGATTCGGTTCCTCGACCCGCCGTTGCACGAATTCCTCCCGCACGACGACGCGTCGCAGCAGGATTTGGCGAAGAAGATGGGCGTGCCGGTCGCGAAGATCAAACAGCGCGTCAAGGAACTGCACGAATTCAATCCCATGCTCGGCTTCCGTGGTTGCCGGCTGGGCATTGTGCATCCCGAGATCAGCGAGATGCAGGCGCGCGCGGTCCTCGAAGCCGCCGCCGAAGTCCAGAAGTCCGGCATCAAAGTGAAGCCGGAGATCATGATCCCGCTCGTCGGTTTCAAGAAGGAGCTCGACCTGCAGGTCGCCGTCGTCCATCGCGTCGCGAAGGAAGTGATGGCGGAACAGAACGTGAAGCTCAAATATCTCGTCGGCACGATGATCGAAGTGCCACGCGGGGCGTTGACGGCGGACGAGATCGCGCAGACGGCGGAGTTCTTCAGTTTCGGCACGAACGATCTTACGCAAACCTGCCTCGGCATGAGCCGCGATGATTCCGGCAGCTTCCTGCCGCCGTACACCGAACTGGAAATCGTGAAGACCAATCCGTTTGCGTCCATCGACCAGACCGGCGTCGGCGAATTGATGAAGATCGCCGTCGACAAGGGCCGGAGCACGCGCCAGGACATCAAGCTCGGCATCTGTGGCGAACACGGCGGTGACCCGGCCAGCGTGGAGTTCTGTCACCGGCTCGGTTTGACGTACGTGAGTTGCAGCCCGTTTCGCGTGCCGGTCGCCCGTTTGGCGGCAGCGCAGGCGGCACTGAAGTAGCAAAGCGCCCGATAAATGGTTCACGCCGGTGGGGGTGTTTCGGCAAGGGTGGATCAGGCGATCCGTCCTCGTTTTTTCGCAGGTTTGGCGTGGGTTTGAACCAAAAGGCCCATCGCCCCATCTAATCTTTGCGAGCGATCAGGAAGGCAATCCGGCGCGAAAGTGCTTGCGTAGGAATTTCTGAGCGCATAATTTCGCAACCGTCGCGTGGCGCAATTTTAGCTATTAGGTGGGGATATGGTCATTGGCCGTGACAACGACAGCGACAGCGGCATCAAGATTTACCTGCGCGAGATCGGGCAGATTCCGCTGATCACCGTTCAGGACGAAATCGACCTTGCCGCCAAGATCAAGAAGGGCGACAGGAACGCGCGCGCCAAGATGATCAAGGCCAACCTCCGGTTGGTCGTCAAGATCGCCCACGATTACTCCAATCTCGGCCTGCCGCTCCTCGATCTCATCAGCGAAGGCAACATCGGCCTCATGAAAGCCGTCGAGCGGTTCGACCCCCAAAAGGGCGGCAAACTTTCGACCTATGCCGCGTGGTGGATCAAACAATCCATCAAACGCGCCCTCGCGAATCAGGCCAAAACCATTCGCTTGCCGGTCCACCTCGTGGACAAGATCAGCAAGATGAAACGCGCCAGCCACCGGCTCAGCGAGAGGCTCGGGCGCGACCCGACGGATCAAGAATTGGCCGATCTGCTCGGCATGCCGCGCCAGAAAATCTCGCACCTGCGCGAAATCAGCATCCGCCCGGCCAGCCTCGACGCGCCCATTGGTGACGACGACGCCACCGAGTTCAGCGAAATCGTCGGCGACGAAGCGGCGGCGACGCCGTTCGAGATGTTGCGCGACAAGAGTCTCCGGCAGGACGTGCGGAAGATACTCACCGAGTTGGATGCACGCGAGGCCGAGATCCTCACGCTGCGCTTCGGCCTCGACGGCAACAAGCCGTTGACGCTCGAAGACGTGGGACGCAAGTTCCGCGTCACGCGTGAACGCGTCCGCCAGATCCAGAACATCGCGCTGACCAAACTGCGCCGCATCATGGACAAGCAGGACCGGCCCTCGGTCGCCTCGCGCAACTAAGCCGGCCATCTTCCGCCTTCCCTTTCGTCGTCGCTTCCGGTACAACCGTGCCGCGATGAACGATAAACTCCGCGACGCGATCCGCGACGTTCCCGATTTCCCCAGCAAGGGCATTCTCTTCAAGGACATCACGCCGATTTTGCAGGACGGCGAACTGTTTCGGATCGCCATCGACACCATCGTCGACCGGCAGAAGGGCAAGAAGATCGACGCCGTCGTCGGCATTGATGCGCGCGGTTTCATCTTCGCCGGTGCCGTGGCCTACCGGCTCGGCGTCGGCATGGTGCCGGTCCGCAAGAAGGGCAAGCTGCCGTGGAAAACCGTCGTCACGAGTTACACCCTCGAGTACGGCAGCGAAACCAGCGAGATGCACGTCGATTCCATCAAGAAAGGCGACAAGGTCATCATCGTGGATGACGTGCTGGCCACCGGCGGCACCGCTATGGCCGCCAGCACCCTCGTCACTCAACTCGGCGGCGTCATCACCGAGATTGATTTCCTCATCGAACTCTCCTTCCTCAAAGGCCGCGACCGCCTCAAAGAGTTCAACGTCTTCTCCGCCGTCATCTATTGAAGCCGGCATGACCGAACCAACCCGCTGCTCGTGGTGTTTGTCGCATCCGTTGATGACCCGGTATCACGACACCGAATGGGGCGTGCCGCTGCACGATGACCGGAAACTCTTCGAGTTCCTCGTTCTCGACGCCGCCCAAGCCGGGCTGAGTTGGCAGACGATCCTCCTCAAACGCGAGAACTACCGGCGCGCGTTCGACAATTTCGATCCCGAGAAGATCGTCCGGTACTCGGACAAGCGCCTCGCGAAGCTGCTGTTGAATCCCGGCATCATCCGCAACCGGCTCAAAGTCCGGTCCGCCGTCGTCAACGCCCGCGCGTTTCTCGCCGTCCGCGATGAGTTCGGCTCGTTCGACCGGTACATCTGGCAATTCGTCGGTCACCCGCCGCGCATTAATCGCTTCGACAACCACATCCCGGCCACCTCCGCGGAATCCGACGCGATGAGCAAGGACATGAAGAAACGCGGCTTCACGTTTTGCGGTTCGACGATCTGCTACGCGTTCATGCAGGCCGCCGGCATGGTCAACGACCATCGCGTCACCTGCTTCCGGTATCGAGAAGTCATGCGTTGACCCGGCGCACGCGTCACGCTAGCATCGCCGCCCATTGTGAAACGATTCGCTATTATCCTCGTGCTTTTCGCCGCCATCGGGGCCGTTGCCGGCATCTTCGTGTACCGGCACTTCACCCAGCCGGCGCCGAAAGCCGCCGACCTTCTGCCGGAAACGACGCTCCTGCTCCTCGAGGTGCCGGATTTCAAGAAGACACGCGAAGAGTTTCGCAGCACCGAACTGTACGCGCTGCTCCACGAACCCGAGATCGCAGCGCTTCTCGAACGGCCACGCCGCGTCTTTGACGCCGCGTTCGGTGGATCGTCCGACGATAAATCGCGCAAGCTCATGCTCGATGCGTTGCAGGGTGAAGTCTTTCTCGCTGTGACCTCTGTCTCGGTATTTCCGAATCTCGATGCCAGCGTCGTCTTCGGCGTCGACGTGAAACAGGATCGCCTCCAAGCTCTCGCCGCTGTCATCGCGTTGAAGAAGCGCATCCGGGAACTTCAGCCGACCGCGAGTTTCAAGGACAAATCTCATCGCGGCACCAAATACGAAGTCTGGCAAATCAAGCCCGGCGTCACCGTCTGCCACGCTTCGTTTCATTCGCTCGTGTTGTTCACGCTCGGCGAAACGGCCATGCGAGCAGTCATCGGCCAGTTCGTCCGCGAAAAGTCCGCCGGCGCGCCGCTGGCCGGCAGCCCCGGCCTCACCGCCGTGCTCCAGCACGTGCCGGCCGGTCACGAGTTTCTCGCCTACGTCAACGTGCCGGAGATCACGACCCTGCTCAGTCCTCTCCTTCTGCTCTCGCCCCAAAGCGCCGGCATGATGAAGAAGCTTGCGCGCCTCCAATCCTTCGGCTACGGCGTCACGTTTCAGGACCGCGGCGTCCACGAAGTGGCCATCTCCGCTCTCAAAGCCGCCGAGTCCGAACCGCATTCCGTCGTGGAACGCAAGACACTCGCGTTCACCTCGCCGCAAACACTTCTTTACGTCGCCGCCGCCGGCAACCTCGCCGCCGGCTACGATGAAGCAATGCAATCCCTCTCGCAAGCCGGTCGACCCACCTGGACTGCCGCCGCGACGAAATTTGAGCGCACCGTCCGCAAACGCGGCGTTCGCCTCCGCGAAGACCTCCTCGTCAAACTCGGCCCCGAATCCGCTCTCATCGCGCAGTGGCGCGACGGCGCGCGCTTCCCGGATGCCGCCCTCGTCACCGAACTGACCGACGCCGCAAACGTCCGCCCGGCATTGGACACGACGATGGACGTGTTGCGCGAGACGGGCATCGAAGGCATGGAAGACGCCCCGGCATGGGAAGAGACGAGTCACGGCACGCACACGATGCGCACCGTGCGAATCGGCGCGGGACTCGTCGCGCCGGCTTATGTCACGACCGACAAGTTTCTCATCTTCGCCCTCACGCCCGAATTTGCCGGTGACCTGCTGGCGCAAGAAGCCGGCACGGAACCGACCTTGACCGGCAACGCGGAGTATCAGAAGGCCACCGCGAGCTTCCCGGCGAAGGGAACCACTTACGCCTACCTCGACGCGCGCGGTTTCTTCACCCCGGTGTATCAACTCGTCACCGGCATCCTCTCCAATGCCGAAGGCTCGGCCTACTTTGATCCCCAGACGTTGCCGAAGCCGGAGACCTTCACCAAACACCTCTTCCCGTTCACCTCGACAACCGTCGTCGATGGCCAGGCGATGATCAAAACGTCCTTCTCACCGGTCAGCATCCCGATGATTGCCGTCACGGCGGGCGCGCTCGCCGCCGGCGCCAGCGCGCCGTATCTTAACTCGCTCACCGATCAACTCGCGCCCACACCGTCTTCAGATACGGACGCTCTCCCGCCGGCACCCGAAAATCAAACGGAAGAGTCCGGTACTCCAGCTCCGCAATAGTCCGGCCGCACGGCGTCGCCGCATCGCGCACCACCTGCTCGAACTCTGCCGCCGGCAGCGACCGCTGGTTCGTCGAGCAAAACAACGTCCCGCCCTCCGCCACCACCGGCATCGCCAACGCCGCCAACGCGCCGTAATCACGCTCCGCCCGAAAAGACCGGCCGCGCTTCGTCGTCGAGAACGTCGGCGGATCCAGCAACACCACGTCCCACGTCTGTCCGCGCTTCGCGAATCGCCGCAGCCACTCGAACACGTCGCCAGTCACAAAATCGTGTCCGTCCGGATCGAGATTGTTCGCGCGGAAATTCTCCTGACCCCACTCGAGATAGTTCCGCGACAAGTCCACGCTCGTCGTCACCGCGCCGGCCTTCGCGGCCGCCACCGAAAACGCGCACGTGTACGCGTAGCAATTCAGCACCGTCTTGCCGGCCAGCCTCATCGTCAGCAGTTGCCGGCGATTCTCGCGTTGGTCGAGAAAGATACCGGTCGAAAGCCCCTCGCCGAACTTTACCAGATACGTCACGCCATTCTCGCGAATCGCAAACTGCTCTTCCGCCTTGCCGGTCACCAACGTCGGCGTCGTGCGCATCTGTCTCGTGACGACCTGCTCGTACACCGCCCGGCCTGCCAGCGCCCGCAGCAACTCCTCCGACCGGCGTTCGGTCTGCCATTGCACGAGCAATCGTCCGTCGTAATCGTCCACAATCACATCCGGCAATCCATCCGCCGCGCCGCTGACCAGCCGGTACGCATTCGTCTCGTCGCCGAACAACGGCTCCCGGAACTCGCGCGCCGCCGTGAGCGCATTGAGATCCTCAAACACCGCCGGCACGCTCGCCGCGAAAGTGACCGGCTCGTTCGTGGCCGGATGCGTGAACGTCAGCCGGTGCGCGTGCAACATCAGCCGCGGCGCCGGCGTGTCGCCGTACTTCGTGTCGCCCAACACCGGAAACTTCACAATCGCGGCATGCCGGCGGATCTGGTGCGTCTTGCCGGTGACGGGCTCGGCTTTGATCAAATGATTCTCGCCAACCGGCCCGACGTACTCGAACCACGTCGCTTCGTTGGGCGATTCTTCGCAGAAGCGTTGGCGTTTCGGACGCCGCGTGGAGAGAAAGAGGTATTCCTTCGCGACCTTGTGCTCCTCGAATTGCTGCGTCAGCGATTGATTCGCGCGCGTCGTCTTACCGAAGACCAGCACGCCGGACGTGTCCTTGTCGAGCCGGTGCAGAATCGAAAGCTTCGCCCAGCGCGGCTCGCGACGCATCAGCCATTCGTGAATGCCGTCGGGCGCATGCACGTCGGGCTTGTGAGTGTTGATGCCGGACGGTTTGTTGATGACGAGCAGATGCTCGTCTTCAAAGAGAATCAGCCCGGCGGCCATGCCAACGCGCGACCACCCAGCAGATGCACGTGCAAGTGCGGCACGCTCTCGCCGGCATCGCGGCCCTTGTTGGTGACGAGCCGATACCCGGTCTCGTCAATGCCTTCCTGCCGGGCAATCTGCGCCGCGACCGTCAACAAATGCCCCAGCAACGGTTCGTCCTCCGCCCGCGCTTCCGACACGCGCGCGATGTCTTTCTTCGGGATCACCAGAATATGCACCGGCGCCTTCGGGCCGATGTCGCGAAACGCCAACGCGCGTTCGTCCTCGTACACGATGGTGGCCGGGATTTGTTTCGCGATGATCTTGGCGAAGAGGTTGTCAGCCATCGGCGGAGCCTTCGTTTACTCCAGCACAGCGAGATTCAGCGACGACGCCTGCGCCGGCCGCAATCGCGCCGCGCGTTCGCGGACGTGGGCCACGATTTCGTCGGCCAACCGCCGGCAGCCCGCGCTCCAGCGCCGGTCGCCACGCAACTGCATCACGCACGACCGCAGCCCCATCACGCGCACGGCGCGCGTCTGCTGCTGCGCCGTCACGTCGAGCGCCGCGTCGAGTTGCCGGTAAAACCCAAGCTCGAACCCGCCGGCAGCGCGCGCGACGATTTCGTCCAGCCAAATGTCCGCGCGGTTCCGGTGTCCGGTGTACGTGCGCGCGATGTCTTCGTGACCGAGCCGTTCCAGCAACGCCTCGATGATGTCCACAACCTCCGCGGCGGCGACAGTCTGACCGGCTGCGTTCTCGCGGGCATAAAGTTGGACCGCGCCGGCAATCGAGTCGGCCTGCCACCAATCGTAGTGCCCGGCCCGCGCGGCAGCCCGGCGAAGCGACGCCGCGAGCCGTTCGAGATCAAAGGGCTCCCGGTCGCCCTCCGCGGAGACGAACCAGGCCGGATTGTCGTGCGGAACGATCATTTCTCTTTCTTGCTGAGTCGACGGATTTCGAGGATGAACTGCTCGGCGTCGCGGAACTGCCGGTACACCGAGGCGAACCGGACGTACGCAACCTCGTCGAGCGTGCGGAGATGTTCCATCACGCGCTCGCCGACCTTGGTGGACGGGACCTCGCGGCCGAATTCGTTTTCCAGTTCAATCGCGATGCGATCCACCAGCTGCTCGATCTGCTCGGAACTGACCGGGCGCTTCTCGCAGGCCTTCTCAAGGCCGGTCAACAGCTTGTGCCGGTCGAACTCCTCGAACGCGCCGTCGCGTTTCTTCACCCGGAGCTTCTCGCGAAAGATTTCTTCGTAGGTCGTGAAACGCGTGCTGCACTTGAGACATTCGCGGCGACGGCGGATGGTTGACCCATCGCGACCGCTGCGTGAGTCGATCACCTTGTCATCTACCGAGCTGCACTGCGGACATCGCATGGCGGCGTTTGTAACACGGAACCTCTCGCCGCACAAGCCCAGCGCGGTGTACGATGCAGGCGATGTGAAACGAATCATGCACTACCTCCTGCTCTTCCTCATCGGCTACGTCCTGCTGACGCTCTTCTTGCTCTGGCGCGAACCGAGCATGATCTACTTCCCCGACAGCGACATCGCCACCACGCCGAACAAGCTCGGCTTCCAGTACGAGGAAGTCTGGCTGACCACCGCCGACGGCGTGAAGATTCAAACGTGGTTTTTACCCGCCGGCACGACGAACACGCCGGTTGTTCTCTTCTTTCACGGCAACGGCGGCAATCTTTCGCACCGGTTCGAGAAACTCAACATCCTCCGCAACCTCGGCGTGAACACGTTCATCGTCAGCTACCGGGGTTATGGCCAGAGCGAAGGCAAACCCAACGAAGCCGGCACCTACGCCGACGCGCAAGCAGCTTACACGTATCTGACCGGCACGCGCGCCGTACCGGCCCGGCGCATCGTCGCGTACGGCGAATCGCTCGGCGCGGCGGTGGCGATCGATCTCGCGGCAAAGGTGCCGGTCGGCGGCGTCATCGTCGAGGAAGCGTTCACGTCGGTCCCCGACATGGCGCAACGGATGTTCCCGTTCCTGCCGGTGCGCTGGCTGGTGCGCAACCGGTACGATTCGCTGAGCAAGATTGCCGGCATCCGCGCTCCGTTGCTCGCGTTTCACAGCCGGGACGATGAAGTCACCGCGTTCGTGTTCGGCCAGCGCCTCTTCGCCGCTGCTCGCGAACCTGAGCCGAAACAAAGTGGAGACGCCGCACGTCGTCCATGCGGCAACCGCTTTGTTGAACTGACCGGCAACCACAACGACGCGTTCCTCACCAGCGTCGAGACGTACACGACTGCATTGCGCGAGTTCTTCGCAGGACTCCGGCAATGAACGACGAATGCCCAACGGGACAAACAGAATGTTGTAGTTTCGCTTCCAATCGTACAAGATTCGGTAGTGCCCCGGCCACTGACACTCCGTGACCTGCAAAAGGAAGCCATCGCGTTCGCCAAGCGCGAGTCGTTACACGACGAACCGCTCTTGTTCGGCATCACGGACGGCAAAGCAGTTGGCACTTACTTGGAGCATAAGTTCCGACCTCGCATAAGGAAACCATGAAGAAGACAACACGAATGGAAGACGCTAAGTCATCTCCGCTGCTTGTGTGTCCGAACTGCGGAAACGACCGGCGATTTATCGAGGTCATGAGCGAGGAAGCCCACATCGTCGATGGAAACCTCACGTACATTGAACTTGTCGAAGGTATTCCTGATTATTACATCTGTGTTGAGTGCCGCGAACAAATACCGCACCAAGCACTCGCACTGAAATGAGCGTTCCGATTACCGTCGAGGATTTAGTCGCGTCACTCCAGCGGCGCTTCGGAAAAGCTCAATCTTTTGGACGCAGCAGGCTTCTGAGGTTTGGCAATCAACTTGCCTGCTCGATCAATTACTCAAAGCTTCTTGGTGGGCATAAGTTCTTTTTTGGCGTCTCGCGGGAAGTGGTCGACTCCGCTTTTCACTATCCGCAAACTACATTTGGCGAATTCGCATTGTTCGTATGCGGGGCTGCTGACACGGTCTTGGTATTGCCGCGCGCCTTGGTAATTGACATGCTCCAGAACGTGCCGACGCGACGAATTGACATTTTTCTGGAGAATGGTGCTTACATCTTGCAGACAACGAAGCACCCAAAGCTCAATGTCACAGAGTTCCTGAATAGCTTTCCGACCGCGAAACACCCTCCGAGTCAGTTGCCGGATGAGCAAACAAAGCCAGCGTCGCCTGACCGTATGCATGTGAAAATGCAGTGGGCGCTGGCGAAACTTGGCAGAGCAGAAGGCTGCAACGTCTGGGTGCCGCCAGGTGATCGAAACCTTACCTATCGCCAGCAATCACTCGCCGCGTCCACCTTAAACCGGTTACCTAACTTTGGATTTGAAGAGAACACACGACGTATCGTAGGGAACATTGACGTTCTCTGGCTTACACAGAATACCATTCGTAAAGCCTTCGAAGTGGAATCGTCGACAAGCGTCTATAGCGGTCTGCTGCGGCTGAACGATCTCGTCCTCTCCCAACCTAACAATCAGATCGAACTGTATATCGTGGCTGCGCAAGGGCGAAGAGCAAAGGTGTTCAACCAACTCATTAGGCCGACGTTTCAACCTCTCCTCCCGCAATGCAAGTTTCTGAGTTTCGAGTCGGTTGAGGAACAACTCGACCGCGTTGAGAAACTTTCCGTTGATGAAGATGTGCGAGTCAGCGGACTCATTCGCGGAGAACGATTCTCCCTACCGGAGCACTATGTTTATCCAACAGGCATCTAGCGTTGAGAAAGACGGCCAAGGCTTCGTCTTGCCCGTCGAAGCTAAGGGAGAAGGCGAATTGCTTGGTCGCGACAAGGCGATCGCCTTAACGCTCTTCGCCCGTGCCCGCTTTCCGAAATTGATTTGCAGGCCAGTTGGCATCATCCGGCGGGGGATCGATCTCTTCGACTGCGTTGAATTCGAGCCGACCGACGAACTGGCTAAAGTCGCGGTCATCGAGATGCGTCGCTATCAATTGGTCGCGGAAGAAGCCTAGCATCGCGGCGGTGCCATTTGAGCATCATGAATTAGCGACACGCCGCTGTGCCGTTTCAGCGGCAATCGCGCCCTATCTGCGGCACACGACGCGCGGGGAGCTTGACTGGACTGCGAACGACTCATTAGTATCGGGTCAGCAACCAGGGATAAGCGGGCATGGCCGAGATTCAACCGTTCCAGGGCGTTCTCTTCGACGCGAAGCGCGTCACACCGGCCGACGTTCTCACGCAACCCTACGACAAAATCACGCCGGAGATGCGCGAGCGTTATCTGAAGGCGTCGCCGTACAACCTCGTGCGGATCGAGTTGGGCAAGGAACAGCCCGGCGACTCCGAGGCGAGCAACAAGTACACGCGCGCTCGTGATCTCTATCAAGCGTGGAAGCGCGACGGCGTGCTCCGCAAGTCCGAGAGGCCGGCATTGTATTGGCTCGAACAAACGTTCGACGGGAAGACGCGCCGGGGATTGATTGCGGCGGTGCGATTGCACCGGTGGGACGAGGGCGTGATCATGCCGCACGAACACACGCTGTCAAAACCGAAGGCAGACCGGATGTCGCTCTTGCGCGCGGTCGGTTCGCAGCAGGGGCAAATCTTCATGCTTCATCCTGATCCGATCCCGCAGCCGAAGCTCGGCAAGCCGGTCATCGAACTGGTGGACGATTATCAGGTCACGAACAAACTCTACGAAATTGTCGATACCGCTTCCATCCAAGCCATCCAGTCGGCAATTGCTCCGCAGAAACTCTACATCGCCGACGGCCATCACCGTTATGAAACGTCGCTGGCCTTCCGCGACGAAGCCGGTACTGGAGCCTCGAAATATGTCATGGCGACGCTGGTGGACATGAGCGATCCCGGCTTGGTCGTGTTGCCGACGCATCGAGTGGTGTCGCGGTTGCCGAGCTACAATCCGAAGACGTTCCGCGAGAAGTTGGCCGAGCATTTCGTCGTTGAGCCGTTGGCCGGTACGCAAGTGTCGCCGGGCACCATCGGCCTGGCGGACGCCGCCGGTCGCGTGGCGTTGCGACCGAGGAATTTGGACGCGTTCAAGCCGATGTTTGCCGGCAAGCCGCCGTTGTGGAACACGCTCGACGTTGCGATCCTGCACGTGGCAATCCTCGAACGGTTGCTGGGTATCGACGAGCAAAAGTTGCGCGAAGAAGCCAACGTCACGTACTGGCGCGAAGCCGACGAGGCGCTGGCGCAATTGAAGAAGGGCGCGCAGGTCGTGTTCTTTCTCGCGCCGACACCAGTCGCCGACGTGAAGGCGATTTCGGATGCGCGGTCGCGCATGCCGCAGAAGAGCACGGACTTTTATCCGAAGCTGTTGTCGGGTATGGTCATTTACGAGGTCCGGTAAGCGAAGGAGCGTCGCCATGTTGCCGATGCGATCACAAACGCCCGCGAACACGAAGCCGCGCTCGAAGGAGGATCTGACGTTTGAGATTCAATTCTTCGAGGGCATCGCACGGCGCGACCCCGGCTACATCGAGGCGTTGCAGATTCTCGGCGACGCGTACACCAAGACCGGCCAGTGGGACAAGGGCCTGCAAGTGGACGAACGGCTGGCGCGGCTCTGCCCGGACAGTTCGCTCGTGTTCTACAACCTCGCGTGCAGCTACTCGTTGCTGAAACGCATCGAGGAAGCGTTTGGCGCGCTCGACCGGGCGGTGCACCTCGGCTACCGCGACGCGCGCTGGCTCATCAAGGACCCCGACCTGGAGAATATCCGGCACGACAGCCGGTTCGAGAAGATCCGCGCTGACCTCACGAAGAGCCGCCGGTAACCTTGATCGCGCGTTCGACGATCGCGCGGGCCACGTCCGACTTCGACATCTCCGGTAGCACTTCCCGCCGGCCATTGCGGAATAACAACGTCACACGGTTCGTGTCCGCGTCGAACGCCCGCGCGTCATTTGCCACGATGAAGTCGAGGTTCTTGCGCTGGAGTTTGTCGCGGGCGTTGTCCTCGATGTGATCGGTCTCGGCGGCGAAACCGACGAGCACTTGCGATCCCTTGCGCCGGCCCAACTCGGCAAGAATGTCCGGCGTCGGCTCCAACTCCAGCACGCCGGTAAACGTGCGCTTTTTGATCTTCTTTGCGGCAACGTGCTTCGGCCGGAAATCGCAAACCGCCGCGCACATGATGACGATGTCGTGTTTGCCGTACCGGGCGAAAACGGCATCCGCCATTTCCTGCGCGCTGGTGACCGGCAGGAACGCGACGTTAGCCGGGGGCGTCAACGCCGTCGGACCGCTCACGAGCGTCACGTCCAGTGACAGGGCGCGCGCGGCTTCGGCGAGCGCGTAGCCCATCTTGCCGGAGGAGCGATTCGAGAGATACCGGATGGGGTCGATGTGCTCGCGCGTCGGCCCGGCCGTGATGAGAAAACGAGGCGCGTTCACTTCAGCAACTGCTGGATTCGGTCGAGAATCTTCGTCACGTCCCAGAGCCGGCCGATGCCTTCGTAACCACACGCAAGGAGTCCTTTGTCCGGTCCGATGAACGCAACGCCGCGCGCCTGAAGTGTCTTGGCGTTGGCTTGCGTGGCCGGATGGAGCCACATCTTGCCGTTCATCGCCGGGGCGATGAGGACCTTGGCTTCCGGTCGGAGCGCCAGCGCGATGGTCGAGAGCGCGTCGTCGGCGATGCCGTGCGCGAGTTTGGCGATGACATTCGCGGTCGCCGGGGAGATGACGAGCAAGTCGGCGGTGTCGGCGAGTTGCAGATGGCTTGGCCGCCAATCGCCCTCGCCTTCCTCGAACAAGTCCACCGTGACCGGATGCTGCGAGAGCGTCTGGAGCGTGACCGCCGTGATAAAATGACCGGCGTCGCGAGTCATGACGCAGAACACATCGTGACCGGCTTTTTTGAGTTGGCTGGCGAGGTCGGCGGATTTGTACGCGGCGATGGAGCCGGTGACGCCTAGAATGATAGTTCGTTTTGCTGCCATAGTTCCACGTCCTTCGGAAGCCGGGCGGTTTTGCATTTCTCCGCGATGATGACGGCCTTGCCCTGCGCGAAATCGTCGTCAAGGTGGCCACTGACGATGACATAATCGTATTCGGGCCAGAACGACATTTCGTGCTGGGCGAGCGCGAGGCGTTTGCGAATCGTCTCCTCGCTGTCGGTGCCGCGTCGGCGCAATCGGGTCTCGAGCAGTTCGATGGACGGCGGCATCAGAAACAGCATCACGAGCGATTCTGGGTAGGCGAAATTCCCGGAGCGGACGCGTTTCGCCACTTGCGCCGCGCCTTGCACTTCGATGTCGAGTAACACGTCCTTGCCGGTCGCGAGATGTTCTTCGACGAACGGTCGCGGCGTGCCGTAATAGTGTCCATTGTATTCGGCGGATTCGAGGAACTCGCCGGCTGCCAGGCGTCTCTCGAATTCGTCGCGCGTGAGGAAAAAGTAATCCTGGCCGTGTTGCTCGCCGCCTCGCGGCGGTCGGGTAGTGCAGGAAACGGAATAGACGAGGTTCGACGACCAATTGAGCAACCGCTGGCACAATGAACTCTTGCCGCCGCCCGACGGCGCGGAGACGACGATGATCATACCAGAACGTGGCGAGGCCGCGGTGCTCATTCGATGTTCTGCACCTGCTCGCGGATCTTTTCGACCTCGGCCTTCATGCGAACGACCTCCTGCGATACTTCCGCCGCGTTGGCCTTCGAGCCGACGGTGTTGATCTCGCGGTTCATTTCTTGCGACAGAAAGTCGAGTGTGCGGCCCACCGGCTCGGTGGATTTGAGGCAATCGCAAAACTGCCGGAGATGGCTATCCATGCGCGTCAGTTCCTCCGAGATGTCGCACCGGTCGGCGAAGAGAACGATCTCTTTCGCGAGGCGCTCGTCCTCCGGCATGACGTCCAGACCGGCTTCTTTGACGCGCGCGCGCAATTGTTCGCGGTACCGCTTCACGGTGTCGGGCGCGATTTGGCGAATGCGTTCGAGGCCGGTGCTCAACGCCGCGAGCCGACCGGCGAGGTCGCCGGCCAGGTGTTTGCCTTCGCGTTCGCGCATCTTGATCAGTTGCGCCAAAGCTTTTTGGAGGGCCGTCTCGACGCCCGGCCAGACGGCTTCCGCGTCCACGGCCGATTCGGCAAGTTTCAACACGCCCGGCGCGCGCAGGATCATGTCGAGCGTGACCGGGCCGGCGAGTTTCATTTCTTTTTGGAGCTTGTGGATCGCCCGCAGATAACCGCGCGCCAGGGCGACGTCCAGCCCGACCGGATTGTCGGACTTGCCGGCGCTGCGATGGAAGGTGACGACGCAGGCGATGCGGCCGCGAGAGAGTTGCGCGTTGATCCCGTCGCGAATGCGCGACTCCAATTCGATGAGTTCCTTCGGCAGGTTGGTGGTGATGTCGCTTTGCCGGCGATTGACGGAATTCAGCTCGACGGTGAATTTCACACCGTCGCGGGCGGACTCGCCGCGGCCGTAGCCGGTCATCGATCTCATGGGGTCAGCGCCTCAGTTTGCATTTCCAGAGGATGTAGTAAACCACCGGCCACAGAATGGCCATGCAAAACACCAGCCAACTCACGCACCACACATCGGCCGTCCTCGGTCGCAGAAACAGGTACGGCATCACCGCGCCGGCCACCGTCAGCACGCCATAGACCGCGACGAATTCCTGCCACTTTTCCCGGTCAAACCGCCAGATCGCGCCGCACGAGACGCAGACCTTCTGGCGGCCGGCGTACTCTTGCCGGAGGCCGCCAATCAGCGTCTTGACGCGGCTCTTGCAGTGGGGACAGCGGAGTTTGATCGCAATCACAGTCCGAGTAACTCCGCCACTTGCGTCACATCTTTGTCGCCCCGCCCGCTCATGTTGATGATGACGATGTCGCTCTTCCGATGTGACCGGGCATGCTTCATCACAAACGCCACCGCGTGCGCCGATTCCAATGCCGGGATGATTCCTTCGGTCCGTGAACAAAACTGAAATGCTTCGAGCGCTTCTTTGTCGGTCGCGTACGAGTATTCGATCCGTTTCAAGTCGCGCAGGTAACTGTGTTCCGGGCCGACA
>Ga0247727_10003335_pt1 | contig 35591 bp, 30 predicted proteins | sample WisWelCaveWW1625_FD_202498 | JGI IMG/M metagenome (GOLD analysis project Ga0247727, IMG submission 202498) | Biofilm microbial communities from Wishing Well Cave, Virginia, United States - WW16-25 | ecosystem: Environmental > Aquatic > Deep subsurface > Groundwater > Cave microbial mat | place...
GGTCCATGTAACAACAGTCTTTGGGTCCTGGCCGTGCCATGAATAGGAAACACTCTGATCCTGCTTAAACTCAACGATTCTGTCCGGGCCGTCCGTTCCTTTTTCTTCCGTACCCCATCCGAATGAATACCTGCCGCCGGTAAAAGGCTCAACTCGAACATCACCGCTGTAAGGATTCCATTTCCGAATCTGTTCCGGTTCGGTAAGGGCCCGGAACACTTCCGGGGCGGGAGCGGCAATCGTTGTTTGCCATTCGATGTTCAATGGATCCTCTTTTTCCTTCAATTGAAATTCAGCATGCGATTCCCGCAGATACGATTTCAGCAACAAGAATGCATAACACCATAAGTAATCGAGATGGGCCGCTTTCGCTCCCATCGAATCCGTAATTTCTTCCAGCGCCGGAAAGTCATCAGCAACGGCGTGTCGCACGGTGATCCGAGTGAGTCCTTTGAATTCTTCCAGTTGCAAAACCGCATCGCTGGGATACCCGGCTATCATCCATTCAAATTCCAGCAAACGATGTTCTTCCACACGCTTGATTCTGTGCTTTCCGCTTGCGTGCGGAACTCTGGAATTCAATTGATAAATGCCGCGTTCCAGATCAACTTCCGCCTGCAGGCAAAACCATTTCGCCAGTTCGGAATCCTTTGTAAGCGCTTCCCACGCGCGTTGTTGATTCGATTCAACCAGTACAAATCGTTTGATCTCGTGAGACATAGATGGTGCTCCCGTGCGAAGCAGGCAAGATGCCTGCGGCCCATAATGCGGACTTGGAGCGCAGGCTTCCAGCCGTGGCTTCCAGCCTGCATTAGGGGCCGCGGACTTCCAGTCCGCAGCGCCGGCCTCTGGCCGGCTTAGCCCGCCGGAGGCGGTCGCTACAAATCGCAAACGAGCTTGTACGGACTTATTATTCACACACAAAACTGGAGTTTTCCGGATGTGTCACACTAGAAGTCCGGTAACCCCGGGTCTTTCAGCGCTAATGCCGCTTCTTCGTGCAGCACTTCAAAAGTGCGCTGGTACATGCCATAGGCTTCTTCATGCGAATCGGCTATCGCAGTTAAGCCTGTCCGCCCGTATTCCGGTAACGCGCTCATCATGTGAAAGACAATCCCTCTCTGCCGCACGTGATCGTAGTGAAGACCTCTTCGTACGGTAATGTCGAAAAGATCTTCTGGAACGAACGCACGATATGCCGGAGATTTCACATGATCGCCGGCAACCAGATATTTTGGCTGGCCTGCCGGAGTTAAAAAGACTCCGGTTTCAGGATTGTAGGTCCCATCCGTCAAAAACTGCAGTGTCAGGAACGGATGCGTTGTGCCGCCTTTTCGCAGGTTGAGCTCAATGGCGTAAGCATTCCATTCGCCTCCTTTGGAACGTACAACCAGGAAATCACAGGCAAACCGTCCGATCACTCCTTCACGCGCCAGTCTTTTCCCGACCTTAGCCGCCTCACGACTGATGGTCGCAGCATAGGACAAATCGGCCGGGAATCTTGCTCCCAGATAACTCTGTCCGCCGCGCCCGCCCAGAAGCTGATCATGCGTCGACAGAATCTGCAATTCACCCAGCGGCGTAACTCGCATTTGAACGCTCGGGCTTCTTACTTCTTCTCCCTGGAGCATCTCTTCTACAATTCCACCACGGTGCGCCAGTTTCTCCACATACGTTTTGAACTTGATTTCGGCTGATTCCATTTGCATTCTTCGCAACTTCACTGCAATTGCGTCCTGCTCCTGCGGACTGCCGGGAGGGGGCAACCCGTCCAGATCTACGATTGCATTTCCTTCTCCGGATACGCCTTCATTCAGTTTCAATATCACTTTTGCTATCGTTTTCTTTGCGCGCATGCTGCAGATGGCCTCAACTACCTGACCGATTCCCGTCAGGTTTTCGTATCCGAGAGGATGCGACACTGCTTCCTCAGAAAACAGCCTGCGGCCTCCGCTTTTGGAACCAAGTTGAAAAAATTTTGGATCCGCGGCATACATCGGAATTCCCAACCGGAGCGCAAGGTCCCGTTCCATGATCGTTGTATTAAACGGCACAATATGAGCTCGATCAGGATCGAGCACGCAGGAGCGGATCTTTTGTACAAACCTCGGACGCTCAAGAATCTTCTCTATCAGCGGCCTGTGCGATCCGTCTTGAGGTGAAAGCAAAAATAGTCTGTTCAGCGCATGACCCGGGACCACCCCTGGTAAGAGGCCAAGATAATAATCAATGATGCATTGCGGGATCGGCCGCGAAGTGATGTAAATGAGTCTTGCGCTCGGCTGGCGCAATAGAAAAAGCAGAAAAAGGAATCGTTCTTCGTAAGCCTGCTCAACGTTTCCAAGCTTGTTGTCCATAGACATGGATGGAACCACAATAATCGTTTGCGGCTCCGGGTTCATCGAACTAATCGATTTCCAGAGCGGGATCAATTTCTTCTGCAGACGGTTGTATCGATCATCGGCCTCTCGTGATGAGTATCCCAACGACATAACCGTTTTGTATCCGAATGAACTCGATTTAGTTCGACTCGCCGATTCGCCCATGCTGTGCCTCCTGCTTTTTCCTTACTATACCTTAAAGTGGTCGTACCGCAACCAGCCGGGTTTTTCCTGAATGCGAAGGCACGAATTTACCGGCGCCTGAACGTGGGAAAAATCCTCAGACGTGTAGTGTAGAGCGGGCGTCCCTGCCCGCCATTTTCATCTTCAAGGACTAGAACTTCCTTTCAAAACAAAATCAAAAGCCAGAGAGCCAACAAAACAAGTCGATAACGTGCGCCGGAAACTACGGCTGTTCCGCCCCCGGAACAGCCGCCACTCTGCACTCATTACTCATTACTCTGGCACTTGCGATAAACTCTTTCGGAACTGACAAAGATTGAGCAAAGATTTCAAGTATGCTTGGCTGGATTTATCTGGACTGCGTTTTGAATGAAAGCGCGACGGTTCTTTCAAGACGCGCCAGAGAAAAAAAGCTGAACCCGGCGCCGGTTCTTCGCAGACTGCGTAGCGCTATTCCTCAGGAATTCATCGACTGGACCGGGCCGGAGCTTCCGCGACTCTGGAGCAGAGTACTTGACATCATGGAGGAGACTCAAGGCAGTCTGTCGTTTACTGATAGCCTGATTATTGTCGTTGCAGTTGAGACCGGCGCTGTCCGTATAGCGAGCTTCGACAATAATTTTGACGAAGTCGCGGCAATCAAGCGCATTTCGTCCGCGAAGGATTGTTGATCCTGATTTGAATATTCCACTTACCGCGATATTCATCTGAATTCGAGAACATTCCTGAGCGTTAGGATGTCAAATCTAATGGAATAGCTAAGTTCCAATCTCAGGCGGTCCGGCAGAAGGTGTTCTTTCGTCTCTAATCTAATCAGGTACCAGTACAGTTCCAGCGATTCTGTCCTGAATGCCCCGGCTGGGATTTAGAATCGCGTACACAATTCCAAAAAGCGTCAGAGCAATCAATCCCAGATAGAAAAGATATCCGACCGGAGGACGAATCACAACAACGCGCATCACCCAGGGATTGAAAAACAGTATGGGGAGCCATGCGATGAGCGAACGCAGCGCGCAGTGAAGACGTCCCACCCTCTCTCCTTTTTTCGTTTGAACGGAAATCCCAACAAGTCGCAACAGAATCGGATACCGGAATGCCAGTACAAAGAATATCGATGCGAAAAAAAAGAAAGAAAGGAAAGTGAGTATGCTGAAAAGAGAAATGTACCATGGACGATTGTCCGGTTTGTCGTTGTGCAACATGGTGACCAGTAGGTTCTGATCGAGCCCGGCTTGCTTTCTGGCTTCCAGGTAACCGGTTTTTTCCAACGATGGATACTTTTTTCCCAGAGCCTTCAGCTTCTCTAATTGAGGCGGTTCAAGAGACAACTGAAGATTGGCTGGATTTCTCGCGGGAAGCTTTGAGTATTCTTTGTAACTGTAGGCGAGGACCTGCTCCAACGCCTTCAGACGAGTTTGGGCGTCTTTATCTTTGGATTCTGACAGTTCCTGTAATTGCTTCAAATGTTCTGTTGTCCCGGCAAGATCAACAAACCACGAAGGCAAGACGTAAAGGATCACTGAAACCGCAAAGACAATCAGAAAAAGCGGAGTAAGAGGAAGACAAAGACTAAAGAAACGCCTCCACTTTGTTACTTCAGCACGCTTGCCGGCCAACAGGACTAATTCCCGAGCCAGGGCATCAGGCGCTGCGAAACTTTTTTCAACGCAAAGCTTTCGAATTACGGTACGGCCCGATTCAGGAACTGGAATATCCGGAGTGATGCCGTCCAGGCCTTCAAGAGTCACCTTCTTTCCAGTCAGTCCAAAGAGCAAAACCTGATGCAAAAAAACTTGCCAACGTTCAATGGTCGCGCAGTCTTGCTGCGGTCCAAGTGGGAAATCGAGCAATTTCGCCTGCCCTGATGCATCGATCCAGATGTGCTGCAGGGAGATTTCTCTGTTCAGATCCTTCGCCAAAAGGCTTTGGAGTTCAGTGGAAATGCCCTGTAATATCTTCCGCATTTCAGGCCAGAAGAGCGTTCCCCGGGATTGCACCCAGGATGTGAACGCGGCTCCGCTGGGAGATTCAAACACGTCCCAGTTCCGGTTATCTTTGCGGTAGCCCTGGATCCACCGCAATCTTCCGCTTCGGTAGACGGACAATTCCTCAGTGCCGGCTGGTCGCGTCGAGGCGAAGTAACCACGAATCCACACGTCACGTTTCAGGGTCTCATCACGGCCGGAAAAGATAGCTTCTTTTTCGGTCCGGCAAATCAGGCCTGTTACACGGTAAGGGCGAAAATCCTGATCAGTTTTCTCTTCTTTCAGGACGGCAGGCTGCAGGTCCGGAACAGATACTTTCTCGGCTTGTGGAAGCGCCATGACCCGCGTTTTGCTAATGATCTCGTGCAAGCCCGCATAACCGTTCCTGCGCCTCATGGTTACGATCAACAATAACCAGCCGGGGTTGAGCGCCGCACTCCACGCCGCTTCCAGCCCGTCCATTAAACTTAACGTATAATCAACCGCTTGCTTGACTGCTAATTTGGAACCGGAATTTAAAATATCCTGAAGCGTCCCTCCCGTCATTAATTCCATGGTAATGACAGGCACTCCAGTAACGTTTTCGGCGCCAAAAACGTAGACACAATTCGGATGGTTGATAGATGCGGCAAGCCGCCCTTCTTGCTGAAATCTTTCTACAATATTAGTGGACAGAAAAGGAATGACGGTGAGAATTTTGATTGCGAGCTTGCGGTTGTTTTCGATGTTGTCGGCTTCCCATACCTCACCGAAGCCGCCTTTTCCCAGCCTGCGTATCAGGCGGTAGCTTCCAAAAAGTTGTCCCTCCGAAAGCTGCGAACCCGGCGAATCTCGTTTTGCCGGTTCTTGAGTATCGAGCCGGCTGGCGCCATGAGTTTCCTCATTTTCAATTTTCCGATTGGGATCGGAATCCATGTATTTATCACATCATAAACAGAAAAGAATACAAGAGTTCCGACCTCCAGGACCCTATGGAAAAGCGACGATTCGCACTTCTGCGCCCTTTTGTAGAACATGCTCGCCCGGAGGAACGGTGATGTATCCGTGGGCGAGAGCCAGGGTGGAGAGGCTTGCCGATTTGCCTGGAACGGGATATGCGAGAAGACCTTCGGCAGTCTGTTGCAACCGCACTCGTACGTAATCCGTTTTTGTTTTTAACGGCTTGACGTTCTCGGCCAGACGCGCAGACAGAGTTTGAAACCGCCTTTCGTGGAATTCAGGATAGTTGACATCAGTTCCTGAAAGATGAAAGAGAAAGGGAAGCACAAACTGGTAAAAAACAATGAGCGACGAAACGGGTTGCCCGGGCAGGCCGAACACCCACTTTGAGCCGATGGATGCAAAAATTGTCGGGTTGCCCGGGCGAATCGCCAGTCCATGAAAAAGGATCTGATGATCTGGAAACGAACGAATGACCTCAAGTGTGTAATCCCGCTCGCCCACGGAGCTTCCTCCCGAAACGAGCAGTACTTCAGAGATATCCAGCGCTTTTTGCATGGCTTCTTTTTGTGCGTCCATCTCATCGCGAATGATGCCGGTCGATTCAGCGTAGAAATGGAATTTTGACGCTGCCGATGCCAGCGCAAGAGCATTCGTTTCCCGAATCTGTCCCGGGGCAGCAACCCGGTCAAACGGGACCAGCTCATTTCCTGTGCTGATGATGGTCAAATGCGGTTTACTGATCACAGGAATTTCAGTAATTCCGAATGTCGCCAGCGCACTAAGGTCCTGTGGACGCAAACGATGGCCGGAGTCAAACAGCAAATCACCTTTGCGAAAGTCTTCGCCTTTTCGCTGAACATTTTCTTCTACAGCTACACTGCGTTTTATTGTCACGTTTTTCGAATCCTGTTCAGTGTCTTCCTGCATAACAACTGCATCAGCGCCTTCCGGAAGGAAGCCGCCTGTCGGGATGAACATGGCTTCACCGGAGTTTAAATAGAGGCCGGGTATTTCTCCCATGAAAATCTCTCCGGAAAGCTTTAACCGGGCCGGAACGGAAGCCACATCAGAGGATCGCACAGCGAATCCGTCCATAAACGAACGCGGCGCGGACGGCACATCTTCCATAGCGACGATCTTCATTGCCGGACAGTGATCGAGAGCATTGGCAAGCGGGAGAATCGCTTCACTCAGGCGCTCACACGCGGCCATCCGGCTCCAGGCTTCTTCAGGACTCAGGCTGTCAGGGATTCGCTTCTTTACGTTGATACTCACCATCCATGATTCGCTGATATTGATTGGATTGTGACCAGTTGTGCAGCTCTTTAATTCGAATGATCGGGAAAGGATGCGATCGAAACGCCGTGTGATACATCTTCATCACGCGCACGAAAAGCTGTTCATCCATGTCGCGAAGCTCGTCTGCCTGTTTCAGGATCTCATCAATGCTGATCTGCGTGTTTAAAGATTTGGAAAATCCCGAAAGTTTCGCCATGGCCGTATGCGCAATCTGCGGGTTCTGCACGACCAGTAGGCCGCCTCGATCGCAACTGAACTCTGCTTTTCGCTCCCACGAACGGAGCGCCATTTCGATTGGGAAAAATGTTATGGCCGCCACTTTGAACAGGATACCGAATATTTCAACTCCAACGTAGCTGAGGAGGTACAGAAGCGTCTTGTACATCATGTGATTGCATTTGATGTGCGACAATTCATGCGCAATCACAAAGAGAAGCTCCTCTTCCGTCAGAAGATCCAGAACGCCGGAGGTCATAATCACAGAATACTTCTCCATGCCGAAAGTAAAGGCATTGGGTATGTAAACCGTGGAAATGAAGATCTCAGGCATTTCCTGAATATCAAGAATAGAACATGATTCCCGGAACAGTTCGTGAACACGCGGAAATTGCTTTGGTGTAACTTTTACGTTCTGGGAAATGTTGAGCATTCTCAGTGTTCTTTCGATATAACTTCCGGAAATCTTTTTGAGAATCGTCTGCATTCCGGGAAGACGGTCAAGTTTTCGCAACGCTTCCCTGTCGGAACTGTGTTGAAACGCGCCGGGAGAGATTCCCGGAAATCGTTTCCGTTTGGATGAGGCTTTTCTGGGCATCATTTACTCCTGTTTACTTAATCTGTCCAGGATTTTTTCGTGGATTCCGTCAAAGGCTCCGTTTGACATCAGAATCAACTTATCTCCCGGACGCGCACTTTTAATAACGAATTCAATCACCTCTTCGTTCGATTGGAAATAGTGCGCCGGTGTTCCGTTTGAACCGATCTGTTCAATCAATTTCTGCGGATTCAAGCGAACTTCCTGCGCCAGCCTGTCGGGTTCAAAGACCGGAGCGATGATCGCGGTGTCTGCGGCGCCAAACGATTTAGCAAACTCTTCCTGAAAAACATTCCTTCTGCTGGACCATGATCTTGGCTCAAAAACACCAAAGATCCGCGCATCGGGAAAAGCCAGACGCGCGCCTTCCAGCGTTGATTTGATGGCCGTCGGATGGTGCGCAAAATCATCGTAAACCGCAACACCATTCGTTTCACCCCGCAATTCCATTCGTCTCTTCACTCCATTAAACGCTGTAAAGGCCTGTTGGATTTGCGCCAGGCTCAATCCGAGCTGCTTTCCCAGCACCGCTACGCCGGCAGCATTGGCCATATTGTGGCGGCCGAATACTCGCATGCGAAAGCTCTCCCCATTCAGAGCAAAGCACGCTTCGCCGTTATGCCGGCCCTCCAGTTGAATACGAAAATCGCTTTCCGGATGAAACCCAAAACTAACAACGCGGCTGTATCCTCTCCTGGCCAGTCCGGTTGCCGGCTCGCTGTCGCGATTCACAAGTATGGTCCCGTTTGAAGGAATGATCTTGATCAGTTGCCGGAAAGCGTTTTCCACCGCCTGCAGGTCGGAATAAATATCAGCGTGATCAAATTCAACCGGATTCAACACTACGATTTCCGGAAGATAGCTGACAAACTTGGGCCGCCTGTCCATGAATCCCGTATCGTATTCATCCCCTTCGATCACAAAGTGACTTCCGTCCGGCTTCCACTGATAGCTTCTTCCGAAGTTTAACGGCAATCCCCCCACCAGAAAAGACGGGTTGAGGCCGGCGCTTTCCAGAAGCCACGCCGCCATGGATGCGGTTGTTGTTTTGCCGTGCGTGCCTGCAATCACGATCGAAGATCGCTCCCGCAGAAAAAATTCCTTCACTGCTTCAGTCATCGAACAGTAAAGGAGTCGCCGGTTGAGGACCTCTTCCAGCTCGGGATTGCCGCGCGGTATCGCGTTTCCAACGATAACGAGATCGGGATCTGCCTCCGGTAAATTTTCCGGCCGATATCCCGGATATAATCTGATCCCCATCGTTTCCAGTTGCGTGCTCATCGGGGGATACATGTTGGCGTCTGAGCCGCACACTTCGAAGCCTTTGTTCTTCAGCAAACCGGCAAGCGATGCCATTGCCGTTCCACAAATTCCAACCAGGTAAATACTTCTAATACGTTCGAAGTTCAAACGACGGCTCCTTCCAGGATCTCGAGTCTGAATGAAGGATCGTTGCCGGCACGGGCCCGAACGCCCAGCGGAAGAGTCCAGTTCAGTCCGCTAACGTGGCCTGAAGGGAAATTGAAATATACCGGTTTGTTGAGCGGACCGAGAAGTTCCAGGATGACTTCCTGCAGAGTATATCCTTGATTTTCTGTCTGAAGGCAGTCCTTCATTTCGCCAAAAATAAAAGCCCGTACTCTGTCGAAGAGGCCGATCGTCTTCAAATGTGTGAGCACGCGGTCAATCTGGTATGGCTTTGCACCGACGTCTTCCAGAAACAGAATGGCATCCGTCCAGTCCGGCTGCCATGCAGTTCCGACAGCAGTTTCCATAAGAGTCAGGCATCCGCCGTGAAGAATTCCTTCTGCGTCGCCGGGAATGAGCGTTTCCACGGAATCCGGAGCCAGCGTGTATGGACCCGTTTGCATTAACGCATTTTGCAGCGATTCCAGATGGACTTGATTGCGGGCGAAATCACCCGAAGCCATCGGGCCATGAAACACCACCCAGTTGTGAAGGTGTTGAAAGTACAGGTGCAGACTCGTGATGTCGGAACATCCCAGTAATATTTTTGGACTCAGACCGGTGAAATCGCTCGTGTTGGTCAGAATTCGTGGAGATCCATATCCGCCGCGCGCAAAGAAGATCGCATCGATCAACGGATCGCGCAAAGCGTCCAGCAATTCGATACGACGTTCCTCATCGCTGCCCGCAAGATAGCGAAATTTCCGGTAAACGTTTTTGCCGAACTGCGGTGTGAGCCCGATCGCTTTCAACGCTTCCATTCCAGGTTCAAAAAAATCGGGACGCACAGGACTTGCAGGAATTACAATCTGCACACGGGAAGCTGAATGAATCCGTTTTGGTTTCAACATAGCTGATCGGGATCAGCCGACAGGATTCTCTCTCTTGGCCAGCAGGTGATCGAGATCACCGCTCACAAACTGATCGTAAGCTTTTCGCGCCGCATCCTGTTCGGCCTCTTTTTTTGTGGTGCCGCTGCCGCAGGCAACGGCTACACTGCGGATGCGAATATCGACATGAAACACTTTTTGATGATGCGGACCTTCTTCAAGGATTATGGTGTAATCCGGTGGAGCTTCTCCGACGCTCTGCAACTTCTCCTGCAAAATCGATTTGAAATCGTTGAAATGAAAATCCTGTTCAACCACTTCGTGCATCGTTTTCCGGAAATGAAAATGGATAAAACGCTTCGCTTCGTCCAGTCCGCCATCAAGATAAATGGCCGCAATCACTGCTTCAAAGGTGTTTGCCAGCAATGATCTCTTGCCCCTTCCTCCGGTCTTTTCTTCTCCCCGGCCCAGAAGTAAATGGTCCCCGAGCTCCATTTCACGCGCTTTCGCGCTCAAAATATCCGTGCTGATGATGTATGACTTCACCTTCGACATATGCCCTTCCGCATATTGATGGGAGTACGCGTCAAATAATAACTCACTGATGATGAATCCCAGAATGGAGTCCCCAAGAAACTCCATCGTTTCATTGTCATCGATCTTGTTTTCCGCGTTTTCGTGCGAATAAGAACGGTGAGTCATTGCGCGCAGCAATATTTCTTTGTTGCGGAAGGTGTAGTCGATTTTCCGCTCGAGATCCTCGAACATAAAGGGTTGTTATTTTATCATAGCAACCGCGCCTCTGTAAAACATGATTTCCTGTGCAACCCGAGATGGATGTAACACACCCCTTTGTGCCGGGGGGAGGCTCGCATCTCACGTCGTTCGACGAACAATCATCCGGCCGGACAGGTTCGGAGGGCCCGCCACCACAAATTAGGTGGCGTTTATGGTGTCTCAAATCCAGCGGAGATTGTAACTCACACTGCGGCCTTTCGCCGGATTTTGATGAAAGATCTCCTTCTTGAGTAAATCCGTTATTTCACGGTATGCCGTAACCCTGCTCACTTTGGTGATGGCGCGTATTTACGAGTCGTCATTCCACCCTCAAAGCCTTCCCATCCAGCATCCAAAAGGCGGTTCACTACCTTGCGCTGGCGTTCATTCAAATCCATTGTTTCGTGATGATTTCCATGCGGGCACTATTGCTGACCGCGCCTTGTAATTTGCAAGGCATGTTGATGAAGCTGTCAAGTCCGCGCGGCGGAGTCATGGCCGTTGAGGGCGGTCATTGATACCAACATTTTCCTTGCCGGCCTTCTCAATGTAGACGGCGGGGCCGCGAAAATCATCAGGGCTTTCCGCGACGGGGAATTCGAACTTGTCGTCACACATGAGGTGTTCGATGAGTATGTTCGCGTCATTCACATTTTCGATAACGCCGTACCCGCGCACAAAAGCGAGGAATTGCTGGAACTGGTATTCGAAAAGGCCGTCAAAGTAAGACCGGCAGCACAAGAGGGCTGTGTACCGATGCGGATGATGAAAAGTTTCTTTCCGCTGCTCTGGCAGACCACGCGGACTTGCTTGTGACGAAGTACAAGAAGCATTTTCCCAGAAACGTCTCATCACTGAAGATCGTGAACGTGAGAAGATTTCTGCTGGAGATTGAGCGATTGCGTGAGGCCCGTCGTATCCGGCGGCGCTGACCTCGCGTCGCGCATCTCCCGAAAGAATTCGGATGGCTCGCGTCTGGTGGTGGGCACTAACTAAGACTGGTGGCATTCACTTGCTAAAGCTGGAGAACCTCAGCTTTGCGCCACCGGTCTTAACTGCGTGGCGCGATGATCATTCTGATGGCTTTGGTTGCCCGTTTTGCGGCGTCTGGTCGCAGGTTTCGGCATCGCATTTAGGCAACGAACTTCCCTGCCCGAATTGCAGCAAGGCGGTCAAGCTAAACCCTTTCACCATCGATGCCGATCGGCGGCCAATCGCGAAGGCGTGGCCAAGATAATTTGAGCGTTCCTGCCCGCCCGCCGCAAATTAGGACAGCACCTTGAATTGAGTTGAGATACATGGCACAAAAGTTGCCGCTTCAGACAGTATGCTGCGAAGACTCTTACGTGACTGCAGGCAACGGCAGGAGGATGAAAAACTCATCCGCCTGCTGCGTGGCGCATTTCGTCTCTCGCTTGGGAAAGGCGATCTCAACCGCTACCGGGAGATAGTGCGGCGGAAGCCGGCGTTTCGGCTGCCGGAAATAGAGCGTCTCACGATTCTGGCTATCGAAACGGCAAAGACTTCTGCGAAGGAGAGCTATGCTCTTTTCGAACTTGTCCAGGCCGCTGCGGTCGGGAATTGTGATCTGCTGACACGCAGCCGGGTCACGGTAACACTTGCAGAAGCAGCCATCCGTAATGGCCATTATGAACGTGCTCGCGAGGCTTGTGCCGATGCGTTTGAAGGATTGCAGATCCTGGATGGTTACTTTGAATCCAGCGAAAGGCAGATGCGGATTTCCATGCAAGGTCGAATCGAACATGCCTGGAACATCCTCAGGCTGAAGGTACCGACAGGAGACCATCCTTTGGACCCCGCCAACGATATTGTGAAAGAGTGCGCCGAATTGATCCGTTGGAATTCGGATTCCGGATCGGGTCAAGGTCTGTTGGCACAGTCAGACGCCACTGCGCGTCTAGCCATTCGCATGCAGCGCTGGGTCAAGCACACGGAACACAAGATTGCTCCTACCATTCAGGCGCTGCAGAACCGGTTGCGAGAGTCTGCAAGGAATTCTTTTGTGTGCGCGCGTTACCTGGTAACTCTCGCGGACGCGTTGGTCCTTATAGAGCAATGGCGCCCGGCCGCTCTTATATATGGGGATGTGTTGCGCCTCAAGAATATCGACCTGAAACACCCGATCGGAATTCATGCGGCAGTTCAGGAAGCCTACTGCTGTTTGACGTCTGAAAATGCTCTTCACTGCGCGGATCTGCTGAAGCGGATCGATGGGGAGTCTCTCAAACAGTTGTCTGAGTTGATACTGACCGTCGCAGCCGAAACCGCACGATACCATGCGGTTGACTACCGCTGCCGCCTGGAGTCCGGAAAAGCCGTAGCCGCCGACACATTGACCACGATCCGCGGCCTGACACGGCAGGTCTCGATTCTCCTTTCGTATCCCCAGGACCGCCTGTGCTACCTTCGCAACCTCTTCTATTCCCGGCTGGTGCAAGACATGGATTCAATCCTGAAGACGACAGTCGTTTGAACGCTGCCTTTCCAGATGAAAGCTACTGTTTCACCACGCGTTCCACGTATAGAAGGTCGCAGGACCCCTGTCCTGTATCTTCCCGCGTCAGGGAAGAGCTCCAGTGGTACCGTTGTTGTTTGCGCGTACCCTGAACGTTGACAAGGTATCCTTCCAGATAAATCGTGTCTCCTTCTTCGACATCCAGAACTTTTTCGTAGACCATTTCCGTTGCAGGAATAATGTGCACATTGGCTGATTGTTCACGGATTTCTTTTTCACCGTACGGGGAACCTGCGCTCCACTCGTAAAAATACCAGCGCATTGACTGATTCCACGAAATCCAATCATCCACAGAAGTTCTCGACATCTCGCCCCAGCCGAGCGCAAGATCCAGCGGCGACAGAGTCGCTTCCCAGCCGAGCCAGTACCGTTCACGGCCCAGCACTCGCGCTGCGATCCTGTAACTTGCCACAGGAGTTATTGTGAACTGGTAGCTTCCTATTGATTTCTCGATCGGGACACGTTTCTCTTCAGCGAGACCCGTCTGCTCCGGCTGATCCTGCGGGTCAAGATCTTCGGCAGATACGAAACACGCAAGGACAATGATGATGATCGTTGAGAGCGTTCGACTAAACTTCATCGGAGGCGGAATTTGAAATGATCACATCGAGTTCCTGATGTAGCCGCGGCAGGATTTCATCGTAAGTAAACGCTCCGATCGTATTCGCACGTCTTTTGAAGTTAACGTGAGTCGGACCACACCAGAGGCCCAGATCGGCATCATCCGTCTCGCCCGGACCATTCACACGGCATCCCATGACTGCGATCGTGATCTTGTGCGCCGCAGCGTATGCCGTTATGATTTTTACCTGTTCGGCCAACTCAACAAATTTTTCATTTTCAACGCGCGAACAACTCGGACACGAAATGATATTCAGTCCCTTTCCAAAATCAGGAACCGAAATGAACCTTCCGGCATAAACATCTTCAATGATCTGTTTCCCGACAATTACTTCTTCATGCTTGCGCGGATTGGGAAGGGTTAGCGAAACGCGGATCGTATCTCCGATTCCTTTGGCCAAAAGCTTTTCAAAAGCAAGCCGAGATTTGATGATTCCTTCCGGAGGAAGCCCGGCTTCCGTTACGCCGAGATGCAGCGGGACCTGCGGCATGCGATCGCTGAATTGCTCGTTGACTTCCAGTACTTTTTGTGGATCCGAGTCTTTTAAACTGACGACGTAGTTCTCGAAATTCAGATCCTCAAGCAACCCGCAATGGTATATTGCTGATTCAACAATTGCTTTCATTTGATCGCCAGGATACCGTTCCAGAAATTCGGGAGCGACGGACCCGCAGTTTACGCCGATGCGTAGCGCTACTCCGTGATCGCGAGCGACATCAACAATCCACTTCACCTTTTCCGGTACGCTTTTTTGTTTTTCATGGTGGTGAAGATGGCCCGGGTTGTAACGAATCTTGTCTACTGAATTTCCAATCTTTGCTGCCAGTCGATAATTCTCCTGGAGATCCACGGACAGAGTTGCTGTTGTCTGGCGCCTTACCTCTTTTAAAGCCTCTGCATCTTTATCGCTGTCAATCGCAATCCTTACTATGGCGGCTCCGGCGCTGTGAAGCTGATTTGTCTGTTCAACCGTGGCGTCAATGTCTTGTGTGCGGGTAGCGCACATGCTTTGCACGGCGATCGGTTCGCCTGCGCCAATGTACAGCGAGCCAATCCTTACTTTTCGAGTAGGCTTTCGATCGATTCCCATAAGCAGTTAAAGATATCCGGATCTCAACAAAAAATCCATCTCATGTTCGGTTTTTCTACATTTCGTGAAAAGCAGGCAAAATGCCTGCGGCCCATAGTGCGGACAGGATGTCCGCGCTCCCTATGGATCGCAGGCTTCCAGCCTGCATTAGGGGCCGCGGACTTCCAGTCCGCAGGCGGACACGGGTGCCAGCCCCATGGTCCGGCGCGCGGTCAATCGGACATTTTCATGATTGTTTTCCAGTGAGCTTCTGTGACCGGCATCACGGAAAGACGGGACATGCGAACCAGAAGAAAATCGGCGAATTCGTTGCGGGATTTTATCGCAGCCAGCGATACTGGCTTTTTCAATCGCTGCCCGATCTTGATGTCTACCACGACCAGTTTATCGTCGCCACTCTTAGGATCAGAATAAGCTTCTTTCATGATCTCGGCGGTTCCCACGATCGCTTTTTCGTCACCGCTGTGGTAGATGAATACCTGGTCACCCTTTTTGCAGCCGCGCAAATGTTTTAACGCAAGATTGTTCGAAACGCCATCCCACGTTGTCCGCTTATCTTTTTCAAGATGCGGATAGCCATATGTTTCCGGATCCGACTTAAACAACCAGTAGCCCATATTTGATTTCAGATTTCAGATTGCAGATTTCAGATTGAACGGTTCAGTCTACAATCTCATTTCAAAATCTGCAATCTGAAGTCTAGCCGAATCTAGCCGGGACCCTCTATGGACCGCAGGCATCCTGCCTGCATTGAGGAGCGCGGACTTCCAGTCCGCTAGGCAGGCCAGAGGCCTGCGGCCCATAATGCAGGCGGGACGCCTGCGCTCCTCGTGGTTACTTCAAAATCTGAAAGTCCCGATCAGCCCCTTGCTTTTCCCTGATTGGCCACCGCTTGCATTGCTTTTGCCACGTCATCCGGATCCCCAAGATAGTAATTTTTGAGTGGCTTGAGGTCTGCATCGAGTTCATAAACGAGCGGCATACCGGTTGGAATATTCAGTCCGACAATTTCTTCATCAGGGATGTTGTCCAGATACTTAACGAGCGCGCGCAAACTGTTGCCGTGCGCGGCGATGATCACTCGTTTTCCGGACTTTACCTCGGGTGCAATGCGTTCATGCCAGTGCGGCAGAAACCGCTCTACCGTATCTTTTAAGCACTCTGTTAACGGAAGTTCAGTTTCGCCGAGGTCCTTATACCGTGGATCGTGACCGGGATACCGTTCGTCCATTTTTTCGAGGGATGGCGGGGGAATATCATAACTCCGGCGCCAGATGAGCACTTGCTCATCACCGTATTTGGCGGCCGTTTCCGCTTTGTTTAATCCTTGAAGGGCGCCGTAGTGGCGTTCGTTCAACCGCCACGATTTTTCCACCGGTATCCACATCTCGTCCATCTCATCCTCAACCAGCCACAGCGTGCGAATGGCGCGTTTTAAAACGGATGTAAATGCAAGATCAAACGTGAATCCTTCTTTCTTGAGAGTCTTTCCGGCCTGCCTCGCTTCCTGCACTCCTTTTTCGGATAAATCCACATCGGTCCAGCCTGTGAATCGATTTTCTTTATTCCAGGTACTTTCTCCGTGACGCAACAAAACAACTTTATACATATTTCACCTACTAGAGACGCATCCGGAAACCATGGAGCGCAGGCTTCCAGCCTGCATTACGGACCGCAGGCTTCTAGCCTGCCGATGAGCGGACTGGAAGTCCGCGCTCCTAAATGCAGGCAGGATGCCCGCGCTCCGAACGTCACTGGAATTTCGGGAGTCTGGCATACTGAGCGCGTTCACCGAGTTCCTCTTCGATGCGCAGGAGTTGATTGTATTTGGCCGTGCGGTCGGATCTGCTGGCGCTTCCCGTCTTGATTTGACCGCAGTTGGTTGCGACTGCAAGGTCCGCAATCGTAGTATCTTCCGTTTCGCCGGAACGATGACTGGTGATACAGGTGTACTTTGCTTCAAAGGCCATGTTCATCGTTGCCAGTGTCTCAGTCAGGCTGCCGATTTGATTGACCTTAATCAAAATGGAATTTGCAATTCCTTTTTCGATACCCTGGCGGAGCTTTTCCGTGTTGGTCACAAACAAATCATCGCCAACGAGCTGCAATTTCTTTCCGAGTTTATCTGTTAAGAGCTTCCACCCGTCCCAGTCATGCTCACCCATTCCGTCTTCGATCGAGAAAATAGGAAAACGGGTCAGCCAGCCTTCGTACATTGAAATGATCTGTTCGCTGGATTTTTGTGACCGGTCGGACTTCTTAAAGATGTAGTTGCCGTCCTGATAAAATTCGCTGGCTGCAACATCGAGAGCCAGGCTGATCTGCTCTGCCGGTTTGTAGCCGGCCGATTCAATTGCTTTGAGAAGCAGTTCCATGGCTTCTTCGTGAGATTTGAGCTGAGGAGCAAATCCGCCTTCATCGCCAACCGCAGTGATATTACCGGCTTTTTTCAACAGCTTTTTGAGATGGTGGAAGACTTCGCAACCCATACGAAGGCCTTCAGAAAATGAAGGCGCTCCGTGAGGCACAATCATGAATTCCTGGATATCCAGATTGTTATCGGCATGCGCGCCACCGTTGATCACGTTCATCAGCGGCACCGGCAGTGTTACACCATTCCCTCTACTCAAATAGTCGAACAGACTTCGCTTTTCCGATGCAGCGGCCGCTTTGGCAACGGCGAGCGACACGCCCAGAATTGCATTGGCTCCCAGATTGGATTTGTTGGCGGTTCCGTCCATCCGGATCATGATTTCATCGATCTCGTTTTGATTTGACGCATCCTTGCCGGCCAGCGCAGGCGCAATCTTCTCCCGGATGTTATTAACGGCTATTCGCACACCTTTTCCCAGATGTCGTTTGGGATCGCCGTCCCGAAGTTCAAGCGCTTCATATTGTCCTGTAGAAGCTCCCGAAGGAACTGCAGCCCTTGCCCTTGTTCCATCAATCAAATACACTTCAGCTTCTACTGTCGGAGTTCCACGTGAATCAAGCACTTCGCGCGCAAGTATCTTTTCAATTGTTGCCATGGGATTCCCTCACAATGAATTCATTTTGAATGCTATCATAGTTGATAGTATGAGACTCAACTATTTTGACTTGAATTTTCCTGGAACCTATATTTTATTTACTTGGCAGCCCGATCCGGTGTTTTTGAGGTTTGGTCGCAATTTCGGGCCTGGAGAAAAAAACTATGAAAGCAGCTAAGAACAAAGGGAAAGTGAGCGTCCCGGATATCATTTCGATACTGCCTCTTCGTGATGCAGTTTTGTATCCGGAGTTGATGATTCCACTGGTTGTCGGCAGAGACCGTTCGGTGAAATTGATTGAAGACTCCATCAAGAATGACAACATTATCGGACTTGTAACTCAAAAGGATCCCAAGATTGAGGAACCCAAACAGGATGATCTGTACGGCCTGGGAACTACAGCGCTGATAACGAAAATGATTCGCATGCCGGACAGCACTCTGCGGGTCATCGTTCAGGGGTTGTCCCGTTTTCGTGTTGAGTCATTTTTGCAGACCGCCCCGTACTATGTGGCCAAAGTCGACATTATTGATGAACCTGAGGAGAAGAATCTGGAAATTGACGCGCTCGTCATGAACGCCAAGAAACTCTTCAAGAAATTGAGCGAGATGGCCAGCTATCTTTCCTCGGACCTTGCTTCAGTGATCGTCAATATGGAATCCGCAGGCAAGATGGCGGACCTCATTGCGTCCAGTCTGAAGATTTCAACGGATGAAAAACAGGAGGTCCTGGAGAGCATTACCCTGAAGGACCGTCTGGAAAGAGTAAACTTGCTGCTGAATAAGGAAATCAACATCCTTGAAATCGGCAACAAAATTCAGTCGCAGGTGAAAGGCGAGATCGACAAGACCCAGCGCGAGTACTATTTACGTGAGCAGTTAAAAGCAATTCAGAAGGAGCTGGGCGAAGGCGACGAACGCGGAATGGAAGTCGAAGAATTCCGCGAGAAAATCGAAAAGGCAAAGATGCCTGCGGATGTGAAAAAAGCTGCAGAAAAGGAATTAAAACGACTTTCCAAAATGCACCCGGCTTCGGCGGAGTACAGTGTTTGCCGTACGTATCTGGAAGTGCTCGTAGAGCTGCCCTGGATGACCGGCACTGAAGATAACCTGGATGTAAAGGAAGCGGCCAAAGTGCTCGATGAAGATCATTACGATCTGGAAAAAGTGAAAAAGCGAATTGTGGAATACCTGGCCGTGCGGCAGTTGAAGGCGGACATGAAAGGTCCGATTCTTTGTTTTGTCGGACCTCCCGGAGTGGGAAAGACTTCGCTGGGACGTTCCATTGCGCGCGCACTCGGACGCAAGTTCGTTCGTATTTCACTGGGCGGCGTTCGAGACGAAGCGGAAATACGTGGACACCGCAGAACGTATGTCGGAGCTTTGCCGGGACGCATTATCCAGAGCATCAAGAAGGCGGGCTCCAATAATCCTGTCTTTATTCTGGATGAAGTGGACAAGATCGGTACCGATTTCCGTGGCGATCCGTCATCTGCATTGCTGGAAGTTCTGGATCCTGAGCAAAACTTCGCGTTTTCAGATCATTACCTGGAAGTGCCGTTCGATCTCTCTAAAGTAATGTTCATCGCTACGGCAAATCTGCTGGATCCTATACCGGCAGCGCTCCATGATCGTATGGAAGTCATTGAAATTCCCGGTTACATCGATGAAGACAAACACCGTATCGCAACGAATTTTCTCATTCCAAAACAAAAGGACGCTCATGGTCTGAAACCGGAACAGATCACCTTTGAAGATGAATCGGTCAAGGAAATTATCCATAACTACACGCGTGAAGCGGGTGTACGCAACATGGAAAGGGAACTGGCCACCATCTGCCGCGGTGTCGCCAAAGAAGTTGTGGAAGGCACTACTCAGCAGAAGGTCATCAATGTGGAAGAAGTCAGCAAATACCTCGGACCGATCAAATTCTTTTCAGAAGTTGCGGAACGGACCTCTGTGCCGGGCGTCGCAACCGGGCTTGCCTGGACCGCTACAGGCGGCGACATCCTGTTTGTAGAAGCCAGCAAAATGAAAGGGAAGCGAACGCTTTCGCTGACCGGCCATCTGGGAGATGTCATGAAAGAATCGGCCCAGGCTGCGCTGAGCTTTCTGCGCTCCAAAGCAAAAGATCTGAATATCGCGGAGGACTTTTTTGAAGATCTGGATATTCATATTCACGTCCCGGCCGGCGCACAACCCAAGGATGGTCCCTCAGCAGGAATTACCCTCTTTGTTGCCATGCTTTCGATGCTCACTTCGCGACCTGTGAAAAACGACGTTGCCATGACCGGTGAAATTACGTTGCGAGGCGCCGTGCTTCCTGTCGGCGGAATCAAAGAAAAAGTTCTTGCAGCAAGGAGAGCCGGTCTCAGAAAAGTGATTCTACCGGAACGAAATCGCAAGGACCTTGACGATGTACCCGCGAACGTGAAAGAAGATCTTGAGTTCTTCTTCATCAAACGGATCGATGAAGTTATCGAGCTCGCGGTCAATCCGAAGAAGGAAGATAAGATTCTTCCGGAAGAAGAAGCCGCCCTGCTGGAAGCAAAACGTTACAGCGAAACGACGCCCAATAATCCGGTGAACTGACGGCGTTTCTGATCCATTCCATCCTGTGATATAAAACAGGGGTTTTATGGATCGAACTCTTTATTTTCAAGACCCGTTTTTCAGCCCGTTCATTCAGACTTACCTGTTTCTGCTTGGCTCTATCGTAGGTTCCTTTCTGAATGTGTGTATCTACAGGATTCCACTTCATAAGTCGATCGTTACGCCGCGTTCACGATGTCCGCAATGTGACTCCCGGATTCCCTGGTATCACAACGTTCCCATTCTCAGCTATGTATGGTTGCGGGGAAAATGCTTCAATTGCACACAGCGGATTTCTCCTGTTTACCCTGTTGTAGAACTCATGACTGCATTTTTGTTTTTGCTGCTGTATCGTTACTTCGGCATTTCAGTGGTGTTTGTCATCTATGCTTATTTCGGCTGCAGCGTGATTGCGTTGATGTTTATTGATTATTACCATCGATTGCTGCCGGCACGAATCACTTTTTCGGGAGTTGCAATCGGTTTTGCTACTTCATTTGTAAACCCGTATATCGGCTGGATGGATTCGCTGAAAGGCCTTTTGTTCGGCGCAGCCATTCTCCTTTTTGTATTTTTTGCTTTTAAATGGATCCGGAAAAAAGAAGGTCTGGGTGATGGGGACATTGTCATGCTCGCGATGGTGGGCGCTTTCCTGGGATGGCAGAATGTTTTGCTTGTTTTGTTTCTGTCTTCGCTTCTGGGGAGTTTGATCGGGTTTGTGTTTATCTTTTTTCTAAAGAAGGGTCCTGACTTTCTTTATCCGTACGGCACTTTTATCGGCGCCGCAGCGCTGCCTGCCATTTTCTGGGGCGAAAGGGCCTGGAATCTGTTTATTGGCTAGATCTTCAGCAGTTTTTCCACGGAAAAGAAGCTACCGAGGAAGCCCAGGAGAGCGCCTCCAAAAACCACCGCAAGGATCATCTCCGGCGATAAAAAGTGCAGCGCTTCCACTGAAAAGAAGGGGGCATTCAGAGTTGTTACTTTTGCGATGATCCCCTGGTACATCAAAAAGAGGCAGCCGACTGCGGCAACACCTCCCAGGAGGCCCTGCAGAACACCTTCTGTTAGAAATGGTCCTTTGATAAAGCCGTTTGTGGCGCCGACCAGTTTCATGATTTCAATTTCATCTTTTCGGGAAAGGACAATCAACTTGATCACGTTACTGATTGAAAAGGTTGCGGTAAACATCAGAATGCCCCCGAAAAAAAGCCCGACAATTCGAACGAATCTGATAATGAATTGAATTCGATCGATCCATTCCTGATCGTATTCCACGTCGTCTACCTGCTTTTCTTTCCGGACGAGATTCACGAGTTCCTGAACGGATGAGTTATTTTGAAACTCTTTCCGCACCGTGATTTCGTACGAAGGAGGAAACGGATTGCTGTCGAGCTCGGATGAGATTTGTTTCATGCCCGGATAGTATTTTTGAAATCGTTGAAGCGCTTCCTGGTCCGTGACAAAAACGTAACGACCGACTACGGGAGATAACTTGATCAATGATTCGAGGCCGGCTGTTGATTCGCGTGTTGCCTCTTTGCTCAGAAAAACGTTGATGTGAACATTTTCTGTCCACTGGCCGATCATCGTCTTCAGATTCTCAGCGGTCAGGAGAAAAAGCCCGAAAGTAAAAAGCGAAAACACGATGATTGCCATCGAAATGAGGTTGTTGAGCCGGTTCGACCATAGATTGGAAGAAGCCTCCGATAAAAAATACCGTAGAACATGAAAAAAACGCATAGTTAAACCGTAACGTCTTCCGTCAGACGCCCATGATCCAGCTGGATGACCCTTCCTTTAATCCGGTGAATCATTTCTTTGTCGTGCGTAGCAACTAATACCGTAGTTCCTCTGGCATTGATTCGTTTGAAGATTTGCATGATCTCGAGCGCCAGCTCGGGGTCCAGATTTCCCGTCGGTTCATCAGCAAGAAGAAGAACCGGCTCGTTGATGAGGGCCCGCGCGATTGCCACTCGCTGTTGTTCTCCTCCGGAAAGCTGCATTGGATACGAATGCATTTTATGCTGCAATCCGACCATCTTGAGGATTTCGAATGCCCGCTTACGCTGAATCTTTGCAGAAACTCCGATCACGTGAAGCACAAAAGTCACGTTTTCGTAAACGGTTTTCCTTTTGAGCAGTTTAAAATCCTGAAACACAAAACCCATATTACGGCGAAGAATCGGAATCTGATGAGACGGAATGCTTGCAAAATTTCTACCGTTAACGATGATCTGTCCGGTGGTTGCCGTTTCCTCCCGGATCAACAATCGAAGCAGAGTCGTCTTTCCTGCGCCGCTTGCTCCGGTAACAAAAGCAAACTGCCCTTTCGGTATATGAAGAGAAAGATCACTCAATGCGGTATATTCTCTGTCATACCTCTTTGTTACATGAAACATCTTGATCATGATGCCGGGTTCTCCAATCCGGACTGGCCCGAGCCAGACAGATTTATTGTTAACGCAATCGCGCGAAGTTGCAATGATATACGCTGTAACGAGCCAGAGAATCGTTTCACCTCATAGGCCTTCCTGCGCTATTTGGAGCCTTTGAGCGGGTTTTGTCGGAAGGAATCCCTGTACTGATCTAAGCATGGTGTACATTGAGGCATTCGAAGCTCAGATTGGTTCGTACTGCAAAATGACCTTTCGGCAAGTTCATCATGCTCGTTTCCTGATTGTTCCGGGCCAAACCGGATCAGCGTTCGAACAAACACAGACCCTGAGTAGGAGGAATTATGGTTGCAAAGTTCTTTTTGTCCTTGTTTTCCTTCCTGGTTTTTCAATCGCTCGTTTTTGCCCAGTTAAAATTGGAGATCAGACTTTCTCCCAAGGAGACTATTGTTCAATGTGAACCGAATCGCTTGTATATCGCAATTGAAAATATGTCTAAGGACAACCTGAAGGTAGAAGGCGTTCGCAACTTAATAGGTAGTTCCCTCTTAACGCTCTACGTGAACGGTGCTGCGTCTATCTACTTTCCGCTGCAGGAGGCAATTCTTGGCTTTGGTTCAGACCCGAGATTGGGGCCAGGAGAGAGGGTTGACACAAGTATGGGGTTGTCGTATCCGGTTTTCAATACACCAGGCAAATACCAAATACAATTGATTGCAGATTTTTCGCGCTCCCCAGGTGGTTTTTTTAGCGGAAGGATTGAGTCTAATATTGTCCTCTTAACAGTCCAAACACCTACTGGTGAAGACTTTCTTGCCTGGCAGGATGCTTATCTTCAGATAATTCATGCAGAAGGGCTTGCGGGAAGTCACGATGAACGATCCCTTTGCAGCAGGCTATTCGATTCGATGGTTCTCAAAGAACATCCGAAATCCATTTATATGGCATATGCGTTGTGGCGGCAAGGACTTTCAGGCTCCGGCTCCTGGAAGGAAATTGGGCCAGAGAGGGAATTTGGATATAACCAAAGTCAACAAGAATTTCTAATCTCAGATCCTGGCGCTCTAGAATCGTGGCAAAAAAGCATAAGAGATGTTATCGAACCCTGGGAAGAGCTTAACCAGAATTTTACGGATTTTGTTTACCGCGATCAGCTTTTATTTGAGCTTTCCAGAGCTTACATACGTATCGGACAATCGCAAAAGGCAATCGCCCTTTTGAAAGAACTCCTACAAAGACATCCACGTAGTGAGCATGCAGGGAAAGCGGAAGAGTACAAACAGTTCCTTCATGCCAAAAATGTATGGAAAGAATGATATTAGAGAAGTGTGTCTTTCGGCAGCGACTTTGCGTTAAAAAATCTTTGCTTTTTTTGCAACGATTTAACTTGTAACGGTCTAAAACGTAGTGGCAGCAGTTCTAGAAACGCATCCGGAAACCCCTGTTGTGTGGCGGCGGGCGTCCCTGCCCGCCGTTGGCTCGACGAGCGATGGGCAGGCACGGAGGCCTGCCCCCACTGATTGATGGGTTTCCGGATGGACTTCTAGTTTAGAATGGGGTGCTTCGAATTTGTTTCGGATTTCGATATTAGTATTTCGTAATTATGATTGAGCTTGTCTGGTTTTTCGATTTTAATATTTCGGATTTCATGCATGAAATCTCAAATATCTTTGGCCAGGCGGTCCTTGAGCAGGCGATTCACAAGGCCGGGATTGGTCTTGCCGCCGCTTGCTTTCATGACTGATCCCACCAGCGCGCCGAGGAGTTTGATCTCGCCGTTTCGGTATCTCGAGACCAGGTCCGGGTTGGCGGACAGAGCCTGATCGATAAACTGCAGCACACTCGCTTCATCCGATAGCTGAGTCATGTTTCTTTCCCGAACAATCTGGTGCGGCATCTTGCCCGAATTCCACATTTCGTTGAATACTTCTTTTGCCTGACTGCCGCTGATAGTGCCTTGTTTGATCAGTCCGATCAGTTCGGCAAGATGACCGGGACTCATTTGAGACCCGGAAACGGGTTTTCCGCTCACGTTTACCTTTTCCATCACATCCCGAAGTATCCAGTTCGCAGACGACTTTGGTTCACCGCTGAGCCGAACAGTCTGTTCATAGAAATCTGCAAGCACAATCTCTTCGGTGAGCGTGATCGAATCCGAAGCTGACAGATGATAGTCGTGCTGAAATCGTTTTCGTTTTGCCTCCGGAAGCTCCGGCAGCGATTCCTTAATCCGGCTCAAAAGTTCCGGACCAATTTCCAACGGCAACAGATCGGGTTCCGGAAAATACCGGTAGTCCTGCGCCTCTTCCTTTGATCGCATCGGTTCAGTTGTTCCCCTGTCTGCATTAAAGAGTCGCGTTTCTTGAATGATTTCCTTGCCTGAAGCGATTTCCTTCTGCTGCCTGTCTATTTCGTGCTCAAGCGCCTTCAGGACATTCTTGAAGGAATTAAGATTCTTGATTTCAACTCGTGTCCCGAGCTTCGAAGCCCCTTTTTCACGAATGGAAATGTTGGCATCGCAACGTAGATTCCCTTCTTCCATATTTGCTTCGGAAACGCGACAGAATTGCAAAATGGTCTTTAGCTCCTTCAAATACAGATACGCTTCTTCAGGACTCCGGATATCCGGCTCCGTCACAATCTCGATCAACGGAACTCCGGCACGATTTAAATCCACATAGCTGAAATTTCCATGATCCTCCACTCCTTCGTGAAGCAGTTTGCCGGCATCTTCCTCCATGTGAATCCGCATGATGCGAATCTTCCGTTCGTTTTCGGCAGTCCTTACCCGCAAATAACCGTTAACAGCCAGTGGTTGATCGTACTGGGAAATCTGGTAGCCTTTCGGCAGGTCCGGATAAAAATAATTCTTTCTTGCAAAGATAGAAGTCGGTGGAATATCGCAATTGACGGCGAGAGCGGCCCGCAAAGCGAGCTCGACCACTTTCCCGTTTAAAACTGGAAGAGCTCCGGGCAAACCTAGACAAACAGGACACGTATTCTCATTGGGAGATGCTCCAAACCGCGTACTGCATCCGCAAAATATTTTGGATTGGGTGTTCAGTTGCGCGTGGACTTCCAGACCGATAACCGTCTCAAATTCCATCATTCTTTCATCAACGCGCCAGTATAACATGGCGCAATTTTTCAGGCTTGTGGGTTTGCCGGTCGCTCCATTGTGCCGGGAAAGGAGTTCGAGTATTCTCGGCTTCAGATGGCCATCTATATTGGAATCGGCAGCAATCTGGGAGACCGATTGCGTAACATTCATGAGGCGTTGAGAGAACTGGCGCTGCCGGTTTATCAGATGTCTTCTATATATGAGACTGAACCGCTGGAATACCTTGCGCAGGCCTGGTTTTTTAACGCTGTGATCTCCGTGGAATGTGACAACTCCCCACGTGAGTTGTTAAGGCACTGTCAATCCGTTGAGGTTAAGCTTGGACGCATACGCGATATCCCGAAAGGTCCGCGAACTATAGATCTGGATATTCTTTTCCATCACGATGCGATTGTGAACGAGCCGGACCTGATACTTCCCCATCCGCAAATCCCGTATCGCAGATTCGTACTGGAGCCGCTCGCCGAAATCGCGCCTGATCTCGTTCATCCGGTTTCCGGATTGACCATCAGGCAATTGCTTGCCGGCTGCAAGGACAAATCCGTAGTGAGGATACTGTAGTTCCGATGTAAAATCCGAAATCCGGATTTCGAAATTCCGAATTTCCAGGATTTGTAGTTCAGCGTTTCAAATCCGATAAATACGGTTCGTACCTTGTTTTCAGGTTTTTATTGATACGCAGAGCCTCTTGAATCTCATTCTGTGCTTTTTCGTTTTCACCTTTAAGCAGGAGCAAAAGACCTTTGACGGCATGCGCTTCTCCAAATTGAGGATTAACGGCAAGGGCTTTGTCGGCATTTGTGAGTCCTTCCCGAATTGCAATGCCCGGATCCTGCTTTCTGCCGGTCAGATTTTCGGCTTTCAGATACCAGAGGTCGGCGAAAGTCTGATAAGCTTCGGCAAATTCCGGATTCAGCTCGAGGGCTTTGCTGAGATTGACCTGCCCTGCAACAAAATACGGCTCGAGTTCACTTCGGTTTTCCAAAGCCCAGCGGGCTCCTGCTGTTTCCAGAACTCCGGCAGTCCAGTAAGGATATGGATGGCTTGAATTGACCTTCAGCGCTTCTGCGTGAGCAAGCCGGCCCTGTACAATCTCGTTTTCAGGCGACCTGCCTGTTTCCACGAGTGAAGCTGCTCTGTCTGAGTATGCTCCTGCAAGAACAAAATGTGGTGTACTGTCGGTAGGATTTGATTCGACCGCCTTTTTAGCGGCGAGAAGCGCATGGTCAAAAGACGAGGTAGGGTCCTTTCCCTGCTTACTTTCGTACATTCCGCGGATTGAAAAAGCGCCTGCCAGATTCGAATATCCTGCGGCATTCTGCCTGTCCATTGTCACCGCTTTTTGCAGCACCTCAATTGCGTGATCCGCAGTCGAGGAAGGGTTAAAACCATGATCTAATTCGTACTTTGCTTTATTGATGAGGATGCTTCCCAGATTCGAAAGCATCAGGAAGTTGCTTGGATTCAGTTGAATTGCTTTTTCGAACATACCGGCCGCCAGATCAAAGGACGACCGCGGATCAATTCCGCGCGCGATTTCATACTGCGCTCTGGTTGTATATGAATTGCCCGCGTTGTTGTAGCTGTAGGAAAACCGGGGAGCAAATGCAATCACTTTGTTGTGTCGCTGGATGGAGAGATCGATTGCTTTTCGTGGATCTTTGCCCTGCATCAATTCAAGGTTCGCCTGGAAAAAGTATGTTGCGCCGAGGCCTTCGTTTGCCCGAATATCGTTTGGATTCTTCTTGACGGCCTGCTGGTAGTACGAAGAAGCCAGTGAGAGTGATTCAGTCGGGTTCAATCCTTTTCTGAGTTCTGATTCTGCTTTGAATTCATAGATAAGTCCGACAATTGTTTCTGCGTCCTGGATCGCCGGAAACTGTTTTAAGCGAACGGCCGCTTCCAGTGCGAGCTCGAGCCCGGGCGACGGGTCCTCGCCGTGATTCATGTTGTACTCACTCCAGCGGATATATGTAATGGCTCTAGTCTGATAGATTCTTCCATTTTCCGCATTGGCCCGTTCGGCGTTTTCAAGCGCCGCCAGAGATTTGTCGAGTTCTACTTTTGGAGAGGACCCGGTCTGATAGACCAGCAATCGGATTCTGTCCAGTGAAAGAGACGCGATCGCGATGTATAGATCGGTATCGCTCCTCAGCCTTTTTGCCGTTTCCTGGAAATTCTCATCTGCCTGGTCATAAAGTTTGCCCGCAGCCTGGTTGTCGCCTTCGTCTCTCTTTTCGTTGGCCATGGATTGGTAGATGCGGCCAATCAAAAAATGTGCGTCCTGTAACCACGGAAATTTCCGTAAACTCTCCTGCGCTTTCTTTAAAGCATCCTCATTTCGTTTTTCAAGAAAAGCCAAAACGGATTCGGCATACTCAGGAGATTCCGCTGCGGCTTCTTTGCCTTTTCGAATGAATTGCAATGCCGCATCACGATACCTGGTTTCTACTTCTTTTTTCTTCAGATTCCGAAGCTCCGGATTAGAGATCTGTTCCGATTGTTCCAGTTCTTTCTGATATGTTTCGGCCAGCGCTAATCCTAACGCAAAAGCCACTGGCGGAACCTGATACCTGTGTGTATGCCATGCTTTTTGTAGATAAATCTGAGCTTCTTCGTGACGTTGTAAAGCAAGATAGCCTCTCCCCAGCGCGTAGAAGCCGGGCCCGAGCGCAACACCTCCTTTCGCGGTAACGCGATTCTCCAGATTCTTTAATCGCCCAAACGCTGCCGATTCTTCGGCGCGGACATCATGCAGTGGAGCCGAATATGCAAAACGCAGAGTCTCTTCGATGTATTTTATTTCCTGGCCGAATTCTTCCGCAGCTTTCATTTGTTGTTGCGCGCGAAACCAAAAACGAATTCCAAGTCCAACCGAGATCAGCACAAGCACAATTGCCGCTGTGACAATCGCAGCAACCTGCGGATGCTTTCTGACCCTTCTTACGGTGCGATAACCCCACGTTGACTGGCGTGCCTGGATGGGATCGCCGGCAAGATATCGCGCGAGGTCCTCCGATAATTCTTTTGCCGACTGATATCGCCGGTCCGGATCCTTTTCAAGGCACTTCATAACAATGGTTTCCAGATCTTCCGGTAATGTTGGATCCCATTTTGTTGCCGGGGGAGGCTCCTCATCAATGACCTGCATTAATACATCAACGAAACTTCCTTGAAATGGGGTTCGTCCGCAAAGCAATTCATAGAAAGTAGCGCCGAGACTGTAAACATCACTGCGGGCATCCACTCGATGAACCTGACCCTGAGCTTGCTCCGGTGACATGTAGTATGGAGTTCCATGTACCGTTCCCGTTACGGATTGATCCGGCTGTGTGATGTCTCTCACAAGACCGAAATCCAAAATGCACGGCCGCCATTCGCCTTCGCTGGTTTGTTCCAGCATAATGTTGGACGGCTTCACATCGCGATGTATCAAGCCCACACTGTGCGCCGCGTGCAGCGCTTCGGCAATCTGCTTGATGAGTTTTACTTTCCTATCCACCTTCCAATCGACAGCAATGGCAAAGGGCTCTCCTTCGATGCAATGCATTGCGATGAAGAACTTTCCACCGGCCTGTCCCAGGTCATAGATTTTACAAATGCAGTCATGTTCAATTTTCGCCTGTGCCTGCGCTTCACGAAGCAGTCTGCGTTCGAGTTCAGGGTGGCCTGCACGGACAAATTTCAACGCAACGTGACGCCCGAGTGTCTCATCGAAAGCCCTGTAGATTTTACCCATGCCCCCGGAGCCGAGAACCGACTCGATCCTGTACCGGCCGGCGAATGTTGTTGACAGAATTTCCTGTGCCGGATCTTCGTTTTCTGTTGGGCTTACTTCGACTGGAGTGTCTTTGCCCGCCATAACTGAATTCTACATGAATTGTGATCCCCTGATGAATCGAAAGAAACGATGCTCGAAGCAATCTTGACTCCAGGGGAGTTCCTGCTATTGTAAAATTATTCGCGATTTTAAAAAGGGTTCATCGTTAAAACTGCAGGGGAAAGCATGCAAGACCGGTTCCTGCGGCAGCAGGTTCCAAGCATGCGTGTCCCCGGCCACAACTAAAAGAGGAGACAGTATGAAAACCAACTTGATTTTTGTCTTTGCGCTTTGCGCCGGCCTGGCTTTGTTCCTTTCCACGCCCGCAACCGCAGGTGATAAGGCAAACAAAGAAGCTTTCGTTGATTGCATGGACGGAACCTTTAAGAGCCTGGAGCCTGGAGACCCTAAGACTAACGAAGTACACTTCGACTATAGTCTCATGTGGTACGTCCATGGCGAAGAGGATGCAATTGTCCGTATTGAGTTCGTCACAAAGCCGGCTTATCCTAAGTGTATAGCGAAATCACCCTTTCCATCCACCTCATTCCAGAAAATAATCAGGAAGAATTATGGCTTTGAGACAATAGACTCGAAGAAGGTTGACAAAAGCGCAGATGTTCTGGTGTGCTACTCCTACAAGATCACTTGTTACAAGCCTGACGGAAGTGAAGGCCATATCATCGATCCGATCATTGAGGTGCCGAAGCCTTAGCGGCCAAGCGCTCAAGTGCTTGTTTTACTTCGGGCAATTGACGAACCGGGGCAAGATCGGGGTCGAACCGGATCATGAGCAGGTTATCGGCTGCAATTGAGTTGAGCACAATCTCTTTTGCCCATTTCAAGTCTGCGCACCGACTGACGGTAATGGCAGCATAAGCGGCCAACTCAGTACTTTCGGGATGTCGCGACATCACTCCGCGCGTTTCCGCCGATGCTTCCGTGCACTGCCCTGTTGCGGCAAGCGCCATTACGAGACTCGCCCGAGTTCTGTCGTCTGACGGATTGATCTGCAGAGCGGCGCGAAATCCTTCGATCGCCTGCATGTACCGGTCCTTCGCTTCTTCGGTCCGGCCCAGTTGCCGCAGAGCATCGGCCACATTCGTCTGATACATGGGTTTGTCCGGAGCGTCTTTCAAAACTGCCTGCCAGTTGCGGAGGGCCAGATCAAACTGGCCGCGGTAGTAATAGACCAATCCCAGATTGTTGTAGGCCGAAGCATTCTGGGACCGCTCCAGGGCTTTTCGAAAGTAGTTTTCCGCTTCTTCCAGATGTCCCTGGGTCAGATGTATATTTCCCACCATCACTAACGGCGCAAAACCTTCCGGGTGCAATTCCACAGCCTTTTCCAGATGAACGCTTGCCGCATCGAGATTTCCTGCATACTGCCATTCGAAAGTCCCCAGGGCATAATGATTTCGCCAGAAGGTTGGCCGCAAGGCGACAGCCTGCTTGAACATTGTCTCCGCTTCTTCATTCCGGCCCAGCATGGAATACATTTCTGCAAGATTTCTGCATGCAGAATCGTCCCCTGGAGCGAGTTCCAACGCTTTTCCAAACGCGTCACGGGCTTCAATAGAGTTGCCGCTCTCCGCCTGAACCATGCCGTACGCAAGCAAGGATTCGGGAAGATTGGAATCCAACCCGAGAGCGCGCTGCGCTTCCTCGTTGGCCGAAGACAGCATGGTGGCTTCACGTTTCTGTTCGAATTTTTTCAAGAATGCCGTTGCCAGCCCTGCGTGCCCCGCAGCAAAATCAGGATCCTTTTCCAAAGCCTCGCGATACAAACGAATTGCGTCCTCCAGGTTGTTCTCCACATCCCAACCTTCCTGACGATTTCTGGCTTCCAGGTATTTCCTGTAAGCCTCAATGTTCGGCGTACGTACCTGATCGACTTCCTTTGTTATTGCTTCGCTCAGTTCTAGCGCGCCGAGGATACTCTTTCTGGCAAGTTCCAGCGTTGTAACCGTACGGCCGGTTAGCGCCTGTTTCCACACAGTCATACCGCTGGATGTGACCACTTCTGCTGTGATTTGAGTGTTCTCCCCTTGCACTCCGACTGTACCGCGAATGATCCACTGAACACCCAGGTCGTTTACAATCTGCCCGATAGAATCTGTATCCTTGATATCCCGTACGTTGGCGTAGGGCGCAATAGCGACACCCGGCAAAGGCCGTAAGCCGGCGATTAATCCGTCTGTTACCAGTGCTCCGAGGTACTGACGTGTCGGATCGTCGCCCACATAGCGAAACGGCAACACGGCAATCGAAACTTTCTCCTTTTGATTCAGGGGAACATCTGTTCGGAGTTTCTCTCCCTTGTAAGGCATTGCTATCCAGCCTGCCGTCAATCCCACAATGATCAAGACAACCAACGCCAGAACAATCGCCAGAGCGATCTTCAGGTTCCTGGTACTGCGGTGGGGCGCAGGCGCGTCCTTACGCTTCAGGTCTTCAAGGATTTCAGCAGCATCACCATATCTGTGTTGCAAGCCTGGTTCGAGACACTTGAGTACGATGGCCGCCATAAATTCAGGGATTTCGGGTTTGATTTTCCTGGGAGTGACGGGGCGCTGAACAGTCCTTTTGTATAACGCTTTAAAACCGCTGCTTTTTTCAAACGGAAACGAGTCTGTGAGCATTTCGTAAAGGATGAGGCCAACTGTATAGAGATCGGAGGGCTTCCCCAGTTTGTCCGCGTTGATCTGTTCCGGCGACATGTATAAAGGAGTACCCGGCATGTGGCCTGTAGTCGTCAGAGGTTCCATCGCTCCATCCATCGAGCTGGCGAGTCCGAAGTCGGTAATGAAAACGTTGTCGTGCTCATCCACCAAAATGTTTTGAGGTTTGAGATCGCGATGAATGATGCCTTCATCATGAGCAGCCTTTAAGCCAAGGCAGATCTGTTCCAGAACTCGAGTAGCTCTAGCAGGAGTAAACGAACCTTCGCGTTTCAGAATCTTACCCAGGTCATCACCGCGAACCAGATTCATGGATACGTACAGGATTCCATCAACTTCTCCGAGATCATGAATTCGCAAAACATTCTTATGGGTGATTCTCCCGGCTAGAAGTATTTCGCGTTTAAAGCGATCTATGATGATTTGTTCTTCACTTAAAGCAGGCCGGATCAGTTTAAGGGCTATTTCACGATTAAGTTCGTTGTCATAGGCTCGATAAACAGTTCCCATTCCACCCTGGCCCAGCTTCTCCAGGATTTTGTAACGCGGGCCGAAATTGCCGCCGATTTCCAACCCGAGTAACCTGGGCCTGGGTGAGGAAACCGTTTCGTTTGTTTCCTGAGATCTCTTGTCTTCCGGATCATCAAATTTCATTAAACTAAAGTTCCCCGGGATTTTGTGTGAATCTCCAGACAAGGATACTGGAAATGCAGGAGTGTGACAATTAGCAGCAACCACCCCACAATTCTGCTCGAAGGGAGATTAGATCCCACCTCGGCATGCTCACACTCCTACTGAATGATTTCCTGCAGTGGATGCCGGCACTGCCATCGGGCCATTTCCAGGGCAAGCTGCGCGTTCCCATGAGTGCTGATCCGGTTTCCCGTTGACTGGATCAGTTCCGGAGATTCGCCTGCATCGCCTTTTGGCAGGACATGCCAGTACGAGATCTTACCGACCCATCTTTGACGGAGTTGATATTCCCCCGCGAAACGCATGTCCGCGATGATGATGCATCCGGATTGATCTTTCTGCCCACTGATCGGATCGTCGATTCCGGAAACCCCGCCGGCTCCGCCGGAAGGGCCGCCGCGGCTTATGCATTTCGAAATCGAATAATCGAATGTGTATCCCGTGCATTTGCAACGCACACTCCCGCTCGCATCCATGCTCATATCGGTCTCGCACGGATCTCTCAGAAGCGGCAGAAATGACTTTCGGCAGCAGGTAGTCCGCTTCCGCCTGCGTCGTTGCGTTCTTGATTTACGAGGAACTCTTTGGTTTCTCTATTGTTTGTGTAGTTCACAATTGGCAACGAGAGACTGAGTCCTTTTTCGGAATCCTTAACGCCTGATTGCTGAATGTTCTTTCTGGTAGGAGTTTTTAGTTTGCCCGTTCTCAAAAACTCCTTTATTAACTGCTCCAGTTCATCCTTGCGGAGCATTGATGCCATCGGAATGCCGATCTCTTTGGCGAAAGCCTTGATCTCGTCGGCATACCAGTATCCATTGTCGAACTGCGTTTCAGTCATCGATTGAGACAAATTGTTGGTCCTGGTCATGGATCCATTCTTTCATTAGTCACAAAGGCTCACGAACAATGTTATATTACAAATTCGCTAAAAAGCGTGGTGGTTCATGGAATTCGAAGGAGCATTGAATTGTTTGACGTTGCGATAAGACTGGAAAACCGTCCGGGCGAGATGGCAAAAATGGGCGAAGCATTGGGCGCACCCGGCGTGGCGTGGAAGGGGGAGGTGGTTGGGTCGTTAGTGACAAAGGCTATATGCATTTTCTCTTCAATGATGGCGACGCCGCGCGCAGAGCTCTGGAGGATGCCGGCCTTGAAGTTCTCAGCGTTCGGGAGGTTTTAGTTCAAAAGTTGAAGCAGGACGTGCCGGGCCAGCTCGGCAAGATTGCAAGCCGAATGGCAGACGCCGGCGTGAATATCGAAGTTGTTTACATCGACCATGCCAATCAATTGATTCTGGTGGTTGACAACTTCGAAATAGGCAAGACCGTATCCGATGCATGGAAGGCCGGAATGGTCTGAGCAAACGGCGCGTATCCCCGGTCTTGACATGTACGGTAACCTGCCGTACATTTACTGCGGAGGTGTTTATGGCACACAACGCATTCATGGAAAAAGAGTCGAAAAAGGAGCGGCTGGAGGCTCGGCTTACTCCGGATCAAAAGAAGTATATTGAGCAGGCCGCCAGGATCAAAGGTACCTCTGTTTCTGACTTCGTTGTTTTAAGCGCCTCTGATGCAGCCGTGCGCACCATTCGGGAACAGGAAACCCTGACTTTGAATGAGCGGGCCAGGGAGGTTTTCGCAAATGCTCTCGTAAGCCCTCCTTCACCGGGCAAGAAGTTGATTGCTGCTGCAAAGCGCTATAAGGAACGAATAAGAATCCAGTCGCCGTGAAAGTATAGTGAATAAAACGACTTTTAGAGTTGAGCCGCTGGGGAAGGCACATGATCGAGCCGGCTTTTCGTGCGGCAGAGAGGTACTGGACAATTACCTTAAAAAGCACGCGAGCCAGGATGTTGAAAAACGCGTCGCCATTTGTTTCGTGCTAACCCCGGATGGTAAAACGGTCGCTGGTTTTTACACGCTGTCGCAATATTCCGTTAACCTGGTCAGCTTGCCTGAGGAAATTGCGAGAAAGCTGCCCAAGTACCCGGAAGTTCCCGCTACCCTGATCGGCCTGCTTGCGATTGCCGAATTGTTTCGAGGCCAAAAGTTAGGAGAGCATCTTTTGCTCGATGCGCGTTACCGGTGTTTCCAGCAAAGCATGCAGGTTGCATCTGCTGCGGTAGTCGTGGATGCGAAAGATGAAGCCGCGCGCTATTTTTACCGGCATTTTGAGTTTCTTTCGTTGCCGGGCACTCCGAATCGCCTGTTCCTGCCGATGAGAACCATTGAAAAGCTATTCCAGAAAAAATCACTCTGACGTCAAATTCCACGCACGCTTTTTGATGTGAGCATGGGCAGGCACCGAAGCCTGCCCCCACGGATGAAAAACCTT
>Ga0247727_10003336_pt1 | contig 35577 bp, 28 predicted proteins | sample WisWelCaveWW1625_FD_202498 | JGI IMG/M metagenome (GOLD analysis project Ga0247727, IMG submission 202498) | Biofilm microbial communities from Wishing Well Cave, Virginia, United States - WW16-25 | ecosystem: Environmental > Aquatic > Deep subsurface > Groundwater > Cave microbial mat | place...
TGGATGGACCCTGAAACCGGAGCGACGATGAACGCCTTCGCCACGAAGCCGCCCAAGACGCCACCGCCGGAAGCGTTCGGCATCTAGGACGGCCTCTGACGACGGCCAACGGGGCTCTCCGCCGGCGGCGGAGGGCCCCGTGCCGCTTCCTCCCCTTCCTCCCCTTCCTCCCCTTCTTCCCTTTCCTCCCCTTCTGTAAGTTTCCCCTCCCTTCGGAGGTGGTTTTTCGTTGCCGGTCATCTTCTGGGATGTGGACACGCAGCACGACTTCATGAAGGCCGACGGCAAGCTGTACGTGCCCGGCGCCGAGACGATCATTCCCAACCTGAAGCGCCTCACCACCTACGCCCACGAGCACGGCGTACGCATCGTCGCCAGCGCGGACGACCATGTGCCGGGCCACCGCGAGCTGTCGGACAGCCCGGACTGGCGCCAGACGTTCCCGCCGCACTGCATGCGCGGCACGCCGGGACAACGGAAGATCCCCGAAACGGCGCTCGCGAACCCGCTGGTCATCGAGCCGGAGCGCCAGGATGCGGCCGTGCTCGCGGCGCGGGTGCGCGCGCACCAGGGCGACGTCCTGCTCCACAAGCACTGGTTCGACGTGTTCACCAACGAGAACGTCGAATCGGTGCTCGAGGCCCTGAAGCCCCGGACGGTCGTCCTGTACGGGGTGGCGACCGACGTGTGCGACAAGTACGCCATCGAAGGCCTGCTCCAGCGCCACCCCGAGATGCGGCTGTTCGCCGTGAAGGACGCGATGAAGCCGATCGATCCGGACGCGCAGGAGCACCTCCTCAAGCAGTGGGCCGAAGAGGGCGTGCGGGTGATCGAGACGGCCGAGCTGGTCGAAGACGGCGTGCCGGCGTGAGTCCCCCCGTCGAGTTCGGCCGCTTCTTCCTTCCCGGTCCGACCGAAGTCCGTCCCGAGGTGCTCGAGGCCCAGGTGCGGCCGATGATCGGCCACCGCGGCCCCGAGACCGAGGCGCTGCTCGCCCGTCTCGCGGCGCCGCTCTCGGCGCTGTTCCGCACCAGCCGGCCGGTGTTCGTCTCCGCCTCGTCGGCCACGGGCCTGATGGAGATGGCGATCCGCAACGGGGTGCGCCGCAAGGCGCTGTGCCTGGTGAACGGCGCCTTCTCCCAGCGCTTCGCCGACATCGCCGCCGCGTGCGGCGTGGACCACCACGTCGCCAGGGTCGAGCCCGGCCAGACGTTCGAGGCCGACCAGGTGCGGCAGCTCCTCGGCCAGACGGGCGCGGACGCGGTCACGGTCGTGCACTCCGAATCGGCGACGGGCGCGCTGGCGCCGCTGGCCGAGATCGCCGCCGCCGTCCGCGAGCGTGACGACGTGCTGCTGCTCGTGGACGGCGTGACCTCGGTCGCCGGCTCGCCGGTGGAAACCGACGCCTGGGGCCTCGACTTCATCCTCACCGGGTCGCAGAAGGCGACGGCGCTGCCGCCGGGTCTCGCGTTCGCGACCGCGTCGGAGCGGATGCTGGAGCGCGCCCGGACGCTGCCGGGGCGCGGCATCTACTTCGACCTCGTGGTCTACGACGAGCAGGCCCGCAGACACCAGACGCCTTACACGCCCGCGGTGTCGCTGCTGTACGCGCTCGACTGCCAGCTGTCGCGCATCGCGGCGGACGGCGGCATCGAGGCCCGCTGGGCCCGGCACGACGCGATGCGCCGGACCGTCGAGGCCTGGGTCGCGGCGAAGGGCGGAGCGCTGGGGATCCAGTTCCTGCCGCGCGAAGGCCGGCGCAGCTGGACGGTGTCGTGCCTGAAGCTGATGCGGGAGGGGCAGACGGGCGGCGCCGTCGCGAAAGCGGCGGCGCAGCTCGGCTGGACCATCGCGCCGGGCTACGGGACGCTCAAGGACTCGACGATCCGCATCGGGCACATGGGCGACCACACGGTGGCCGGGCTCGAGGCGCTGCTCGGCGTGCTCGAGGGAGTGCTGGCGCGTGCCTGAGCGCGTCGTCGTTTCCGACCGGCTTGCGACGCCCGGCCTGCAGCTGCTGCGCGGCGTGCACGGGCTCGACGTCATCGAGACGGTGGGGAAGGGCGCGGACGCGCTTCGCGACGCGCTGGTTGACGCGGCCGCGCTGATCGTGCGCAGCGAGACCAAGGTCACGGCCGAGCTGCTGGCGGCGGCGCCGAAGCTGCGCGTGGTCGCGCGCGCCGGGATCGGCACGGACAACATCGACGTCGAGGAAGCGACCCGCCGCGGCATTCCGGTGCTGACGGCGCCCGGCGCGAATTCGACCAGCGCGGCCGAGCACGCGCTGGCCCTGATGCTGGCGCTGGCGCGGCGGGTGCCGTGGGCCCACGCGTCGGTGGCCGAAGGCAAGTGGGAGCGGAGGGCGTTCGAGGGCACCGAGCTGCGCGGCAAGACGCTGGGCATCCTCGGCTTGGGGCGCATCGGCACGATGGTGGCGAAGCTCGCGCAGGCCTTCGGCATGAATGTCGTCGCGCTCGACCCCTACGTCGTGGCCGCGCACGCGTTGTCGCTCAGCGTGGAGCTGCTGCCGCTCGAGACGGTGCTGGCGCGCGCCGACGTGATCAGCCTCCATCTCGCGCTCACCGACGACACCCGCCACCTGCTCAACACCGAGCGCCTGCGCGCGATGAAGAAGACCGCCGTCGTCGTCAACACGGCGCGTGGCGCGCTGATCGACGACCGGGCCCTGGTGCGTGCTCTCCAGGACGGCCAGATCGCCGGCGCCGCGCTCGACGTGTTCGAGACGGAGCCGCTGCCGGCCGACTCCCCGCTCCGCGGGGCCCCCAACCTGATCCTGACGCCGCACCTGGGCGCTTCCACCAAGGAGGCGCAGACGCGGGTCGCCATCGAGATCGCCGAAGCGGTGCGTGACGCCCTGCTGAAGGGCGACCTGCGCAGCGCGGTCAACCTCTCCGGCCTCGACGCGACGCACGTGGCCCAGAGCCAGCCGCTCATCGGGCTCGGCGAGCGGCTCGGCCGGCTGGCCTTCACGCTCGGCTCGGGCGGCGTGGAGAGCGTGGACGTCTGCTATTTCGGCACCGACGACCGCGGCGCGGACACCGCGGGGATCGCGGTGCTCAAGGGCGTGCTCACGGCCATGGGCGTGGAGCGGGTGAGCCTGGTCAACGCAGCGCACGTGGCCCGCCAGCGCGGCATCCGCGTCACCCGCCGCGCCGAGGACCCGAACGGGTTCCGCAACACGCTGCGGGTCGAGCTGGTGACCGGCGGCCGGCCGGTCCGGGTCGACGGCGCGCTGATCGGCGGGGCGCACCAGCGGCTCGTCGCGATCAACGAGCACCTGGTGGATGTCGAGCCCACCGGCACGCTGGTGGTGCTGACCAACCGCGACGTCCCTGGCGTGATCGGGAAAGTGGGCACGATCCTCGGCGACTCGGGCGTCAACATCAGCGACTACCACCAGGCGCGGCCGCCGAAGAAGGGCGACGACGCGCTGGCCGCGATCACCGTCGAGGTGCGGGTGCCGCAGCCGGTGCTCGACGTGCTGCGGCGACTACCCGAAGTTACCGGGGTGTGGCAGGTGGATTTGGCGTGACAAGAAAGCTGTGAGCTATGAGTCATGAGTTATGAGTCATGAGACGGGCATCGTGAGATCGTCGCCCGACTCACAACTCACAGCTCATAGCTCATAGCTCACAACTCACAGCTGCCTCTCAATCCGCCGCCTGCACGTCCGGTCCGGGCTGGGTCTGCAGGCGGAACGACTGCACCGCCGTGGTGAGGCGGTCCGCGGCGTTGGCCAGCGCGTTGGCCGACGCCGCGATTTCTTGGGTGGCGGCCGTCTGTTCCTCGCTCGAGGCCGCGATCTCCTCGGTCGACGCGACCAGGGACTCCGTGCTGGATGCGAGCTGGTCGAGGCGCGTGGCGATCTCGCCGACCAGCCGCTCGGATTCGCCCGCCGCCGCGCTGATTTCGCCCGACCACCGGTCGTTCTCGGCCGCCGCCGCGGCGACCTTGCCCAGGCCCTCGCCCGCCGAGCGTGCCGCCTGCCTCGCGCTCACGCCCCCCGTCGCCGCCCGTGCCATCACGTCGTGCGTGCTGCGCACCCGCTTGAGCACCTGTTGCACGATCCCCTCGGTGGTCGCAGCCGCGGTGGCCGCCTGCGTCGCGAGCTTGCGGACCTCGTCGGCCACCACTGCGAAGCCCTTCCCCTGCTCGCCGGCGCGCGACGCCTCGATGGCCGCGTTGAGCGCGAGCATGTTGGTCTGGGTCGCGATGGATTTCGTCTGGGTGACGAACCGCGAGATCTGCTGCGAGGCCTCGAGCAGCGCCTTGGCCTCCTTCGCGCCCTGCTCCACGTCGCCGGCCATCTGCTCCAGCGTTTCGCCGCTCTCCTGCAGCTGCCGGCGGTGCGTCGCGGCGAGCGCGGCGAGCGCGGCGTTGCGCTCGGCGGCGTCGCGCGCGGTCGCGGCCAGCCGCTGGGCGATCTCGAGGATCTTCGCGGCATCGGCCGCCGAGCTGCGCACCAGCTCCGCCTGGGTCTGGGCGCGCCGGGAGAGATCCTGGGTCGTGTTCGCCATTTCCTGACCCGACGCCGCCATCTGCTGCGTGGAGGCGCTGATCTCGGCCGCCATCGCGGCCGCTTCGTCTGCCGCGGAGCGGATGGCGCCCACCAGCCGCCGCAGCGCCCCGACCATCCCGTTCAGCGACGCCCCGAGGTGCGAGACCTCGGCGGTGCTGCGGTCCACCACCAGGTCCCGCCCGAGGTCGCCCTGCGCGATCGCGCTCGCCGCCGCCGCCAGTTGCCCGACCGGCCGCGTCACCCGGCTGTTGAGCCAGGAGTTGAGCCCGGCCAGCGCCCCGATCACCAGCGCCCCGACCAGGATGGCCGCGACCAGGATCACCCGCCCGATCGCGTTCACGGCGCCGTACGCGCGCGCGCCGGGCTGCCGCACCAGCACCCACCAGCTGGCCAGGCCCACCCGCGCGCCCGCCACCCGCTCCTCGCCGCCGCCCAAGAGGAGGAGCGTCGCCAGGCTGACGGAGTCGCCCAGGGGCAGGTCATCGGCCTCCGGCAGCCGCGCGAGAAGCGCCGCGCCCTCGCGGCCCACGACCAGCTCGCCCCGCTGGTTGACGACCTCGACGTGGGCTCCGGTCGAGCCGTCGGACGTCGCCACAAGACGCGACAGGCGCGAGAGGTCGAAGACGCCCTTGATCACGCCGACCCGGCGACCGGCCCCGTTCACCACCGGCGCGGAGATCTCGATGGACACCACGCCCGCCGACGAGTCGTAGGACGCGTCGGACTGGTAGGTTTCGCCGCGCCACGCCCGCTGCCACCACTCCTCGTCGCTCTGTACGAAGTCCGACGTGCGGTTCGTCGTGACGGCGTTGTAGCCGTGCGAGTCGGTGACGAAGAGCTCGGCGAACACCGAGCGCTCGAGGGCGCGGCGCAGGAAGGCGGCGGCCTCGGGGGCCACGTCGAGCGACCGCGTGGCGGCCATCAGACGCTCGAGCTGTGCGGTGGATTGCAGCGGGAAGCCGCGGCGGGTGGCCAGCTGGTCGGCGGTCTCGGCCGCGGTCGCCACGCTCGGCGTGATGCCCATCAGCTCCAGCTCGGCGCGGCGCTCGCGCAGGTAGAGGGCGATGAGCGCGGCGCTCCGCTCGGCCGTGTCGGCGAGCCGGCGGTCGGCGTTGCGCTCGAGATAGCGGCGCGCCACGCGCCAGCTCAGTCCGGCGCTGATCAACACCACGGCGAGCGTGGCGACGATCCCGCCGGTGACGAGTGTGCTTTGGAGCGTGCGGTCGCGGCCGCGCACGGGGGCGGGCATACGCTTCGACCAAGCTAGGGGATGGCTCCGGGCCGCCGCAAGTGCTTATTTTGCAAGGCTTATGGCCTACGACCCGCAATCCGTCGAACGGAAGTGGCAGCAGCGCTGGGATGAGCGCGGCACCAACCATGCCGGCCTCGCCGGTGCCCGCCGCCCGTTCTACAACCTCATGATGTACCCGTACCCCTCGGCCGAGGGGCTGCACGTGGGCAACGTGTTCGCCTTTACGGGCGCCGACATCTACGGGCGGTTCCGCCGCCTCACCGGCGAGGACGTGTTCCAGCCGTTGGGATTCGACGCGTTCGGCATCCACTCGGAGAATTACGCGCTCAAGATGGGCATCCATCCGGGCGAGCTGATCCCGCGGAACGTGGAGCGGTTCCGCCGGCAGCTCAAGCGGATCGGCCTCATGGTGGACTGGCGGTATGAGGTCAACACGATCGACCCCGGCTACTACAAGTGGACGCAGTGGATCTTCCTGCAGCTGCTCAAGGGCAACCTCGCCGAACGGCGCAAGGCGCCCGTCAACTGGTGCCCCAAGTGCAAGACGGTGCTCGCCAACGAGCAGGTGATCGACGGCTACTGCGAGCGCCACCCGGACGCCAGGGTCGAACAGCGGGTGCTGGAGCAGTGGTTCTTCCGGATCACGAAGTACGTCGAGCCGCTCCTCGAGCACCTGGCCACGCTAGACTGGTCCCATTCGACGCGCATGCTCCAGACCAACTGGATCGGGCGCAGCGAAGGCGCGGAGATCGCGTTCGAGACACCGGGCGGGCAGAAGATACTGGTGTTCACGACCCGCGCCGACACGCTGTTCGGCGCCACCTACCTGGTGCTGGCGCCCGAACACCCGTCGGTCGGGCGTATCGCGACGGCCGAGAAGGAGCTCGACGTCGCCGAATACCAGCGCCAGGGCGCCAAGAAGGACATCGTCTCGCGCAAGGTCGGCGGCGAGAAGACCGGCGTGTTCACCGGGGCCTACGCGCGCAATCCGGCCACGGGCGACAGCATCCCGATCTGGGTGGCCGACTACGTGCTGATGGAGTACGGCACCGGGGCGATCATGGGCGTGCCGGGGCACGATGCACGCGACTTCGAGTTCGCCACGACCTACAAGCTCCCCATCGTGCGAGTCGTCGCCGGCGAGGGGCAGGACGCACGCACGCCGCTCGCGGGGGCCGAGCCCGGCGATGAGCTGCCCGGCGCCCGCCTGGTCAACAGCGGGGAGTTCGACGGGCTCAGTCCGGCCGAAGGCCGGCGCGGCATCGTCGCCAGGCTCGAGCGCGAGGGTCGCGGCAAGGCGGTGGTGAACTACCGGCTGCACGACTGGTGCGTGTCGCGCCAGCGCTACTGGGGCCCGCCGATCCCGATCATCTACTGCGACGAGTGCGGCGCCGTGCCCGTCCCGGAGAAGGACCTGCCCGTGCTGCTGCCGTGGGTCGAGGACACGCGCCCGGACGACAGCGGGACATCGCCCCTGGCGCGCCACCAGGAATGGTACCGCGTGCCGTGCCCCACGTGCGGCCGGATGGGCCGCCGGGAAACCGACGTCTCCGACACGTTCCTCGACTCGTCGTGGTACTTCCTGCGCTACCCCTCGGCCGACCGCGCCGACGTGGCGTTCGACGACGGGCTCACCCGGAAGTGGCTGCCCGTGACCAGCTACATCGGCGGCAACGAGCACGCCGTGCTGCACCTTCTGTATTCGCGCTTCGTCACGATGGCCTTGAAGGACCTCGGGTTCATCCGCTTCGACGAGCCGTTCTCGAAGTTCCGTGCGCACGGCACCATCGTGAAGGACGGCGCGAAGATGTCGAAGTCCCGCGGCAACGTGGTCGTGCCCGACCAGTACGTCGAGCAGTGGGGCGCCGACACGTTCCGGATGTACCTGATGTTCCTCGGCCCGTACCAGGAGGGCGGCGACTTCCGCGACGCCGGCATCAGCGGGATCCGGCGGTTCCTGGACAAGGTGTGGGGACTGGCAGAGACGGTCGACGGTGCAGGGCCGGGAGTCGACGGTCAACGGTCAACGGTCGACGCCAACCCTCGGCGCCCGGTCGAGGAGCTCGAACACCTGCTGCACCGCACGATCGGGAAGGTGACGGCCGATACCGAGTCGCTCGACTACAACACCGCGATCGCGGCGATGATGGAGTACGTCAACGCGCTGCGCGAAGGCACGCCGAGCAGGACGCTGGTCGAGCCACTGGTCGTGATGGTCGCGCCGTACGCCCCGCACTTCGCCGAGGAGTGCTGGGAGCGGCTCGGCCATGGGACCAGCGTCATGGATGCCCGGTGGCCGAAGCTCGACGCCGCGAAGGCCACGGCCGGTACGGTCGAGGTAGTCGTCCAAGTCAACGGGAAAGTGCGGGCCCGGCTCGTGCTGCCTCGGGGGACCGGGGAGGCCGAGACCATCCGGGCCGCCAAGGCTGAACCCGGAGTGAAGAAGTTCCTGAATGGGAATGAGCCGAAGAAAGTCATCTTCGTTCCGGACAGGCTGGTAAACTTCGTGGTATGAAGATCTTAGAGGCGTTCACCCATCACCTATCACGCCTTGCCGCGACCTTTCCAACCCCCCAGACATCTCTATAGTGTGTCCGTCATGGCCGACACGATAAGCCTGGCCGAGGCCAGAAGCCTCGTCGCCAGGGCTCAAGCCGGCGACTTCGGCGCCCTGGAGCACCTGTACCGGGCGTACGCGGCGGGCGTGTACACGCTCGCTCGGCGGCTGACGAAGACGGCCGAGGACGCCGAGGACGTGCTGCAGGAGACGTTCCTCGAGGTGTGCCGCTCGATCGGGCGGTGGCGCGGGGACGGCAGCCTGTGGGGCTGGGTCCGGACCATCGCGGCGAGCAAGGCGTTGATGCGGTATCGCCGCGAGAAAGTGCGCGCGGCGGACGAGCTGGACGAGACGGCGAGCGGGCGCGGCGACGACGTGCCGCTGCGGCTCGACCTGGAGGCGGCGCTGGAGCGGCTGCCCGAGCGGACCCGCGCGGTGGTGTGGCTGCACGACGTCGAGGGCTACACGCACGAGGAGATCGCGGAGATGATGGGGATGACGGCGAGCTTCTCGAAGTCCCAGCTGGCGCGCGCGCACCAGAAGCTGCGCCGCTGGCTGGAGGCGACGGCGTGATGGACGCGGCGGCGGTGGACCGGCACGCGAGCACGGACGAGCTGCTGGCGGCGCGCGACGGCGCGGCCACGGCGTGGACGCAAGCGCACCTGTCCGCCTGTCGCGCGTGCTCGGCCGAGCTGTTCCGGCTCGATCAGGTGCGCGCGCGCTTGAGGGGCCTGCCGGCGTTCGCGCCGCCGCGCGACCGCTGGACGGCGATCGCGCGCCAGGCGCAGGCCGAGCGGCGCTCGCGCCGCTGGCACGCGGCCATCGGCGTGGCGGCCGCGGCGGTGCTCGCCGCGGTGGTGTTCGCGGCGGTGCGGCCGGCGACCGACGCGGCGGCCGAGCAGGCGGCGCTGGAGCGGGCGATGACGCGCAACCGCGCCCTCGAGCAGACGCTGCGGGTGCTGGAGCCGGAGCGCCGCGCGCTGTCGGGCGAGGCGGCCAGCGTGGCGGCCGAGCTGGAGTCGCGGGTGTCCCGCCTCGACGTGCAGCTGGGCGAGCCCGACATGTGGCGCGGCGATCCGAGTCGGCGCATCGAGCTGTGGCGCGAGCGGGCGGGACTGATGGGTGCCCTGGTGGATGTGCACGTGACGCGCGCCGCCGCGGCGGGGCTGTGAGAGACGGGTCGTGAGTACTGGGTACTGAGTACTGAGTCATGAGTCATGAGTTATGAGTGACTCCCAACTCAGAACTCACAACTCATGACCATAACCAGGAAGGGTCCTTTCCATGCGACGGCGTGAATGGCTTTTCGTGCTGACCCTGCTCGCCGCGGTGGCCGTCGCCGCGGAGGCGCAGGTGCGCGGTCGCGACTCGGTGCGGGTGCGTGTCGCACCGCGCGACGGGCGCGGGTTCGGCTACATCTTCGGGCCGGGCGACGTACGCTTCGATTTCCGGCGCCCCCGCCTGGGCGTGGTCGTGACGCTCGCGCCCGATGCGGCGCGCGACTCGCTCGGCGCGCACGTCGAGAGCGTGACGCCCGGCGGGCCGGCCGACCGCGCCGGCATCCGGGCCGACGACATCATCACCCGCATGAACGGGACGCGCCTGGCCGTCACCGATCCGGCGGACCGCGACGATTCCGAATCGCGTCCCGGCCGGCGGCTGATCAACCTGGCCCAGCGCCTCGATCCGGGCGACACGGTACGGCTCGAGGTGCGGCGCGACGGCCGCACCCAGACCTTCACGCTCCAGGCGGCGGAGTCGGATCTCGACATGATCGTCGAGCGGATGCGCGAGCCGGGCTTCCGCGGCCTCGCCCCGGCCATGCCCGAGGACATGTTCCGGATTCCGGGCGAGCCGGGCGGCCAGGTGCGGGTCTTCGCCTTCGGCGGGCGGGACATCGAGCTGGTCAACGTCAGCCCGCAGCTCGCCGAGGGGCTCGGGCTCGGCACGTCCGAAGGGTTGCTGATCGTGGACATCGGCAGCGATACGGCCTTGGGGCTGCGCGCCGGCGACGTCATTCTCACGATCGGCGGGCGCCGGCCCACCAGCCCCGCGCACGCGATGCGCATCCTCTCGACGTATGAGGCGAACGAGCAGGTGCAGTTCGAGGTGATGCGGCAGCGCCGGCGCGCGACCGTGACCGGCCGCCTGCCGCAGAACGAGACGCGCTGGCGCGTGCGGCCAAACCGGTTCGAGATGCCGATGCGGAACCGCATGCCGCTCATGCAGTGGGAGCACCGGCTGGAGCAGTTGATGGAGCCCGGCGAAGGCCTGCCGCGCATGCGGACCCGGCGGGCGCCGGAGCAGCTGATCAAGACGGAGGGGAAGGTCTAGCCAGCTCCGGCTGGTGCGCACGGATCCACGCGAGCAGGGCATCGGCCACGAACCGGTGCCCTGCGTCGTTAATGTGGGAGTCGGTCGCGTAGTGCAGGCCGGCCGGGCGGTGCACGGTCGGGTCGGCGAGGTCGAGGTACGGCGTGCCCAGCTCCGCCATCAGACCGCGCAAGCTCGCGAAGTCGCGTATCGCCTCGCGCCGGGGCATGCGGACGAAGACGATGGTGGCGCCGAGCCGCCGTGCGTCGGCTGCCATCGCGCGCGCGATGGCGGCGTTGAGATCCCACCACTGGCCGACGGGCCGAGCGTGGCCCACGACCCGCACGGCCGACCGCCAGACCTGGACCAGCGCGGAGCGGCGCTCGAGCTGGCGGTACACCACGTTCGGGCGGTCGGCCAGCAGGGCCCGCCGCAGCGTGTCGGCCTCGAGCACGTACAGGGGCTTGGTGAACTGGCCCTCGCGGAACGCGGTCTGGCTTCGCTCGAAATCGTCGTCGATGAAACCGGCGATGACCAGCCGCGGCCGGTAGGCGGCCGCCGCGTGACGCAGGCTGAGCCAGATCTGGTCCATGCCGGTGCCGGGTAGCGCGAAGTTGTACACCGCCGCGCCGGGCAGCGCGCGCTGGAGGTTGGCGGCGCACGTACTCTCGGCGCTGACGCCGATGCCGAACAGGAAGGAGTCGCCGATCAGCGCGATGATCGGCCGCGTTTCCGCGGTGTCGAAGTCCCGGTCGGCGCGAAACCCCTGGGCGTTCGAGTGGTACACGGTCGTGCGGCCCGCGGTCGTGTCGTGGAAGGCATGGTTGGGCCGCATCCGCCACCCGATCTGCTCATCCGCGACGAAGTTGCGCCGCACCGGATCCAGCCGCTCGCCGGCGTACACGCGGGGGTGCGGCCGGACGCCGCGGGCGCGCACGATCGCTTCGCCCAGGAGAGCGGCGATCGCGAGGGAGCCCGTGAGGAGGGCCGCATGTGCCAGAACGGTGCGAGCTCGCATCGCGCCGTGACGCGCTTCAGCGGCCCGTGCCGAACAACATCGCGTTGGTCAGCAGCCGGTACGTGCTCCGCCAGAACAGCCGGTACACGGGCGAGTCGGCGAACAACACCACGTGGCCGCTCCCACGGTGCTCGACCGCGGCCCACGACGTGCCGCGGAGCAGCCGCTCGGTGTTGTCGGGCCACGTGAAGCCGGACACCACCAGGCTGTCGGCGACGAACGAGATCGGGTTGGCCCCGGCGCGCGAGGGCCGGAAGAACTGGTCGCCGCGCAGCAGCACCGGCAGCGTCTCGCGCTCGTAGCCCAACGTGAGCCAGTGGCTGAGGTCCAGGCTGGCGCGGAAGATGGCGCCGGGCACGTCGAGCGGCACGCCGGCGCCCGGTGCGGTGGGCGACACGAGCGGCGGCGCGGGCCGCTGGTCCGGCGCCACGGTCGTATCGCGCCGCGCGACGCTGTCGGCCTTGGCCGAGTCCTCGTCGGAGCCGACGATGCGCACGCTGGTCCAATCCACGTCGCTGTCCATCGCGAAGCGGGCTCCGCCGCCCCAGCCCACGAACACCCCGCCGCGCCCGATCCAGTCCTGCACCCGCTTGACACCGTCCTCGCCCAGCTCGCGCTCGTAGCGGCCGGGTGAGCCGTTCGGGAAGATGAGGACGTTGTACTCGTCGAGATTCGGCATGCCCGAGAGGGCGGCCGCGCGCACCGGCGTGAACGGGAGGCGCAGCACGCGCTCGAGGACGTACCACAGCGCCCCGTACTCGGTGTCGGAGACCCCTTCGCCCGCGGCCACCAGGATGCGCGGCGCGTGCACCGGCACCACCTCCTCGCCGCCGATGCCCACGGCGCCGCTGTCGGCCCACGCGGACTGGATCGCGGCCACGTCCACGCCGAACGCGCGCGCCCACTGATCGAGGCTGTCGTGGATGGAGACGGGGTTGCGATCGAGGCGAAGCACGAACGAGCCGCGCGGCCAGGTGCGGCCGTCGGCGCGCACGGGTCGGAGCGCTACGGCCACCCGGTAGCCGCGGCCGAGCAGGGCCATGGCGAGGCCGGCCGCGCCGTTGCGGTCGTTCGGGAACAGGTACGCCGAGCGGCCCCGGCCGCCCGCGACGCCGCCGGCGGCCCCCGCCGCCGCGGCCAGGGCCGCGGCCGGCTCGTCGCCCCCCCCCTCGGGCAGCGTGAGCCGGTCCCGCGCCACCGCGGTGGTGTCCTCGGTCCAGTACGCATCGACGCCGAACGTGTAGGGCAGGGCCCAGGCCGTGACGTCGTAGAACTGGAAGCCCTCGTGGTCCGCGTCTTCGCCGCGCCGCGCGTTGCGGTTTCGGCGCGCCAGCTGCTCGCGCACGAACTCCGGCTCGAGCGCCGCCGCCGGCTCGAGGATCGCGCGCGCCAGCCGCTTCTGCGGCTGGGCGAGATCCACCACGTACACCCCGGCCGCGAAGCTCCGCCGCTCGGCGCGGCCGCCGCCCGCGCCCGCGAGATAATCGTGGGCGAGGGGGCTGGTGTACGCGGCGCCGGTGCGGTGCACCTCGATCCCCGCCCGGAGCAGCACCTCGACCAGCTCGGCCGCGCGGCGGGGGTCGTTGCCCGGGACGAGCACGATGCGCCTCATCGGCTCGCGGCGCGCCTCCTCCATCCCCGAGCGCCGGAAATCGTAGAAGTCGCGCAGCCGCTCGACCCGGTTGCGCGCCGCGGTCTCGGCCGTGGCGAGCGACGCCGTCACGTGCCTGGCGATGCCGTCGGTGAACGTCACGATCGAGCCGTCGTCCCGCCGCCAGGCAAGACCGAGGTCGCCGCCGCCGTCGGTCTCGTACGTCATGCCGGTCGCGCCGTTGAGCGCGGGCCAGCTGTCCCAGTACCCGGCGTAGTGCAGGTCGAAGATGTCGCGCACGTAGTACTGCCAGCCGTACTGGTCGAACGCGGCGGCGTTGCCCCGCCCGAACGTCTCCATCCAGCGCGCGGTGCGCGGCGGGATGTTGGCGTTCACCGGCAGCGCCGCGGGGGGGAAGAAGAACTGGGTGGTTTGGCCGTGGTGGTCCACGAACACCTGCGGGTTCCACCGCAGCACGGCGCGCACCAGCGCCTGCGTCTCGCGCTGCGTGATCGCGAGGGCGTCGCGGTTGAGGTCGATCTGGTAATGGTTGTTGTTGGTGCTCATTCCCCAGGGCGCGTCGTGCTCGAGCGCCGCCCGGTCGGACACGCCGGTGCCGAACGCGTTGTACCAGGCGACGAAGCGCTCGTGGCTCTCGGGATTGTGCGCGGGATTGATGAGGATCACGGCGTCGCGCAGCACGTCGAGGCTCGCGGGCTCCTGGGTGGCGGCATAGTGCCACAGCACGTGCAGCGCCGCCTCGAACGCGGCCGTCTCGTTGCCGTCGTTGGCGTAGTTCAGCCAGACCGTGGCCGGCAGGCCGGTGGCGAGGCGCTCGGCCTCCGCCGGCGCGGTCGCGCGCGGATCGGCCAGCCGCGCGGTCTGCTGCCGGATCTCCTCGAGCCGCTGGATGTTCTCCGGCGCGCTGACGGCGAGCAGGTACAGGGTGCGCCGCTCCTCCGACCGCCCGTACTCCATGAGCCGCACCCGGTCGGGCGCGGCCTCGGCGATCGCGCGGATCACCCGCTCCATGTTGCCGTAGTTGGTGTGGAATGCGCCGGGCTCGTAGCCGAGCAGGGCGCTCGGCCTGGGCACGTTGGCGCGGTACGGACCGCGGGCGTAGAAGTCGAAGCGGGCCTGGGCGGCCAGCGGGGCCGCGCCGAGCAGGAGGGTGGTCGAAAGCGTGATCGCGAAGCGCATCGGGCCGGTATCGGTTGGTGTCGCGGGAGAAGATACCGGCCCGCACGCCGCGGCGGCTATGCCCTGTCTACGGCCGGCGGGCTCCGCCTCCCCCGTTGGCCCGCGCGAGGACCTGGCTCAGGTCCACGAGCCAGATCGAGCTGCCCCGCGGAATCTCGGCCGGGTAGGCCACGTAGCGGCCGTCGGGGGAGAGTTCGTAGCCCCACCTGACCGAGGGGTCGTCCCGCGTGAGGGCGACCGATCGCTCGCCTTCCCGCAGCGACACCAGCCACACGTGGGTCTCGCTGCCCGAGCCCGTCATGCCGAACACCGTGAACGCCTCGTCATTGGGTAGCCACTGGATCCACCAGCCCCACATCGGGCCCGCCTCGAGAATCCTTGGTGGACCGGCCGGCGCACCGTTCGCGTCCAGGCCCACAAGGAGCACGACGTAGCGGGAGTTGTCGCCCGGCGGGTAGAAGTCCCATGCGATCCACCGCCCGTTGTTCGACCACGCCGGCGCGTTGGCATCGCCCAGGACCGTTGCCAGGTGGCGCGGCCGGCCGTTGCGTCCTTCGACCACGAACAACGCCGTCGAATCGCCGCGGCGCTCGCGGTAGGCAATGCGATCACCGTGCACGCCGAAGGCCGTGCGACCCGCGTAGCTGAACGGGAAGGAGCGCAGCATGCGGGGAGTCCCTTCAGATGGCGTGGTCCACAGCTCGAGACGATCGGCGCGCCGCGCAAGGTGGAGGAACCCATTGGGGGTGGCCCAGTAGTACCCGCCCGAGCCGATCGCTCCGGGCTGGACGAAGTAGAGCATCGGCTCCGTGATCTCCCGTGTTTGCCCGTCGGCGAGGCGGCGGATGTGCATCGTCCGCGACGCGGGGTCCTCGCCCACCGTGTAGCGCAGGAAGCGTCCATCGCGTGAGAGCGTTACCGGTCGCCGGGCCTCATCCGGGATCGTCCACTGGGCCGCGGGACCGCCGGCGAGCGGCACGGAAAGAATCGCCTGATGTCCGTTGGCCTGGGTTTGCAGGATCGCACGCGATCCGTCGGCGCTCCAGCCCATCGGCCAGTCGTACTCCCGCGCTTCCGTGAGTTGCCGCACGGGCCCGCCCGCGACGGGCACGACGCGAATCGGCGCGACCATGTTGGACTGCACCACGATGATGCCGCGGCCGTCGGGCGTGAACCCGCTCGGCATCGAGTATCGGCGCAGCGCGAAGCGCGCCAGCAGCCGTCCGTCGGTCGTCGCGAGCTGGAAAATCGGCTCCTGCCCGGGACCCTGCTCGAGCCGGGTCAGGACGAACCGCCCGTCGGCGCTGATGTGCGTGAACGCGGGGGCTGACGGGTATGCCGTGGGGATTGAGGGGAGCTCTTGCGGCGCGCCGCCGCTGGCGCGAACCCGATACATCCTGCGAGGGAACTGACCCTGTGGGCGGCCGGAGTAGTAGATCCACTCGCCGTCGGACGCCCACCGCAGGTTGCCGACGGCGGCCATCGAGCCACCGTGCTCGACGACGGTCCGTGCAGCTCCCCCGTTGGCGGGGACTACGACCACCCGGCTCACGGAGTCGCGCCGGTTGTAGTAGACGATGTGATCGCCGTCCGGGGATATGGCGTGGCTCCAGACGCGATCGAGCGAGACCTGCCGCGGCGGACCGGTCGGTCGACCGGTCCGGGGGTCGATCGATATGGTGGTGAGAATGCTGCTGGTTCCCGTCCGGTCGGATCGGAAGGCGATGCGGTCTCCTGAGGGGAACCAGGCGGGCATGTCGTCGGTGTAGCGCCCGGAGGTCAGGCGGATCGGCTCGCCGCCATTCGCCGGCACCATCCAGAGGTTAAATGCTTGCGGGCCTTCCATTCTGCTGAAGACCACCCAGCGGCCGTCTGGCGAGAGCGCCGCGTTGCCCATCTCCATCGAGTCGGCGCCAAAAATGCGCGTGAACCGCGGCTCGACGGTCGGCACCTCCTGGGCCGCCAGCGGCGCGAGCCCGAACGTGAACACCACCGTAGCAACAACCGGCATCTTGGCATCGCGCGGCAACCGTCCGCTGAGCGTACGCCACGCGACGTGCACGCCGAGGGCGAAGATGCACACCGCCTCGATGACCAGGAGCAGCACGGTCGCCACGACGACGACCAACAGTGCGCCAACCCCGTACACCATCAACGCCGACCCCGGCACATTCACGGCTGAGAACAGCTCGTCCATTTGAGTCCCCCTCGCCCAAGCCAACAGGATGACCGCCTGCACCAGACAGAAGGCATCAGGCGTGCCGTCTGCGCGCCGCGGTCCAAGCCTGTGCGGGGACGAGAGATACGTCTTGTGATGAGTTGCCGAAGCCGCCCCCAGCGAGCACGTTTCGGGACCACCCTAGTCACGTTCCGTTGCCGCGGGGTCGTCGGCCAGGATCCGGTCCAGTCGGGGCCGCGAGATGCCGAGGATGCGCGCCGCATGGCGCTTGTTGCCGCCCGTGCCGTTCAGGACCTTCAGCACGTGCCCGCGCACGACGGCGGAGAGGGAATCGTCGTGGTCCCCGCCCGCCTCGACCTTTGCGGTGAGAATGGGAGCGCTGAGCGCGAGATGCTCGGCGCCGATCACCGGCCCCCGGGCCAGCACGGCGGCCCGGGTGAGGGCGTTCTCCAGCTCGCGCACGTTGCCGGGCCACGGGTAGGCGCACAGCACGTGCACGGCCTCGTCGGTGACGCCGCGCACGTCACGGTGCAGCTCGTGGGCGATCCGCTCCAACAGATGCTCGACCAGGAGCGGGATGTCGCGCACCCGCTCTCGCAGCGGCGGCACGGTGACCTCCACCACGTTGAGCCGGAAGTAGAGGTCTTCGCGGAATCGGCCCGACCGGATCAGCTCCTCGAGCGGCCGGTGCGTGGCCGCGACGACCCTGGCCTCGGTGCGGTGCAGCCGCTCGCCGCCGACCGGGTAGAACTCGCGGGTCTCGAGCACGCGGAGGAGCTTCGCCTGGAGCGCCGGGCTGGTATCGCCGATCTCGTCGAGGAAGATCGTTCCGGCGCCGGCGAGCTCGAAGCAACCCTGGCGGTTCGCCACGGCGCCCGTAAACGCCCCGCGCACGTGCCCGAACAGCTCCGATTCGAGCAGCGTCTCCGTCAAGGCCGTGCAGTTGACCGCGATGAACGGCTCGGCCGCCAGGGGCGAGTTGTAGTGGATCGCCCGCGCGATGCCCTCCTTGCCGCTGCCGGTCTCGCCGCGGATCAAAACCGTGGCGCGGTTGCCGGCCAGGACCCCAATCAACTTGTAGATGTCGATCATCCGGGGGTCGCGCCCCACCAGCCGGTCGAGCGCGAACGGCTCGGCGGCGGTGTCGGCCAGCCGGCGCATGCGCCGCCGCAGCGCGCGCTCCTTCAGCGAGCGTTGGACCGTGAGGTCGATCTGGTCGAGATCCAGCGGCTTGACCAGGTAGTCGGCGGCGCCCTTCCTCATCGCGCCGACCGCGCTCTTCATGTCGTCGTGCGCCGTGATCAGCACGACCTCGACTTCATCGAGGCTGGTCTTGATGCGCTCCAGCAGATCGAGCCCGTCCATGCCGGGCAGTCGCAGGTCGGTGATCACGAGCGCCGGCTCGAACGTTCCGAGCAGCGGGAGCGCCTCTTCCGCGGATTGCGCGGTTCGGACCTCGAACCCGGACGCCGCAAGGTGTTGCTCGAACGTCTCCCGGATCGAGGCGTCGTCGTCCACCACGAGGATGCGGGCGCTCACGGCGCGCTCTCCGCGGCCAGCGGCAGCTCGACCACGAATGCGGCTCCGGTTGGCGCGTCGCCGTCCAGCTCCAGACGCCCGCCGTGCTCCTCTATGGTGCGCAGGGCCAGCGGCAGGCCGAACCCGGTCCCGCTCGACTTGGTGCTGTAGAACGGCGTGAAGATCTGCTGGCGCATTTCCGGCCGGATCCCGCCGCCGGTGTCGGCCACCCGCACGCGGATCAGCGCGGCGCCGTCGCCCGGCGCGCCGGCGGATTCCGTGCTCACGAGCAGACGCCCGCCGGTCGGCATCGCCTCGGCCGCGTTGAGAAACAGGTTCAGAAACACGGCCTTGAGATGCTCCGGCTCTCCGAGGACCCGATCGCCGGCCGCGCGGAAGCCGGTCTCAACGCTCACGCGCTGCTGGTCGAGCTGCGCGCGCACCACCGCCAGCGCGTCTCCCACGATCTCGTGCAGGGCGCACGGGACCCGGCGCGCCGGCCGCTCGCGGCCCAGGGCGAGTACCCCCCGGACCACCCGGTCCAGCCGCTCGATTTCCCGCAAGCAGATGCCCAGGGGAGCCTGGGCCTCCGTCGGCAGCGCCCGGGCGGCCACGTCGCGCTCGAGTCGCTGTAGGTTGAGCTTGATGGACGTCAGCGGGTTGCGGATCTCGTGGGACAGCTGCGACGCGAACTCCCCGACGGCCGCCATGTGCCGCCGCGCCTCGATCTCGCGCAGCATTTCGCGCACCCGGCCGACCATCAGCCCGAACGCGCCCGACAGCCGGCCGACCTCGTCGCGTCCCGCGGCGGGGAGGCTCGGCGCGAGATTGCCGGCCCCCACCTCGTCGGCCGCGGCCGTGAGCGCCTCGAGGGAGCGGGTCGCACGCCGAGTCAGCGCGATGGAACCCGCCGCCACGGTCGCGGCCACGAGCATCACGAGAACGAGGTCCACAGCGCGCGCTCGGACGAAGGGGGCGGAGAACTCCTCCACCGCGCCGCTGGAGATCACGGTCCACGGGGGCTCGGCGAGACTGACGAACGCGGCCACCCGCGTGGTGTCGGCTTCCCGATAGCCGAGCGTGCCGCGCGGGCGCGACAGCCGCGCCGTGTCGACGTCCCAGCCCGACGGGCCGAGCAGCGAGACGGCGCTCCGCCGCGTGAAGGCATGGCTCGGATGATAGACGACCTCTCCGGTGGCGCGATCGATCACCATCGTGTAACCCGAGCGGCCGAACCGGCTCTCCAGCACATCGGTCGGGAGCAGCGCCTCCCTGCGCACAGTGGCCACCAGCGACCCCACCGGACGGGCCCGCTGGTCGACGATCGGCTTCCTCATCGTGAGCGCGCGTGCGGCGAGGCCGCTCTCGACCGGGCCCGTCTCGCCCAGTCGGTACAGCACTGCGTTGGCCGTGTCGCGGAACGTGACCTGTTCGTAGGAGCGCGCCATCTGGCTCCAGGCGGCGCGGAGGTACGCGTCGGCCGCGGCGCGGGCCGCCGCGAACGCCGTCTCATCGCCGCGCGCGTGGACCTCGTAGAGCCGCTGGGTCTCCGCGTTCTCGGCGAGCAGCAGGAGGTCGGACTCCCTGGACGCGAAGCGGTCGCGCAGCTCGGCGGCCACGCGCTCGGCGACCTCGGCCGTCTGCCGCTCGAGCAGCGCGTGCAACGCGCGCGTCGAGCGCAGGTACCCGAGCACGCCGATCGCGGCGAGCGGGGCGACGGCGAGCAGGAAGAAGAAAGCGATCAGCTTTGTGCGCAGGGACATGGAGCCACCGTGGCGGGATGCTCCCCGGCTCCGACGATACGGCGCGGCAGCGGGGGGCGCCACCTCCGCCGGCGCCTCGGCACGGGCGCGCTGCGGCGTGGCGGGTGCCAGCGGATCGCGTGGAGGCGAGCGCCGAGGAGGAGCCGGAACGAGTCGAGCGCCCGTCCGGTCTCGATGACGAACTCCGCCTGGATCACTGCCAGGCACGCCCCGGACGGCCGCCCGAATCCGGCCATCCCGGAGGCGTCGTCCCGCGGGCGCGCGCGCTGCCCGTCCGAACAAACGGGCTCGTGCTGCCGCAATCGCCGCGGCGCGGCGGTTCGACCATCGCCGAGGACCAGGATCGGAGCGGGCGGCATCGCCGGGTCCGGGCCGGGAAGCTCGACCTGCAGGTCGACGATCACGCGCCACGACTCACCGGCTGTATCCACCACGACCAGCCCGCCCTCGACGTCTCCGACGAGCATCGGATGGTGAATGGGGCGCCCATCGACGTCCACGAGCCGCGGCAGGCCGCAGCCTCCGAGGAGGACCAGCGCCAGGACGCTGCCGGTGTTTCGCGGAGTGCGTTGCACGCCGCTACGTCAGGCACACGTCATGCCGCGTCGACCCGACACGATCGTGTCGGCGAAACCGCTTCCCGCCGTGCGGGTTACGACGCGCGGTCGTGCGTCGTCGGCGCAGCCGCGTGTAACGAAACGTGCCTGTGCTGGGCGGGGGTGGTAACGCGGCGGTTCGCGAGCGAGCCCTCTCAGGGCTCGACTGCACCAAGACGGCACGACACACCCGACAACCGGACCGTCAGGTCACGCGTGCGACGAGCCACGAAGCTGCGGTGAGCAGGAGCGCCGCCAGCAGCGACCGCCGCCAGACCCATCCGGCCTGCCGCCGCACCACGAGGTCGAACTCGCGCTCGAAGCGCCGTTCACCGCCCAGCTCGGGATCGCGCAGACCGCGCGCCGCGAGAAACACTCAGGTCTTCTCGCGGGCCTGGAAGTAGCCGAGCGCGGCGCAGGCGAAAACGGGCAGCAGGGTGAGGTGCCACGCGGGCGCCGCGCCGCGGACCACCAGAGCCGCGGCGGCCCCGGTGCCGAGCCACAGTGCGGCGGCGCCGCGCAGCAGGCGGGCGCGCCGGCCCCGCGGGCCGATATTAGGGACGCACTCCTCGACAACGTCGACGGGTTCGGGGTGGCGCACGCCCGAAACTGCGGGCGCGGGTCCCGGCCGTCAAACGCCGCGGGGCGGCGTTGACAGAACGGGCGCCGCGGCGAGGAATTGGAGCCCGGGATCACTTGCCGCCAGCGACAATACGCCGAGGACGACCCGAATGACGAGCCCCGTGGCTGCGCCGCACTCGCCGAGCGATTTGGCCGCCGAGATTGCCCGCCGTTCCTCCATCGAGGCGGTGCGGTTGCTCCAGAACGAACCCGAAGCCGCCATCGCGGAAGCGCTGCTGCTGGTGCGGACCGTGGTGGCGGTGGACGTGCTGGCGCTGTTCCCCGAGCCGCGCCGCCGGGCGGTGCTCGAGAATCTGCCGAAGGAGCTGGCGGCCCAGTGGGCGCTGGACGTGACGTTCCCCGAGGGCAGCGTGGGTCGCATGATGGAGCCGGCGCTCGCGGTGTTCACGCCGGAGGTCACGGTCCGGGGCTCCACGGCGGTGCTGCGCGAGCTGGTCAAGCACGTGTTCGTGACCTACGGGTTCGTGGTGGACGAGGATCGTCGGCTCGAGGGCGTCATCACGTTCCGCGACTTGCACCTTTCGGACGAGCACAAGACCCTGGGCGAGATCATGCTGCGCAGCCCGTTCTCGCTGCGCCCCGAGACCGAGCTGACCGACGCGATGAAGCAGGTCTTGAACCGCCACTTTCCCGTCTACCCGGTGTGCGACGCGCACGGCAAGCTCATCGGCCAGGTGCGCGGCCAGGCGATGTTCGAGGAACAGGCCGTCGAGATCAGCGCCCAGGCCGGCACGATGGTCGGCGTGGACAAGGAGGAGCGGCTGGCGACGCCCTGGCCGCGCAGCCTCAAGTTTCGCCATCCGTGGCTTCAGCTCAATCTGCTCACCGCGTTCCTGGCCGCCGCGGTGGTCGGCGTCTTCCAGAACACGATCGACCGCCTGGTCATCCTGGCGATGTTCCTGCCGGTGCTCGCGGGGCAGTCGGGGAATACCAGGTGCCAGGCGCTCGCAGTGACGCTGCGCGGCATGACGCTCGGCGAGCTGCGCCACGGCAAGGAGCGCGTGCTGGTCATGAAGGAGGCGCTGCTGGGCTCGCTCAACGGGGCGTTCGTCGGGCTCACCGCCGGCCTCGGGATGTACGTCGTGGCGCGCGCGCAGAACAACCCGAGTGCGCTGGCGCTCGGCGCCGTGGTCTGGGCGGCGATGGTCGGCAGCTGCGTCATCAGTGGCCTCAGCGGCGCGCTTATCCCCCTCACTCTGCGCCGGCTCGGCGCGGACCCCGCGACGGCCTCGAGCATCTTCCTCACGACGGCCACCGATGTCGCGAGCATGGGCCTTCTGCTCGGGCTGGCGACGGTCTTCGTGCTGTAACCCCTTCATCTGCAGCGGTTTAGGGTGGCGGTCGCGGGTTGCGGAACTTTCGCGATATATCGGACGTAATAACGTAAGACATTACGCACGATACATCGCCTGGAGGCGACCATGACACGCGATCCCTGGGACTTTGACTTCTCCGGCATCTTCGGCGCGGCGGGTTTCGGTCCGCGCGGATGGGCCTATTGCGGGCCCGAGGGCCGCTGGCGCAGGGGCTCGCGCCGGCGCCGCCAGATGTTCGAGTCCGGCGACGTGAAGTTCGTGATCCTGCGGCTGCTCAAAGAGAAGCCGCGGCACGGCTACGAGGTCATCAAGGCGCTGGAGGAGAAGCTGGGCGGCTGGTACACGCCGTCGGCGGGCACGGTGTATCCCACGCTCCAGCTGCTCGAGGATCAGGGGTACGTGCGCATCGTCGAGACGGACGGCAAGAAGGTGTATCACATCACGCCCGAGGGCGAGCGCTTCCTGGAGGAGAACAAGAGCGTGCTGGACGAGATCGCCGAGCGCCTGCGCGACGCCATGCACGGGTTCACCGGCGGGGCGATGGGCGAGCTGAACCATGCGTTCGCCCGGATCGCCAAGCAGGCGTACGGGCGCGCCTGGCGGGCCGGGGCCGACGCGGAGGGCACCCGGCGCATCGTCGAGATCCTGAGCAAGGCGGCCGACGAGATCGAAGCGGTGTGACGGGCGGCACGTCCGGGGGGCGTCGGGGTAGTTACTTTCGTCCCGTCCCGACGCCCTCTGGGCGTCTCTCGAGAAGGAGCCGATATGCGTCCCCTTCGCCGGCTGATGCCCGCCGCCCTGCTCGCCGCCGCGACCGTGCTCGGCGCGTGCAGCGACAGCCTCTCGCCCGAAGACGTTGATCCGGAGCAGCTCTCCGCCAACCTCGACGACGTCACGACGACCTTCGCGAACAACATCGCGTTCCAGAGCCTCCGCCAGCTGTCGGTATCGTTCCCGTCGTACATAGCGGTGGCCGCGCTTCGCGCCACGCTGCCCGAGGCGCCTCGCCCGGGAGCCTGGCAGGGCACGGCGGCCGCGCGGCTCCGTCAGACGCGGGTGTACGCGAGCGCGCGTGCACCGGGCGATATCCTCACCCTGTTCCCACCCGACGTGCTGGGCAAGACGTTCGAGTGGGACGTGGCCACGCACGCGTACGTGGCCGGGACCCGGACCGGCGCGCCGGCCAACGGCATCCGGCTCCTGCTGTACGCCGTGAACCCGGTGACCGGCACGCCGGTCGAGGCGCCGCTGCAGGAGCTGGGCTCGCTCGACCTCACGGACGAGAGCTCGCCGCAGGCCGATAAGCTCGGCATCGTGCTGCGCCTGGCGCAGACCGTCGTCGCCGATTACGACATCACGGGCTCGTTCGGCATCACGGTCGCCTCGCTCGGCGCCCAGGGCTACATCCAGCGGCCCGACGGCACTGGGCGCATCACGTTCAACCTGCAGAATACGCTCAACATCGCGCAGGGCACGCTGGCGCTCGCGTACGACATCAACGCGACCGACGGCACCAGCATCCGGATCGAGCTGTCCGGAAACGATCAGCAGGCGACGCTGGTGTTCCGGGTCGGCCGGGGCGGCAACACGCTGGAGATCAGCGGCACCGAGACCCAGACCGCGGTGGACGCGGTGATCAAGTACAACGGGGTCGTCGTCGCTACGGTCACGGGCAATCCGGACGACCCGACGATCGCGGGGGCCAACGGCCACGTCGTGACGGAAGAGGAGCTGCTGGCGCTCAAGCATATCGTCGAGCGCGTCGCGGATTTCCTCGAGGACTTCGTCGAGGGGATCTTCGGTCCGGCGGACGTCGTGTTCGGGTTGTGAGCCGCCCCTGGCGCCGCGCGGCGCGGCGGGCGGCCGTGCCGGCGCACTGACCCATCGTGCCGGCTCCCCTTCTCGATAGTTCGAATCGCGGGCTGCTGCTGGACCTGGTGGTCCTGGGCGTGAACCTGCTCGGCATGACGCTGCTCGATGGGTTCTTCCGTGGCGTGCTGAGGCAGGCCGCGGCCAACGACCCGGGCGCGATGTCGATGCTGTTCGGTTGCGCCGTGGCTCTGTTCGTGCTGGCCCCGCTCGGGGCGAGTCTGAAGCGCTGGCATTACCATCGCCGGCTGGAAGGCAGGAAGGTCGCGGACGTCTCGGGGCGCCTGGGCGGGTGCCTGTTCAATCCGATCTTCTACTTCTGCCTTACCGCGGTCATTTTCGCGGCCGTCAACGCGTTCATCATGCAGCGCGTGTTCGGGAACCGCGATCCGGGTGGGGCGGTCTTCGTGTCTTCGATCTTTGTCGGCCTGGGCTTGATGGTCCTGCACACCTTCCTGGTCTACCGATTCTTTTCCCCGCCCAGGAATCCGCCCAGGTCGGCGTTCATGCGCGGTCCGGCGTCGGCGATCATCGGCGACGCCTGTCTGTTCGCGAACATGCTGCTGTTCCAGCTCATCTGGAATCTGCTGTCGTTTGCCGGCCTGGGCCCGCCCAGCGGAGCGGTGGATGTCGTGGCGCGCCTGCTGGTGCTGTGTTTTCTGGCGCTGCTGCTCTACTTCCCGCCACGGATGTTCTACCTGGCCGAGGATGCCGGCAGGGCCCGCACGTGGCTCATGATCCTGCTGGCGAATGCCCCCGTCATCGCGCGCGTGCTGCTCGGTTCGTCCATACCTGGGGCGCAACATTGACCCTCCCGCAACAGCCAGCAGCTGCCGCCCGTAGTTAGGTAGCGCCCAGGACGAGTTGCGTGTTCACCGTTGCGCGCCATTTCCATTTCGCCCTCTTCGCTGCGGTCGCAGACATCGCCGCGGAACGACACCGCTCAGCTGCGCGGCTTCTACTGGGCCGGCTTCAGCGCCGCAAGGATTTGCCTGATGGCCCCAAAGTGATAGGCCGTGTGAGCGGCGGTGGAGAGAGCGGCGGCAGCGCCCATGCCGTCCCAACTCGTGCGCGTGGCGACGACCTTCCGCCATTTGTCGGCTTCGTGGCGGAGACCGTCGCGCAGAGCTCGCCACTGATCGTCGGTAACTGTCGTGCACTGCCAACTGGCGTTCGAGTCGGTGCCGGCCCACGGATTCGGCTCGCCCTCCGCCCAGCGGTTCAGGATGGAGAGGCCGAAACGAACGTGATCGACGTGCGCGGCGATGGTCGTTTGTCCGGGCGTGGGCCGCTTCGAGGCGGCGCTCGCGCCGATCGTGTCGAGCTGGCGCAGCAGGCCGGGATCGCCGGGGTTGAGTAGATACGCCTCCTGGCCCGGCGGGCCATCGAAGATCTCCGTCAGCATGTTGGACAACGCGCGTTGAAAGATTGAGTCGGTGGTGTTCATCCCTTCTCCTGGTGCAGAACGCGTCGAGACGTTGGTTCGTCTCGGCCGCCGCGCCTTACGGTGGTTGGGCGAATCCGTCGCGCTGACCCTCCCGCGCCGCTCCGCCCGCCGAACGATTGAGAAACGAGCTGCGGCCGGGCGTCCTGGCCGAAGCTGGCGCGGGAAGGAGCATCGAAGAGTTCATCGCCTCGCGGGCTGCCGGCAGCGGCGCCATCGGGCGCACCCGCCCGGCTCGTCAACCGATCGTGCGCGTCGCGGCGAGCAGCGTCACGTCGTCGTGTGGTTCGGCCGGCCCGGTGAACGCATGGAGTGTTTCGATGACACTGCGGACGAGAGTGGGGGCGGAGGTGTCGTTCGCCCGAAGGGCGGCCTGAAGACGCGCGCCGCCGAAGGCCTCTCCGGCCGGGTTCCGCGCCTCCACCAGCCCGTCGGTGAACGCGAAGAGACAGTGGCCGCGCTCGAGCCTCCCCTCGCCCGCACCGAACCCCTGATCCGGGAGGAGCCCGAGCGCGGGGCCCGTGGGCCGCAGCTCCCGGATGGCGCCGTCCGGGGCGATGACGAGGGCCGGCTCGTGACCGGCGTTGACGTAGTCGAACTGCCCCGTGTTGGGAGTGAGCGCCGCCAGGAAGACCGTGGCGAACATGTTGGTGCGCCCGTGCAGCCGGGCGATGTAGTCGTTGGTGAAGCCCGCCACCCGTGTGAGCAGGTCGGCCGGCGTGGCGGCTTCCAGCGACTGGCGGACCAGGGTGCGACGGCCGCCGATCATCTGGATCGCACCGCCCCCGACGGGATCGGCGGAGGCGCGGATCAGGCTGCGGAACAGCGCCATGAACAGCGCCGCGCCGACCCCCTTGTCGCACACGTCGCCGACGACGAGGACGATGGTGCCCGACGGCGCCAGCACGAACGCGTCGTAGAAGTCGCCGGAAACCTGGCGGGCCGGATGCAGTGCGGCTTCGAGCTGCACCCCCATCGCCACAGGGAGCGATTCGGGAAGGAAGTCGCGCTGGATGTTCCGGGCGACGTCCATTTCGCGCCTGAGGCTCCGGGCGTCCCGCACGCGCCTGCGGTCCAGCGCGGCGCCCAACCGGGCCCGCAGCATGGCCGGCCCGAACCCCCCGGGGAGCCAGTCGTGGGCGCCCGACTCGAGGCACTGCGCGATGACGTCCATGTCGGCCGACACCACGATGACCGGGACCTGCGCCAGCTCCGCGTCGTGGCGCAGCGCCTCCAGGAACCCGGGCCCGTCCATCCCGGGCATCTGCACGTCCAGCAGCACCAGGTCGAACCGCTCGGCCCGGAGTCGCTCGAGGGCCTCGCCACCCGGACCGGCCGCGTACGCGAAATGCCCTTCCTTCTGCACGTGACGGCAGAGGGTGTCGCGATCGCCCGCGGCATCGCCGACGACCAGCACCCTGGCCGGGACGCGGAGCGACGTGGTCGTCCCCGGAGAGATGGTCATCCGCGGCCGCCGAAGCTCTTGACGGCGCCGTCCACCGTATCGAAGACGCTCAGGATCGTGGTGAACCCGCTCAGCTCGAGCACTTTGAGGACGTCCGGGTTGAGCCCCGCCAGCCGCAGGTCCCCGCCGCGCGATCGGGCCTGCTTCAGCGTGGCCAGCAGCACGCGCAGGCCGGCGCTGCTCGTGTACTCGACCCCGCCGAAGTCGGCGACCAGGTTGTGGTGTTGCGCCGCCAACTCGCCCGTAAAGACCTGCTGGAGCCCTTCGGCGGTGAGCCCGTCCACGCTGCCCGCGATGTGGACGGTGACCACGTCGCCTCGCCGGTCCACTGAGGTTTGCATGTCGTGCTCCGGCCTACGCCTCGTTGAGCATGTTGAGCTGCCACAGGTCCCGCGTGCTGGTGTGGAGGAACGGATGCAGGGCGAGCAGCCCCGTCTTCCCGATGCTCCTCTCAAGGTACCGCAGCTCCTCGAACTTGTCCTTCAGCGCCGGATCCGGCGCGGGATCGAACCCGGCCTCGCGCATCATCAGCACACCCTTGGCGTGGATGGCGAGCTCGGCGCGCAGGCGCAGGAGGCACAACATGTCCACAATCACCTCCGCGGGGAAGCTGCTGCGCACGGTGTGGAGGTACCTCCCGGCCGGAGTCGCCGAGACCTGCCCCGAGCGCACGGCCCTGAGCAGCTCCTGGTCCGTGTCGAACCCCGCTCCCAGCCAGGCACCCGTCTCCCGTTCGCTGTGCTGGAACACGGCGATGCTGAGCCAGGGAAAGACCAGGACGATGAGCGCCGTCGCCAGGAGCGGCTGCAGCAGGAAGTGGTTGTACAGCGAGTGCAGGACCACGGCCACGCTGAGCCCGGGCAGGAGGAGGTAGAGCCGGACGGCCCCGGGCCGGTGGTGGAGCGTCTTGGACACCATCGCCAGGATGGCCGTGGCGCCACCGTGCATGATCGCGGTGCCGAACCCCCTCACGATCCAGGTCCAGAGCGTCGCGTCGGGGTTCACCCGCAGGTAGTAGAGGTTTTCCAGGAGCGCGAAGCCGGTTCCGATGCCGAAACCGTGGATGGCCGCGTCCACGACGAACCCCACCCGGCTCCGGTGCAGCAGGTAGAGGACGAAAGCGGCCTTGAGCGCCTCCTCCACGACGGGTGCGACGTACATGGAGTAGGGGGCCGGGTCCAGGTCGAGCGCGGGTCGGAGTTGGACATTCACCACGTAGCTCGCGAGGCCGGCGACCACGCCCGCAATAATCGACAGCAGGATCGCCCGCAGCGCGACCAGCTTGTAGCTGTCGATGAGCACCAGTGCCGCAAGGAACAGAAAGACCGGCAAAACGCTGACGGCAACCGCGAGGACCGTCGTCACATGATCTTGAACGAGAACATCCATTCGGAGCGGAGCGGGACGCCCCGCCCCCGGGCCGCGGCGAACCCGAGCGAGAACGTGGAGTCGAGATGGGAGAGTGTGACCAGGCGGACGTCGAGCTGCGCGCCCACGCTCGCGATCTCGCGCCGGGTGGCCCTGTCATCCACGTTGGTCACGAGTCCCGTGGCGTAGAGCGACAGGCCCGCCCACCGGAAGTAGAAGCTCGGGATCCCGACGCGGCGGAACCGGAGGGGCGGCGACATCCACTCCACCTGGATCCTTCCGTAGTTGGCACCGCCGACGTCGTTGATCTCCATGCCCGGGAAGCTCTCGGTATCCCGGAACTGCTTGATGGCCCGGTAGTCCACCCAGTTGTTGCCGAAACCCCCGAAGAAGAAGGTGGCGAAGGGATCGCTTCGGTTCCCGGCCAGCGCGGTCCCCGCCGAGGCTCTGAACCACAGCGACGAGTGGTCCAGCGGCAGCAGCATCCCCCTCGACGCATCAAGGTCCAGGCGGGGGTAGACCCTTCCGTTGACGACGTTGCCTCGAACGGTCACGTCCCAGGTCGTCCCCATCTCGTCGTCAATGGCGCCGAGGGAGCGCCGGAGGGACTCATACGCGAGGTCGCCGGAGAATGACAGGAGCCGGTCGAACGGGGCCGCCACGTTCTGGTACTCCGGCACGGTTGCCAGGCCGCCGTACCCCGCCAGCTGCAGGGTGTACGCCAGGCTCCTCGGGGCATCGTAGAGGAGATTGCCCTGGTATTGCAGCGCCAGCGAATAGCCACGCCGGCTCGTCTTCGTGGGTCCGAAGAGATCGTAGAAGTCCGCGCGATTCAGGCTCGCGGAGACGCGCCAGTTCCAGTGCCGGAAGACCGCGCGCAGGTGGAGCCGCTCGTCGGACGGCAAGTCCCGGTCGGGAGAATAGGACGAGGTCAGATCGAGCGAGGTCGTGCCGATCCGGTCGGAGAAGTTCAGGCGCACGCCGCCGGCCACGGCGGCGTTGCCGGCCGCATCCTCGTACCCCTCCACGACGGGATACGCGCTGTTCAGCGTGAAGTTGCGGAGCGAGCGGTAGGTCCGCGTGGAAGTCGTGACAGAGTCCGGGCTGATGCTGGACACGGGAGGTGGCATCCACGACTGCACCTCGGGCCGTCGCTCGGCGATCTCGTTCCCCAGGAAGCGGATCGCGCTCACGCTGTCCGGCACCTGGTTCGGGATCATCGAGGGGACGAATCCGCGGCCGGAATACGCGAAGACGAGGACGGAGTCCGCGGTGAGGGGAACCGGCTTGAAGAAGCCCGTCTCGGCGTTGCTCAGGGGCCGCATGACCTGCCGCTCGAGGTCGTAGCGGTAGATGTTGGAGACACCTGAGTAGTAGGAGGAGCCGAAGAGGTACCGTCCGTCCGGAGAGAACACGAAGTTCGACGGCGACCAGTCACCGAACTCGTACAGGACCTGGTGTGTGGTATCTCCCGCCATGATTGCCGCGATGTTCATCCGTACCAGGCGCTGACTCCCATCGATCTCCGCCCTCGACCCGATGAGGCTGGATCCGTCCGGCGCGATGTCGAGGTCGAACAGGTCGATCCCGTACGGCAGGGTCTGGACCTGGTTCCACTCGTGCCACGGGGCGGGAAGGCGAACCACGGTGGAGAACCCGTTGTCGTGCCTGACGGCCCACAGCGAGCGGTCCGACGGGTTGAAGACCAGGTCGCCGATCCGCGCGTTCCTGAGCAGCACCGTGGATCGGCCGGTCGTAAGGTCCAGCGCGACGAGGTGACGCCAATCGGCGTTGTTGGTGGTATAGAACAGGGTCCGTGACGCCGGATCGAACGCCAGCGAGGTCACGGAGAATCCCGACGCTCCCTGGACCTCCGTTATCCTCCGGATCCGTCCCGACGCGACATCGATCGCGGCGATGGCGGCTTCCTGGCCCGGATAGCGAATGGCTACGTAGATGCTGTGACTGGTGGAATCGTAGTACGCCCGGGACACCGATCCGAGCGCCCGATCGGTGAGCGGGCGGGAGGCGGTTGTCGGGTGCCGCCTGATCGACTCGAGGTTGGCTCGCTGCCAGTCGCGCTCCCACGCGATCCATCGCGACCACTCGTCCGCGAGCGACCGGCCATACACCTGCCGGAACTGCGACGCGAAGTACCGCCGGCTCCCCTCGGTCCGGTTGAACCACGCCAGCAGGCTGTCGTTCCCGTATCGGAGGGCCAGGTAGCTGACGAAACGCGTTCCGTAGAGATAGGAATTCACGCCCACCTGGAAGTCGATCGTGGTGCCTTCCGATTCCAGCCCGACGACGTCGTAGATGGTGGCGCTGTCGCGGACCATGGTGCGGAACACCATCTCGTCGTAGGGACCGATCACGCGTCCGAGTCCCCCGTTCATCCAGGTCTCGAGATAAGTGGCGATCCCTTCCAGGTACCACCGCGGCGAATACCACCGCGGCGTGGTCAGGTAGCCGTAGAGCATGGACAGGGGCACTTCCGCGTTCGGCGTGACCTTGCCGAAGAAGACCGATCGGAAGAACCGGTCGGACGAGGTGGCCTTGTCCACCGTGACGATGTGGGCCATCTCGTGATTGAGCGACGAGGCCATCCGTTCGGGAGCGGGCGCGGACTCGTACTCGTGGGCGTACGGCTCGATCCCGATGGTGATGTGGTTCTCCGGAAGCGGACGCGCGCCCGCGTTGCCGTAGTGCCAGAGGTCGTGCATGAGCACGTTGATCTTGCCGGCCGGCGTGTAGTCGAAGAGCCGGCGGTGAAACTGCAGTGAGTTCTGGAAGCTTCTGCCCACCTGGGGTACTAGGTAGGACTGCATCGGAGAGGTAAGCACCAGCCGCAGGTTGCGGGTCTCGAGCGTCTGGAACTGCGCGGCGAGATCGGCAGGCGCGCAGGTCCCCACGCACACGAGGAAGGCCAGGAGGTTTTGCCGCATTGAGCTGGAGAATGTACGCGGTGATCCCGACTCCCGTGAGAGCGAGCCGGGATCACCGCTTGGAGGGGCGAGTCAGGCGGTCTACGTCACTGCTGGGCGCGCATCGCCTCGTTCATGAACGCCTCGGACAATTGCTGGCTCCGGGAGATGGCGCGGAAGGCTTCGGACGACTGGAGCCGCCGGAACGCCTCGTTGGACGCCACCTGCCGGAACGCCTCACTGGACTGCAGCCGGAGGAAGGCCTCGTTGGACTGCAGCCGGAGGAAGGCCTCGTTGGACTGCAGCCGGAGGAAGGCCTCGTTGGACTGCAGCCGGAGGAAGGCCTCGTTGGACTGCAGCCGGAGGAAGGCCTCGTTGGACTGCAGCGAGCGGAAGGCCTCGTTGGACTGCAGCCGGAGGAACGCGTCGCTGGACAGGAGCTGGCGGAACGCCTCGTTGGAGTTCAGCCGGCGGAAGGCCTCGTTGGACTGCAGTGCGCGCATGGCTTCGCTGGACTGCGCCTGCCGGAATGCGTCCTGTGACTGCGCCTGCCGGAACACCTCGCTGGACATGGCCTGGCGGTAGGCCTCGCTGGACATGATCCGGCGGTAGGCCTCGCTGGACAAGATCTGGCGGTAGGCCTCGCTCGACATGAGCTCGCGGTAGGCCTCGCTGGACATGACCTCGCGGTAGGCGTCGCTGGACATGACCTGGCGCCAGGCATCGCTGGACATGGCCTGGCGGTAGGCCTCGCTGGACATGACCTGACGGTAGGCCTCGGTGGACAAGATCTGGCGGTAGGCCTCGCTGGCCATAACCTGGCGGTAAGCGTCGTTCTGCATCAGTTCCCGGAACACGTCGCTCTTGACCAGGTTCAGGATCTGGTGGTTCTGGAACAGCGCCTGGATCTCGGGGTTCTCGAGCGTCACATCGGCCTGGGTCATGGCCCGGCCCCGATACCGCGCCGCCTGCCGGACCCCGACGATCGAGTCGCCCCCGCCGATCGTGCCGGCTTCGCCGCCCCCGGGTGGGTAGCCGGTCACGAGCGCGGCGACGACGACCACGATCGCCAGCGCCGCGCTTCCGATAAGCATCGCCTTCTTGGTCATCATCGCCTCCTCCATTCGCGCAGTAGCGCGTCTCAGCAGGGAAACGGACCATCGAACGATCGCGTGTGGGGCCATCAACCCTGATTCGTCCCTCGGTGACGCTCGAGCCGGCTGCCCAAGCGCATCGAGGATCGCCCGCTTCAGATGGGGAGGCGGTTCGCGCTCCCCCCCACGGTGGAAGAGGGCGGTCACCTGGCGCAGATCAGCCTCGAGCGCCCTGGCCTCCGGATCCTTCTCCACCAACAACCTGAACGCGGCACTCTCGTCCGGCGTGTTCGCACCATCGATTTCCCGATGGATGAGCTCGATCTGGTCCCGGTGCAACATGGCTAGGCTTCTCCTTCGCGAAGCGCCATCCGCAGCCGCTCCCTCGCCGTGAACAGACGCGACTTGACGGTTCGGACGTGGATCTCCAGCACGTCAGCCATCTCCTCGTAGGAGAAGAACAGAAAGTGCCTGAGCACCACCAGGGCCCGGTCGTCGGGTTTCAGGTACATCAACGCCTGCGCCACGCGGTCCTGTGCCTCCGTCTCGCGATCGGGTGCGGTTCCCGGCGCCGGGATCGCGGGCTCGTCCTCCAGCGTCACCGTCCGCTTCCGGCGCTTGAGCACGTTCAGCGACTCGTTGACCGTCATCCGATAGATCCAACTGAAGAACCGGTACTTCGGGTCGAAGGTCCGGAGCTTCAGGAACGCGTTGAGGAACACCGTCTGGGTGACGTCCTCGGCGTCCTGCGCGTTGTCGAGCATCCGCAGTGCGAGGTTGAACAGGCGTTTCTGGTAGCGATCGACGAGACCGCCGGCCGCGTCCCGCTGACCCTCCAGGTACTCCCTGACGAGTGCCCGGTCCTGTTCGTCCGCCGCAGCAGGTGTCTCTTCCAATTACAACCCTGGCCGTCAAAGGTTGGTCGGGGTCCGTCGGCCGGCGGCGTCCCGGTGGCGTGCCGGCCGGCCCCGGGGCTAACGTTGCACCCGGGGACGCCCTCATGACAAATGCCTTCCGGATGACGATCGGCGCCGATCGTGGCGAGGTCGCCAGGGTCAACGCGGCGTTCGCCGAGTTCGCGGACGCGCACGCGTTGCCGGCTTCGGTCCGGCGGAGCATGAACGTCGCCCTCGACGAGCTCCTGACCAACACGTGCGTGTACGGGTTCGCGGGGCGGGAGGGCGGGGAGGTGACCGTCGAGGTGGAGCGGCGCCCGGACCGGGTGTCCGTCACGCTCACCGACGACGGCACGCCGTTCGATCCGTTCGGCGTGGCCGAACCCGACATCGCGCTCCCCGTGGAGGAGCGGCGGATCGGCGGGCTCGGCATCCACCTGGTCCGGCGGATGATGGACGAGGTCAGCTATCACCGCCGAGGCGATCGCAACGTCGTGGTCCTGGCGAAGCTCCTGGGGGGCGGGGGCGCGATGACGGCGGGTCAATCTGGAGGACGGTTCATGAACATCACCACGCGCACGCAGCAGGACGTCACCCTCGTCGCCTTCGCGGGGAATCTCGACAGCAACACGGCGCCGCTGGCGCAGGAGGCACTCGACCGGATCCTCGCGGGCGGCGCGCGGAAGGTCGTTGTCGACTTCACGGCGCTCGACTACATCAGCAGCGCCGGGCTTCGGGTCCTGCTCGGCACGGCCAAGCGGGTGAGCGGAACGGGGGGTGCGCTGCGCCTGTTCGGCTTGAACGCAACGGTCCGGGAGGTGTTCGAGATCTCCGGGTTCTCCACGATCCTCGCCGTGCTCGCCACGGAAGCCGAGGCGCTCAAGGGGCTCTAGCGGGATCCGGGCGGCCGGGCGCCTCAGCGCCGTACGCTCCATATGGCGCCCCGGTGGAGTCCATACACGTAGTTAGGTGGCTGTTGGCGAGCCCTCAGTCAAGGCGCAACCTCGTGTGGGCGCTTGACATTCCCCGCGCGATCGCGCATGATGTTTGCGTCAGGCGCACGGCGCGGCGCGGCCGGCACTGATCGGGCACTTTCCAAAGGAGGCGACATGGTTACGGGCGAACGGCTTCTGCGCGGGCGGGAGTTCGTGTAGGCGAAAGCGCATTGGTGCGCTTGCCGCCCTCCCGTCACGCATGCTGACGAGGAGGGTTTTTCATGTCCGGTAGTCACGAGGACCGGCAACCGACACCACTGAGGAACGCATGAACACTGACGTAGCGAAGGGCTCCGAGGACGAACTGAGCGCCACCGATCTTGCGGCGGCGCTCACCGTGAATCACCTGGCCACCAGCACAGCGTGGTACCACGACATCGTGGGATTCACCATCGATCGGCGCCACGAGCGCGACGGCAAGCTCCTCGCCGTATCGCTGCGCGCCGGCCAGGTCAGACTGCTTCTCACGCAGGACGACGGAGCCCGGGGCCTGGATCGGACCAAGGGCGTGGGCTTCTCGTTGCAGCTCACCACCACCCAGGACATCGACGCGCTGGCGGCCCGGATTGAGGCCCGCGGCGCTACCCTCGAGTCGGCACCAGCCAGTATGCCCTGGGGCGTCCGCGTGTTCCGGATCCGGGACCCGGATGGCTTCCGGTTCACCATTTCCTCTCCGCAGCCGGTTGGCTGGACATCGGAGCCGGATTCGCGGGTTTGAAGCAGCCGACGACGTTCGACTCTTGAGGCCACTTCCCGGTCCAGCATGTGTGACGGTCACGGTTGCAGTCCGATCAGCGCCGGCCGGCCGTCAGACGATCGGCTTCAGGACCTTCCGGCCGTACGCGATGAACGCCATGAGGAGGCCCAGCACACCGCTCAAGATGATGGGCGGGATCTCGCGGTACTGGAGGTGCACCCAAACGAACACGAGGCTCTCGATCGCCAGGACCGTGGCGGCCACCACCGTGAGTGCCGGCTTCCAGTGGAAGGCGGCGGGGACGATCAGCCCGACCGTGCAGACGAGTTCGAGGATGCCG
>Ga0247727_10003337_pt1 | contig 35572 bp, 36 predicted proteins | sample WisWelCaveWW1625_FD_202498 | JGI IMG/M metagenome (GOLD analysis project Ga0247727, IMG submission 202498) | Biofilm microbial communities from Wishing Well Cave, Virginia, United States - WW16-25 | ecosystem: Environmental > Aquatic > Deep subsurface > Groundwater > Cave microbial mat | place...
GTCGACGGCGTCACTGTCGCAGGAGAAAGTGTCGCTGTGTTGCGTCAGGGGGTGTGGCAGATCTGATGCGCGACCACGCCGATCTCACACGCTCGCTCGCCGAGCTTGTCGTCCGCTTCGGCGCCAACGTCCAACCCGGTCAGGTCGTCGGCGTCGGCGCGTACGTCGGCAAGGAGGAGCTGACACGCGCCGTGGCGCGGGAGGCATATGCGGCGGGCGCCTGCTGGGTCGACGTCATCTACTACGACGACCTCGTCAAGCACGAGCGGCTCGCTCTCGCCCGCGACGAGACGCTCGATTTCATCCCCCCCTGGATGAGCGAGCGCCTGCTCTGGCTGTCGGGCGAGCATGGCGCACGGATCGGGCTGTCCGGCCCGCAGGCGCCCGGGTCCTTCGATGACATCGATCCAGCGCGGGCAGGACGGGACCTGCTCCCCTGGCTGCCGGAGAGCAGCGGCGTCGTCAACGGTCGCACGACGAACTGGTCGATCGTGCCAGGACCCACTGCCGAGTGGGCGCACGCCGTGTATCCGGCTCTCGAGCGCGAGCAGGCGCTCAACGCCCTATGGAGCGCCGTGGAGCGTATGTGCCGCCTCGACGAGGCCGACCCGGTCGCCGCGTGGGAGGCGCGGATGGCGGAGTTACTCGACGCCGCCGGCCGCCTCAACGAGCGGCGCTTCGACGCGATCCGGCTGCACGGGCCTGGCACCGATCTCACGATCGGTCTGCTCCCGTCGTCGATGTGGGACGCGGCGACGTTCGAGACGGTCGACGGGCTCGTCCACCGTCCCAACCTCCCGACAGAGGAGGTGTTCACGACGCCCGACCCTCGGCGCGCGGACGGGGTGGTGACGATGACGATGCCGAGGGAGCTGTACGGGGCAATCGTGGAGGGGATCCGGATCGAGTTCGAGGGCGGCCGGGTCGTCCGCATCGACGCCGACAGAGGCGCCGAGACGCTCCGTGCTGCGGCGGCGCGCGACGACGGCGCCTCTCGGCTGGGCGAGCTCGCGCTCGTGGACGGCTCCGGCCGTATCGGCCCGCTCGAGACCGTCTTCTACGACACGCTCATCGACGAGAACGCCGCCAGCCATCTCGCGCTCGGCAGCGGCTTGTCAATGGGGCTCGCCGACCCCGCGGACACGGAGCGGATCAACGAGTCCGCGATCCACATCGACCTGATGGTCGGCAGCCCCGAGCTGGACGTGGACGGCATCACCGCCGGCGGCGAGCACGTGCCCGTGCTGCGCGGCGGCGCCTGGCAAGTCTGATGTCGCAGATCGAATCGCCGCCGAGCGCTCGACGCTTGGCGCTCGCCGGTGCGGGCGACGGTGAACACGTCGATGCAGGCATCGGGCCAGCCGTGAGCCCACGCCGCAAGGTCATCGGTTTCGCTCCACGCGAGGCCGGCGAGCACCGTGTGTCTGCGGCCTCCACCGACGAAGATCGGTGTCAGACACCGCTTCGCGGTGTCTGACACCCTCCTGATCGCGCCCGTCGAGGGCGGCGATCAGGAGGCGCGCGCTTCCGCGACGGCCAGCAGCCGCTCGCGGATCGCGTCAGGCTCACCGCCGAGGTCGTCGAGCCGCGGCAGCGCCGCGAGCGTCTCGAGACCGAACACGCGCTCGAATAGCGCGGTCGCCCTGTAGCGCACGGCGCCGCCCAGGCCGCTCTCGCGCCCCGCCTCGGCAATCAGCCCGCGCTCCACGAGGGAGGCGACCGCGGAGTCGGCTGCGACACCCCGGATGCGCGCGATCTCCGGGCGCGACACCGGCCCGAGGTAGGCAACGATCGAGAGCGTCTCGAGCGCCGCCTGCGAGAGGCCCCGCTCCACGGGTCGCTCGAACAGGCGCGCGCACGCGTCAGCTGCCTCACGGGAGGCGCGAAACGCCCAACCGCCGGCGACCTTCTCCAGCACGATGCCGCTGCGACCCTCGCGGTAGCGATCCGAGAGCAGCGACAGAGCGGTCTCGAGGCGCTCGGAGTCGTCCTGTGTCGCCTCGACAAGCTCCTCGAGCAAGAGCGGTTGGGCGGCGACGACGAGCAGGGCCTCGACGGTGCGGGCGAGCTGGTCGACCGGGTGGGAGACGATCAGGCGGAGCGGGCGGTCGTCCACTGGAGCATCCTTTCGTTCTCGGTTTCCTCGCGCGTCTGGGGCGCCGCTGACGCGTCCAGGCCGGAGGGGACAGTGCTTTGCACGGCCCCGGAAGGCATCGACGCGTCAGCGGCGTCAGGCCGGGGCGAAGCCGGGCTTTGCCCGGCTGGAGCCGCGGCCGGCCAGGCCCGCGAGGGTCGGGTGACGCGGATGGGGGCGAACGGGGAAGCCTGCGAGAGCGCGATCTCGCCGGTTTTTCGCAGCTCGAGCAGCGCAAGAAAGGCGACCGCCTGCTCGACACGGGAGAGACCGGCGACCTCGCCGTCGAAGTCGAACACCCGGCGCCGGCGCAGCACGGCGCGGAAGCGCTCGAGGAACTGCGACACGGGCGGGAAGCGAAGCGCCATGTGAGAGAGAGACACCTTCGGCGGCTCCACGGCCAACCCTCTCAGCGTCGCCACGAGATCGTCCGCTCGCTGCGGCGCGAGCTGTCGTTCGACCTTCGGGGCGAGGGGCGCCGGGCCGAGCCGGAAGAAGCGTCCACGGGAGTCGGCGAGCTGCTCGCCGAGCCACGCCGCCGCCGCCTTCATCCGCCGGTATTCCGCGAGCCTCCGCGCGAGCTCGGCAGCGGCCTCTTCCGGCTCGAGGTCTGCGAGCTCCTCGCCTTCCTCCGGGAACAGGTAGCGGGCCTTCAGCTCGAGCAGGGCCGCCACGAGCACGAGGAACTCCCCGCACGCATCGAGGTCGAGGTCGGCGCGCGCGGAGAGGCGCTCGACGAAGGCGACCACGATCTCTGCGACGTCGATCTCCGCCGGTCGCAGCTGATCCTTGAGGACGAGCGTCAGCAGGAGGTCGAACGGGCCCTCGAACGCGTCGAGGTCCAGGTCGAGATCACGCACATCTGTGGCCACGCGGCCGAATCTAGCCGCCGGATCGGACGCGTCCCCGCGGGACTGCCATCGCCGGCGCTTTCGGAGGCGGGCGCCTCCGGCCGCGTCGCTGCGAGAGCACGAACCAGACGGCACCGGCGACGATACCCGTGAGCGCCACCCAGCCGTTGAAGCGCATTCCGGCCAGCTCGTGCGACGGGTCGACGCGCAGCTGCTCGACCGCGAACCGGCCGATGCAGTACAGCGTGATGTAGGCCGCGAACACTCCGGGAGGGCGCGGGCGGAATCGTCGCTCCAGCACGTAGACGAGCAGCGCGGCGGCGAGGAAGTCCCACAGCATCTCGTACAGGAAGGCCGGGTGGAAGGTGGTGTCGGCGATCGACTCGAGCGGGCGGTTCTCCGGGGCGATCTCGAGACCCCACGGCAGGTCGGTCGGTGTGCCGAACAGCTCCTGGTTCCACCAGTTGCCGAGGCGTCCGATCCCCTGCGCGAGCAGCAGGCCCGGCGCGAGGCAGTCGGCGAGCACCCACACGTCGGCACCGGCCCGCTTGGCGATGATCCCGCCGACGAGACAGCCGGCGGCGATGCCGCCCCAGACGCCGAGCCCGCCGCGCCAGATCGCGAACGGCCCCCACCACTCGTCCGGTACCTCGTCCCAGCTCGTGGCGAGGTGGTACAGACGTGCGCCGACGATCCCTGCCGTCACACCCCAGACGGCGAGGCGGAAGATCAGGTCCCAGTCTCCGCCGCGCGCAACCCAGCGGCGGCCGGTGACCCACATGCAGACGGCGATGGCGACGAGCAGCGTCAGCCCGTACATGTGGATCGTGAGCGGCCCGAGGTCGAGCGCGCCGGAGCCGGGCGACGGAATGGACGCAAGCAGTGCCTGAGGCGGCATCGCAACATTCTGCCCGGTTGGGGCAACTGCGGCCTCGCTTAGCGCGTCGCGAAGCGATGCGCTACAGCAGGATCTGCAGCGCGAGATCTACGGGGCAGCCGTGCTCGAGCAGGGACATGGCGCGATGGAGGTCGACGTCGTGAGTGGCGGCGAGCACCGCCGCCGACTCGGGGTCGTAGCCTACCTGGGACAACGAGAGCAAACGCCACAGCTCGACCGCCTCGATCTCGAGCTCGGGTGTCGTTGTGAGGTGCGCCGCAGACATCTACAGGGGGAAACGTCGCTCTGTGCTCACGTATTCGTCAGATCCGACCGACCGGTTGTCCCCTTTCTAGGTGGTCCGCGCTAACGAATTGCACGATTCCCGTGAAGAGTCCGTTAACACGTGGCTCGTGACCGCGGTGATCGGGCTCGGCGCGTCACGCAGGTGGTGGTCGACCGGGCGAGGCAAGCCTCGCCCCTACGCCGGCCGCAGCCGTGACCGCCGCCACGCGCGGGACGTCGCTGCGAGCGCCGCCACGAGCAGCGCGACTCCGGCAGCGATCCCGGCCACCCACCACCCGCGCCCCAGGTCGCCGCCCGCACCGCCGTCGGCCGGTGCGACCACGAACGGCGCATACGTATGGGTCTGGGTGAAGCCGTCCCAGATCGTCCACGTCCACGTTCCCGCCGAGGGGAAGACGACCTCGACGTGGTAGACGCCGGGCTCCGAGGTGGGGGCGGCCGGGAACATCTGCTCCTGCGAGCCGCTTGCGATCGTCACGGTCGGTGAGAGCCCGTCGAGCGGCGTGCGCCCGTGCTGGAGCACGGTCAGCTGCGCCGACCACGTTTCTCCCACGGCGACGCCATCCGGAGTCGAGTCGAGCTGCACCGTGGCGAAGCCTCCCGCCGCCGCGTTTCCGGTGAGTACGAACGCAACGACGAGCACGCTCCAGAGTGTCCGGGTCATGGTGGCCTCCCTCGATCTCGACAGGTCGACGCGTATACACCGACGAGGAGCATCCGGTTCCCGGCGCGGTACGCTCGGTCTGTGCCACGCCTGGTCGGGATCAACCACGTCGCGCTCGAGGTGGGCTCGATCGACGAGGCGCTCGCCTTCTGGGAGACGGTGTTCGGCCCGCTCACGCTCCGGGGGAGATCGCAAGGGATGGCGTTCGTCGACATGGGCGACCAGTTCGTCGCGCTGATGGCCGACCGGACACAGCGGCCGGACACGCACCGTCACGTCGGCATCGTCGTCGACGACCAAGCCGTGGTGCTCGCCCGCGCGCGCGAGGCGGGCTTCGACGTGGGCGGCAACGAAGTCCGCGACCCGTGGGGGAACCTCCTCCAAGTGGTCGACTACCGCGAGGTCCAGTTCACCAAGCACCCTGCGGTCCTCGCGGGGATGGGGATCGCGGGCCTCGAGAAGACCGAGACAGCGCTGACCGAGCTCCGCGCAAAGGGCCTGAGCGCGAGCTAGAGCCCCACGTCGTGCGACAGGACGCTCGCGCCAGTCAGCGTTAGGTTCTGCCGACAACTCAGTTGTCCGCGACCCGTGTGAGACTCAGCGAGTAGACGAATGGTCCTGCTTTCACTTCACCCAGTCGAACCCCTCAGGTGACGATCAGGGCAGCGTCGTTGCGCTACTACGCCAAGTGGCCGATTCACTTGAGGCGCTCGGCGACGTCCAGGTACACGACATCACCTTCCGCAGCGAACCCACGGATAGCGAGGACGACCTCGCCATGACCGTCTACTACGACCGCGTGCCCCGACGCCGATAACGTCCGCCCGCCTGGCGGCGCGCGGTCGCGGTCATCAAGAGAAGCCCAGCACGCTGGCGCAGCCAACGGCGATATGCGCTGACGGGATCGCTGCGGAGCGGCGACCGTTCGGTCGACGCTGTCAGCGTCCTCGCGACAGCAGGCATGTCGTACAATCGCGGCCCCGACGGGCGAAAGGGAGGGCACGATGGATCACGCGGCGACGCTGCGACGTTTCTACGACTTGCTCAACGCTGGCGATGTCGACGGGTTCGGCGAGCTGCTGGCCGACGATTTCGTCGAGCACGAGGAGACGCCCGGCCTTGCGCCGACGAAGGAAGGAGTCAAGGGGTTCTTCCGGATGTACCTCGCAGCGTTCCCCGACCTGCGCCTGCACGCTGAAGACGTGCTGGCGAGCGGCGACAAGGCCGTCGCCCGAGTGAGGGCCACCGGAACCCACCAGGGCGAGTTCATGGGCATTCCGGCAACCGCGAAAAGCGTCGACGTACAGCTCATCGACATCGTGCGCTTCGGCGCCGACGGTCTCGCACGCGAGCACTGGGGTGTCTTCGACGCGCTGGCGATGATGCAGCAGCTCGGCGTCGTGCCGGAGGGCGCTCCCGATAGACCGGGGAGCGGTCGCTGACCGGTGGTCGAAGTCGGAGCGAACCGGCCGGCCGCACCCCCGCCTGCTCGAGCGACATCGTAGGCTCCCCGCATGGGCTTCTTTCGCGTGATCCGTCCCGACGAGCTCGAGTGGACGACTCGGGCTCACGAGCCCGACGAGGCGCCGCGCCATGTCGCCGAGTTGAGCGAGCTGGCCGGCTTCGCCCACACCCGCGCGAACGTCTGGCGCTACGAGCCCGGCGCCAAGGGACGCCGCCACAAGCACCCGCTCCAGGAGGAGACGTTCGTCGTCCTCGCGGGGACGCTGTCGATGTACCTCGGCGACCCGCCGCAACGTCAGGATGTGCCCACCGGCGGGCTGATCCACGTCGAGCCGGGCACACCGCTCCAGTCGGCAAACCACGGGGACGATGACCTGCTCATCTATGCCTACGGCACCCCGCCCGAGAGCGAGCACGCCGAGATCCTCGACCCGGCCGTGTAGCGTCGCTTTCGACCCGGGACGGCTCGGCAGGGAGGCACGGGTCGATGCAAGACTTGACCCCGATGTCCGCGGCCGAGCAGATCGAGATCCGCCGCCTTGGTGCGACGGAGGTGCACGCGCAGCTTGATGGGCTCGCGGCCGTCCTGGTCGACTGCGTCGCCGGAGGAGCGTCGGTCAGCTACATGGCGCCGTTCTCGCACCAGGATGCTCGTAGTGCGTTCGAGGCTTTCGCTGCCGAGGTCGAGCAGGGCCGCCGGCTGCTTCTTGCTGCGTTTGCCGAGGGCCGGATCGTCGGCACGGTTCAGGTGATTCTCGCACTGCCACCGAACCAGCCGCACCGTGCGGAGATCGCGAAACTCCTTGTCCACCGCTCGGCACGCAAACGCGGCATCGCGCAACTGCTGATGGAGCAGGCCGAGTCGGAAGCTCACGCGGCAGGCAGAACCCTGCTGGTGCTGGACACGGTGACCGGCGACGACGCCGAGCGCCTGTACACCCGACTCGGCTGGACGAGGGTCGGCGTGATCCCCGGCTACGCCCTCTACCCGGACGGGCGGCCCTGCGACACGACCGTCTTCTGGAAGGCGCTCTGAGCTGGAGCTCGCGCCGATCAGACGACGGCGGCGTCGCCGAGCAGCGCTCTCGCTTCGGCGAGGAAGTCCGAGTCGGGTCGCACGCGGTACTCGGGGCCGAGCGCGAGCGTCTTCGGCCCCTGCGACGTCTCGAGCGCGAGAAAGACGGGTGAGTCTCCGGGGAACTCCTGCACGAGCCGGGAGAGTTCGCGGATCACGCCGGCGGGCGCCTGCCGCGCGTCGAGGGAGAAGCGCACCTCGCGCCGCTCCCCCACCGCCTCGAACGGCGACAGCTCCATCGCGATCAGCTTCGTCTCGCCCGCCTGTTTGTGGTCGACGCGCCCCTTGACGATCAGGATGCGGTCCGCGACGCACAGCTCTCGCGCGTTGGCGTACGTCGAGTTGAAGACAACGGCTTCGACCGATCCCGTCGGGTCGTCCAACGCGAGGAACACCATGGGCTCTCCCCGCTTGGTCGTCGTCAGCTTCACGTCGGAGACGATGCCGCCGACGGTGACGACTTCCCCGTCGCGACGCCGCTCGAGCTCGGCAAGCGTCGCGTCGGTCTTCCGCCGCAGCTGGTCCCGCACACCGGACAGCGGATGCTCCGAGACGTACAGCCCCAGGGTCTCCTTCTCGAGCCGCAGCAGCTCCTGCTTCTCGAACTCCGTCTGCGGCATGGGAGGATGCGTTATCGACCTGTGAATGATCTCGGCGGAGGAGAACTCATCGTCGAAGATCGAGCCCTGACCCATCAGGCGGTCGGCCGCGAGGGTCTGCCCGTGACCCAGCGCCTGCTCGAGCACGCCAAGCATCCCCAGGCGCGTAGCGTCCGTCGAGTCGAGCGCCCCACACTTGACGAGCGACTCGAGCGAGCGCTTGTTGACGACCTGCGTGTCGACGCGCTCGGTGAACTCCCAGATCGTCGCGAACGGGCCGCCCTCGTCCCGCGCGCGGACGATCGCGAGCGCCGCCGACTCGCCGACGTTCTTGACCGCGTTGAGCCCGAACCTGATCCTGCCTTCGACGACGGCGAAGTCGACGGCGGAGGAGTTCACGTCGGGAGGCAGCACCTCGATTCCCATCTCGTCGCACGCGTTGACGTAGAACGGCACCCGGTCCTTCGTGTTCATCACGCTCGAGATCAGCGCCGCCATGTACTCACATGGGTGGTGGGCCTTGAGCCAGGCGGTGCGGTAGGCGATCAGCGCGTAGCACGCTGCGTGCGACTTGTTGAACGAGTAGTCCTTCGACTTCTCGGTGTCGTCCCACAGCTGCGTCGCCACCGCGGGCGACACCGCGTTCGCGAGGCAGCCGTCGACGAACTTCTGTTTGAGCGACGCCATCAGCGCGTGGATTTTCTTGCCGATCGCCTTGCGGAGATCGTCCGCCTCGGCAGGCGTGAAGCCGGCCAGCTGCTTCGCGATCTCCATGGTTTGCTCCTGGTAAAGGCTGATCCCGAAGGTCGTGCCCGTGATCGGCTCGAGGCGTGCGTCCAGATACGTGACCTTCTCCCTGCCGTTCTTGCGCGCCGCGTACGTCGGGATGTACTGCATCGGGCCCGGCCGGTACAGGGCCACGAGCGCGATCAGGTCATCGAACGCAGTCGGCCGCACCTGCCGTAGTGCCTCGCGCATGCCCGACGACTCGAACTGGAAGACACCGGTGGACTCGCCGCGCGCGAGCATCTCGTAGGTGGGGCGGTCGTCGATCGGAATCGCCCCGATATCGAGCCCACCACCGATCAGGCGCACTGCCTCGTCGATCACGTCCAGGTTGCGCAGACCGAGGAAGTCCATCTTCAGCAGGCCGAGCGCCTCCACGTTGCCACCCGTGAACTGCGTCACCACCTCCTGGTCGGGGCCCTTCTGCTGCAGCGGCACCACGTCCATCAGCGGTCGCGCTCCGATCACGACGCCTGCCGCATGGATCGAGTCGGCACGGGTGAGCCCCTCGAGCGGGCGCGCGAGATCGACGATCTCCTTGGCGGTGGCGTCCGAGTCGACCAGCTGGCGCAGCTCGGCGCCCGGCTTGAGTGCGTCCTCGAGCGTCTGGCCGGGCCCTTCTGGGACCGCCTTCGCGATCCGGTCGACGACGCCGTACGGCACCTCGAGCACGCGTCCTGCGTCGCGGATCGCCGCTCGGGCGGCCATCGTGGAGAAGGTGATGATCTGCGCCACGCGGTCGCGGCCGTACTTCTCCGCGACGTAGTTGATCACCCGGTCGCGGCCGGCGACGGCGAAGTCGATGTCGGCGTCGGGCATCGACTTGCGGCCAGGGTTGAGGAAGCGCTCGAAGAGCAAGTCGTACCGGATCGGGTCGACGTCTGTGATCCCCAGGCAGTAGGCGGCAAGGCTTCCTGCCGTCGAGCCGCGCCCCGGCCCCACGCTGATCCCGTTCTGCTTGGCGAAGGCGACGAAGTCCCAGACGATCAGGAAGTAGTCGACGAAGCCCATCTCGCGGATGGTCTTCAGCTCGAACTGAAGCCGCTCCGTCAGCTCGGGCGTGATTTTCCCGTAGCGACGGGCAAGGCCGGCCTCGCAGAGCTCGACGACGTAGTCGAACGCGTCCCGGCCGTCCGGCACGGGGTACTGCGGGAGCAGGACCTGTCCGAGCGGGATCTCGATCGAGCAGCGCTCTGCGATCTCGAGCGTGCGACGCATCGCCTCCTCCTGGCCGGGGAAGTCGAGCGCCATCTCCTCCGGCGTCTTGAAGTAGAACTCGTTCGTCTCGAAGCGCCAGTGGTTCGGGTTCTTCAGCGAGTCACCCGACTGGATGCACAGCAGCGCCTCGTGCGAAGCGGCGTCGGCAGCCTCGAGGTAGTGGACGTCGCCGGTCGCGACGAGCGGAAGCCCTCTGCGCTCGGCGAGCGCCGCCAGCTGAGGCACGAGCTCCTGTTGGACGGGGAGCCCGGCGTTCTGCAGCTCCACGTACACGTTGTCTCGTCCGAAGACCTGGACGAGACGGTCGAGCTCTGCCTCGGCGTCCGCCGGCCTGCTCTCCGTCAGCGCCCGCGAGACGCGGCCGGAGAGGCACCCGGAGAGTGCGATGAGACCGGGCGCATAGGTCTCGAGCAGCTCCCAGTCGACGCGCGGGCGGTAGTAGTAGCCCTCGAGGTACCCGAGCGAGCAGAGCTTGATCAGGTTGCCGTAGCCCCGGTTGTCAGCGGCGAGCAGCGTCAGGTGCGCCGCACCCTTCTTCTGGGCACGCCTGTCGTCGGCGACGTAGACCTCGCAGCCGACGATCGGCTTCACGCCCTGGTCGCGCGCGGCCCTGTAGAGGTCGATAGCCCCGGCGAGGGAGCCGTGGTCGGTGAGCGCCACGGCGGGCATCTCGAGCCGCGCCGCCTTTTCCGTGAGCGCCGGGATCCGGCACGCCCCGTCGAGGATCGAGAACTCGGAGTGAACGTGCAGGTGGACGAACGGGGCTGCCACGGGAGGGCCATCGTACTGCCCCCGGGGGACGGTTCCCGTTTGCGCCGATCGGCACGATCCGTACCCGGCCTTAGATGAGTGACTGGTATGAGCAGCGTGTGAGCGCGACGTGAGCAGCCTGCCGGAGACTCGGTCGGTGACTCCACACCGCTCGCTAACACACAGATCATGAGAACGCCTTACGCTGCAGCCGTGATCGGGCTGGGCGCCCTTCTCGCAGGGCTTTTTGCGGCAGGGCTTGCCGCCGCAGGCACGACCGTTACTCCGCCGGCGCGGGCGCTCGTGTTCGCGAACGAGTATCGCCTCACCGTCTCGCGGGAGTCCGTGCCTGCCGGGCGTGTCGTGATCCAGCTCCGCAACATCGGTGAGGACGACCACGACCTCGTCGTGCGCCGCCCCGGAGGTCCGGCCCTCGGGACGACGGGCATCGTCCGGCCAGGCCGGCTCGGACAGCTCAGCGTCCGCCTGACGCCCGGCCGCTACGTGCTCTTCTGCTCGGTCGCCGATCACGAGCAGCGCGGCATGCGGCGCGTGCTCGTGGCGAAGAGGAAGCCGTGAGCACAAAGGTGGAGCGCGCCAAGGTGAAGCGCCTGCTGTGGCGCGCCGGCTTCGGCCCGCGTCCGGGCGAGGTGGAGAAGTGGGCCGCCGCCGGCCACCGTGCGCTCGTCGAGCGGCTGCTGAACCCGAAGGGCGCCCAATTCGACCCGATCACCGTGACCCTCGACCCGGTGAACGTCAACGGCCACGACGTGCTCTGGTGGTTCGACCGGGCGGTGCGGACGCGCCAGCCGCTGGCGGAGCGCATGGCGTTCAACTGGCACGACCACCTGGCGGTGTCGAATGCCGCGGTCGGCGACACGCGGTCGATGCTCAGCTACTACTCCACGCTCCGCGGCCTCTCGCTCGGCAGGTTCCGCGTGCTCATGCGCGCGGTCACGCTCGAGGGGGCGATGCAGCTGTTCCTCGACATCGCCGGCTCGAGCAAGGAGGCGCCGAACGAGAACTTCGCGCGCGAGCTGTTCGAGCTGTTCACGCTCGGCGCGAACAACGGCTACACCGAGCAGGACGTGCGCGAGGCAGCGCGAGCGCTCACCGGCTTCTGGTGGGACTACGACAAGCGCGTGCTCGGGTACGACCGGAGCAGACATGACTACGACTGGAAGACGATCTTCGGCCGGCGGGGCGTCTTCGCGTGGGACGACGTGATCGATCTCGCCGTGCAGCATCCCGCTCACGCGCCGTACCTCTGTCGCAAGCTGTGGGGCTACCTGTCTCCGCGGCCGTGTCCCAAAGACCTGCTCCGCTCGATGGTGCGGGCATATCGCTCCTCTGGGACCGAGATCCGGCCGGTGCTCCGGCTCGCGCTCACCCACCCTGCCTTCTACGCGGGTCTGGACGAGCCCGACCAGGTGAAGCCGCCGCTCGTCTATCTCGCGGGGATGCTGCGCGCGACGGACCAGGACGTAACGACGGGGCTCTGGCTCCTCGGCGGCTACCTGTTCACGATGGGCCAGGCTCCGTTCTACCCCCCGAACGTCGCGGGCTGGCCCACGGACGGCGAATGGCTCTCGACGGCCACGATCCGAACGCGGTACGCGGTGGCCTCATACGTCGCCTCGCGGACGTTCGTGCAGCCCGGAAAGAGAGCCAGGGACGACCTGCGCGAAGCGCTCGACGCCGTGGGCCGCCCGTGGGCGAGCACCAGGACGCTCGCCGAGCTCGACCGCCTCGCACGCACCGGCTTGGCGCGCGGAACGTCCCGTCCCCTGACCCGGGAGGAGCGCCGTCGTCTGATCACGCAGGCGCTGCTCGGCGGCCCGGACGCGCAGGTGTGCTGACGATGCCGTCGCCGATCCCCTCCCCGCGCCACTGCGCCTGCTCCGACTGGCGGCTGTCGCGACGTTCTCTCGTCCGCAGCGGCGGCTCGCTCGTGCCCGTCCCCGTGGAGGCTCTCGACGGCCTTGCCGCCTTCGAGCGCGACGGCGGGCTGTCGCGCCGGGACTTCCTCGCGAACGGGGTGGGGCTCCTCGCGCTCGCGTCCTCGCTCGGCGGCACGGCTCTCGAGCCGCGGCGGGCGCTGACCGCTGCCGCAGCCGCGCACGCCGCGAGCCCGGAGGCGCCGGTACTCGTCTCGCTCTACCTCGACGGCGGCAACGACGGCCTCAACACGCTCGTGCCGTGGACGTCGCCGCGGTACACCGAGCTCCGTCCTCGCGTCGGGCTGGCGCCGCAGTCCCTCCTGCCTCTTGCCGACACAGCCGACTTCGCATGGCACCCGTCGCTTCCCGGCCTGGCCGGCCTGTACGGGCAGGGGAAGGTGGCGGTGCTGCCGGCGGTCGACTTCCAGAACGCCGACCTTTCGCACTTCAACTCCACCGAGTACTGGCGCAAGGGGATCGTCGGTCACGTCCGCGACCCGACCGGGTGGCTGGGGCGATGCATCGACCTCACCGGTTCGCCCGACAACCCATTGCAGGCGATCAGCGCCACCTGGAACCTCGACCCGATCCTGCTCTCGGCACGCAACCCTGTGGCGACCGTCTACGAACCGACGGAGGTCTCGTACTGGATCGAGGGGGTCGGGAACGAGGAGGTCCCGCTTGCCCTGTACCGCGCCCTGGCGGGCGGTGTGGCCCGGTACCCGGCACGCGCGGCCGCCGCCAAGGCGTACCGCGATGCGATCACCGTGCGTCAGCGGCTTGCTCCGCTGCAGGCCGCGCCGCCGGACGCGCCGCCGCTCGCCTACCCGGACGCCTACCTGGGCCGTGCGCTGCGGTCGCTGGCGCGCATGCTGGCGGCGGGGTTCGGCACCCGTGTCGCCGCGGTTGCGCACGACGGCGGCTTCGACACCCACGAGCAGCAACCAGAGCACCATGCGCGCATCCTCGCCGAGCTCGACGGCGCGCTAGTTGCATGGCAGGCCGACCTCGAGGCACGCGGGCTGGCCGACCGGGTGCTCACGCTCGTGTGGAGCGAGTTCGGCCGCCGCCCGGCCGACAACGACTCGCTTGGCACCGACCACGGCGCGGGCGGCCTGCTCCTGGTCGTCGGCAACCGCGCCAACGGCGGCATCGTCAGCGAGTTCCCGGGTCTCGACGTGCTCGACCCGCTCGAGAACCTCCGCGTTACGACCGAGTTCCGCACCGTCTACGCGTCGCTGCTCGAGCAGTGGCTCGCGATCGACTCCGAGCGCGTGCTCGGGGCGGTGCCGGCCCGTCTGCAGCTAGTCCGCGGGTGACGGTCACCTGCGTCTCGCTATCGTCGAGGGGTGGAGCCGAAGACCCCGATCCGCGGTGCCTACTGGGTCGACGCGGGGCGGTTGCTCGCCGGCGAGTACCCGGGCGACCCGGAATCGGCGCGTGCGACCGACCGGCTGCGACGGTTTGAGGACGCGGGTGTCACCGTCTTCGTCGACCTTACGGAACGGCTCGAGCTCGAGCCCTACTCACACCTGCTGGGGGACGGCGCCGGCTACGAGCGGCGGCCGATCCCCGACCTCGGCACCGTCTCGGCACGGGAGTACCGCGAGATCCTCGATCTGGTCGACGGCGCGCTCGCAGCGGGCGAGACGGTCTACCTCCATTGCTACGGCGGTATCGGTCGTACGGGCACGGTTGTAGCGCTATGGCTCGTCCGCCACGGTCTCGACGGAGGCGACGCGATCGCACGCCTTGCCGAGCTCCGCCGCAATGTCCCGGCCGCGTGGATGCAGTCACCGCAGACGCGGGCGCAACGGCGCGTCGTACAGCGCTGGAGACGTGGTGGTTGACCTCGTTGCAGTCGAGGCGGTGCTGGAGCGAGCCTGGCAGCGCGAGTCCGAATGGCATGGCGAGACCCACTGGCGCTGCGTGGCGGCGACGGGCCTCGGCCTCGTGGGCCGGCTTGCCGGCGGCGACCCCGAGCTCGTGTTCCTGTTCGGGCTGCTGCACGACACGAGACGGGAGAACGAGCACGTCGACCCCGGCCACGGCCCGCGCGCCGCTGCGTACGCGCAGGAGCTCGCCGCCGAGGGCGTGCTCGAGGTCGAGCCGGCCAGGCTGGAGCTTCTGTGCGGCGCGATCACGGAGCACACGAACGGCCTCGTTTCCGCCGACCCGACGATCGGTGCGTGCTGGGACGCCGACCGGTTGCACCTCCCGCGGGTCTCGATCGACCCCGACCCGGCGCGGTTCTCCACGCCGCACGCCCACGGGACCGAGCCGCTGGCCGCGGCGGGCAGGTTGCGCGCGGCGCCGCCGACCTGGGCGGAGCTAGTGGAGGCCGCAGCGCAGACGTGAGGCGGCTTCACCTACTGCGCCACGCGAAGTCGTCGTGGACGGACCCGGCGCTCCCGGATCACGACCGGCCGTTGACCCCGCGCGGCGAGCGCGCGGCCGGGCGCATGGCCGTGTGGATGGATGAGTACGAGGTGCGGCCGCAGCTCGTGCTCTGCTCGACCGCGGCGCGTGCCCGGGCGACGCTCGACCGCGTGGCGGCGAGCCTGGGCGAGCATTCGTCGACGCTCGAGGACGAGCTGTACCACGCCTCGGCAGCGGGTCTGCTCGTACGGATCCGCGGCATCGACGACGACGTCGAGGAGGCGATGCTGGTGGGCCACAACCCCGGCCTGCAGGATCTCTGCCTGCTGCTCGCCGCCGCCTCCGACGAGCGCGACCGGGTGGCGGCGAAGCTGCCCACGGGAGCGCTCGTGAGCCTGGAGCTGCACGCCGACCACTGGGCCGAGGTCGGCCCGGAGCGCGGCCGGATTACGTCTCTCGTACTGCCTCGCGCACTGTAGATGAGTGAACCTCGTACGCCATCAGAATCGCGTCGACGTCCTCGCCGTCACGAAGGAAGTGGCCGCGGCGCAGACCCTCGCGGACGAAGCCGAACGATTCGTAGAGTGAGATCGCCGGCTCGTTCCACGGGAACACGTGCAGCTCGAGCTTCCGCACGCCCGACGCACGCGCCCACGTCACCGCCTGCTCGAGCAGCGTCCGGCCGATGCCTCGCCGCCGATGCCCGGCCGCCACCATCAGGCCGAGATCGGCTACCTGCGGACTCGCCGGATGCGGGTCGCGCGCCAGGGACAGGCGGCCCACGATCTCGCCGTCGTCGTCGACGACGTACAAGGCGGCATCCGGAGTTCGACGCACGGCCCTTATGAAGCGTCGCTCGTCCGCGTGGCCGCGCCACATCTCGGTCGTAAGAAGGAAGTCGCCGGGCTCGCGCCCGACCGCCTCGGCCAGCGCCACGAGCGCGGGCGCGTCACGCGGCTCAGCCGGACGAATGCGGATCACGCAACCACCACGCCGTGCCCTCCGCGACGAGGGTCGCCGGCAGCCGCGAGGGAGCCGTCGGGGCGAAGCTCGACTGCGGAGACGCCACCGAAGAACAGGTTGCGGCCCGTCCAGCGAACGACCTCCCAGTCGCGGAGCGCGGCGTCCTCCCCTCCTCGCCCCCCCTCGAGGTGGAGGGCGCGCCCCTCGGCGTGGAGCCGGGGCGCGTCGATCGCGTCCGCGACCCCCATCTCCCGCCCCACGACGTTCCATGCCACCTGGGCGATGGCGCCGGCGAGGCGCACCGACCCGGCGCTTCCGAGCACGAGCCTCGGCCGGCCGGCATCCAGGACGATCGTGGGCGCCATCATGCTGGGCAGCCGCCCGCCCGGGGCGCGGCGCTCGGAGCCGATCACGTCGAGCTCGCCGAGCATGTTGTTGAGCTGGAACCCGTTGCGGAACACACCCGAGCCCGAGCCGAGTGTCGACGAGAGAGCAGCCACCATGCCGGCGCCGTCAACGACCGAGACGTGGGTCGTGCCCGTGACGCGCGTCACGCGTGCCACCTCCTCGTAGGCCGAGCCGATCGCCTTGGCGTCGTCGACGATGCCGCCGTCACCCCCCGCCAGCAGGCGCAAAGCCGTGGTGACGACCCTGCCGCCTACCGACGGCAAGCACATCGTGAAGACGTCGAGCCCGTCGATCGCCGCCCTGAGGGGCATACGCTCCGAGACGACGTACCGGCTGACGTCCTCGGCGAGGGATGGAAGGAGCGCTTGCACTGCCGCGGCCCCGGCGTCACGGATCAGCTCCAGCGCCGGGACGAAGTCCGCCATCCGAAGCGGCGAGCCGTGCGCGTAGATCCGCCGTCCGCCCTCGTCCCGCTGGAGGATCTGGACGAGGATCTCGTGGAGGAACGCCTGCGCCTCGTTGACCGGGACGCCCGCACGGGCGAGATCGATCGCGGGCTCGACGAGCGAGCGCCACTGGAGGCGACCGAAGCGGGCGTGCGCCTCCTCCATTCCGGCGAGGAGCCCCGGCACCGCAACCGACTCCTCGCCGATGTGGAACACCTGCGTGGAGGCGTCCGCGAAGTCGATCACGAGCTCCTCCATCGCCCGAAGCTCCCGCGAGGGGACGGCGAAGAAGCAGTCGAGCGCAACCGGGTCGCGGCCCGGCTCACGCACGAGCAGGAAGCCGCCGCCCGCGGGCCCAGTGAGTGGCCCCTCGGCGACGAAGGCGGCGAACACCGCCGCCAGGCAGGCGTCGACGGCGTTGCCGCCCTGCGCGAGCACGCGGGCTCCGACCTCGGCGCTGCAGGGGTGACCCGCTGCGATCGCTCCGCCCATACGGGGAGAGGGTACTCGGGGCCGGAAGCGATGCACTGTGGTCCGTCGACGACCTCAAGCTGGCCGGGTCATCTGCCGAAGCAAGCCCAGCGGCCCGATGCGATCGATCCTGCGGACACGCCATCTCGTCCTGGCGACGGTGACCACCGTCGCGCTTGCGCTCGCGGCGACCCGCCCGGAGCTCTTCGGCGACCGCGTGCACAACGCGCTCGACGGGTTGGCCGAAGCTGAGCCGCTCTGGCTGTGGGCTGCGGCGGCCGGGTTCGCCTTCATGCACGTCCTCTCGGGTCTCGCGTGGCGCTCCGCGCTTGGCGCCTGTGGAACGCCGACGCAGCGTTCGGACGCGGTCGCCCGCTACGGCGTCGGGTCGGGCCTGAACGCCGTCGCACCTGCGCACCTCGGAAGCGCTGCCCGCATCGCCCTCTTCGCACGGACGGTGGACGGCGAGGGCGGAGCCTGGCGCGTCGGCGGCGCCGCGGCATGCGTGGGCGTGGTTCGCAGCGTCTGGCTGGCCGCCCTCGTGGGGTTCGCCGCCCTCACGGGCGCCGTCCCGGTTTGGCCGCTCGCGCTCCTCGGCGGCGTGCTCGTCGTCGCCGCCGGCGCTGCGGTGTTCTCCCGGAAGGTTCGCCTCGAACGGCGTTGTGCGCACATCCTCGACGCATTCCAGGGTCTCGTCCGCGCACCTCGGTCACTGGCGGTCGTCGCGGCGTTGACGGCACTCGGGATGGCGGCGAAGCTCGCCGCGGCCACGGCAGTCGCTGCAGCGCTGAGCGTCGAGCACCCGCTGCTCGCCGCGCTCGTGGTCGTCCCGGCTGTCGAGCTCGCGGCGGTGATGCCGGTCACCCCCGGCAACGCCGGCGTCGCGAGTGCTGCAGTCGCGTTCGTGCTGGGAGCGCACGGCGTCGCTGCCGACACCGCGCTCGCAGCGGGGATCGCGTTCGGCGCCGTCGAGACGCTCTCTGCGCTCGCGCTCGGAGCGTGCGGCGCGCTCTGCCTCGCGGCACCGGCGATGCGGCCTGTTGTCCGCGTCGCAGCCGCCTCGACGGCCGTGGTAGCGGTCACGGGTGCCTACTCGGCAACGGTGCTGCTGCCGCTTCCCTAGATAGTCGATTCCGTTCGGAATCGACTACCGCAGGAAGCTCGGCAGGTCAGCCTCATCGCGCGAGGAGGCGACCTGCTCGTGTCCCACCGTGAACGAGGGCGCGTAGGCGCGGCGGCGGGTGCCGCCGAGGCCCGTCGCGATCACCGTCACCCAGACCTGTCCGTTGAGCCGCTCGTCGACGGTCGCGCCGAAGATGATGTTCGTGTCATCCGTCGCCGCCTGCCGCACGACCTCGGCGGCTTCCGTGACCTCCAGCAGCGACAGGTCGTCGCCGCCGGCGATCGAGAGCAGGATGCCGCGGGCACCCGTGATCTCGGTGTCGATCAGCGGAGAGCGCAGAGCGCGCTCAGCAGCCTGCCGCGCGCGATCCTCCGTTGCCTCCGAGTAGCCGATGCCCATCAGCGCCGAGCCGGCGTCGGACATCACGGTGCGCACGTCTGCGAAGTCGAGATTGATCAGGCCGGGCATGGTGATCAGGTCGCAGATCCCCTGCACACCCTGGCGGAGGACGTCGTCGGCAATACGGAAGGCGTCGATCATCGACGTCGACCGGTCGAGCACCTCGAGCAACCGGTCGTTCGGGATCACGATCACCGTGTCGCACTCGCCGCGCAACATCTCGACGCCCTCGTCGGCCGACGAGCGCCGGCGCGTGCCCTCGAACCGGAACGGGGTGGTGACGATGCCGACCGTGAGCGCTCCGAGCTCGCGGGCGATCCGCGCCACGATCGGGGCGGCGCCCGTGCCCGTGCCGCCGCCCTCCCCCGCGGTCACAAAGACCATGTCCGAGCCGCGCAACGCGGCGCGGATCTGGTCGTAGGCCGATTCCGCCGCCCTTCTTCCCATCCCGGGGTCGGACCCGGAACCGAGGCCGTGGGTGATCTCCTCGCCGATATGGATCTTGACCGGTGCGTCGGAGAGCTCGAGCGCCTGCATGTCGGTGTTCACCGCAACGAAGTCGACCTGCGCGATGCCGGCGTCGATCATGCGATTGACGGCGTTCAAGCCGCCGCCCCCGATCCCGACAACCTTGATCACAGCGAGGTAAGACCCGAGCTCGCCGGTCGGCACGACATTGAGGCGCGGAGCACTGTCCGGCATGGGAGTCACGAAGCGGCTTGCGGGCGGCTCGTACGGCCGCTCGCGGCGCATCGCGATCGCAGGCTCGTCTTCCGAGACGGGCCGCCACGCGCGCGTCGGCTCCGGCTCCGCGGTAGCCGTGTCGGGGGCGTCGCCAGCCTCGTGCTTCAGCTCGAACTCGTAAACGTGCTCTACCGTCGCGTCGAGCGCCGAATCGGGCCGCGTGGCCGCGACCGGGGCAGGTGTGACGATCGTCTGCTGCTCGTCTGGCGGGGCCGCGTCGGCGGGGCGCCCGCCCTCAGGGGCGGCGGGGAGCTCCTCGGACGGCTGGCCGCGTTGGGCAGCCTCGGTGGCGCGGAACAGCTCGGCGAGCGGGCCCTCACGCATGCTCGCGCGCTTGCGCGCCATGCGACACCTCCTTGGCGACGAACTCGCGGGCGAGCTCGCGGTAGGCCTCGGCGGCGGGGCCGGACGGGTCGTACTTGAGCACCGAGCTGCCCTTCACGGGCGCCTCCGCGTAGCGCACGGTCTTGCGGATGCGGGTGCGGCAGAGGAGCTCGCCGAAGTTCTCCTCGAGGATCTCGATCGCCTCGCGCGCGTGCAGCGTGCGACCGTCGTACATCGTCGCCACGATCCCCTCCACGCCGACGCGCTGGTTGAGGTTCTCGCGCACCATGGCGAGGGTGTTCTCGAGCTGGACAAGGCCGCGGAGGGACAGGTACTCGCACTGGACAGGGACGATCACCCCGGTGGCGGCGACGAACGCGTTGATCGTCAGCAGCCCCAGCGACGGCGGCGTGTCGATGAGGACATAGTCGTAGTTGTCGCGTACCTCGAGGAGCGCCTTCTCAAGCGCTCGCTCGCGGCCGATGAGGGAGGAGAGGGCGAGCTCGGCACCTGCCAGGTCGATCGAAGCGACTGCGAGGTCGACCTCGACGTGCATGATCACGTCCGAGATGGGGATGCGGTGGACGAGCACGTCGAACATCGACTTCTCGATCACGTCGGGGTTCATCCCCTGACTCATGGTCAGGTTGCCCTGCGGGTCGAGGTCGATGAGCAGCACACGATGGCCGAGCTCGTGAAGCGCCACGCCGAGGTTGAGCGTCGTGGTCGTCTTGGCGACGCCACCCTTCTGGTTCGCCAGCGCGATCACGCGGGTGGCGCTGGCCCCCGGGATCGCGGCGGCCGGCGTCAGTGTGGGCGCCGGGCGGAGCGCCGGACCGGTGTGCCCTGTTGCAGCGTCCACGTCGACCGGGACCTCTGCGTCGAGCGCGGCGTCGCCGCCTGCAGGCGCGGCGCGCTCGAGCTCCGGCTCGGTCACCAGATCGAGCTCCGGCTCGTCGATCGAGTCGTCCTCGTGGCGCCCGGGGCGCGGTAGCAGGCGAAGCAGACCCATGACGTGGCCGTGTTCACCGCGGTCCCGCGCTTTCCTTCACGCTGTCGTCATTCCTCTCCGTCCCAGTAGCCGAGCGGCTCGACCCGCGCGATCACGCCGACGCCGCGCAGGAACACTTTGCCCGAACGGGGGTAGTACACGATGTCGTTCGGGACACGCGTCCCGTACGCGAGCAGGGTGAGGCCGCCGGGCCCGGCCCGGAATGTGTGGGCGACTCGCGTCCCCGGACGCCGGGAGACGGTCGACCCTCGTCGGACCGCATGCTCCGAAGCCTCGACCGGATGGGGAGCCTCCGGCGACGGCGTCAGCTCGAGCGTTCCTTCCCCGTCCAGCACGACGAAGATCTCCTCCTCCGCACCGTGGCAGTGCGGCGCCACCGAGAGCATCCCGGGCGGCACGGTGACGTGCTTGAGGCCCGTTCGCTCGGAGCCGGCGGCTCGGCCGAGATCCCGCCAGTCGCTCGCGACCGACCCTTGGCGGACCTCTCGCGCGGGCACCTCCTCGACGTTGACGATGCGCTCGGGACGCTCGGACGGACCGGTGATCTCGGGCGGCCCCGCAGCCGCCTCGCGCGCCCACGGGTGGTCATCCGGGGCGCCTTCGAGCACCCACGTCGGTCCCAACCATGACACGCCTGCTCGCGGCAGCAGCGTATTCGCGGCGTAGCTCCGCTGGCCGAAGGCGAGCACCTCGATGCCGTCAGGGCCGGCCTGCAGCGTGTGCGCATGTTCGAGCGCCCGATGGACGAGGCAGTCCCCTGGTCCGACGGCGTATCCCTCGAGCCCGGCTCCGGCGTCCTGGACGGAGACGCCGGAGCCGGAGAGGACGAAGAAGATCTCCTCCTCGCAGCCCTCAAGATGAAGCGGAGTCGCCCACAGCTCCGGATCGACTCGGATCCGCTGCACGCCTGCCATATCGGAGTGACGGCCGCTGAGCGACGTCCACTCGCCCGCGATGTGCCCGCGCTCCTGCCTCGTCGGCTGGAGCTCGTCCCAGTGAGTGATCACGCAGCGATCATGTCACGCACGAGCGAAGACCGCAGTCGCGCGGCTGCCGCCTCGCCCGCATCACCTCCCTCGGCCCGCGCCCACTCCTCCGCCTCGTTCAGGAGGGCGCGCAGTTCCCCGAGCAGCTCCGCCGGCCCGGCGTCCGCCCGTTGCATCGACTCGATCCGCTCGAGCCGCTCGAGGACCCTGCGCGCCTCCTCCATGCTCCGACCGTAGCCGCGCAGGTGTGACGACTTCGTGCCGGCTCCGTGTCAACTCTGTGCCGAACGGTGCTAGACGGCGGCGTACAGCGCGCGCGTGGAACCGACCCCGAGCAGAGCGCGATCGAGGTCGCGCACCAGCGACTCACGATCGCCGTGTCGGAGGGCGACAACGAGGGCGCGGCGCACGGCGTCGGCGGACCCGGTGGTACCACCGCCGCCGGCTGCGAGCGCGGCGAGATCGGCGTGCATCTGCTCCCTGGCTGTCGCTTCGTCTTCCAGCAGCACGGATGCGCGCAGCGGCCAGGTCGCGCCGAGCAAGGCCGAGAAGGCGGCACGAAGCTGCTCCGCACGGAACGGGTCGTGCTGGAAGAGCGACAGCTCCCACCGGTCGAGCGCCTCGGCGAGAGGGGTGTCGGCGTCGGCCAGCACGAGACGCGCCAGCAGGTCGGCTGCGAGTGGTCCGCGAAAGCTGTCCAGCCGGGTCGGCTCGCCGGGAGGCTGCGTGGCGGCTATGGGAAGCACCGGGCGGATGCCATACGGCCGGCCGTCAAGCGTCTCGAACAGCACCGGGCCGGCGGCAAGAGGCGCCGCGGTGGCGAGCCGCACCGACGAGACGACGTCGGCGATCTCCGCGGGCGCGTCCGGCACGTCCTCGTCGCCGCCCACCGCGCGCCGCAGCTCGGCAACACAGTACCGGTCGGGCTCGCGCCCGAAACCCTGCGGGAGCAGGCCGCCCGCCTCCGGCCAGTGGCGCGCCAGCTCACCTTCGGCCGCTGCACGCAGGCGGATTCCAGGTCCGAGGTCGACGGCGACGCCGACCGACAGGCCGACGAGCGGCGCCACCGCCACGTAGGTCCGGCGCTCGCCGAACAAGGACCGTTCCAGCTCCGTGTAGACCCGGTCGAATGTCTCGTCGTCCCAGTCGAACCCGCCGCACGCCTCGGCAGTTCGGAGAAGCAGGTCGAAGAGCACGGTACGGAACAGCGCGTCGTCGGAAGAGGGGCCGGACCCCGCGTGGGCGCGGGCGTAGATCGCTGCCGCCGGTTCGCGGCGGAGCTCCTCGAGCGCGATCAACGCGTCCTCGCGCGAGCGCAGCAGGCCCTCCCGTTCCTCGATAAAGCCCGTGACGAGCGGCCGGTACTCGTACAGCGTCGGCCCACGCCGCTGGCCATGCTCCTCGAACGCAAACGGGAGCGTCGTCCCCGTCTCGTCGAGCTCCCGCAAGAGGTAGGCAAAGGCGCCGAGCACGAAGGACCGGAGCGCGTGGTGGAGGTGCGGCGAGCGGACGGTCATTCTTGCCCCACAGATCCCGCGCCTGCAGGAGCAGGCCCGGGATCGTGACGACCCCTGAAGCGGCCGCTACCGCGGCCGACGCCGACGATCGACGTGAATGGCGGGGTTGACAGAGGGTGTCTCACGAGTGGAGGTACGCGACAGCGGTCGGGAGTCCTCCGACGCAGGCGTGACGACGCAGGCGCTGCATGGCTTGCGCCGGCCGGTGGCGCCTGCGCGGAGGCCGGCGCGAGAACCGCGCGGCGGGGTCTACGGCCGTAGCACGGCCCGGCGCGGCCCGGCCAGGAACCCGGCCTCCAAGAGCAGCGGCAGCGCCTCGGTCTCGATCACGGGCCGGCCGTCGAAGCGCTCGACCGCCAGCCGCTTCGCGTGACCGGCGCGCACCCACGCCGCGAGAGCGGCGAACGCCTCACGCAGCCACCGGTCGTCAGGTTCCCGTAGCGGCACGAGCGTCCGCGCTCCGCGCTCGACGTAGAGTGCCGCCTCGCCGCCGAGGAGGACGACGTGCGCGCCGGCCACCCGGGCCGCCCGCGCGCCCGCGCGCCTCGGCCACGGCACCGCGGCGCCGTACGGCTGCGCGGGGTCGGCGGCGGCGAGGACGAGGACGTCGCCGTCCTCGAGCGAGCGGAGCTCGCGCAGCCGCTCGACCGCGCCGGGGAGCGCGAACTGGGCTCCGCCGAGCCCCTCCACGAAGTACCCGCGGCGGCACGCCCCGATCGTCTCGAGCGTCCGCAGCTCGCCGTAGACGGCGCCGTAGCCGCCGGGAATGCCCTCCCCGCGAACGCCGTCCCGCGTCACGATCCCCTGGCGCTCGAGCAGCAGCTCAGCGAGGGCGCGGCGCTCGGCTGTGCCACGGAAGAGCCGGGCGGCGAGCGACCAGCGCCCGGCCGTCGCCACGGGCCCGGCGCCTCGCGTCCGCGAGAAGCGTCGCGGACGCCGCTCCGGCTTCGGCACTCCGTACCGCCGCGCGGCCCGAAGCGGCGTCCAGGCGTCGTTCGTGACCTCGCCCGCCCACACGAGCTCCCACAGCGCCGGCAACGCCTCCTCCGCCTCGAGCCCGGTCTCGGCGAGCAGCTCCGACCAGAACGACGCGCTTCTCCGGAGCTGTTCGATGATCGCCTGATGCACCTCCGTCAGGGCGCCCGGCTGAGCGGTCGACGGACGCCCCAGCACCTCCGTGTCGTCGCGGAAGTAGAGGGAGACGCGATCGAGCCCCGATCCGACCCACACCAGCTCGCCGCTCGCGCACAGCGCGTCGAGCGCGGCCGGCTGGTAGTTGCGCACACGACGCGGCAGCACCTCCGACTCCCACAGCGAGACCGGAAGGGGCAGCGCTTGGAGCGGCACGAGCGCCTCGCGCAGCGTGCCGCCGCGGTCGATCCCGTGCCAGGCCGGGAGGAAGCGACCGAGAGCGGCCGGCTCGGCGGGCTCGACCTCCTTCCGCAGACGGGCAAGGGTGGCCCGGCGCAGCCTGCGGAGCACGTCCGGGTCGCACCACTCGCGCTCCGTGCCACCCGGTCGCAGCTCGCCGCGGACAAGCCTGTCGGAGCGCTCGAGCGACGTGAGCTGCGCCTCCGCAACCTCGACAATGAGCCCGTAGCGCGAAGCAACCTCTGCCGTCGTGAAGGGGCCGTGAGAGCGTGCGAAGCGTGCGAGGAGAGCCTGCAGGGCGCTCGCCACGGGAGCGAGGAACGCCTCCGGCAGCCCTCCGGGCGGCATCGCACCGAGCGCGTCGCGGAACAACCCCCCGTCCTCGGCGGCGACCACCGCGTGGTTGCCGCCAAACCGAGCGCGGAACGCTCTCCTCTCTCGGAGAAGCGTCTCCGCAAACCCTCCGTCAGCTTCGTCCTCCAGCAGCCCGCCGACGCGACGCAGGAGGTCGTGCAGCTCGTCGGCGTTCCGCGGACGCGGCTTGAGCGACGCCTCGACCTCGGCGATCGCGTCCGCGTCGAGCAGCTCGCGGAGCTCGTCGGCGCCGAGGAGCTCGCTCAGCAGCTCGCGGTCGAGTGAGAGCGCCTGCGCACGTCGTTCCGCTGCAGGGGTGTCGTCCTCGTACATGTACGTGGCGACGTAGTCGAAGAGGAGCGAGGAGGCCATCGGCGAGGCGGAGGACGTCTCGACCTCCACGAGGTCGAGCTCGCGCGAGCGCAGCCCTTGCAGGACGCCCCGCAGCGCCGGCAGATCGAATACGTCCTGCAGGCACTCGCGGTAGGTCTCGAGCACGATCGGGAACGAGCCGTAGCGGCGGGCGACCTCCAGCAGGCTCTGCGCCTTCAGACGCTGTTGCCAGAGAGGCGTCCGCTGGCCTGGTCGCCGCCGCGGTATCAGCAGCGCTCGTGCAGCGTTCTCGCGGAAGCGGGCGCCGAAGAGGGCCGTCTGCCCCACCTCCTGCACGACGAGGTCCTCGACCTCCTCCGGCTCGACGAGGATCTCGGCGAGCGACGGCGGCACGTCAGCGTCGGGGAAATGCAGGGCGATCCCGTCGTCCGACCAGAGGAACTGCACCTCCAGCCCGAGCATGTCACGAATCCGCGCCGCGAGTGCCAGCGCCCACGGCGCGTGCACACGGCCGCCGAACGGGGTCAGCACGCAGACGCGCCAGTCGCCGATCTCATCGCGGAAGCGCTCCACCACGACCGTTCTGTCCGTCGGGAGAGCGGCGCGGCGTTCCTGCTCGCGAAGGAACGCCAAGAGGTTGTCGGCGGCATACGCGTCGAGGTGGTAGTCCCCGCGGAGCCTTTCAGTCGCCTTGTCGTCAGACAAGGCGACCAGCTCGCGAGAGGCCTGCCCGATGCGCGCGCCCAGCTCGTACGGCCGGCCGACGCCCTCACCCTTCCAGAACGGCACAGCGCCCGGCACGCCAGGGGCCGGTGAGACGAGCACGCGGTCGCGGGTGATCTCCTCGATGCGCCACGTGGAAGCGCCGAGCATGAACGTCTGGCCCTCGCGCGCCTCGTAGACCATCTCCTCGTCGAGCTCGCCGACGCGCCCTCCTCCAGCGCCCGTACCGTCCACCTGGAACACTCCGAAAAGTCCCCGGTCGGGGATCGTGCCTGCGTTCGTGACCGCAAGTCGCCGCGCGCCGGTGCGGCCCCGGACGGTGCCGGCGGTGCGATCCCACACGATTCGCGGTCGGAGCTCGGCGAACTCGTCCGACGGGTAGCGGCCCGAGAGCATGTCGAGCACGTTCTCGAGCTGAGGGCGGGAAAGCTCTGCGAATGGGTAGGCGCCACGGACGAGGTCGTGGAGGTCTCCAATAGCGACTTCCGCGTCAGCGGAAATCGCGACGATCTGCTGCGCGAGCACGTCGAGCGGGTTACGCGGGATCGCGGTTTCCTCGATCGCGCCTTCGCGCATCGCCTTCGCGACCACCGCGCACTCGAGCAGGTCGGCCCTGAACTTGGGGAACAGCCGCCCCTTCGAGACGGCACCCAGCTCGTGCCCGGCGCGGCCGACGCGCTGTAGGCCGCGCGCGACCGACTTCGGGCTCTCCACCTGGATCACAAGGTCTACCGCGCCCATGTCGATCCCGAGCTCGAGGCTCGAGGTCGCCACGAGGCAGGGGATCTGACCGGCCTTGAGGAGCTCCTCGATCTCGACACGCTGCTCGCGCGCCACCGACCCGTGGTGGGCGCGCGCGATCGGCCTGTCCGCGAGCTCGTTGAGACGGATCGCGAGACGCTCCGCCAGCCTGCGGCTGTTGACGAACACGATCGTGGAGCGGTGCTGCAGCACGAGGTCGAGCACGGCCGGGTAGATCGCAGGCCAGATCGAGCGCGCCGTCGGCTCGTAGCCGGAGTCCATCTCGACGCCGGCCGTCATCACCGGCTGCACGAGGTCGCGGTTGGAAGAGAGCTCGCGCATGTCTTCGAGGGGGATCACCACCTCGAGGTCGAGCTCCTTGCGCGTGCCGGCGTCGACGAGCTGGATGGCGCGTCCGGTGCCGGCGACGAAGCGGCCGATCTCCTCGAGCGGCCGCTGTGTGGCTGACAAACCGATCCTCTGGATCGGTTTGTCTATCAGCCATTGCAGGCGCTCCAGCGAGACCGTCAGGTGCGCGCCTCGTTTGCTGCCTGCAATGGCGTGCACCTCGTCGACGATCACCGTCTCGACGGTCTTCAGCATCTCCCGCCCCTGCGACGTGAGCAGCAGGTACAGCGACTCGGGCGTCGTGATGAGGATGTCGGGCGGGTGCCGCAGCATCTGCTGGCGCTCACGTTGCGGCGTGTCTCCCGTCCGCACCCCGACGGCGAGTCGCGAGCCGATCCCGGCCAGCGGCCCGCGCAGGTTCCGCTCGACGTCGTAGTTGAGCGCCTTCAGTGGCGACACATACAGGAGGCGCAGCCCATCGCCCGGCGTCTCGTTGAGCCGGTCGAGGCCGAGCAGGAAGGCGGCGAGTGTCTTGCCGGAGCCCGTCGGCGCCTGCACGAGCACGTTCCCACCGCTCGCGATCGCCGGCCAAGCACCCTCCTGCGCGGGGGTCGGCCCGCCCGGGAACGAGCGCTCGAACCAGGTCCGCGTGACCGGCGAGAGGGTTGCAAGCGCGTCCATGATTCGAGGGTAGCGCGCGGGCAATCTCGCCCGCGCGGCGGGAACCCGGCTTCAGCTCGGCCGGAACGTCAACCGGCGGCCCAGGGATCGAGAAACGCCACTCCGGCTCGCTCGAACGACCTCCGGTCACGGGTCACCACCGTCAGACCGTGCACGAGCGCGGTGGCCGCGAGCAGGCCGTCGACCGTCGGCAGCCCCCTTCGGGTGTCGAGCCGACCCCACGCCTCTGCGACCTGCCCCGAGACCGGCAGGACACGTTCTCCGAACAGCTCCTCGAGATCCTCCAACCATTCCTGAAGCCTCAGACTCCGGGGAAGATCGCGCGAGCGCAGCAACTCGACTCCCCGGCGGATCTCGCCGAGAACCAGCACGCTGACCGACATCCTCTCGGACGGGACCTCACCGAACCACATCACGACGCCCGGATCGGGTTGCCGCTTTCGCAGCTCCGAGAGGACGTTCGTGTCGACGAGGTACGTCACAGCTCGACCTCACGCGGCAGGTCCCTCGATCGCTCCAAGTCCAAGTCGTCGATCGGCGGCATCGTCATCAGGAACTCCTTGAAGTCGAGAGGGCGCTCCTCGAGACGCCGGAACGCCCCGATCTCCACGACCGCGACCGTCGGCCGGCCGTGCTTGGTGACGATCTGCGGCCCCTCGGTGACGGCGCGCTCGACGAGCTCGCTGAAGCGCTGCTTGGCTTCCTGCACCTGCCAGTTCACGACCTCAGTCTAGACTGTCTAGATATAATACGCAATCCCGTGCAGCCGCATGACCGCCTCGTTGCGCTCCGATCCTTCGCTTCGACGGAGACCGCGCTAGGTCGAGCGCATCACAGTCTCACAGCCGCGCTAGAGCGCGCGCATGCCGTTGTTGCGCGGGTTGTGCTCGACCTCGGCCAGCCCGAGCTCCTCGAGCACCGGCGGCACGTACACGCCGAAGCGGCCGCGCAACCCCTTCTTGAGGCCGTACCAGCCGCCGACGGGGTTGCCTTCCCACCGTCCCCAGGCCTCGACCGTGTACTCCTTCGCGGGCTTCTGCTCGTCCGCACCGCCGAGCTCGAGCCAGTCCCCGTACTCGACGAGCATCTGGTGGAGGTCCTCGACGCAGCGCAGGTGGTAGCGGAGCTGCGTCTTCCCGACCTGGCAGACGAGAGCCGGCGGGTCCGCGTCGGGCTCTCGATGCATCAGGAACTCGGACGTTCCGGGCGGCGTCTTCAACACCCATGGGTCCTCGGGCGTACCGCTCCCGTGCGACATCGTCCGTCCCTTCGCGGTTCGCTCGATCATACGAGCCGATAGCGTTCCCGCCGATCCCGACCCGGAGGCACGATGCAGATCAGGGCCGCGGTACTGGAAGAGTTCGGAAAGCCACTCGTCGTCCAGGACGTCTCACTCGACGGCCCCGGACGAGGCGAGGCGCTCGTCCGTGTGCACGCCTGCGGCGTCTGCCACACCGATCTCTACACCGCGTCGGGCGCCGACCCGACCGGCTACGCGCCGTGCGTGCTCGGCCACGAGGGGGCCGGCGTCGTGGAGGCTGTCGGCGATGGCGTCACGCTGCTCGCGCCCGGCGACCACGTCGTCACGTTGTTCGCGCCCGAATGCGGCGAGTGCGTCCACTGCCGCGACCCGCGCACGAACCGCTGCGTCGCGATCCGGGAACGGCAGGGCGAGGGCTTCCTGCCCGACGGCACGACTCGCCTCTCGCGCGGCGGCGAGCGGCTGCGGCACTTCATGGGCACGTCCACGTTCGCCGAGGCCACCGTGATGCCCGAGATCGCGCTCGCGAAGGTGAGCCCGGAAGCGCCGTTCGCAGGCGCCGCCGTCTTCGCCTGCGGGCTGTCGACCGGGATCGGCGCTGCGCTCAATACGGCGCGTGTGCAGCCGGGCGCGACCGTGGCGGTGTTCGGCTGCGGGCTCGTCGGGCTCGGCTGCGTGATCGGCGCACGGCTCGCCGGCGCCGAGCGGATCGTGGCGATCGACCTCTCGGAGGGACGCCTCGAGCACGCCCGCCGTCACGGCGCCACCGACACGTTGGTCGGTGGCCCCGACACCGTCGCCGCCCTGCGCGACCAGACAGGTGGCTTCGGGTTCGACTTTACGTTCGAGGCGACCGGCAACGTGGCGGTGATGGGCCAGGCGGTCGAGGCGGCACGCGAGGCCTGGGGGCTCGCCACCATGTGCGGCGTAGCCGGCAAGGGCGAGCTGCTCGAGGTACTGCCGCGACTGCTGATCACCGGCCGCCGCGTGACGGGCTCCTCCTTCGGCGGAGTCCTGGGCCGCACGCAGGTGCCGCAGCTCGTGGAGCGCTGGCTCGGCGGCGAGATCGACGTCGACGACCTACTCTCCCATCGGATGGGCCTCGACGACGTCAACCACGCGTTCGAGCTGATGGAGCGCCAGGACGGGATCCGTACGATCCTGGAGATCTCATGATCGTCGAGCGCTCGATGGCGCCCCGTTGGCTGTCGAACAGCTACGTCGTCGGTGACAGCGCCGGTGGGCACGCCGTGCTGATCGACGCGGGCGGCCCCGTGGAGCCGATCGTGGAGGCGATCGACCGCTTCCGGCTCACGGTCACCCACGTCCTGCTCACGCACCACCACGGTGACCACGTCGCGCACCTCGGCGCCTACCGCGAACGCTGGGCCGTCCCGGCCCTCGCGCATCCCCTTGAGGCCGCCCGGCTGGACGGGGTCGAGGGGCGCCTCGCGCACGACGACGTCGTCGAGTCGGGCGACCTGCGCATCCGCTGCCTGCATACGCCCGGCCACACGGACGGGATGCTCGCCTTTCTCGTCGACGGTGTCGAGTGCTTCACGGGCGACACCCTCTTCGCCGGCTCCGTCGGCGGCGTGCGCGCTCCCGGTTCGACGTCGTTCGACGACCTGCGGCGCTCGGTGATGGAGGTGCTCATGGGACTCGACCACGGCGTCGTGATCGAGCCGGGGCACGTCGGCCATTCCACGGTCGGCGTCGAGTGGGAGACGAACCCGTTCGTGCGCGTGTGGCGCGGGCTCGACGAGCAGGGCTCGGAGCCGTGCACCGCGCTCGGCGAGCCGGCGACGCTCATCCTGTGGGGTGACGACTACGACGGTGGCTACAAGGCGTGGGTGCGCTGGCCCGACGGCCGCGACGACATCGTCGGCGGCAGCCGCGTCGAGCGCGGTTAGCCGCACCGGCTCATCCGCAGAAGGACGTCGGTCGAGGCCCGGATGCTCCGCGCTACCGGCCGAGTGGTCGTAGGGTCGAGGGCCGATACACGCCGAGAGCAACGGCCTTCCGAGAGATCACGCTCGGGCAGTCAGTGGTTTCGTCGCTTGGTTGGGTGGGTTCGCGGGCGGTGGGTAGGCGTGCGTTATGACACCTGTGCTGTGGCTGGCCTCGAGGCACCGTTACGTTCGCGTCAGTGCGGTTCAGTTCGCGCGTTGGAAGTAACCCGTTTCCGTTGACACCTGATCTCTAGGCCGCGATGGCCTCCTGTTGGTGGTGGTGCTGTTCGTAGTCGATCGGGCTGAGCATGCCGAGGCTGGAGTGCCTGCGGCGCGGGTTGTAGAAGCACTCGATGTACCAGAAGACCCTGAGCCGGGCCTGCTCGCGGGTGGCGAAGCGCTCGCGGCGGAGGAGCTCCTTCTCGAGCGAGGCGAAGAAGCTCTCAGCGAGCGCGTTCTCCCAGGGATCGCCGATCGAGCCCATCGAGAGGTCGATCCCGGACTGCTTGGCGTAAGTGCCGTAGACCAGGCTCGTGTATTGCGAGCCGTGATCCGGATGCGCGATCACGCCGGCGGAGTCTCCACCGCGGGCGCTGACGGCCATGCCGAGCGCGTCGAGGACGAGCTCGGAGCGAAGGTCGTCGCGCATCGACCAACCGACGATCCGGCGGCTGAAGACGTCCTGGACCGCGGCCAGGAAGAGGAAGCCCTGGCCGGTTTGGACGTACTTGAGGTCGCAGACCCAGAGTCGGTTCGGCTCCGCCCGTGCGAAGTCGCGGTCGACGAGGTCCGGCGCCGAGGGCCGCTTCGAATCGCGGACGGTCGTCCTGAGAGCGCCACGCCGGCCGTCGGCGCCACGGATCCCGAGTTGGCGCATCAACCGCGCGACCCGCTTCTTGCCGACCGCGATGCCGTCGCCGAGCTTCAGCTCGGAGTAGATGCGCGGAGCCCCGTAGATCTCCTCCGTCTCGACGAAGATCTCCTTGATCCTCGCTGAGAGCTTGCGGTCGGCGAGCTCTCGTGCGCTCGGCGGCCTGCGCTTCCAGGCGTAGAAGCCCTGACGGGTGACACCCACGACACGGCACAGCAGGGAGACAGGGAACTGTGCGGCCTCTTGCTCGACGAACCGGAACCTGCTCACGGTCGATCGGTCTCCCTGGCAAAGAAAGCCGCCGCTCGCTTCAGGATCTCGCGCTCCTGGCGCAGCACCCTGTTTTCGCGCTCGAGCTCACGCAACCGGGCCCGCTCCTCGCTCGAGAGCACGTCCTGGCGCTCGCCCCGGTCGGCCTCGTCTTGGCGCAGCCAGTTGCGCAACGTCTGCTCGGCACATCCGAGCTCGGCCGCCAGCTGCTTCGGCGAGCGCACCCCGCTCGCAACATCCGCACCGCCTCGAGCCTGAACTCCGGCGGGTACTGCGGTCTCGTCCTCGGCATCCTTCCGCTCCTCTCCCGAGCTCTGGGCTCGAAAGCATCACGGTGTCAACCGAAGCGGGTCAACTCCACGTCCGATGTCGGTGCCATTGTTCGGAGGCGTTGGAGGTGGCGACTCTCATCGCTGGTCTTGTAAGTGCAGCTGCGCTGGTGGGGTCGCTGGTGTTCCTTGCACGTCAGACCAGGGAGTCGGTTCATCAGTCCGCGGTCGCCAACGAGCTGGCCGGTGTTCGGATCAAGGCGCAGGGTTACGAGGTACTCGATCGGGTTGTCGCCTATTTCGTCGAATATCCAGAGCTTCGCGTGTACCTCTACGAAGATGTGGAGTTGCCTGAGGATTCGACAAACAGGGGGCGCGCTCTCACGGTGGCGGAACTGATGGCTGACGGGCTCCAGACCGTCTATTGGCTATGGGAGAGCAAAGGTTTTGACGCGTTGCGATCGGTGGATCCGGGAGTCGACATCCGATCGGACCTGGACGACTACGCGGAGCAGATCCTCACGATGTCGCCGGCGGTGCGCGCTCTCGTGCGAGCTCACCCGCTCCAGTGGCAGCATCTTGCCAGGAAGCTCGACAAGATCGAGTCTGCCACGACCGGCTGAGACGGTGATTACCGTATCGCCAAGATGGCGACGGCAGACCTGTCTTAGGGCCTGTCCAGAACGCGCCTCCGGTGGCCGTTCGGACACGTAAGGCCAGGCCCAGGCGACATTCGTGAACACTGCGCACACGACTGTGGATCACGTCAGCGCGAAAGCGCGGCCACGACTCCACCACCCGAGGATTCTCCGGGGTGAGCCATCCTCAGCTCACTGCCTTCTTCACGAGCGCACCGATCCTCGCCTCTTCGGCGGCGGTCAACTTCTCCAGCGCGAAGGAGGTTGGCCACATGGCGCCTTCGTCGAGGCTCGCCTCGTCGCTGAAGCCGAACGTCGCGTACCTCGACTTGAACTTCTGCGCGCTCTGGAAGAAGCAGACGACCTTGCCGCCCCTGGCGTACGCGGGCATCCCGTACCAGGTTCTTGGCGAGAGGGCCGGCGCGCTGGCTTTGACGATGGCATGGAGCCGCTCGGCCATGGCGCGATCCGGTTCCGGCATCTCGGCGATCTTCGCGAGCACGTCGTGTTCCCCGTCCGCCTTGCCCGCGCGTGGTCCGCGGCGCGCGGCCGCCTTGAGCTCGTGGGCGCGCTCCCTCATCGCGGCTCGTTCCTCGTCCGTGAATCCCCGGGACGCCTCGCCGGTAGCGGTCGCAGCGGACGTCTTCGTGCCCTTCTTTGCAGGTTTCCTCTCAGCCATTGCGAAGCACCTCCGTGCGTTGAACGAGTCCCAGCCGCTTGACCTCCGGCTCGAGCGCCGGACGCTCAGCGGAGCTACTGGATCCGGATGTCCATGGCGGTCAGGGTAGTAGCGGCTCCGCGACCGGCGCTTCTCGAGTCCTCCGCGGCCCCGGATCTCGCTCCCGCACCGAGTAGGATCGCAACGTGCCGCGCTCCACTTCACCGGCAATCCCGACGCGGACGCGATGCTCGCACGCGAGCCGCTTGCGCTGCTGATCGGGTTCGCGCTCGACCAGCAGGTGCCGGTGCAGACGGCGTTCGCGGGACCGCTGAAGCTGCGGCAGCGTCTCGGGCACCTCGACGCAGCCCGCAACGCCGCGATGGCCCCGGACGCCCTCGACGCCGCCTGCCGCGAGAAGCCCGCCGTGCACCGCTTCCCCGGAAACATGGCAAAGCGTGTCCGGGAGCTCGCGGCGGTCGTCTACGAGGAGTACGAAGGGAACGCGGCGCTGGTGTGGGGTGACGCGACCGCCGCAGCCGACCTCGAACGGCGGATCCGGGAGCTGCCCGGGTTCGGCGACATGAAGGTGATCGCGCTCGGCTCGGTGCTCGCAAAGCGCTTCGGTATCGAGGCGGCGCAGCCGCTCGTGCCGTGGCACCCCACGCTCGGCGACGTCGACTCGCCGGAGGCGCTCGAGGACTACAGGCCAAAAAGCGCGCCCACAAAGCCGAGCTGCGCGCCAAGCAAGCTCAGCGCTAGCGGGTTGTGGTGCCGTTGCTACCAAGACCGTCTTGCAGCGCCGACGAAAGCGCGACCATCCGTTCGACGCTGTCGTCAAGCGCAAGCGCCGCAAAGCTCGCGCTGCGATCTGGGAGTCGGACGAGCTTGGCCGTTGCGCCTTCCCAGCTCCCCCCGTGGCTCTCGACTCGTTCGCCTCCGAGACGGAAGACCCGCACGCCCCAGGCATAGTCGAGCAGCGTGCCGTCGTGGAGGGTGCCGGGCGTGTGAAGCGTGTCTGTGATACCGAGCGCGTCAGCGAGCAACGCGTCGTTCCAGCGTAATAGATCACGAACCGTCGTCCAGAGCCCGCCGTCGCCAACCGAAAGCGGCGCGGGCGATCGAAGCGGCTGCACGAGAGTTGCGTGGGACGGCGACGCTTGCGGGCCCGACCACAGGATCGTGTCGCACATCTCGAGTGGATCGAAGAGACGAGCGCGTGCGAGACGATCGAGGCTCTGTCCTGAGAGCCGCTCGATGATCCGGGCGAGACAGACGTAGCCGACATTCGAGTAGGCGTATGCCGCGCCCGGACTATGTTCGAGGCCGCGCATCGTTGTGAGAGCCGCGATCACACCGTCAGATGTCCAGTCCGACTCGCCCGAGCTCTCCATGCGCCCCCACACGGCGTCGGTGTTCGGGAGCCCGGCCGTGTGATGGATGAGATGCCGAACGCAGATTGTCTGCGACCAGCTTGGAAGCTCAGGGAGCCAAGCGACGATCGACGCTCCAACATCGAGTGTCCCGTCCTGTACGAGAAGTGACGCGCGCAGCCCAATACTGCGCCAGGATCGGTAATCGAAAAGTGCACCACTTGCGGCGTCGCTGATCGCGTCCGCCTCACCTTCGAGGCTCGACGGGTCGGTGATGTCGAGCGAGAGGTGCG
>Ga0247727_10003338_pt1 | contig 35572 bp, 32 predicted proteins | sample WisWelCaveWW1625_FD_202498 | JGI IMG/M metagenome (GOLD analysis project Ga0247727, IMG submission 202498) | Biofilm microbial communities from Wishing Well Cave, Virginia, United States - WW16-25 | ecosystem: Environmental > Aquatic > Deep subsurface > Groundwater > Cave microbial mat | place...
AGCAAACAGAGATTAAAAAGCTAAAGAGAATTTTCCAATCATTGCGTTCTCTGTTTGCTCTGTTTTCTCTGTGTTAATCTTTTTTGGTTCCGGCTCGTCCGGCTTATGTTTTGCAAGGTAAAGCTCTGTAATTCCAACTGGACAAAAAATCATCGAAAACGATTTTCATATTTTCTTTGAAATCTTCATTGACCCGTCGTCCAGTTTGATAAACTTTGTCAATGATGTTAACCGTGACTTTCAATCCCGTCGTTGTCGTTGTTTTTTGGATCAGTTCTTTAACCATCGCCACCGACTTTAAAATAACGCCCTGACAGACTCGCGTCACATGCGGAAACAGACGATGTTCGATCGGGTTATATTTTGATGTATACGGCGGATAATGCGCGATTCGAATTTCAAGGCCAATTTTGTTGGCCAGTTCCTGCAGGTCTTGCTTAAAGAGATGGTGCCGGCTATGATTGCTGCCGCCGCCATCACACAGAATCAAAATGGAGGTAGCATTGGGATAATCGAAGCGGCCCTGGTTCTGCCACCAATTCAGAAGACTATCGCAAGCAAATTCACTGGTGTCCTTGCTGGTGCCGATATTGATATACGCCGTGTTGCGCTTCATATCGTAAAGGCCGTGAGGAATCACCATACCCTCGGCCAGACTATTAAAATCATGATCGAGGGTTGAGATGGTTTCTTGCGTATAAAGGTAGCCGGCGCGATAAAAATTGCCGATAAACTCTTTCTTTTTCGTATCGATACTGATGATGGGATTGCCGGTCATGCGATAATCGGCTTGCTGGGCGGCAATATTCTCAAATTGTTCGTTGATGTCTTTGTGGCTAACATCATACGGATGGCGACCACCACCGACTTGACGAATCCGATTATCAAGCTGAGCGGCGACGGTTGAGGCCAGCAATTCGCGAATGCCGCGTGCCACGGTTTTCCGAGTACAGCCGACGATTTGGGCGATATAGGAAATACCGCCATGTCCAATTTTGATGGCTTCAACGGCAGCAAATAAGCGTTGATTTTTTTCATTGAGCATCTTGTAAAACTTTCTGATTTCTTCCTCAATGAATCGAAAATAAAGTTGCATCGCTTCACTCCTCTAAAAGTAATGCTTCAATTAGAAGAGGAGTCCGAAGAAAAGCAAGGGCGAAATGAGTAAGTTATTTAATTGGCGTTCCTAAGCATATTCACCGCTATTTTCAAAGCTTTTTTAAGATCAAACATATGAATTCACGCTGGTTTCAGATATAAAAGACGCGCCGGTCAAAAATAACACCCCGGCAGGATAGACAAACGCGGAAAGTTGCAAACCGAATCGCCATCCGCGCATGTCCATCCTGTCAGTGTTTTTCTTCCTGCATTCCTTTTCCCTTCCACAAATAATAAATCACCGGATAAACCGTTAGCTCCAGCAGCAGCGACGTAAACAAACCGCCGACCATGGGCGCGGCGATGCGTTTCATCACGTCGGCGCCGGTGCCGTGGCTCCACGTGATCGGCAGCAGCCCAGCGATGATGGTGGCCACCGTCGTGATCTTCAATGGGCTTTTACAGCATCTTCCGCTTCGACAAAACTCATGACGCGCCCACCGTGCTGGGTTTGGAAAACCGCAGCAGCCTGGCGTGAGCCGAAAGCAATGAGGCTTGGATCGCATCGGTGCCAGTCCATCGTGTAGATGCCACCTGTCTCATTACGCATCATTCGCTGGGGATCACAATGGTGCACGTCGCTGTCTTCGACGTAAAAAGCTTGAGCAGCTTCGATGATCTTGCCGGTTGCATAATCGGTGGCATGAGTGGAAGCAACCTGAGTTGATTGATGCGACTGAGCACAAGCCGGACGCACCAGAATAAAAAAGAAAAGCGCACGCAAAGACGCGAAGTCGCAAAGGATCGTAAAGAAGAACTCTGCGTATTCTTTGCGGCTCGGCGTCTTTGCGTGAAAGTTTTTGTTTTTGCAAATGATCTTACCCTTTACGGACTGAGAGTTTTTATGCCAACTTCGCTTCTTTTCGCACGTGAAAATACCAGCGCCAGACTTCGTAGATCGCCGGATAAACCACAAGCTCCATGATGAACGAGGTGAAGATGCCGCCGATCATCGGTGCGGCGATGCGCTTCATGACATCCGCGCCGGCGCCGGTTGACCACATGATGGGCACGAGTCCCATGAACATCACGGCCACAGTCATGAATTTCGGACGCAGTCGTTTCACCGCGCCGTGCACAATCGCCTCGCGCAAATGCTCCTTCGTTTGCATCAAGCCTTTGGCGCGCCGCTCTTCATACGCCAGATCGAGATAGAGCAGCATGAACACGCCGGTCTCCGCATCAACGCCCATGAGCGCAATCAATCCCACCCACACCGCAATGCTGGTGTTGTAGCCCAGCAGATAGAGAAACCAAATCGCGCCGACCGCTGAGAAGGGCACAGCCAAAAAGATGATCAGCGTTTTCGCCGTTGAGCGCGTGTTTAAATAAAGCAGCAGGAAGATGATGAAAAGCGTAATCGGCACGACGACGAACAGCCTTTCCGCCACGCGCTGCATGTATTCGTATTGGCCGCTCCATACCAGCGTGTAGCCTGGCGGCAGTTGCACTTTCTCGCGGACGACTTGCTTTGCCTCCTTCACATAACCACCGACATCGCGTCCGGCGACGTCGACGTAAACATAGCCGCTCAGACGGCCATTTTCATCGCGAATCATGCCAGGGCCGGACAACAGCTTGATGTCGGCGAGCTGGATGAGCGGAATCTGCGCGCCATTGTTCATGGTCGGAACCAAAACGCGGCTGAGCTTGTCAACCGAGCTGCGATAGTCGCGCAGGTAGCGCACGTTGACCGGATAACGTTCCCGTCCCTCCACGGTGGTAGTGATATTTTCGCCGCCTACCGCCGACATGATGACCATTTGGGCTTGTCCAATCGTGAGTCCATAGCGGGCCAATTCTTCGCGCTTGAGCTCGAAGTCAAGAAAATAGCCGCCGGCGGTGCGCTCGGCAAAAACGCTCGTCGTGCCGGGCACATCTTTCAGGGCCATCTCGACGTGTTGGCCGAGCTCTTGAATCTTCTGCAAGTCGGGCCCCAGGATTTTGACCCCGACAGGTGTTCGGATACCCGTCGCAAGCATGTCGATGCGGTTTTTGATGGGCATGGTCCAAGCGTTGACTTGGCCGGGAAGCTGCAACGCCTCGTTCATTCCGCCGGGGCCATAGATCAGCTCTTGTGTGCTCTTATGGTCAGGCCAAGCGCGCCGCAGCATGCCTTGCATCCACTCCGCCGCCCAGCTTGAATACCAGCGTGGTTTCTTCGGCCATTGCTCATGCGGTTTGAGCACCACCACGGTTTCCATCATCGAGAGGGGCGCGGGATCGGTGGCGGTTTCCGCGCGTCCGGCTTTGCCAAATACGCGCTCCACTTCCGGAAAAGTTTTCAGAATTTTATCCTGCACTTGCAGAAGCTTTTGCGCTTCGGTGACGGAGATTCCTGGCAGCGTCGTCGGCATGTAAAGCAGCGCACCTTCATCCAGCGGCGGCATGAACTCTGATCCCAACTTGTTGAAGACTGGAATTGTGAGCAACACGACGATCACCGCGCCGATCATCGTGGCCCATTGATGGCGCAGAACAAATTCCACGACCGGTTGATAAATGCGCATGAGCGGGCGGCTGATCGGATGATTTTCTTCGCTATGAATTTTGCCGACAAGCACAGCATTGGTGATTCGGCACAGCCAGCGCGGACGGAAGTTATACTCCTTCATGTGCGTGAAGAGCAGTCGCACTGCCGGATCGAGCGTGATCGCCAGCAGCGCCGCAATTATCATTGAGAAGTTCTTGGTGAATGCCAGCGGCTTGAAGAGTCGCCCTTCCTGCGCTTCCAATGTGAAGACCGGCATGAACGAGACGGCAATCACTAACAGCGCGAAGAAGCTCGGCCCGCCGACTTCCTTGACGGCGCTGATCACGACGTTTTTGAAATCACCGGGCCGGCCTTCCGCATCCCAATGCTCAAGTTTCTTGTGCGTTTGTTCAACCACGACAATCGCCGCGTCTACCATCGCGCCGATGGCAATCGCGATGCCGCCCAGCGACATGATGTTGGCCGTGATGCCCATTTCGTACATCGGGATGAAGGAGATGATGATGGCAACGGGTATGGTGATAATCGGAATGAGGGCGCTGGGAACGTGCCAGAGAAAAATGAGAATCACCAAGCTCACGATAATCAGTTCTTCGATGAGCGTGCTTTTGAGATTTTCAATCGAACGCTCGATCAGCTCGGCGCGATCATACGTCGTGACGATCTTCACGCCTGGCGGCAAGCTCGGCTCAATCTCGGCCAGCCTCGCCCGCACGCGCTCGATCACTTTCATAGCGTTCTCCCCAAACCGCATGATCACAACGCCGCCCACCGTCTCACCTTGACCATCCAACTCCGCAATCCCACGGCGAATATCAGATCCCAACACGACTTTTCCAAGATGCTTGATCAGAATCGGGGTACCGGTCTCCATATTGTTGCTGACGACGACGTTTTCGATGTCTTCGACCGAGCGAATGTAACCTCGGCCTCGCACCATGTACTCGCGACCGGTGAATTCAATCAGCCGGCCACCCACATCGTTATTGCTTTCCCGGATCGCGTCCACAACCTTATCGAGCGGAATCTTGTAAGCCAAAATCGCGTTGGGATCGAGGTTGACTTGATACTGCCGGACGAATCCGCCAACCGGCGCCACTTCCGCTACGCCGGGTATGGATTGAATCTCATAACGCAGAAACCAATCTTGGATCGAACGCAGTTGGGCCAGATTGTGTTTGCCGGTCGTATCCACCAGCGCATACTGAAAGACCCAGCCGACCGCCGTTGCATCCTTGGCCAATTCCACCTGCACCCCTTGAGGGAGCCTCGGCAGGATGCTGCTCAGGTACTCCAAGGTTCGTGACCGCGCCCAATAAATGTCCGTCCCGTCCTCAAAGATGATGTAGACGTAGGAGAAACCGAAGTCGGAAAAGCCGCGAATGTCCCTCACGCGGGGCGCGCCCAGCAAGGCCCTGATGATGGGATAGGTGACTTGATCTTCCATGATGTCCGGACTGCGATCCCAGCGCGAGTAGATGATCACCTGCGTATCCGAAAGATCGGGAATGGCGTCGAGCTTGATGTTCTGCATCGCAAACAGGCCGGCAAACACCGCCATGCCGATGAATAGAAACACCAGAAATTTATTGTGTGCGCAGAATTCTATTATTTTGTTAATCATGGTTGTTTACTCCGTTCAACATTCCATTAATATCTGTCATTCCGAATCTCGTATTGACATGTGCACGTCAACTTAAGGCCGCTTGCCCGAACCCCGTAGGGGTAAAATGTTTATAGCCGCGGGTTCCTTTTACTTTTGTAACTCCTTTAGGAGTGAAATGTGAAAGCTGTTACAACGATTTGACAAATTGAATTCCCTACATGAGCTCAATGTTTATGTTGTTGATGGCCGCTGTGCTCAGAAGCCTTTTGCGGTAACTTCTGCTGCTGTGGACTCGGCTGCTTTTTCTCAGCACTCTCCTGCGTGCCGCCATGACCCATGCCCGCCATTCCACTCAACGCCGACTTCAAGCGGCTCTCGGAGTCAATCAAAAAGTTGCCCGAAGTCACGACTTTTTCGCCTTCCGTGAGGCCGCTGAGAACGATGTAGCGGTCTTGTGCTTTCGCACCCAACGCCACTTGGCGTGGCTCGAAGTAACCTCTTTCATGCGCCACAAAAACGATCTGCTCGTTGCCCGCATCCAGCACCGCCTCTTCCGGCACCGTCAACTGCTTGCCATAGCTGCTCTTCAACTCCACGTTCGCGTACATCTGCGGCTTGAGCTTCTCGCCAGGATTCGGCAGCTCCAAACGCACTTTCACCGTGCGCGTGTCCGCCGTCAGATACGGATAAATGTAAGTGACGCGGCCTTTGAAAGCCTCGCCAGGGTAGTACGAGAGCGTGATGGTCGCTTCCTGTCCGATCTTAATGCTGGGAATTTCGTATTCGTAGACATCCGCCAAAACCCAAACGGTGGAGAGATCAGCGATTTGATAGAGATTCATCCCAGGCATTACCTTCAGGCCGGCCAGCGCCATCTTCTCGACCACGTGACCGCGAATCGGCGAATAGATGTTTAGAGTTTTGGTGATCTTGCCGCTGCGTTCCAGTTCCGCAATTTGCTTGTCCGAGATATCCCACAGATGAAGCCGCCGCTTGGCCGATTCCAAAAGCGTGTTCGCGCTCGCCGTCACCTCACCGATGGTGCTCTGCTCCAGCGACTTCTGCGCCCTGAGCGCCAAAAGATATTCTTCCTGCGTCGAAACCAGCTCCGGACTGTACACGGAGAAAAGCGGCTGGCCTTTTTCGACGAGCTTGCCGGTGTAATCGACGAACAGGACTTCGATGTAGCCTTCAAATTTGGTGGTGACGTAAGCCAGCTTCGGCTCGGCGTAAGCGATCTGCCCGACGGTGCGAATCATTTTTTGGACATCTCGTGACTCCACAAAGCCGGTTTGCACGCCGATGAGCTGCTGTTTCTCCGCGCTGATTTTCACTGCGCCAGGCGGAAGAGCGGAGCCGTCCGTCGTGCTCTCTTTCTCGTCCGCATACACCGGCACCAAATCCATGCCACAGTCGGGCGCTGTGCCTGGCTTGTCCGACTTGTATGCTGGATGCATCGGATCGACGTAGTAGAGAATCTTGCGCTCTGCTGTGGTGCCGCCTTCCTGAGCCGGTCGAAAGAAAAACCAACCGGCGATTAATCCCAAAGCGATGCTGATGAGAGCAGTAATGATGGTTTTTTTCATGACGCTGTGCTCCTGTAATGGCAAAACGATTTAGGGCAAAATCATTTTTTTATTTTCTTTGTTTCTCGAACTCTATTACTCCAACATTCCAAAACTCCATCAATCCAATTTGACAAGCTCTACGCCGACCACTCGCTCAAGCTCGGCCAACCGAGTGCCAAACTCGGCGAGGCCCTGATAATATGCCAGCCGCATATCCCGCAGGACGCGCTGGCTGTCGAGCAGCATGAGAAAATCAACTTTGTTGGTCTCATACGCGGCGCGGCTGGCGAGCAGCGATTGCTCGGCTAGCGGAATAATAGTGTTTTCAAAAATGCGCACGCTGCGCGCTGCTTGCTCGACTTTCAAAAATGCGCTCTCCACTTCAAAGCGCACCATGTTGCGCATGGCTTGCAGATTGGCGTTTGCCATGCCGTAATTGGCCTCGGCTTCCTGCACGCGCGGCGTCTGCTTGCGCCAGAAATAAATCGGCAGATTGAGCGAGATCATGCCGTCCCAATTGTTCATTTTGTCCGGCATGCGGCGCGTCGAAAAGCTGAGCATGAAATTCGGAATGTATTCTTTGCGCGCCAGTCGCGTGGAAAGCTGATACATCTCCGCCATCGACTGCATGTTGCGAATTTCTGGACGCTGCGCGTAGGCCACTTGCGCGAGCGAATCCAATGAAAATTTGAATTGCTGCGGATCAAAAAATTCCGTCGTGAGCGGCACCGGCGTTTCACGCGGGCGATTGAGCAGGGAGTTGAGCATCGCCGCCGCTGAGCCGCGCTCCTGCGCCAGCATCAAACTGTCGTTCACCAGCATCGAAAATTCCACCTGCGCCTTGATAATGTCCGGCTGCAATCCCATGCCGGTCGCATACTTAACGTTGGCGATCTCGATGAATTGCTTTATCAAGCGGCGATTCGCGGCATTGATCTCCAGCTCGCGATCCACGCGATAGAGCATGAAGTATGTGGCTTTCACGTCTCTCAACACGCGCAGGCGAATGGTCTCCACATCGGCGCCGACGGCCTCCGCTTCCTTGCGCGCCATGCCGGACATCAATCCGAGCTTGCCGGGAAATTCGAACATCTGCGAGATGGTGAAGATGCGCTCGCCGTTGAAAGCATTGGTGAGCGGATAGGGCGCGTACATCGTTTGAAACGCAATTTGCGGATCGGCATACGTGCCGGCGGGTTTGATGCGCGCCTGCGCGGCCCGCCGTCTTTTCTCGGCGGCCAGAATTTCCGGATTGCGCTCGCGCGCTTCGCGGAGCAGATCGCGCAAGCGCAGAAAATTGCCATTGACTGCTGTCGCTTCAGATTGCGTTTGCGCGGCAACTTCTCCGGATGAAAAAGCGGCGGTTAGAGTCGCCGTGATCAGCAAAACAGTGAGTAGAAATCGATTTCGCAAGGGGATTTCCTCCTCGATTTTGAAAATTTTGAATTGCATAATATTTCACTCAATTGAAATTCTTTATCGCTTTTTTGAAGCGCTGTCTCTTTCAGTTTGGGAATAGTCATTCGCAAACTCAATACCAGCCGCTGTCGGTGGTTATCATGCCATTATTCTCAATAGGTTGCCTGGATGCAGAACCTCGCCAGCCTGAGCAGGCAACAAGGGTTTGTAGAATATTCTTCGAAGCGTTGTCGAATATTGTACAGCATATTTTTTAGAATTTAAATATTTCGGTGAGTACATGACTTGAAAGCCGATCTGCGGATCTTCGAGCGTTCCCGCAGGTTTAATGCGCGCCTGCATGGCCTGCCATTTTTTTTGTGCCGCGCGAATCTCCGGATTGCGCTTGCGCGCTTCACGGAGGAGGTCGCTGAGGTGGAACATGGCGCCATTCTGTTGGGCAAATACAGACGGCGCCAATGGCGCTGCGATGAGCCAAAGGCCGAAAATCAAACGATACATTTTCGATCTCCAAAAAGGATTGCACACGGATCAAAAACGCACAGGGCTTTTGTGAGCATCAATAAACGCCCAACGCGGATCCTGCGAGGGGACAACCAAATAGGCAGCGCCCGGAGGGTTTAAAAAAATTTCAAAAAAGACTAAAGAGTCTTGTCTTTGAAAAACCTTTGGGCGAAACTCGCAGCCGAGGTTTTTTCGATCGGTGCGAAACTAAAACCAATGAAACGAGGTTGTGAAAACTTATTAGCGGAGGGAAAAATCAAATCCGAAACGTGCAGTCGAAGAGATAAAGCGGCGCTGCGATGGTGGAGGGTAAGATCAATTCATCGTTGTAAAGACCGTGAAGCAACAAAGAAGCGAATGGGGAAGGAATACTGATCGCAGGGGCAGCCGCCAATGGCTGCAACAAAGACTTGTCGGATTTGTCTTTGCCGGGAAGCCACGACGAGTCCGTGACGAGAATGCCAACCAGGTTCTTGCCGGGGTTGCAGGGTGCAAATACCGGTGACGGTGAGCTTGGGGAATTTTCGCAACAACAGCAATCTCCCGTCTGGCTCATCATCTGCGGTTGGGGCATGCTGCACGTTGTCTTAACCAGCAGCGGCCAACCCTGCATCAAGCCGGTCAGTACGAGAAAGGTGACAACGAGACTTTTATAAAACGGCTTGTACATGACAATTTTAAGAAACGTGACGAAATATTGCCGAATTGGGTTATACTCAATTTGCAAGAGATAACACTAAAAAGCAAGAAAAAATTTCATCATCAAAAAATTTTATCCTCGCGTCAATGACCGGCGCGATGACAAAGCCCTTGCTTTTGGCAAAATCTAATTATATATTTTTTGTCATGGCCGCAAAAGAGTCATTATCTTCGCCGAATTGATTTGGCAAAGTTTTTCAATAAATAAAATCAGGAGGAAACGATGAGGACCCGCCTATACTTTTTCGTGCTCGTCATTTTGCCGCTTCTTGTTGTCCAAGCCCGGGCGCGTGAGAATCCCGACAAGTTGTTTGCCTATCTGCAAGATATTTACAATCGTCACGATAAAAATCTTTACGAGTTTTTGCTTGGCGAATTGAATCAGTACGTGGCGCAATTCCCGGACGGCGAAAAAACCGCGGAGGCGCACTATTTGATTGCCAAGGTTTATCAGGAAAAAGGCGACAAGCAGAAGGCGGTGGCGGTTTTTTTGAAAACGATTTATCTTCACCCCGGCAGTCCGTGGCAGCAAGAGTCGGCGAATGAAGCGCGCAAAATGATTTCCACCGACAATGCTTTTAAAGACAAGCGCGCCAGGCTGTTGCCTGTCGTCGACGGCACTGCCGCCGGAGAAAATCCGGCGGATCGATATTTTCATTACCTGAATTTGGCTATGGCGCTTGAAAATTCCGACGCTTACGCGGTTCTAGTGAATGATGCCAAGCAGTTTTTGATTCTGTTCCCTGAAGACACGCGCCAGGATTCGGTGTTAGCGGCCATCGCCGAGCTTTACGCCAAAAAAGGCGACAAGCGAGAGGCCGAGGCGAGCTATTTGCGATTGGAGTATTGTTGCGAGGAAAGTCCGCTGTTGCCCTACGCGCGCTACAGCCGCGGCGTGATCCTGTCAAAAGACTTGGGCGACCACAAAACGGCGATACAGGTTTTGAGCGACATGGCTGCCAAGCATCCTGAAAACGAATATGCAACGGCGGCGATTTTCAAGATGGGCGAAATCAAAAAAGAAAAGACCAAAGATTACACCGGCGCGATTGCCGATTACCGCAAAGTTGCCGATACCGGCTCGGACAGCGCAAAAGTGGTGGAGGCGTTGTGGGCGATTGCCGAAATCAACACCGATCGTCTTAAAAATTATGGCGAGGCCATTGCGGCCTATCAGGAGATCGTCGACAAGCATAAAACCGATAAACGGGCTGTCGCCGCTTTTGAAAAAATCGGCGATGTTTATAAAGACAAGCTCGCGGATTACAACAAAGCCGCCGAACAGTACTCTAAAATCGTTGAGGCCTTTCCATATTATGAGAAGGCGCCGGATTTGATTTTAAAAGCCGGGGCGCTTTGCGAAGACAAGCTGCGCGACTACCAACGCGCCGTCGACTATTATAACATTATTCTCGACAAATTTCCCAAACACAAAAACGCCGACGAGGCGAGAAAAAAAATCGAGAAGGCGAAAGCAGCTCGGGAGTAAAAAGCAAAAGTTTTCATGCGAGACGCAAAGGTTACGCCCGCCGGGCAACGTAGAGAAAGGAAGAAGCGCCACCGGCCGAGCCGACGACCAAAGATTGCCCGGAATGCCTGATGACGATTCCGCTCAATGCCAAACGCTGCGGGCATTGCGCCGTTGTTTTAAAATAACCATCCGTTCATCTTGTAAATTATCTTATAGAAGGAGAAAAGACCATGCTTTACACGATTTTGATCGGCCTGGCTGCCGGGGTACTGGCCAAACTCATCATGCCGGGCAAAGACCCCGGCGGCATCATTGTCACCATCCTTTTGGGCATTGGCGGCGCGCTGGTGGCAACCTTTCTCGGGCAATTTGTCGGATTGTACGGCGAAGGCGAATCGGCGCGTTTTATCGGCGCGACCGCCGGCGCGATTTTAATTTTGTGGATCTATCGCATGATCAACAAAAAGAAAGCCTTGTCTTCGGGCAAGTAACCGAGGAAAATGAATTTTTTATCAATCTTTGTAACAGTCAAGAACTAATTTTGAGAGTATTATCATGCCTAATTTTCTTGAAGATCTGATGGGAACAGTCGGCCCCGAAGTCACTCAAAATCTTTCCTCGACGCTCGGCCTTGATCCGAACACGGCGAGCCAAATTTTGCCGCAAGTCGCGCCGATGATTATCGGCGGCTTGAAACGGCAAATGGAACAGCGCGGCGGCGCGCCGCGGGTCGATCACATTTTAAACAAGTACGGCAGCGCCGATGTGCTCGGCGACATCGGCGGCCTTTTCGGCATGCACACCCAAAACCAAAATCCTGATCCTCGTCTCGGTGGCCTGCTGGGCGAATCCGGTGTGCAGGCGGCGAATCTTCTTTCAAAGAATTTCAATCTCGATACGAAGACGGCGATGCGGATCATTCCGATGTTGGCGCCGATCATTTTGGGCTTTTTAACCAGGCAACGCGACGCCGGCGGCATGGGATCTCAGGGAATCGCGGCTTTGATCGACCAAAACGGCGACGGCAATGTTTTGGACGACGTGGCTGGATTCCTCATGCGAGGCCTCGGCGGGGCGCCGGCGCCGCCGCAGCAAAGAGGCGGCCTGCTTGGTGGTTTGCTGGGCGCCGTTATGAAAGCGACACGCCGATAAATTTGCCGGGGATTGGTTCATCAAAAAAATTTTGGTTTTTTTGATTTTTGCCATTATATTAAATAACAGGAATTTTTTGATGAAGCTTGCTTTGGCAAAGAACAATTTTTATTCTGCCATGTTTTATCATATCAACTGAAAGGAGAACGGATGATGTTAAAAGAAAAGTACAAGGATCTGCTCGACCTCGGGGTCAAGCTGCAAGTCAAAAACGGCGATGTGCAGGAAGCCGGCGGCAAACTCCACGTCAAAGGCACGGCGGCTTATCAACACGACAAGGATCAGTTGTGGAACAAAATCAAATCGTACTCCAACTGGGAAAGCGAAGTTGTCGCCGACATCAAAGTCGAGAACACCAGCATCTACGGCATTTACACGGTGAAGTCGGATGATACGCTTTCGAAAATCGCCAAGGGCCATTTCGGCGATGCCATGCGTTACATGGAGATTTTCAATCTCAACAAGGATATCTTGACGAATCCGGACTTGATCAAAGTCGGCCAAAAACTCAAGATTCCCAACAAAACCACGACTTGATCACGACGCAAATTTGGAGATTCGAACTCTGATCTCCGGAGGATTTCAGGCTCGGCATTTTTTGCCGAGCCTTTTTTCTGTTCGATTGCATGGAGGCGAGGAAAACATGATGAATTTATTGAAAATCGAAGGCGTCGGCGAGGCCTACGAAAAAAAGCTGCAAGAGGCCGGCATCAAATCGACGCAGGCATTGTTGGAAAAGGGCGCGACGCCGCCGGGACGCAAGGAGATCGCGGCGCGGTCGGGAATTGGCGAGTCTTTGATCCTGCGCTGGATCAATCACGCCGACCTGTCGCGCATCAAAGGCGTTGGCGGGCAATACGCCGAATTATTGGAAGCTGCCGGCGTTGACACCGTTGCCGAATTGGCGCAGCGCAATGCCGAGAATTTGCACAAACATTTGGTCGTGGCGAACGAGGAAAAAAGGCTGGTTCGCAAATTGCCCAACCAGACGCAGGTCGGCAACTGGATTAAGCAAGCCAAAAAACTGCCGCGCGCCATTACGTATTGATTTTAATTATGGAAGGGAAAAAGATGAGAAAAGTGTTTGTCTTTATTTTTGGCTTATTGTATTTAAATGCAAGCGCGCAACAGGCTGATACCGTCGAGGTTAAAAAGACGTGGATTCACAACCTGGTCGGCGGCTTGAATCTGACGCAAGTGTCGTTCAATGACAATTGGGCGCAAGGCGGCGAAAATGCGCTCGCCTACGCGCTGTCGGTCATCGGCAAATCGGCCAATGATCTGCCCAAGACCAACTGGACGACTTCATACAAATTTGCCTTTGGCCAGACGAAATTGGGCGATCAAGGCGTCCGCAAGACCGACGATAAAATCGACCTCGAAAGCAACGTGACTTATAAAGCGGGAGCCTATCTCAATCCTTACATCGCGGCCACTTTGAAGACGCAGTTTGCTTCGGGTTTCGATTATGCAGCCAAGCCCCAAACCCAGGTTTCAAATTTTTTTGATCCGGCTTACTTGACGCAAAGCGTGGGCCTGGCCTATCAACCCATTCCGCAAATCAAAACCCGGCTTGGTGCGGCGCTGCGTGAGGTGATTACGTCGGAGTTTAACACTTACGCGGATGATCCGAAAACGTTGGCCGTTGAGAAGACCAAAGTCGAGGGCGGGCTGGAATCGGTAACGGAAGTGTCGTGGCAATTGCAGTCCAATCTGCTGTTCTCGGGAAAGCTGGAACTGTTCGACGCCTTCAGAAATTTCGACATCATCATCATGCGTTCCGATAACACGCTCGCCGCGAAGATCAGCAAGTACGTGACGGTGAATTTCAACGTGCAATTGATCAAAGAGCCGCCGGTGCGGCGCGGAAAGATTCAAGCGAAGGAAACCCTGGCCATTGGTTTGAGCTATACCTTCTTATAAAAACTCATCGCGGACAAACCGGAGCCCCACGGCTTCGCGTCTTCGCGAGTGTTATACCACCAAATTAGTGGCTTTTTCAGAAAGAAATGTCATCGCGAGGAGCGCTTTTTGCGACGAAGCGATCTGTTAATTTTTAAAAGATTGCTTCGCTGAAAAGCGCTCGCAATGACCGTTTCTTAGCAGAGTGTTTTTAAATGAAAATCAATTTATAAGACAAACAAGTTCAACCCGAGACTAAAGAGAAACCCTCCCACGCTCGAGCCCTCAAAGCCGCTTTTCCCTTCAATGCCCGCGGAGGTAATTTCGATTTCAAACGCGAACGAGGCATATTTGACAAAACGATATTCCATGCCGCCGTCGAGAAAAAAACCGCTGGCGTTGACTTTGCCGGGCGGGCGCCCGAATACGCTCACCGGGCCGATTTCGTTGATCTTGAAAAAAGCGAAGCCAAAACCGAAATGATTCACCAGGCGGCGCTCGCCGTAAGAAACATAACGCAACCCGAGGTTATACCAACTCTCCTCCCATTTTTGCCTCTGCAAAACATTATTGTTGGTGACGTTCGTCTCTTTGGCGAACTGATGATATTTGGCCGTCGCATAATAAGGCGGGCGAATTTTGAGCAAGCCGGTGGCGCCGAGGACCAATCCGCTGCGCTCATTGTAGATGCGGCTGAAGCCGTCGTAGCTGATGCGAAAAACACTGGCGTGCCCGCCGACGATGAGCCGGTCACGTCCGCCGGCAAAATTTTGCGCCGGCGCGGCCGTCGCCCATAACAAGCATGAAAGGATCACAATTTTTGCGCGCATTTTCTTCTCTCTATTTTTTCAATGCAACCTTTTGTGAATTGCCGGTGTCTATATAACAGAAACAGAAAGGGAAATTGTCGCCCAAATGGGCGCAGAAGGGTTGTAGGAATTTACTATGGATTCTACAATTATTGCCATCCTGTTGGCGGGCGCGGTGATTTTTTGGAAAGCGCCGTTTTCGTCATCCTTTATTCCCCTCGCGCGGATGCTGCATCGCCGTTGGCGTCAGGCGGTTCTGGTGATTTTGCTGCTTGCGGTAACCGCCGTGCCAACCCACATTGATTCGGCAGCAAGCCAATCCGGAAATTTCACCGGCGAAAAACCTGCGGGAACGTGCCGTTAAGCTGAAATCAAGCCAGATCAACTTGAGACACTTTTCTTCAACTTTTCTTGGGGCTTGGTTTGATGGCGTGGTGTGAATTGCCGGCGCCAACGATAAAAAACCCAGGCGCCCAACGCCACCCCGATCATATCGGCCAGCCAATCCGTCCAATCCGCCGTCCGCCCCGGAACAAAATGTTGATGCATTTCATCCGTTGCGCCGTACAGCGCGCCGGCCAAAATGGCCAGCCCCAAAAAAGCGCGGCGGTTGAAGGTTTTTTTCCAAACAATGGCTCGCAGAAACAGCCAGCCCAGAGGCGCATAGGCCAAAACGTGCTGAATTTTGTCATCCCAGCTAAAAACCCTGACCGGGAATTGCAAATCCGGGATCGACGACAGCCAAAATAATAAACCCGCCCAAGCTATCAACACCCCGTAACGCTGCAAAAAAACTTTCATCAATCCTTCAACACGGCGCCGTTTACTTCTTCAAATTTTTCTCGAGAAAAGCGAAGGTTTTTTCCCACGCATTTTGGGCGTCCTTCGCGTTGTAACCCTTCGCATTCGTTTCATTCATAAAATCGTAGCCGGAACGCGGGTAAATCTGCACGGAGATGTTCTTGCCGGCCTTGTTGCATGCGGCTTTGAAGGCCTCGATGTCTTTCACCGGAATGCCGCGATCTTTGCCGCCGAAAATGCCGAGGATCGGGGCTTTGATTTTGTCGATCATTTCACCGTCCGTCACCAAACGGCCATAGTTGATGACGCAGGCGGCAAGCTCCGGAATACTCAGCGCCGCTTGCAACGAGTACCCGCCGCCGAGACACCACCCCAGGCTGCCGATTTTGTCGTGCTGCACGTCTTGGCGCGAAACAAGATACGCGAACGCCGCCTGTAAATCTCTCGTCGCGCGATCTTCCGGCAGGCCGCGCATCAACTCGTGCGCCGCCTCCTGATCCGTGGCGACTTGGCCGCGATACAGGTCAATGGCCAACGTCATGTATCCATCATCGGCAAACTTTTTGGCATTCTCTTTCACCCACTCATTCAATCCCCACCATTCGTGAATCACGATAATCGCCGGAAACGGCCCTTTGCCTTCCGGCAAGGTCAAAAATCCGCTGACGGTTTCATCGCCGCTCTTGTATTGCACCATCTGTGTTTTGACAGAGGGCTGGGCGCGATGATAAATCAGCGCGGCCGAGGTCAACGTGATCAATCCCGATAGCACAAAACCTGATGCTCGCATACTCTTCTCCTCCCGAGAAACCAGAATTTGATTTCTCGTTTTCATTGTTCGGCTGCCGCACTGCCAATCGTCCTCTAAAAGCAGCCGATCTTTTTATCTCCTCCTTTGTCTTTCGTTTTTTAAAACCTCATTTGAATTATTATCAACGGCCTGCCAAAATTTTTAGCCGGCCGGCGTAAACGACTCGCTCACCTCGCTTGGAAGTTTCGGCGTCAGGGAAAGAATACGCGCCTGCTTCTGCGGCTCCTGAGGAGTCGTCTGGCGCGAAATTTCCGCTTCCGGCTCTTGGGCAGACGTTTCTACGGGTGGGGTGACTTTTTCGATGCGCACCGGCACGCCGTCCATGGTGAAATCCGCGCCGCGAATCTGCTCATCGTCGATAATCCAGGTGATCACTTGCATCGGCAAGGCAATAACGAATAATTTGACATGCCACCAACTCCGCTTATAATCCGGATCAATGCGCTCGACTCGCGCGAAAAAGGCCGGCTTGTTATCAATATGAACCAAAACGATATCATTGGGCGCAATGGCTTCGCGCTGTAGGGACATACGGTCTCCAAAATAGACCAATAAAGATAATCATCCTGTCCATGAATGTCAAAGGTTTTTTCTCGTATGGTGAACACCGGTCGACATCCCTTCTTTTGATCTTGCAAGCTACCTTTGCTTTCCAAGAGATTTTAAAAATCTGCGCCTTGATTTTAGAAAAGAAAACTTGTAACTTGTTACTAAAAATCAAAATGCTGTTGTCGTTGGGAGATGAATAGATGCTGAAGACGGAGAAAACTCGCTTCATTCACGAGGCGCAGGTGGCGCGGAATTGTCAATGCCTCGATAAATTGTCAAGCTCAAAATGGCTACCACCGTTATACCTAAATTTGACAAGGAGGAGAAACGATGAGCACATCGCTGCGATTTATTACACGCGCCGGCGTCACTCTTTGGGCGCTTTGTTTGATGACTGCCACAGCGTTGGCGCAACCGCGCGGCAGTTTCACCGCCGGCCCGCTTACGGCGAAAGCGGGAGAGAAAGTCTCGGGCTTGATTCAAGTGCCCGCCGCTGCCGACGAGGGCACGATGATTCCGATTTCGGTTTTGCACGGCGCGAAGCCGGGGCCGGTGCTGGCGCTGATTGCCGGCAATCACGGCTACTAGTATGCGCCGATCATCGCGCTGCAACGCCTGCTGCCGCAGCTTGACCCCAAGCAGATGGCCGGCACGGTGATTATGGTGCACGTGGCGAATATGCCGTCGTTTCTGCGCCGCACGATTTACTACAGCCCGGTCGACGGCAAAAATCTCAACCGCGCTTATCCCGGCAAAACCGACGGCACGGTCTCGGAGCGGATTGCCTATCAGATCACGAAGGAAGCCATCGAGCGCGCCGATTACGTGATGGATTTGCACTGCGGCGACGGCAACGAATCCCTGCGGCCTTACAGCTACTGGGACGTCAACACCGGCGGCCCGGACGTGGTCGAGCGGTCGAAGCAACTGGCGCTCGCTTTTGGCCTCGATCACATCGTCATGGATCGCAGCCGGCCGGCCGATCCGCAAAATTCCGTTTACTGCTCGACGACGGCGACGACGCGCGGCAAGCCGGCGATCACCACCGAATCCGGGGCGCTAGGCCAGACCGATGATGTTTCAATTTCGCGCCTCGAGTGGGGCGTGATGAATGTGATGCGCCATCTCAAGATGATCGACGGTCCGGCGCAGATGGTCGAGCGGCCGCTCTTCATCGACCGCAACGAGGTGCTGCGCAGCACGGTGACGGGCATTTTTTATCCGCTCGTCGAGCGCGGCCACACGGTGGCGCAAGGCACGCTGCTCGGCTACGTGACCGACTTTTTTGGCAAACGCTTGCTCGAGCTGCGCGCGCCCTTTGGTGGCGAGGTACTTTACATTCTCGGCACGCCGCCGGTGAGTCAAGGCGAGCCGCTGGCGATGATCGGGCAGCTCAGCGAAACCGCGCGCTGAGCGCGCCGAACAAAATACAAAAACGGCTGTCGTGAAATTTTTCAAAAAAATCTTGAACCTGGATTATTACAGAGATTTTACCACTAAGACACGAAGGCACGAAGAAAAAATCTTGGTGTCTTCGTGTCTTGGTGGTCTATGAATAATTAAAATGTGGAGAGCGGCGCATGAAAAATTTTGACCGCAGAGAATTTCTCAAGCTGGCCGGCGCGGCTTCGCTCGGCGCAACGGTTGGCGCGAGCGCGTCATTGCAGCCTTTTCCAGCGCTTCACGCCAATCATCTTGCCGACCCCTGGCTGGAGATCGATCACAAAAACATGGCGTGGAACCTGGCGCAAATCCGCCAACGCGCCGGCAATCGTCCGGTCATGGCGGTGATCAAGGCCAATGCTTACGGCCATGGCTTGGTGGAAACCGGCAAATTTTTCGAAAAGCAAAAGATCGATTTTCTCGCCGCCGGCAAATTTCACGAGGCGCTGCAACTTCGTGAGAGCGGCGTGAAAACGCCTCTGCTCAACCTCGGCGCTTTTTCACGGCACGAGGCTGAAGAGATCGTCCGGCGCAACATTTCGCAATCGGTTTACACGGATGATTTCGCGCTGCTCGTTGAGGCTGCTCGCAAGCTCAAGCGCAGCGCCAAGGTTCATCTCAAAATCGACACCGGCCTCGGCCGCGTCGGCGTGCCGCATGATCGCGCGCTGCCGTTCATCGAAAAAGTTGCCGCAAATGCTGAAATTCAAATCGAGGGCATTTTCACGCCGTTTACCGAGGACGACGAATTCGATAGAGTCCAGCTCGAGCGATTTCTGGAAATTTGTGAGGCGGCAAAGCAGCGCGGCATTTCGGTTGGCCTCCGCCATGCGGCCAGCAGCGCCGGCATTCTCTCGTTTCCGCCATCGCATTTGGATATGGTTCGGCCCGGCATTGCGATTTATGGCCAATATCCCTCGGTGCGGGAATATCAAGCGCGCCAGATCGATCTGCGGCCGGTGCTGTCGCTCAAAGCGAGAGTGATGTACGTGAAGACCCTGCGTGCCGGAGAATCGGTTTCCTATCATCGCGCTTTCGTGGCGCAGCAGGAAACGCCGGTGGCGACGCTGCCCGTCGGTTATTCGGACGGCTATCCCTCGCAAGCGGCCGGCAAAGCGGAAATTTTGCTGCAAGGCCGGCGCTGGCCAACGATTGCCTTGGTGACTTCGAATCATACGACGATCAATGTGACCGGCGCCGAGGGAATCAAGATCGGCGACGAGGCGGTGATCTTCGGCAAGCAAGGCGGCAACGAAATCAGCGCCGAGGACGTCGCGGCCTGGGCCGGAACCTCGGTGTACAAAATACTGATCGGGATGAATCCGCTGCTGCCGAGAGTTTATTTGGAAACGTAATGTAACGCGACTTTTAAGTCGCCGCGGCGAAATGTGATGTTAATGTAATTGGATGAACTCGATGAAAACAAAAATTTTTCTCAGTCTTTCTTGTACGCTATTAGCTATCTGTGGAACAATCGCGCGCGTCGACGCGCAGCCCGGCAAAACGCGCACGGAAAACGTCTTTCTCGTGCTCGTCGACGGCCTGCGCAGGCAGGAAGTTTTTGCCGGCGCCGATTCGGCGCTGATGAACAAAGAACATGGCGGCGTCGAAAATGTTGACGCGCTCAAGCAAGCTTATTGGCGTGACATGCCGGAGGCGCGACGCGCAACGTTGCTGCCGTTTTTTTGGCATGTCGTGGCCAAACAAGGCCAGCTTTGGGGAAATCAAAATCAAAGCAGCGTCGTCAAAGTCAGCAATTCGTTTCATTTTTCGTATCCCGGCTACAGCGAGATGATCGTGGGCTATGCGGACACTGCTATCAACAGCAACGCCAAGCGGCCCAATCCCAATGTCAGCGTTTTTGAGTGGCTGCATCAGAAGCCGCGTTTCAAAAATAAAGTGGCCGTCTTCGGCGCGTGGGATGTCGTGGCGTGGATCGTCAATCGCGAGCGCAGCGGCTTTTACGTCAACGTTGGCATCGAGCCGGTGACGCACGGAAAAATTTCTGCGGAGCAGAACTTGCTCAATCGTTTGAAAAAAGATGTCCCGGCGCCGTGGGGCGAAGAGCCGTATGACGCGATCACGTTTTATGCGGCGCTGGAGTATATCAAAGCCAACCGCCCTCGCGTTTTTTGGTTGACCTTTGGCGAAACCGACGAGTTTGCGCACGCCGGACGCTACGACCACTATTTGCAAGCGGCGCATCGCACCGATCGGCTTTTGCAAACCTTGTGGAATACGCTGCAAGAATTGCCGCTATATCGCAACAAAACCACGCTGATCGTTGCAGTTGACCACGGTCGCGGCGGCACGACTCAGGATTGGAAACATCACGGCACGAAATATCCCGGCTCGGACAACATTTGGATCGCCCTGCTCGGCCCGGATACGCCGGCGCTGGGCGAGCGTACGAACACGGCGCCGGCGACGCAGAGCCAAATTGCCGCCACCGTTGCCGCCGCACTCGGCGAAGATTACAACGCCGGCCAGCCCAAAGCCGCGCCGCCGCTTGCCGAGGCAATTCAGGTTTCGCGGCGTTAATTGGCGCTTGACTTTTTCCAAAAACTTGTATAGGTTGTTTTCCACTATAAAACCCAAGAACTTGTAAGAGACTACGCCAGGATTTCAGGCAAGCTGAAACCTGAAGTCCTGCGGGCAGCAAAAAATTCAAAAGGCTTTTTAAAACAATGAAAAAACACAAAGGCGCGCTGAGCTGGGCGATGTACGATTGGGCCAATTCGGCCTTCTCGACGGTGGTGCAAGCGGGATTTTTTCCGATCTTTTTCAAAAATTTTTGGAGCCAGGGCGCGGAAGCCACGGCAAGCACGCTGCGCCTGGGCATTGCGGTCTCGACCGGAAGCCTGATCGTCGCGATGATCGCGCCGATCATCGGCGCCTTTGCCGATCGCGGCGCCGCGAAGAAACGCTCTCTTTTTGTTTTTGCCATGTTGGGGATTCTTTCCACCGGCAGCTTGTATTTTGTCGGCGAAGGCAATTGGCAGCTCGCCGCGGTCTTTTACGTCCTCGGCACCGTCGGCTTTCTCGGCTCGTTCGTTTTTTATGACTCACTGATCGTCAGCGTCAGCGATGAAAGCACCGTCGATGTGGTTTCGGGCCGCGGTTACGCGTTCGGCTATCTCGGCGGCGGTGTGCTGTTTCTGGTCAACGTCATCATGGCGCAGAAACCGGCGCTGTTCGGCTTGTCGGGCGCGGCGGAGGCGGTTCAGCTCTCGTTTATCTGCACGGCGATTTGGTGGGGCGTTTTTTCGATTCCGCTGTTTTTAAATGTTGACGAGCCGGCCGGCGGCAAAAGGCTGCCGTTCCGGCAGGCGGCGCGGGAAGGATTCGCGCAGCTCGCGAAAACCTTTCAAGAAATTCGCAAATTGAAAATCGTGTTCACGTTTCTCGCGGCGTATTGGCTTTATATCGACGGCGTCGACACCATCATCACGATGGCCGTGGATTATGGCAAATCCCTCGGCGTCGCCGATGATGATTTGATCGTGGCTTTGCTTTTGGTGCAGTTTGTCGGCTTTCCGTTTGCTTATCTGCTCGGTTATCTCGGCCAAAAGCTGGGCGCGAAAAAAATCATTCTTTTCGGCATCGGCGTTTATCTGGTGGTCACCGTGCTCGGCGCGAATTTGCAATTGGACCCCTACAACATTTTCGGATTTCAAATCAGCCAGTTCTATATCCTCGCGTTTTTGATTGCGATGGTGCAAGGCTGCATTCAGGCCCTCAGCCGCTCGCTTTATTCACGCCTGATTCCCAAAGACAAGGCCGCGGAGTTTTACGGCTTTTACAACATGCTCGGCAAATTTGCGGCGATCATCGGGCCGGTGCTGATGGGAACGATTGGAAGAATATCCGGCAATCCGCGTTGGGGCATTCAGTCGATCGCGATTCTCTTTCTTGCCGGCGGATTGCTGCTGTGGCGCGTCAACGAGGCGGAAGGCAAAAAAATGGCGGAGGCGATGAGTAGTAAAGCTTAAACATTGACTCTTTTAAAAAACATTCCATGAGAAAACGCCGGCGTTGATTTTTTGCAGATCATATTTTATCATCAAGTTTCGAAAAGGAGAAGCCATGCGAAAGTTTTTCGTTGTCCCGGGCGTTTTGCTCGGATTGCTGGTGCTTTACGGTTTTCAGAAAAATGATTACCGTCCGGTCAAGCAGTACACCATCGAGCAGTTCATGAACACGACTTCAATTGGAGGCAGCTCGCTCTCGCACGACGAGAAAACCGTTTTATTTTCCAGCAACAAAAGCGGCATTTTCAACGCTTACACCGTTCCCGTAACCGGAGGCGAACCCACGCTGCTTACCAACTCCAAAGACAATTCCATTTTTGCCATTTCTTTTTTCCCAAAAGATAATCGCATTTTGTATTCCAGCGACAAGGGCGGCAACGAGATCAATCATATTTATCTGCGCAACGAAGACGGCGCGGTGCGCGATCTCACGCCGGTCGACACGGCGAAAGCGCAATTCTACGGCTGGAGCCATGACGACAAGAGCTTCTTCTACGGCTTCAACCAGCGCGACAAGCGGTTTATGGATTTGTACGAAATGGAGGCTGCCACGTTCGCGCCGAAAATGATTTATCAAAACGACAAGGGGCTGGATTTCGGCGATATTTCCAACGATAAGCGTTACCTCACCTTTTCCAAAAGCACGACGACGAACAACTCCGACATGTATTTGTATGATCGCGAGACGAAGGAGCTGAAGCATCTCACCCCGCATGAAGGCGAGGTGCAGTACTCGCCCGCCACCTTCAGCGTTGACTCAAAAAGCTTGTATTATCTCACCGACGAGGGCAGCGAGTTTCAATATGTGAAACGCTACGACATGGCGGCGGGCAAATTCGAAAAAGTCGAAGCGGCGAATTGGGATATCATGTACGCCTATTTCTCGCGCAGCGGCAAATATCGGGTGATGGGCATCAACAATGACGCCAAAACCGAAATCAAGATTTACGACACGGCAACCAACAAACCGCTGGCGCTGCCCAAACTGCCGAACGGCGAGATCACTTCGGTCAACATTTCCCGCAGCGAAAAGCTGATGACGTTTTATCTCAACGGCTCGCGCGCGCCGAATAATTTGTTCGTGTATGATCTGGCGACGAAGAAATACACGCAGCTCACGAATACGATGAATCCGGAGATCGATCAGAATGATCTGGTCGACGCCGCCGTCGTGCGCTACAAATCGTTCGACGGCGTGGAGATTCCGTCGATTTATTACAAACCGCATCACCTCAAACCCGGCGAAAAAGCGCCGGCGTTGATTTGGGTGCACGGCGGTCCCGGCGGCCAGTCGCGAACTGGCTATTCGGCGCTCATTCAATATCTGGTGAATCATGGTTACGTGACGATTGCCGTGAACAACCGCGGCAGCTCGGGCTACGGCAAAACCTTTTTCAAAATGGATGATTTGAAACACGGCGAGGAAGATCTCGCCGATTGCGTCGAAGCCAAAAAATTTCTGATCGCCAGCGGCTACGTCGATCCGAACAAAATCGGCATCATCGGCGGCAGTTACGGCGGCTACATGGTGCTCGCCGGTTTGGCGTTTCGTCCGGATGAGTTTGCCGTTGGCGTCGATATTTTCGGCGTCGCCAACTGGGTGAGAACGTTAAAGAGCATTCCGCCCTGGTGGGAAGCGTTTCGCGAAGCGCTATATAAAGAAATGGGCAATCCCGCAACCGACGAAGAATATCTTCGCCGCATCTCCCCGCTCTATCATCCCGAAAAAATTAAAAAGCCGTTGATTGTCTTGCAGGGCGCCAACGATCCGCGCGTGCTCAAAGTCGAATCGGATGAAATCGTCGAGGCCGTCAAGAAAAACGGCGTGCCGGTGGAGTACATCGTTTTTCCCGACGAGGGGCACGGCTTTGTGAAAAAAGAAAATCAGATCAAAGGCTACAAGGCGATTTTGGATTTTATCGACAAGCATCTCAAGGGCACACTGGAATCTCTTTGAGGCAGGAAAAAAGCTTCGCAAATTGACTTGCGCCAAAGAACTCCCGCTGAAATATCGCTCAAACGATTCCGGCGGGAGTTTTTGTTTTCTACCGTGTAAGAGTAGGAGTAAGGGAGAAACTCATGGCCACCATCCTGCTCAACGAATCCGATCCGCTGCGGCGTGAGCTGCTGCGCATGCGGCTGCAGCGCCAGGGCCACAAAGTTTGGCCGGCGCATCATCTCGAATAGCAACAGGATTCTTCCAGAATGACATTGAAAAATTCATTATTCCAATCAAAGCTCAAAAATATGTCTCTCACTTTCGACAAATCTATCACCCAAAATTTCGACGAAGCGATCCGCCGCGAGTGGCTGGAGGCCAACGGTTTGGGCGGTTGGGCCAGCTCGACGATTGCCGGCGCGCACACGCGGCGCTATCACGGCTTGCTCGTCGCGGCGACGCATCCGCCGGTCGGGCGCATGGTCCTGCTCTCCAAGCTCGACGAAACCATCGCGCTCGGTGCTCAACGCTTCGAGCTGGGGTGCAATCGTTATCCTGGTGTCGTGCACCCGCGCGGGTTTGCATATTTGCAATCGTTTGCAAAAGATTTGTTTCCAGTTTTTGAATATGAGGCCGGCGGCATCAAGCTGCGCAAAACGATCGCCGCCATTAAAGGTGAAAACACGACTCTCCTTTTATATGAAGTTTTGCAAACGCCGTCGAATTTCTCCTTTGAATTGCGGCCCTTCATCGCCTATCGCGATTATCACAGCATGTCGCATGAGAATGGCGCGATTCGCCGCGAGGCGCAATTCAACAACGGCGTGTTTCGCGCGCAGCCTTACGACGGCGCACCGGAATTGTTCGTGATGATTCCCGGCTCGACTTTTGAGGCGCAGCCGGACTGGTATCGTAATTTTGAATACAGTGTCGAGCAATATCGCGGCCTTGATGCACGCGAAGATTTGTTTACGCATGGCGTTTTCAAAGTGAATCTGAAAGCAGGCGACAAACTTGGTATTGTTATTTCGACCAACAATCCCGCAGGTCGCGACGCATTCAAATTATTCAATCTGGAAAAACGCCGTCGCGAGAAAATTCTCGATTGTCCGAGCAACAAGGATGAATTTTCCAAAACTTTAACGCTCGCCGCCGATCAGTTCGTCGTCAAGCGCGGCGAAGATTTGAAGACGCTGATTGCCGGCTATCATTGGTTCTCCGATTGGGGCCGCGACACGATGATCTCGCTGCCGGGCATCTGCCTCGTCACCGGCCGTTTTGAAGATGCCAAGAAAATTTTGCGCGCCTTCGCGCAGAGCGCCAGCAAGGGCATGCTGCCGAACCGGTTTCCCGATGCCGGCGAACAACCGGATTATAACACGGTTGACGCGACGCTGTGGTTCTTCGTGGCGATTTACAAATATCTCCAAGCGACCGGCGACGAGAAATTTGTGCGCGATGAGTTGATGCCGATTTTACGCGACATCATCGCGTGGCACGATCGCGGCACGCGCTACCGCATTCACACCGATACCGACGGCTTGCTTTACGCCGGCGAGCCGGGTGTGCAACTGACGTGGATGGACGCGAAAGTCGGCGATTGGGTCGTCACGCCGCGCCAGGGCAAAGCGGTCGAGATCAACGCGCTGTGGTACAATGCGCTGATGATTTTTGCCGAATTGTCCAAACGTTTCGACAATCCGGCTGAAGCGAAACAATTCGCGCAAAGAGCCGCGCAAGTCAAAGAGAAATTTGTCGAAGTATTTTGGAATGAAGCTGCCGGTTGTCTTTATGATTATGTTGATGGTGAGCAGCGCGACGCTCTGCTTCGTCCGAACCAAATCTTTGCGCTGAGCCTGCCCTTCCCTTTGCTCGAGGGCGAGAAAGCGAAAAAAGTTCTGAACATAGTCGAAGAAAATCTCTACACGCCGGTCGGCTTGCGCAGCCTGGCGGCGACTGAGCCGGGCTATCGCCCGTATTATGGCGGCGATCAATGGTCGCGCGATGGCGCCTATCATCAAGGCACAGTGTGGAGCTGGCTGCTCGGGCCGATGACCACTGCGATTGTCCGCGTCGACGGCGAGGCCGGCATGAAACGCGCGAAACAATTGCTCGAAAATATCAAGCCGCATCTCAGCGACGCCGGCATCGGCACGATCTCGGAAATTTTCGACGCCGAGCCGCCGCATTCGCCGCGCGGCTGCATGGCGCAGGCGTGGGGCGTGGCCGAAGTTTTGCGCGCTTATATCGAGGAGGTGATGGCTGAAATGCCCAAGAAAGCGTCTCTGCAAAGACCCGTCGTAGCCCCGACCCCTCGTGGGTCGTTTTTGTAAAAAAATTCACTGCTTCTCGCAATCGCCCCCTGTGGGCGAGGGCTACAAAATTGGAGATGGCCTCATCAGGACAAAAAATTCTCTCATCGCCAATCCCGCCGCGACGCCGAGCGCCAAACAAATTTTTTTAGCGCGGGAAGCAAACCGCTTGGTGCTGCCATTCGTATCTCAAGAGGCCGCGCCGCACGCCGGTTTGACCGGGAATATGAACCGGCCCATATTTGTTATGGACATTTGGGAAAAAATTTATTATAATTGCCCTTGAGTTGATCTGCCACTTTTTGCGCACACCGCTTTTGACCCAAAAGCAACTTAATTGGATAAGCCAAGGAGTCACTGATGATTTTGGCCGGAGACACTGGCGGCACCAAGACTCGCCTCGCCCTTTACGAGCACAGCAACGGGAAATTCGTCCGCCAGCAAACCGAAACGTTTGCCAGCCCGGATTATCCCAGCTTGCAAGAAATTATTCGCACCTTTCTCGCTAAACATCGCGTCTCCGTAAAAAAAGCTTGCTTCGGCGTTCCCGGCCCGGTCGTCAACGGGCGCGCCGAAAGCACCAACCTGCTGTGGATCACCGATGAAAACCAAATCACCCAAGCCGTCGGCATTGATTGTGTCCGGCTGGTGAATGACTTGGTTGCCACCACCTCGTCGCTGCCATTTTTAAATCTGGATGATTTGCTGACGCTGAATTCCGGCATGCCGTCCGAACAGGCAACGAGGTTTGGCGTGGTCGCGCCCGGCACCGGCACCGGCCAGGGGTTTTTGCACAAAGTCGCGGATCAATTTTTGGCGTTGCCCTCGGAAGGCGGGCACACGGACTTTGCGCCGAACACGCCGTTGGAAATCGAACTGCTCAAATATCTGCAAAAGAAATTTGGCCGCGTCAGCATCGAGCGCGTGCTCTGCGGTCCGGGCTTGCTCAATATTTACAATTTTCTCAAAGACACCGGCGTCGCGCCCGAGCCGCCGGCGCTGGCCAAACGCATGCGCGAGGAAAATCCTGCCGCAGTGATTTCCACCGCGGGACAAAGCGGCGAGTTCGAGATTTGCGCCATCGCGTTGGATATTTTTGCCTCGGTGCTCGGCGCTGAAGCCGGCGATACGGCGCTGACGATGGTAACGACCGGCGGCGTGTATCTCGGCGGCGGCATTCCGCCGAAAATTATCCAAAAGCTCGTCGACGGCGCGGTGGTCAAAGCTTTTTTAAATAAAGGCAGATTGTCTGATTTCATGAAGACGATTCCTTTATACGTTATCCGCGATGACCACGCCGCGCTGCTGGGTTCGGCGTATCTGGCGTCGAGGCTTTGAGCCGAAATGTTATGAGCTTTGGACTTTATTGAAAATTTTCAATTTTAAATTTTCAATTGCAAATTTAAAATAATTGGATGAAGGAGAACCTACCGTGGATTCCACCACCATCGTCATCTTCGGCGCCTCGGGCGATTTGACTGGACGCAAGCTGGTGCCGGCATTCTATAATAATTTTCGCAAAGGCCGCCTGCCGGCGAACACCAAAATCATCGGCAGCGCCCGCAGTTCATTTTCTGATGAGGCCTTTCGCGAGAAAATGCGCGAGGATATTCAAAAATTTGCAGCGCCCGATTTCGACGCCAAAACCTGGGAAGAATTTGCGCCGAGCCTGCATTATCAACCCGGCGACATGAGCCAGTTGGATGATTATCTCGCGCTCGAGAAACGCCTCGCCGATTTTGAAGGGGCGCGCAGCAATCGTCTTTATTATCTTTCCGTCGCGCCGCAATTTTATCCGATTGCGGTTTCGATGATGGGCGCGGCGAATATGGCGACCGAAACCGAAAAGACCGGCTATCGCCGCATCATCATTGAAAAGCCGTTTGGCCGCGATCTGAACACGGCACGAGCGCTCAACAACATGGTGCACAAGACTTTTCAGGAGAAACAAGTTTATCGCATCGACCATTATCTCGGCAAAGAGACGGTGCAAAATATTTTGGTGCTGCGTTTCGCCAACGCGATTTTCGAGCCGATCTGGAATCGCAATTACGTCGATCACGTGCAAATCACCGTCGCCGAAACCGTCGGCGTCGGCCATCGCGCCGGTTATTACGAAAAATCCGGCGTGCTGCGCGACATGTTTCAAAATCATCTGCTGCAACTGCTGACGCTGATCGCGATGGAGCCGCCGGCGCTTTATGAAGCCGATGCGCTGCGCAACGAGAAAGTCAAGGTGTTGAGCGCGATTCGCTGGCCGAGTGAAAAGGATCTGGCGCAGCACACGGTGCGCGCGCAATACGAGGGCTACCGCAACGAGCCCGGCGTCGATAAAAATTCGCCAACGCCGACGTATGCCGCCTTGCAGCTTTTCGTCGACAACTGGCGCTGGCAGGGCGTGCCGTTTTATATGCGCTCCGGCAAAAATATGCCGGATAAAATTTCCGACATCACCATTCAATTTCGCCGGCCGCCGCACCAGCTCTTCGGCGCCAAAGCCGGCATCTCGACCAATCACCTCAGCATTCGCGTGCAGCCCGACGAAGGCCTGCATCTGCGCTTTGCCGCGAAGACACCGGACAAGGGCATGGAGATGCAGCCGGTCGATATGGAATTTCATTACAAAACTTCATTCAAAGAAGCGGCGATACCGGAAGCGTACGAACGTTTGCTGCTCGATGCGTTGAACGGCGACGCGGCTTTGTTCGCACGCAGCGACGAGATCGAATACGCCTGGAAGATCATCGACGCGATTCACGCAAGTTGGGGCGGCCCGCAAGCGCCGCCGATGTTGAGTTATAAAATCGGAAGCTGGGGCCCGGAAGCGGCCGAGGCCATGCTGGCGAGTGACGGCCGCAGTTGGGCGCATAACGGCGGGCACTCTTGAAAGCTTTGAACGCAGATGACACGGATTTAACCGATTTTCTCGGATTCGATTTTTTTAAATGACGCATCAATTTTTTTAAGGAAATTCAGCATGAGAAAAAAATTGATTTGGGTTTCCATCGCGCTTTGTCTACAGGCTTTTCCCTTGTTTGCTCAAGAAAGCGCGCAAACTTCACAAGCTTATGAGAGGGTCCCATACCAACCAGGTGAAATTTGTGTGGTTTCCGGCAAACATTTGGTCGAAGGCGATGTCGCGTTGATCGTGCGCGGCCGGCGCGTGCCGTTGTGCATCACGAAAGTCGATACGTTTCTAAAATATTCGGAAAAGTATTTCGCCCACATGCAGCCCAAGGGCGCGTTGTTTCAAGAGGAAATGAGCGCTCCCAGCGGCGCGGCGCTGGGCGGCATCAGCTCGGGATGGTTTTTGTTTGGTTTATATGTTTTGGCGGCGCTGGTCTTCGGCGGCATGAGTGGTTACTCCGCGGTATCGAAAGGATTGAAACCCATTCCGCATTTTTTCATCGGCTTTTTCCTGAGCGCATTTGGCTATCTATACGTTTTGACGCGTCCGGCCGTCGCGAAGCAAGGCGAGATTCCGGCCGGACTGGTAAAAGTGCCAGCGACCTCGGCGCCGTTGCCATGCCCCGGCTGCGGCTATACCAATCACCCCAGCGCCAGGCAATGCGTGGGTTGCGGCGGAAAACTAAAACCGATGATGGAATCGGAAGTGGCTCGGGCGACGTGACTTTTAGAAACGAATCGTGGCCGTAAACTCAGGAGAGGAGAAAGTGAATCATGGCAAAACACGAAGGTTTCGGCAGCCCGACAAGGCGTTTTTTAATCCGCGCCGGCTGGAAAATCATACAAGCCCTTGAAAAATTGATTGCAAAACATTCGCTCGTTGGCAACGAGACGTTCCTCGATCCCGGACAATTCGAATGGATTTCCAGGTTGGAAGCAAATTGGCCGGTGATCCGCAGCGAGCTCGAGGAAGTCTTGAAGTATCGCGACGAGTTGCCCAATTTTCAGGATATTTCGATCGATCAGTCCCGTCTCTCTCCGGATAATAAATGGAAAACATATTTTTTGTACGGCTTTGGCTATCGCTCGGACAAGAATTGCGAGCGATGTCCCGTGACGACGAAGCTGATCGAGCAGGTGCCTGGAATGAAGTCGGTGCTTTTTTCCATTCTGGCGCCGCACAAACATATTCCGGAGCATCGCGGGCCTTACAAAGGCCTGCTGCGCTATCATCTCGGTTTGATCGTGCCCGAGCCGAGAACCGCCTGCCGCATTCGCGTCGGCAATGACATCGCCCACTGGGAAGAAGGCAAAAGCATCATTTTTGACGATACGTATATGCACGAAGTATGGAATGACACCGAAGGCGAACGCGCCGTTCTTTTCATGGATGTCGTTCGCCCTTTGTGTTTTCCGGTTTCGTTGTTGAATAAATTCTTCATCTGGTTGGTCAGTTTGTCGGCGTATGTTCAAGACGCCAAAAAATTTCATGAAGCGTGGGAAAAGCGATTTGATCAAGTCGTCGCGCATTCCTGAAGGCATTCAACAAAAAGAACGATTGACAGCATGGATAGCGCAGCCAAAATTTTAATCATCGGGGGTGTAATGAATTTGGCCTATGGGCTCCTGACGGGATTCTTCCTCGCAACCGAACGAATGACCAAGCCGGAGGCGCCGAAGTATCTCATCTTCGCTCATGTCGGCCCGTTAATGCAAGGTCCCATGCTCCTGAGTTTGATCTTCGCAGTTAATCTCTCGCCGCTGTCTTATGGAACCGAATCACTGGCGGCGTGGCTCCTCGTGGCCGGATCGGTGTTCCTCGCTGCAAAAGACACTATCTACTGGATGCAAGGCATTCGAGACGAGTTCGTACAGCGTCCGCCAGGTGGCATCGTCTTAGGCTCGCTGTCAGCGATTTCTTCGACGCTCGGATTAGCGATTCTAGTTTTTGGCGTTTTCCGAGGACTCTGAGCCTATTTCCATCATAGATCCGAATTTCAATAATTGGAAACATAAATAACCAGATCATGACGAGGTATCCGAATATGCCCGAGAAACAGCAGCAAATTTCTTTCGGAGAAAAAATCAAACAACAGATCGTCGCCATTTTGCACTCCGGCAGCAGCCAGAATGAGCGGCCTTTTTTGAAAAAGCACAACGAGAGCAACATCCCCGGCTTATACATCGTTGGCGATCTCGCCGGCGCGCCGGTGATCAAGTACGCGATGGCGCAGGGCTACGAAGTCATCGAGCACATCGCGGCTTTGCCCAACGCCATCGGCGGCAGCGACACAGAGCTTTACGACGTCGTCATCATCGGCGCCGGCGCTTCCGGCTTGAATGCGGCGCTGCAAGCCAAAGAGCGCGGCATGCGCTATGTTCTTCTTGAAAAAGAAAAAATCGCCAATACCATCGAGAATTTTCCCGAGGGCAAATATGTTTACGCCGAGCCGGACAGCCAGCCGCCGAAAGGCAAGCTCTGGCTCGACGGCGCCACGAAAGAAGATTTGACCAAGCGCTGGAATCAAATCATCAAAGACAACCAGCTCGACGTGCGCATGATGGAAAGCGTCACCGGCCTCGAGAAAAAAGACGGTGTTTTCAATATCAAAACATCGAAAGGCGCGTATGGCAGCAAGCGCGTGGTTTTGGCGACCGGCCAGCGCGGCAATCCGCGCAAGCTGAAAGTCAAAGGCGAAGATCGCGAGCATGTTTATCATCGGCTCTACTCGCCGCGCAAATACAAAAATGAGAATATCATCGTCATTGGCGGCGGCAACAGCGCCATCGAGGCGGCGATTACGCTCAGCGAGCAGAACAAAATTTTTCTCTCCTACCGCGGCAGCGAGTTCGCGCGCATCTTTAAAGACAATGAAAGAAAACTCAATGAGGCGATTGCGGCCAAACGCATCGAGCCGTTGCTCAATTCGAATATCACCGAGTTTGGCGAGCACGAAGCGACGCTCAAAATCAATCGCGGCGGCTCGGATGAAGTTCGCACGCTGCCGTACGATCACGCGTTCGTGCTCGTCGGCGCGGATGTGCCGCGTGATTTCTTGAAATCGCTCGGACTCAAAATGGAGAACGAGTGGGAAGGCAGCGTCTTGCGCACCATCGGCTTTTCTTTGCTTGGTTTTATCGGCCTCTCGATTTTTGGCGCGGCTTATGGCGGCCATCCTGCGGTTCTCGGCATCGACCTGTCATTTGCGCCAAGTTGGATGGGCGCATTGATCTGGGCCGCCGGTCTCGTCGGTCTCATTTTCTTTGGCAAAAAAGGCGATCGCTTCGCGTGGGTCGGTGTTTCCTTCTTCGTTTGGTATACGATCTACGGCATTAAATTCGGCAAGGGCGAGGAATTCTGGCCCTTCCAAAATTGGGGTTACAAATTTCTGTCGTTCCTTGACCGGCCCATGGCTTTTTGGTATACCGTGCTCTACACGACGCTGATGACCTTCTTCGGCTTGCAAGCGATCAAGCGCTGGGGCCTCGACCGCAAAGACAAATTCCAGATCTGGCGCTACGTCAGTTTGATCAGCTTCCAATGGATTTTCTTTTTCCTCATTCCTGAATTTCTTTTTCAATACGCCGTCAAATATCAATGGGTCGGCGCGAAACTGGCGACCGATCCGGTGTTTGCCGAACAAGCGTGGCGCAGTTACGGCCTCATCTACGCGTGGCCGCTGTTCTTTTACACGTTTTTTTATAGTCCGCATCAAGTCTGGGTCGTGTGGGGCGTGCTGCTGACGTTTGTGGTCATCCCGGTTTTCGTGCTCTTCAACGGCAAGCGTTACTGCTCGTGGATTTGCGGCTGCGGCGGCCTCGCGGAAACATTTGGCGATCGCTGGCGGCATCTGGCGCCGAAGGGCAAAACTTCGATCAAGTGGGAGTGGATGACTTATGCGGTGCTGGGAGCGGCGACGGTGGTTACCGTGTTGGTCTTGTTAAAAGACACTTACAATGCGATTGCCGGCACCGCCGATCTCGGCATTCGTTTGTATCGCCTCTACGCAGATGTTTGGCTCATCGGCATTTTGCCGGTGACACTCTATCCGTTCCTCGGCGGCAAAGTGTGGTGCCGCTACTGGTGTCCGCTCGCGAAGCTGATGCATCTGCAATCGCATCTTTTTGCGAAGCTCAAAATCGGCAAATTCAAAATCGTCGCCAACGACAAGTGCATCGGCTGCTACGAATGCTCGCGCAACTGCCAGGTCGGCATCGACGTCATGAGCTACTCGCTGAAGCAGCAAGTTCTGGACAATTCCACCAGCTCATGCATCGGCTGCGGCATTTGCGTCACTGTTTGCCCGATGGATGTGTTGAGCTTCGGCGAAACGAACGGGCACAAGCCGGTGAAGTTGATGAATCTGAAGGGCCAGATGGTGTAACCCATGCCCGCGAGAAGACCACAAAATAATTATTGCATTACTCATGAAATGCCTTAAATTATAACAAGGTTTGCACGGGCCGACGGGTTGATTTTACTTGTATTACTTTGCAAAGCAATCACGTAAACATTTATGTCCCCAACTACTGTCGAAGAAATTTTTGCCGCAGCGCAGCACCTGCCAAGCAAGGAACGTCGGCGTTTATCTGAACTATTGCAACGCGATACAACGCCGGCAAGTCCAACAAATTTGCCTAAGGTGGCAACGCATCAGTTTGCTGAAGATCGTGCCACTGAGCCAATTCCCGACAGCAATGAGGCCGAGATGCAATGGCTGCTTGACCATCCGGATTTCTGGGAACAACATCGCGGTGAACATGTTGCGCTGTCGGGCTACGAGATGATTGCGGTCGGCAAAACCAGAAGAGAAGTCGTGGCTGAAGCTCGACGCCGCGGCATCCAATTCCCGTTCGTGCAATATTTGCCCAAGCTTGAAGTTGAATGGCTTTTGGGTTTCTCGAACCAACCGGTTGCCGAACATTGAACCATGCCACAGCTTGAATTCGGCCATCAATTTAATTATCGCCCGTTGCTGGTTGAAAGTGGTGGCCGCAAAGAACTCACCATAGCTTTGCCTGTGATCGAGGTCAAATTTTTTCGTCATGATTTGACGGCAACCGATTTTGCCATCATTGATTCCGGCTCGACCTTTTCCTTATTTTCACGAGAAATTGCGGATGAATTGGGAATAGACGTGTTGCAAGGTCGCGCGCAAAAGCTAACCACATTGGGAGGCCCCATGCTCGCCTACGGCCATGAAGTGACGATCGAAATCATTCCAAGCTTTCAATATAAAACGGAAATACTTTTCTCGGAGTATCCGCTTCCACGCAACCTGCTGGGACATCATGGTTTCTTTAATCAAATTGTGGTTGCGCTACGGAGTAAAGTAGGATTGATTTATTTGAACCCCGAAGCGTGATCGGAAAACGGCTTTTTTGCCATGCCTTGAATGCTGGCGCTTGAGATTGGTAGCTCGGTAAAAGAGATTTTTTGTTTATGCAGCACTTCCCGCCGGAGTAGCCGAAACTTTTCGGCAGGCGAATTCAAGTTAACTGGCAATCTAAATTGAGACAGGTTCACGGCAGAGAAGTAAAATATGAGGCACGAGACGGGCGATAAGTTTCGCGACAGAGAATAAAGTATCGTACACGAGCCGAGCGATGAGCATCTCGACACAGAAGTAAAATTTGGTGCGCGTATCGAACGATGAATTTACGGCGAAGACATAAACGTGCTGGCTTCGCAAACGTCGGTGCTATTACGAACGCTTGTTTCCCCCATTTTTAAAGTCAGCGTCCAAATGAAAGTTCGTTGACAATACGCAACAGACTCACAGCAGCGTTGGAAGTGCGATGGCAAATTCATAAATAAGGCTGGCGCTAAAAATTCGAACATTTAGTCTCTTATGAGTCAAATTTGTGCAAAAAAAGCAAACATTTTTTTCTCAAATAGCATTTCACCCTTTATTTATGCGGGTTTTGAGTAATTTTACCGCAGCTCAAACTTTTCAAATTTTTTAGTTATGATTTGTTAACTTTACAACTCTAATT